>OFBG01000001.1_pt1 | contig 20885 bp, 17 predicted proteins | sample 1520521 | NCBI WGS metagenome assembly OFBG01 (sample SAMEA3696448, study PRJEB22514) | metagenome | biome: water; feature: marine; material: hydrothermal vent | place: Pacific Ocean | collected 2014-08-15 | depth 1539 m
AAAAAACACTATAATTACTCTATAACGAAACCAAAGAAGATACCGTCGTAAAAAAACCTAAAACCGCGCCATTTTGAGCGAAGCGAGAAATCCTGCATAAGCTACTACATTAATTTTATTAATCTTTTTCACAACAGTCGAAATGACTGTGTGGATTTCAGACTTTTTGCCAGACCGCTTATTGGTGACCAATAAATTAATAGTAATAAGCTTAAAACCTGATAGGCTAAAGACAAACAGAGCAAAGATACTAATAACAAACTTCTTGTTTCTTTAGTGCATTTTGTATCAAAAGCATAAGAGTTACAACTCATTTTCGTTAAATTGAATGAAATGAAGAGTTTATCTAAAGTGCACAAAGGACAACACAGCACCGGTTAAAAATGGCGGAACACGAGCACTTTTTTCAGATACTACAAAAAAAACTTGGCGCTTCCTTAAGGATGCACCCTTGGACAGCGGCCCAACTGAACTCAAGCAATATCAGATTGTTGAGTCGGAAAAATCTTGGTGAAAAACTATTGGATCGAATTTTGCCACTTTTGGCAGTGAGTGAAGAATTGACAAGATTTGCGGGACTGCAACCGCTTTACGATGGTATTAATCTTCTTGATCCTGTTTATTGCCGTAAAGATGAGGTTTTGCGAATGCTGGAAAAATGCACGGGACTTAATGATTCACAGCGGGAACAACTGACCAGTGCCGTTATGGTTTTTATGGATATTGTGAAGAAAACGGACCTAAATCCCATGCAATTGAAATCAATTAAAACGTTGAGTTTGTGGTGGAAAATATATCCGGAACTCAAACCATGGAACGCACTGAAGTGGCTCTGGCAGGAAGGAATAGCAGTCCCTCACAGTCAAAGTGGTTATCGCGCATGGCGGCGTTTTTCACATGGATCTAATTCAGAATCAGCAAAAAATGCCAGCTTACATCCAAAAAAATGGTTGGAAATATGCGAGGAGCAAAACGTTTTTGAAACTGCCTTTGAAGCAGATCGTCTGTCTGCAGCATTTTCCGGTGAAGGGAGTCATGCCGGTTTGGCAGGTGTTTGCGGTAATTTACCAGATTGCGATAATTGTGAACTGAGTTTAGAATGCCATTGGTATGCAGCTGAGGGGAACTCAGAAAAAATGGCAATTGAAGAAAAAATACAGAGAAACAAAATTTCAACTGCAGATATTCCGGAATTAATGCAATGGCTGCTGAGTTCAAATCCGGAAGAAGCAAAAGCATTGCAAAATTCACTTAATGCGGAGGCACCGCTCAAAGATTGGAGCCGCGAACGTTTGCGGGAACTGGATAATCAGCAGCCTCTTGATTCAATCTGATTCTGCGCCTGGAGGCCCTACGGGAAATGTGCAGAAATTATGGAATTGAAAAGCTGAAGCCGCAGGATCAGTTTAATTCCAGCCGTGAAATTTTTAATCATTTTCATCAACAGTTGGAGCGTCAAAAACAGGAGCAATTTATAATTGTTTTACTGGATAATAAACACCGGTATTTGGCGGAAGAAGATGTTACCAAAGGTATTTTAAATAAAAGCCTGGTGCATCCAAGAGAAGTTTTTGCTTCTGCTATTGAACATCGTGCTGCAGCTTTGATATGCGTTCATAACCATCCTTCCGGAGATCCGGAACCTTCACAAGAGGATTTCCGGATAACGGAACGTCTGGTAGAGGTCGGGAAACTGGTGGGAATACCTGTGCTCGATCATGTGATTGTGGGTGGTGATAACTATACCAGTTTTGCTGATAAGGGTTTGCTTTGAAAAAAATTAAAGATCATTATTTTCACAAGGCAAAGCGAAACGGTTATGTTGCCCGTTCTGCCTATAAACTGGAAGAAATAGATAAAAAACACAGGATTATCCGTAAAGGTAATTTGGTGTTGGACCTAGGGTGCAGTCCAGGTTCATGGCTTCAGTACGCGAGCAGAAAAGTAGGTGAAGAGGGAGAGGTTCTCGGTGTGGATTTACAGCCAGTGAACCATTCGCTGCCTGCTCATGTGAAAGTACTTCAAGCAGATATTTTTGAACTGTCGGCAAAGGATCTGGAAATGAGTGGTGGGATGGTTGACGTTATCCTGAGCGATATGGCGCCAAAAACTACCGGAATTCGTGCTACTGATGCCCAGCGATCTTATGTACTGAACCAGCAGGTTTTGCTGCTGGCAGAGGAATTGTTGAGACCACAGGGAATGCTGCTGGTGAAAGCTTTTCAAGGTGCATCTCTGGGTGAATTGCGTAATGCTTTTAGAAACTCATTTGCTAAGGTGAAATTATGTAAACCGAAAAGTTCCAGAGCCGAAAGTGTGGAGATTTTTTTACTGGGAATGGGTAAAAAACAAAATAACTAAAAAAAACCTGTAATATTGTTAAAGATTTATTGATTATTGCCGATTAAAGACACGAGAGTTTTCTACTGATTAAGTCTTGAGCATGCATGTTGAAACAACAGCTCAAGCATAGTTTTTTACCTGAACTTAAAGTTTTTCTGCAGCAATGAAAATTAGACAAAATCCATCTTCATTAAACACTTTGAGACACGCCTCAAATCACTTCAACAAGGTGAAGGGCGGCATAGAGCGCCTTAGTTCCGGAGTAAAGATTAACAGAGGTGCCGATGGTCCAGCCTCTCTGATTTCTTCAGAAAGATTACGCGGACATATTGTGGGACTCCAGCAGGTATATAACAACGCTTCTTCCTCAGTATCAATGCTGCAAACAGCAGAAGGCGCATTAAATGAAGTAAGTGATCTGCTGATAAAAATAAAACAGCTGACTGTACACGCTCAGAACGAAGCAATAAACAGCCCTGACATGTTGTCTGCAGATCAACAGGAAATTGATAACCTGCTGAGTTCTATTGATAGAATTTCGGGAAATACTGAATTTGGCGGTAAGAGACTGCTTGACGGCAGTATGGGTGTTAACGGTACAGCTGTAGGGAATTACCTGCAGTTTGTCTCAGCTGAGGCTACAGCTTCAACCTCCCCTGAACAAGGCTGGAAAGTTGATATTCAGCAAGTTGCAACTAGAGCCAAAAAAACAGGATCGATTGCAATCAATATCAACAATATTCGTAATGGACTTCAAATCGTTCTGAATGAAGGTGGCAGAAATTTGACCTTAAACACAAAGGACGGTCGGTTGGGACAAGAGATTGAGCAATTGATAAAAAATGCTGATCAGGATCGATTACTGTTTCCTCAAGCAGAAATTTCATCACAAATTCGTGAACTTATCATTTTTGCATTGAGTCAGGCAGCTGAAGAGAGTGGTTTAGATCTTTATATAGCTGAGACACCAGACAATAAATTGCTTGTTCGACACAACAAATTTGGTGACTCTGCCTCTTTTTCAGTGACAAGCTCAGTTGCAGGAATACTTTCTGATGATGCTAATATAGCCCAGAAGTCTGAAAGCGGTATAAATATAGAAGGAACAATCAACGATGAAGTGACTTTGGGAGAAGGTCAGCTGCTGACTACTTTGGAAGGGATGGAAGCTGAAGGAATAACGATCAAGTATGATAGAGAGATTGGACTCATAAATACTCCAATTTTGAATGAGTCAGGTGAACTGATCGGAACAGAGCTGATTGAGGAGAAAAATGAGGATATTGTTGGTGGTCCAAATAATCCGAAAATAGAAGGCTACGTACATGTTTCCCAAATGTCGAAAGAATTCCAGGTTGGTCTAGATAAAAAATCTAATCCCACATTTTCATTTGCAAACGTCCGCACCAGTCTTATGGGTAACGGCATTCATAACAAGAGCGGATTTTCTAGCCTTGCTGAGATTGACGTAACTTCGTCACAGGGTGCTCAAGACGCTTCAATTATTGTAGACCGGGTAATTGAAGAAATCTCTGTCCAGCGTGGTAAGTTGGGTTCATTTCAAAAAAATGCCCTGGAAAGCAACATGAACAGTCTTAAGATTGCAGAAGAAAATATCACACAGGCAGAGTCAACCCTGCGTGACTCAGATATGGCTGCAGAAATGTCGAACCTCACTAAAGATCAAATCCTGCTTCAGGCCAGTACTGCAATGATAGCTCAGGCTAATCAAGTTCCAGAAACTGTTCTGGGATTAATTCAAAACAGAGGTTAAGCCGAAAAAGTTTAGTTCTTTTTAAGTGCAGACACCGGAATCCCCATCCATCCTTCCTTTACTCCGAATTTTTCATTTATTGAATCTCTTAAAAGACTTGCCGTTTACTCGAGTAAAAGGCTAATATCACAAATAAATAAAGGAAATACGCTTTGAGCTTAAGCACCTGTTAAAAGCTTTAACATTGAGTTGTGATGCAGTCGAAAAATGTATACATTCATACGATAATGTTAAGCAAGTTCGGGAATGTTTACTATTTTCGAAACCATTAAAATTAATACTCTGTGTGCAATATGAATTCATCTGAAATAGAAAAGTCTCATTCGGAACAACGGCTGCCTTTGCAATTAAGTAGAATTACAAAAAGTTTTCCGGGAATCGTTGCCAATGATAGTGTTGATTTTACATTGGAGGAAGGAGAGATTCACACAATACTGGGTGAAAATGGTGCAGGTAAATCAACTTTGATGAATATGATTGCAGGGCTCTACCCTGCCGATGCTGGAGAGATGCGCGTCTTTGGGGAGCAAGTGAATTTTACCAATCCTCGTCAGGCTATTGAAAAAAGCATTGGCATGGTATTTCAGCATTTTATGCTGGTTCGAAATCATACTGTTGCCGAAAATATCATCCTTGGTTTACCCGGAGTGGTGAAGCTTAAGTTGAAAGAAGTTCATCAACAAATCCGGGAAATAAGCGAACGCTATGATTTATATGTTGATCCAGAAAAGAAAATTCAGGAACTTTCAGTGGGTGAACAGCAGCGAGTGGAAATTGTCAAAGTTCTGTTTAGGGGAGCACGAATCCTGATTCTTGACGAGCCAACCGCAGTTTTGACACCTCAGGAATCAGAGGCATTGTACGAAATCATGGAGAAGATGGTAAATGAAAAACATTCCATCATTTTTATTACACATAAAATGAAGGAAGTGATGGCACTTTCGCATCGAATAACGGTTTTGAGTCGTGGAAAGGTGATGGCAACTTTGAAGAAAGATGAAACCAATCCGCAAGAATTAGCTGATTTGATGATCAGTAATTTGGAAGCTAAGGACTTAGTAAAAGTTTCTGAATTTCTACGGGATACAACTGTTGAAGAAAAAGATGGGGATGGTTCAGTTTCTCAAAAGCAAAAGAAAAAGTTTGGTAATTTGACAGTAGCTTTAAAGGATATTCATGCGGTGAATGATTTGGGGTACCCGGCATTGAAAGGGATTTCACTTGATATTCGTGCCGGAGAAATTCTGGGAATGGCCGGGGTTTCCGGGAACGGTCAACCGGAATTGACCGACGTTTTGAGCGGGCTGCGGTCTCCTACAAGAGGCAAGTATCAGTTTGAAGATGTGCCTTTGAACAAACCCACTGTGAATGAAATGATTGACATGGGAGTTGGTTACATTCCGGAGGATCGTAAAAGGTTTGGTGTTTCGTCCGGAATGTCAATCGCCTACAATTTTTTGCTGCGAGATTTTCAAAACCCCCAATTTTGTTCAAGACAGCTGCTCAAGCTTTCAAATATCTTCGACTATGGACAAAAAAAAATGCAGGAGTTTGATATCCGGGCACCTACGGAAAAAACACCGGTTGGACTTTTATCCGGAGGTAACATGCAGAAAGTCATTCTTGCCCGTGAAATTTCGCGTCCATTGAAATTACTGCTTGCTGCACAACCCACCCGTGGCCTGGATATTCATGCAACCAGTTTCATCCGTGAGCAAATATGCCAGGCACGAGATCGGGGTCTGGCGGTGCTTTGGATATCAGAGGATCTGGATGAATTATTGATGGTCGCAGACCGCATTGCAGTTATTTTTGACGGGCGCATTGTTGGAACTCTTTCGCATGAAGAGGCCTCTGTAACTTTGATTGGTCAGATGATGACCGGAATGAACAAAAACGGCACGGAACACGTGATGGAGAAAAGAGAATATGCGTGATTATCTTCTAATTTATGTGAATGGCCGGCGTTACAAAATTTCCGGAAAGCGTGGATTTCAATCACTGTCTGATTTTCTACGTTATGATTTGGGTATGGTTGGTACCAAGGTGGTGTGTGCAGAAGGAGACTGTGGTTCCTGTACCGTACTTATCGGGCGAGTCCGGAACTCTCAGTTGCTCTATGAGGGAATTGACAGTTGCATTCAGTATTTATATCAACTGGATTGTTCTCATGTCATTACAGTGGAAGGCTTGAAGGATGAGGCTCAAATAATACATCCTGTACAAAAAGCAATGGTTGATGCCGCTGGGTCACAATGTGGTTATTGTACACCGGGATTTGTAATGGCACTGGCTGCAATGCTTGAAACCGGTGAAACACTAACGAGACATTCCGTGAAAGACGGCTTAACCGGGAATTTGTGCCGCTGTACGGGTTACGAACAAATTATTGATGCCGGCTTGTCTTTGAATCAGAAAGTCATACCAAAGGCTTCAAAATGTTACGATGCGAAGGGAATACTTGCGGATTTATGGAACATGTTGTCCAGCCTGTTTATTGTGAGTACGAGAAAAAATGGAATGGAGCAGGTCAACAAGTACAGTTTTTTGTGCCTGCGTATTTAGAAGAAGCTCTTGAATTTAAGCAAAAAAACAAGCATGTCACCGTTGTTGCCGGTGGAACGGATATTTCTGTACAGATGAACAAAGAGCGGCTGGAGCCAAATTGTATTATGAGCCTGACGCATTTGACTGGACTGGAAATTCTTGAGATTGAAAACAAAACTGTGACAGTTGGCGCCAAGGTAACTTGGACGGAGCTTGGTGAATTTTGTCAGGAACACCTGCCTGAGCTTGACGAAATCATCTCAATTTTTGCCTCACGACAAATCAAGAACGCGGCAACGCTGGCAGGCAATATTGCAAATGCGTCACCAATTGCGGACTCCCTGCCATTTCTACATGTAATAGACGCGGAAATGGAATTGACTGCATCACATGGTACACGTTGGGTAAATATTAACCGGTTTTATCACGGCTATAAAAATACTGAAATGAAACCGGATGAACTTATCACAAGAATTCGCTGGAATTTACCTGAACCGGAGGCTGTGCTGAAACTCTACAAAGTTTCCAAACGTAAGGATTTGGATATATCTACCTTTACCGCCGGGATTTTGCTGAGGTTAAAAAAAGGGAAAATACAAAATGCCCGCCTGGCTTTTGGGGGCGTGGGACCTGTTGTGTTGCGCTTGCCAAAGACAGAAGAGTTTTTGCAGGGTAAGCCGATGCTGCTGGGAATTTTCCATGAAGCTGGAAAACTGGCTCGAGATGAAATAAGTCCAATTTCAGATGTCCGTGCCTCTTCGGATTACAGGTTGCAGCTGGCAGAAAACATTTTGCTGAAGTTTTTTCATGAATGCTCTGACAACCAGAACAAAAAAGAGGCTGCATGAAAGAGAATGGGAATCAGGTTACGAATGTTTCTGCGGCGTCAAGTGTAACAAATGATGATTTGTTTGTGGATGATTTACCGTCTGCACAAAATGAACTGAGATCTGATTTTATCGAAAGTCCGGCAGCACAGAAAAGAGACCGCATGAAAGTGGTTGGAAAACAGGTTGCGCATGATTCAGCAGTAGGTCATGTTACAGGAGATGCTTTATTCGTTGATGATTTACCATTCACGAAAAATGAGCTGGTTGTTGATTTTATAGGAAGTCCTGTTGCCCATGGCGAAATTATAAATCTCAATTCTGAAGAACTGGCTCAATTGGACGGTATTACGGGAGTTTTTACACATGCTGATATTCCTGGTCATAATCTTTATGGGCCGGTCATTCAGGATGAACGTTTTTTGGCGGAAGGTGTAGTTGAATATGTGGGTCAGCCCATTGCAATTATTGCCGGTGAGTCCAGGGAGGCAATTCGGCAGGCCAAGAAAAAGCTGCGTCTAGAAATTAAGGAACTTGTTCCTGTTTTCACCATCGAGGAAGCAATTTCTGCAAAACAGTTTATAGGCACGACACGTCGGTTCAAACAGGGTAATTTTGAAAAGGCATGGAGTGAGGCAGAACACACTTTGAAAGGAACATTTATCTGCAACGGCCAGGAACAATTTTATCTGGAATCTCAAGCTGCTTTGGCATGGCCTGGTGAACACGGTGAAATACAGATTCATTCTTCAAGCCAGAATCCAACGGAAATCCAGGAAGTTATCGCTGAGGCTTTAGGATTAGGATTTAACGAAGTGGTTTGTGTTTGCAAACGTATGGGCGGTGCTTTTGGCGGCAAGGAAACGCAGGCAGTGATTCCTGCAGTGATGGTTGCACTGGTAGTCGCAAAAACAAAAAGACCTGCACGGATTGCTTACACAAAAGACGAAGATATGCGTTCCACTGGGAAGCGTCATCCATACAAAATTCATTACAAAGTAGCTTTCACAGCAGGCGGAAAGATAACCGGAGTGAAATTCGATATTTTTTCCAACGGCGGTGCCGGAGCTGATTTGTCGACTGCAATCATGGAGCGTACCCTTTTCCACTCAGAAAACGCCTATTTCATTCCGAATCTGATTTTTAATGGAACGATCTGTAAAACAAACTTTCCGCCGAATACAGCTTTCCGTGGATTCGGAGGACCGCAAGGCATGGCAAATATTGAGAATGTAATTCAGGAAATCGCCATATTTTTGAAAAAAGATGCGTTGGAGATTCGGCGTCTAAATTGCTATTCCCATGATGAACGCAACGTTACGCCATACGGACAGACTGTCCGTAATCATCTTCTTCCGGAAATCATTGATCAACTGGTTGAAACATCAGGATATCGGCAGCGCTTGACTGAAGTTGAGGATTTCAATCGTCAGTCGGAAACGTATCTGCGTGGACTGGCTTTAACTCCAATGAAGTTTGGAATTTCCTTCACCACAAAATTCCTTAATCAGGGGAATGCCCTGGTGAATATCTACAAAGACGGTACGGTGCAGGTTTCTACCGGCGGTACGGAAATGGGGCAGGGACTGAACACCAAAATCAGGCAATTGGTGGCCGATGAATTCTCCATTTCTTATGATGATGTAAGGATGATGATTACATCCACAGAGAAAAACAACAATACTCCACCGACTGCTGCTTCAGCTGGAACTGACTTGAACGGATTTGCTGCAGTCAACGCATGTAGGAAAATCAGGAAGAATTTGACAAAATTTGCAAGCAGTTACTTTGCGGCGAAGCGGGGACTTGATCCTGCTCCGGAACACATTTGTTTTGAAGCAGGAAAATCCGGTGGCAACAGTTTGGTTTTTGATGAGCGTAATCCAGAAAATAGTCTCACCTTCCAGGAACTGGTAAAGCTGGCCTTTATGGACAGAGTGAGTCTGGGTGAGAGAGGTTTTTACAGTACACCTGAAATCAATTTCAATCGTGATACAGAGAAGGGTGAACCATTTTTTTATTACACGACTGGGGCAGCTGTTTCAGAGGTACTCATCGACCGTTTTACCGGTCACCTTAAGCTTGAGCGTTCAGATTTACTGCTTGATATTGGTGAATCGATCAATCCTGGAATTGACCGCGGGCAAATTGTAGGAGGTTTTATTCAGGGTGTGGGTTGGGTGACAAATGAAGATTTGCGCTATTCTGAAAAAGGTGAACTTTTGACATATTCTCCGACGACCTATAAAATTCCAAACATTCAGGATCTTCCAGAAATTTTCAATGTGGACACAATCCACAATCCGCATCATCAAATCAACATTCGTCGCAGTAAGGCAGTAGGAGAGCCTCCTTTGATGCTCTGCCTGTCGGTTTGGATTGCAGTCAAGCATGCTTTGTCATGTGTCAGAAATGACGTGTGTCCCCGACTAAATCTTCCTGCAACAGGTGAAGAAATACTGCTCCGGCTAACAGAATTAAATGACTATTCAAAAGAACATAGAACAATAGATTTTTCTGCTTTGGAATCTGAAGTCTCCCTGGTTGTTCTGCCCTCATCTTCTGCTGAGACTAAAGCGACAGTATGAACAAGTCCTCTGTTGTTTACTCTTATCAGCGCACAATAGCTGATTGTATTGACTTTTTTTACTTTATTCAGCATAGTGTGACTAGTAATTACTTAAGTCAGACTGTCTATAATAATTAAACAAAATACTAACTTTGTGGAGAAAGAATGAAGGATATTGAAATTAATGGAATAAAGGAAACCATCGTTGAGCGCTCTGATTATCCAATTGAAGAATGCAAAAACATTCTAGGGAATGAAGTCACTGCAATTTTGGGCTATGGTCCCCAGGGTCGAGGGCAGGGTCTGAATATGCGGGATCAGGGTTTCAAGGTTGTTTTAGGACTGCGTAAAGGCAGGAGCTGGGACAAGGCTCTGGCAGATGGCTGGCTAGAAGGAGAAACACTTTTCGAAACCGAAGAAGCGGCTCAGCGTGGGACAATTCTTCAATATTTGCTCTCAGATGCAGGACAAATAGCTGCATGGCCAGTGGTTAAAGCCAGCTTAAATGAAGGTGATGCACTTTACTTTTCACATGGTTTCGGAATCGTCTTTCACCAGGATACGAGCATTATACCACCCGAAAATGTGGATGTAATCCTGGTAGCTCCAAAGGGAAGCGGTCTGACAGTCCGCACACATTTTCAAGAAGGACGCGGAATAAATGCTTCTTTTGCAATTCATCAGGATTATACAGGACGTGCGCGCGAAAGATGTATTTCCACAGCATTCGCGATTGGTTCCGGACACCTTTTTGAAACTACATTTGAAAATGAGGTTCATAGTGATCTCACCGGCGAGCGATGTGTTTTGATGGGACTGCTGCAGGGAGCATTTCTCGCACAATATGAGGTCCTGCGAGAACATGGACATTCTCCTTCTGAAGCCTACAATGAAACAATCGAAGAAGCCCTGCAGAGTCTTTATCCTCTGGTTGCGGAAAAAGGAATGGATTGGATGTATTCCAATTGCTCGACTACTGCTCAGCGGGGAGCACTCGATTGGGCACCGCGTTTCCGGGATGTTATTAAGCCTGTGGTTGAAAAGTGTTACCAGAGTGTTCTCGATGGAACTGAAGCAAAAATATCCATAAACTCAAACTCTCAAAATGATTACAGGGAAAAACTGGAAAAGGAGCTTGAGGAAGTTAGCAGTCAGGAAATGTGGCAAGCAGGAAAAGTTCTGCGAAAATTGCGTCCGGAAAATTTATAATCATCTTTTGAGGAATGCATGAACCTGGTAAAGCTACTCGAAGAAGGTAATTATTTCGAGATACAAAAGCGTAGTGGACGTTCAAAAACTTTGGAGAAAGATTCAACTCCTTTTTGTGGAGCGTTGCGTCCACACTACAATCCGAAAATGCTGTTGCTGCTGTCCAGCCCACTTGAATCTCGAAGCGATGTTTTTGAGTTCAGGTCTGAAGACATTCTTTATGCAGAAGAACTTTCCAGTCTCACAAAACCGAACGGTGTAACAGTCGAACGGGTACGGCTTTGGGTACGGAACGGAAGCCCTGCGATGCGTATGGAGCCGCTGCGTGTCGGAAGTGCTGAATAAATTGAGCTGAATCTTGCTGGAAACCGGTTGCCAAAAGTTTTCATCAACAATACTCTGAAAATTGTTGCAGAGTTGTCCTTTCCCGAATCTCATCTGTACAATTTACAGCCAATTCTATTGACTTCAAATTATGCCCCCCAGCAGTTTATTTAAATCAAGTATTTTCAGGGCCTTGCGTCAACCCCTGCTGTTACTGTGCTTGTCTTTGCTGTTCACTTCCGGGTTTCCGCATACCACGATTGCTCAGTTTGATGATGATGTAGTAATTCCAGAATCAGTTGTAACATTCCAGGTACGGCTCGAACCTGAAAAACCGCGTCCGGGAGAGCATGCCCGTATTATTGTCGATTTACAAATCCATCCGGAATCTGGATGGCACGTCTTTTCTGTTATTCCCGGTGAAGGCGATTTTGCCCCTATTCCCACTTCATTGACATTTGAGGCTGATCCGCTGATTTTGATCGGCCCGGTTTACGAAAGTAATCCAATTATTGCAGCAGACCCGGTTTTGGATATGGTGTTGAGCTATCACCTGATGAAAGCCACCCTTTTCCAAAATATTCTCATTCCAGATGATATTTCTGGCGGAACTGTCCTGAACAAAGGCGGTAAACTGCGATATCAGGCATGCAGCGAACGCATTTGTCTTCCACCCAAAACTGAACTGTTTTCACTCCAAATTCCACTTGGCACAGGGACTGTGCGTACTGAATACAAAATTCCACAGTTTGCAGTAGACTCACCTCCTGAAGAAGTTTCAGAAATCGAAGATGCGCTCAAGGAAGGTTTTTGGGGTTTTATCGGTCTGGCAGTCATTGCAGGTCTGTTAGCATTGCTGACACCGTGTGTGTTTCCGATGATTCCGGTCACAGTTGCCTTTTTTACTAAACAGGGCGAAGCAGGTTACAAAGAAACATTACGTTTAGCGGCACTGTTTGGAGCAGGAATCGTAGGAACGTATACAGTAACAGGTATGCTGCTTTCTGTTGTTTTAGGTGCTGCAGGAGCAGTACAGTTTGCCACAAATGGCTGGGTTAATTTGGCAATTGGTGTAATGTTCACTCTTTTTGCCTTCAGCTTGATGGGATTTATTCAATTGAATGCACCGGGAGGATTTGGAAACCTTGCAGACCGTTGGTCCAGGAAGTTGAGTGGAACAGCAGGGGTACTGGCCATGGGGCTGGCTTTCACATTGACGTCTTTCACCTGTACCGTGCAGTTTGTAGGAACTTTGCTGATTGCCGCTTCACAGGGAATGTGGTTTTGGCCGATTGTTGGAATGCTTGTTTTCTCAACAGTATTTGCCTTTCCATTTTTCTTGCTGGGACTTTTCCCACGGCTTATCCAGACGATGCGTTCACAGTCCGGAAACTGGATGGAGCACCTGAAAATTGTTTTGGGTTTACTTGAATTAGCTGCGGCATTCAAATTTTTCAGTAATACGGATTTGGTTTGGCAATGGGGTGTTCTTGATAGAGATTTTGTGCTGGCGGCCTGGGTTGTACTTTGTGTGATTGGAGCATTGTTTTTGTTAGGTGCTGTTAAAATACATCATGTCCGTGTTGAAAAAACAAGTGGTACGGGATTTACTGCAGCTTTCCTTTTTGCATTTTTGGGAATATATCTGCTGCGGGGATTGTTTGGAGTACCGCTTAATCCGTGGGTGGATACATATTTGCCTCCGGTTCTGCAAACATTATCAGAAAGCAGGCAGGGTTTTGCAACTAGTTCGGGAACTTCAGGAGAAGCAGTGTCACATTCTTTACCATGGCAGAATGATTTGGCTGATGCCCTGATCCAGGCAAAAGCTGAAAACAAACGGGTATTTATTGATTTTACCGGATATACCTGCGTAAACTGTCGCTGGATGGAAAAAAACATATTTTCTCATCCGGATGTAATGGCTCGTTTTCAGCAGGAGTTTGTACTTGTACAGCTTTATACTGATGGTGGAGACAAGGCTGCCGCCAATCAACAAATGCAGATCAGCAGATTCCAAACGGTTGCCCTTCCGTTATACGTAATACTTGATTCAGATAACAATTTGCTTGCCAAACATGCTGGGATTTTAAATCCTGCAAAGGAATTTTTACAATTCTTGAACTAACTTTTCCCAAACAAATTATTGCTGTGCGTACAGGCTATTTATTATTGTTGGCTCTTGGTTCTGTCATTTTCTTAAGTGGTTGCTCAGACTTAGGATTTTATTGGCAGGCCGCATCCGGACACCTTGACTTGCTGAACCGTAAGCAAGATATTCGTGAGTTACTGGATTCTCCTGATACGTCTCCGAAACTAAAACGGAAACTGAAATTGGTGGAGAGCGTGCGGGCTTTCGCAGTCAGTCAAATGGCACTTCCTGAAAATGAAGGCTACACCGGTTATGTAGATCTGGGACGTTCTTATGTGACCATGGTGGTAACGGCAGCTCCTGAGCTGGAATTAAAAGCACACAAATGGTGTTACTGGTTTGTTGGCTGTCAGGAATATCGAGGCTATTTTGATGAAGGTGATGCCAGGTTATATGCGGAAGAAATGGAGCAACAACAACTGGATGTTTCGGTGGGACCGGTAACAGCCTATTCCACACTCGGTTGGCTTAACAAACCCTGGCTGCCGAATTATTTTTCGGATCCGGTTCTTAGTACTTTTATTCACCGGCGCGATGCCGAATTGATAGCAGTCCTGATCCATGAGATGGCCCACCAGGTGGTTTTTGTCAACAATGATACTTCCTTCAATGAGTCATTTGCAGTTTTTGTTGAACAGGAGGGCCTACGGCAATTCCTTATTCAGTCCAGTAATTCGGATTTTTTTGATGGTGACGGAAAAGAAATTTACCAGTGGTATTTGAATGCCAGAAAAGATCGTAAGTTGTTCCAACAACTGATTAAAACCACTTATGATAAAATGAAAATCTTGTTTGCATCAGAACTTTCAGTTGCAGAAAAGCTCAGTAACAAACAGGTGCTTTATGATCAATTACGCGAAAATTATGAAATAGATAAAAAAGCATTTAAAGTACTTTCATACGATAACTGGTTTGCCAAAAACCTGAACAATACACATTTGCTTGGTGTACAACGCTACCAGAGTCGAGTAGAACAATTTGCGCACCTCTTTGAGAAACAAGGACGAAAGTGGTCGCAGTTCTTTGAGGCTGTACGTGAACTTGCTAAAGTATCCGACAAAGAACGAAAACAACAAATGGAACTTCTGAACTGAATTTAATCAATGTCTAAATCTTTGTTCAATAATTTACGTGTTGTTCTGCTGGACCGTGACGGTGTAATCAACGAGGAGCCTGGTCCGATACTGACTCCGGAACAGTTCGTGATGATTCCAAAAAGCGCTACTGCAGTTGCACGTCTTAATGCTGAGGGCTTTAGGTGTTTCGTTATTACGAATCAAGCTGCGTTTGCCAGAGGTGATTTGAGTGAGTCTGCATTTCAGGCAATAACCGACAAAATGCAACACGAACTCCAAAAGGCCGGAGCACACTTAGACGGGCAGTATTATTGTCCGCATCATCCGGACTGGGAAAACGGAGAGCGTCGTGAAGTGCCAGCACCTTGTGCTTGCCGAAAACCTGGAACCTTACTACTGGAACAGGCAGCAGAGGAACATGGATTTTCTGCAGAGGAATCGATTTTAATCGGAGATTCTACCAGTGATTTTGCAGCAGCTTCGAAATGGGGGATATGTTCAATCGGGGTGCACACCGGACATGGTGGTCAGGACAGCAAGGTAAAAGCAGATCCGGATTATTGGCAGGATGATTTATGGAGTGCAGTAGAGTTTTTGCTGGCAAATGCTTCCTGATCTTCAAAATAGAATTTTTTCGAAAATGTCTGCTAAAGAAATAAGTTTTTACAAACACAAATAACTTGAGACCTGCAGCGTAAACAGGCTAGCCTGAAAGATTATTTTTTTCTCTTTTAAAGCTTTAAATCACAGGACCTCTTAATTTATTACAATTTGTTTACAAAATTCAACATGAACACTTTTTATATAAATACAGGACTTTCAATTAAGACATTCACGGTAACACTGTATCTAAGCGCGGCAGCAATATTTTTTTCGGGAACGGTTTGGGGAGGAACGTTTCAGGAGGGCCTGTACGCACAAATGAAGACGCCAAAAGGTGAAATAGTGTTGCGGCTTTATTTTAAACGTGCGCCTCTGACAGTGTCCAACTTTGTCGGACTTGCGGAAGGCAGCAAGGATTGGAAAGACCCTGTAACTGGAAAAGCCAAAAAAACACGATTTTTTGATGGTTTGAATTTTCATCGTGTGATCAAAGATTTCATGATTCAAGGTGGAGATCCACTTTCTAATGGTACTGGTGGCCCCGGCTACACATTTGCCGACGAATTCCATCCTGAACTGAAACATAATAAGCCGGGAATTCTTTCAATGGCTAACTCTGGAGCGCACACAAACGGCAGCCAGTTTTTTATTACACATGTCCCAACACCGCATCTGGACAACAAGCATTCAGTTTTTGGTGAAGTTGTTGAAGGAATGAATGTAGTCAATGCCATCGAAAAAGGAGACCTGATTCAGGCAGTGACAATAATTCGCAAAGGTAAAGCAGCCATGGCCTTTGATCCTGCAATTGCAGAAAAGTTAATTGCAGAACGTAACAAAAAACTTGCTGAAAAAAATAAAAAGAATATTCCTCACGCAACTACTGAATTAGATCCTGCAAAAATTCCAAACTCTGATAATGCAGAAGCAGGCGAAGTTAGTGTTGATATGCTGGTGGTTGCTTATCAAGGTGCGAGGACACCCAAACAAAATATATTCTATGACAAGTCTGGTGCAGAAAAAATTGCACAAAAACTGACAGATTATGCACGTCGAAAAGGTATCAAGTTTTCTGATTTAATCAACCAGTTTACGGACTTGCCTCAACAGTCTAAACTTCCTTTATTATCTGCTAAACAGCCGAGCTTACCGGACTTTCTCAAGCCCGCACTTAAATTGGGTGTAGGACAAATAAGTGATCCGGTAGACTCTCCTTTTGGCTATTTAATTTTTCGGCGGGTTTTAGTTGAGCTTGTAACGGCCAGTCACATCCTTATAACTTACGAAGGTGCTCTACGTGCCCCCAAAAAACGGGATCGAAAAGAAGCCAGAATATTAGCGGAACAAATACTGAAAGATCTCAAAAGAGGAAAAGATTTTGCAGAATTGGCGCGGGAACATTCTGATGGTCCTTCCGGACCAAAAGGAGGGGATTTAGGGCGTTTTACACGGGGACAAATGGTTCCGGAGTTTGATCAGGCCGTTTTTAACCTGAAACCGGGTGAAGTAAGTGGAGTAGTCGAAACTCAATTTGGCTACCACATTATCAAACGAATTAAATAAACAATTAGTTTTGAGTTAAGTCTTGGAAACTGCAGGTATCATCATCATTGGTAACGAAATTTTATCCGGAAAAGTGACGGATATTAATTCACCATATTTGTGTAAAGAATTGAGAATTCTTGGTGTAGAGGTCCAGCAAATCATCACAATTCCAGACATTCCGGAAATTATTGGACAGACGGTACGGGATTTTTCGGAGCAGTTCTCCTGGGTTTTTACAAGTGGTGGAATCGGACCGACTCATGACGATATAACCGTTGCCTCAATTGCCAAAGGTTTTGGTATAGAACTATTTGAAGCACCTCAGATCATGAAAGCCATCCAAAATTATCATGGTGATAAAATGACTGCCGCACACCGCAGAATGGCAATGATTCCGGAAGGTTCTGAACTGATTGAGTATGCCGAAGGCCGGGGTCCACAACTGAAGTTTCGCAATATATTTGTTTTTCCGGGAATTCCAGAGTATTTGAAGATCCGTTTTGCCAGTATCAAGGAACGTTTCCGGACAACTCCAATTGTTTTGAAGCAAATTTATCTCAAAGCAGATGAGGGCGAAATCGCGGATTCACTTGATGCAACCATGTCAGAATTTCCGCAGCTGATGCTGGGTTCATATCCTAAAGTATCAGGATCTGATTATGACGTAAAGTTGACTCTTGAATGTCGGGATTCTGAGTATTTGGACAAAGCCTTAAATTTTCTTTGTGAACGTTTGCCTGAAGAATGTATTCTTCGTTTTGAATAACAAGGTTAATCAAACTGGTAATGTTGTTTCTTAAAAACCTCCAACAGTATTTTTCTGGACGCGGACCATTGATTCACGTTGTTTTGGATGGATGGGGTGTTGGTGCGGCAGATGAAACTAATGCAGTTAACAGGGCTAATTTACCAGTAATGAGTCGTCTGATTCGCGGTTGTCCATACACCCAGCTTTGGACACACGGCAAATATGTTGGCTTGCCGAACGAAAAAGATATGGGTGGATCAGAAGTTGGGCACATGACAATGGGAGCCGGAATGGTCATGGAACAGGGACCGACACTGATACAGAACCTGCTTCAATCCGGTGAGTTTTTTGAAAATCCGGTGTTAAGCAGAATCATCCAAAATTGTGTGGAACGCGACACGCCACTGCATTTGCTGGGTTTGCTTTCAAATGGAAATATCCACAGCCACGTTGATCACACTGAAGCCATCATTCGACATGCTTTTCAGTCTGGTATAAGACGCTGTTATCTGCATGCTTTGCTGGACGGAAGAGACGTTGGTGTTCAATCTGCTTTGGATTTTACAGAACCTTTTGAAAAGCTGTTTTCGGAATTAAAGGGGCAGCGTCCCGGAATCGATTATGCTTTTGCAAGCGGCGGTGGACGTGAAGTAATCACGATGGATCGTGACAACAATTGGGAAAAAATAGAAACTGGTTGGCAGATTCATGTTCATGGTCAATCTGAAAACCAGTTTCCTTCAATCCGGGATGCAATAGAACATTTTCGAAAACAAAATCCGGAGATCATCGATCAGGACATTCCCGGATTTGTGATTATTCGCAATGGGGAAGCAGTTGGCAGAATAGAAGATCAGCATGCACTCATTTTCACAAACTTTCGCGGTGACCGTGCTACTGAGTTTTCACAGGCTGTTCTCGCAGATGATTTTCCATATTTTGAGCGTTACAGGTGCCCAGAGGTGCTGTTTGCGGGCATGACACAGTACGATCAGGATAACCAGATTCCGCCGGATTATTTGGTTGGAACACCTGTAGTAGAAGAACCATTCGGCAAGCGTATTTTGGAACTGGGACTCAAACAGTTTAGACTCTCTGAAACGCAAAAATTTGCCCATGTGACTTTTTTCTACAATGGAGGTTATCGTGAACCGCTGGATCCTTTGCAGGAAAATTATCATTTCATTGCCTCAGACAAAATTCCTTCTTTTGCAGAGCGTCCGGCAATGAAAGCTCCGGGAATCAGCAAAAAAGCTGTTGAATTTATCAATTCCGGAGAATATCAATACGGTTTGATAAATTTTGCAAATGCAGATATGGTGGGCCACACGGGAGATTTCCAGGCCACAGTTCGAGCAGTTGAAGCTGCGGATGCGGCATTGGACAATATTGTACGTGCCATCGATGCAGTAAACGGCCTACTGGTGATAACCGCAGATCATGGTAATGCAGATGAAATGCTGATTTCAAATCAAAACGGAACATTGGAAATTAGTACAAAACATTCGCTGAATCCTGTCCCGTTTTTAATTTATGATCCTTTATATAATGGAGACTATCGACTTAAACCGTTTGGTCAGGATTACAATAACAATTTAAGTAATATTGCAGCAACAAATTTTTTGCTTTTGGGACAAGCTGTTCCGGACGATTTGGCACCTTCACTTTTTGCAGATTGAAGCAGATAATAAACCAATAATTTTTACAGACGACTAAATAAATGAGTAATATACTTTGTATCGGAGCCGGTTATGTAGGTGGACCAACGATGGCGATGATTGCCAAAAATTGTCCGGAACACAAAATAACGGTTGTTGACATCAACCAGGATCGGATTGACCGTTGGAACAGTGATGAACTGCCGATTTATGAGCCGGGACTGCTGAAAGTTGTAAAGGAAGCACGTGGCAGGAATTTGTTTTTTCAGACCGAAGTGGCCGCGGCAACAACGGATGCAGACATCATTTTTGTTTCAGTCAACACACCTACAAAAATGTTTGGAGAAGGTGCAGGAAAAGCCGCAGATTTACAATTCTGGGAAAAAACTGCTCATGAAATATTAGCCAATTGCCGCAAGCCGGAAGTTGTTGTAGTCGAGAAAAGCACCCTGCCGGTACGTACTGCAGAAGCGATGGCTAAAATTTTAGAATCAGGAAAAAGTTCGACAAAATTTTCCGTTGTTTCAAATCCGGAATTCTTGGCAGAAGGAACTGCAATCGAAGATTTAACAAATCCGGATCGAGTTTTGATTGGCGGAGAACAAAATGAGCATGGCCGTAAAGCAGCAGAAACGGTGGCGGCACTTTACGCACACTGGGTTCCGCAGGAACGCATACTGCTGACCAGCGTATGGAGCAGTGAATTATCAAAACTGGTGGCCAATGCAATGTTGGCACAGCGCATTTCTTCAATTAATAGTATTTCCGCACTTTGTGAACGTACTGAAGCAGATATTGCGGAAGTCTCCAAGGCAATCGGTATGGACACACGAATCGGCTCAAAATTTTTAGAAGCCAGTATCGGTTTTGGTGGTTCATGTTTCCGTAAGGATATATTACATTTATCGTATCTTTGTGAATATTATGGATTGCCGGAAGTTGCAGATTATTGGGAAAGTGTTGTCCGGATCAATGAATGGCAAACTAATAGATTTTTCCAGAGCATTCTTCAGGAACAATTCAATACATTAGCCGGTAAAACCATTACATTGCTTGGTTTTGCCTTTAAACAGGATACGGGAGATACACGGGATTCTCCTGCAATTCCGCTTTGTGAAAAATTACTGGCTGAACATGCATGCGTAAGGGTCCATGATCCAAAAGCTCTGGAAAATGCCCGTCAGGATCTGAAGGAAATACAGGGTGATATTAGTTTTGTAGAAGACGTATATGAAGCTGCTGATTGTGCTCACGCACTGGCCCTTGTCACCCAGTGGAAAGAATATCGCGAACTGGATTTTGAAAGAATCTTTCAAGCAATGGCTAAACCGGCTTTTATTTTTGATGGACGAAATCATCTTGATCACAAAAAACTTTATGAAATTGGATTTAATGTTTTTCCGCTGGGAAAAATGCCGCTGAAGCATCTTTGATTGAATTAGCAAAAAGCCAAAATTTACTTGTTTTTACTGTTGCAGGAAAGGTAGTTTATATACGAACTACATATTTA
>OFBG01000004.1_pt1 | contig 19300 bp, 16 predicted proteins | sample 1520521 | NCBI WGS metagenome assembly OFBG01 (sample SAMEA3696448, study PRJEB22514) | metagenome | biome: water; feature: marine; material: hydrothermal vent | place: Pacific Ocean | collected 2014-08-15 | depth 1539 m
TTTCAAGCACTGATAAATTGTTAAAACCAACCATCTCCAAGTTCAATTCAAACAAAGAACAAGCGTCTCAAATTGCAGACTTGCTAAGGGCTGCTCTTGTTCACAACCTTTCTCTTCATTCGCCGTATCAGTTGATCAACACAACCGGAAAGGAAACCGGATTTAGCGGTGTACTTCCGGATGCGGCAGAAGTTGCAATCCTGCATGGAAAAGTTAAATATTTTGAGCGGATAATTGAATCCGAAGAGGCTCTTCCTTATTTTACAAATATCAAAAACAAGGGTGCCACCCTTGAGCAATCTATACTGGCAAGTACAGTTTCAATGGGTGCAGAATCATCCGGAGCAGGATTTTTGATTCCGACTCCTTATGTGGAACAATTAGCCGCGCTTGAAGTTGAATTTACTTTAATAAATAAAAGTGATGGAAGCGATGTCGTTCCCCCTCAAATAATTCGCACTTACTATGTGCGGAAGTGGGGTGGTGCTCCCGAAACCTCACATTTACCGAGAAATATAAAGACAGCAATTATAGAAGGATTTGAACAGGATGAAGATTATACTGAGTCTTTTCTTTCAAGGATTGACCGTGCTGGTTTGTCCTTTACAAACCCTACTGAATATTTTGCAAGAGGATTCAACCTGAAACAGAATGTTCAGGTTCCACAAACCTCATTGGATTTGAAGATCAAATTGGGACGTCAAGTGGCCCAAACATATGTCAAACAAATCAGTCCTTTTCATGAAACTGCAGATTTACTGGTTCAAGATGGGAATACAGTTGCTTCGACACTGATCAGGGGAAATGCCTACCAGGAAGCTGTTGCCTATCTTCAGGGTTTGGAGGAGCTTACTGCAAAAGACGAATACAACCTTGGTCTAGCTTTTGAGGCCAGTGGAGAAATTCCACAAGCGAGGAATCACTATGAACTCGCGTTGAAAAGAGAAACAAGTAATCAAGATTTTAAAGATGCAGTAAAACGAACACGAGACTAAACTGTGTGCTCTAAAAATGTGGATTTCCAGTTGGTTTATTTTAGGTCCGCCAATTCCTGATGGGGATCATTCTTCATATCAAAGAATGGGGATGGAATTTTCAATGCACGTGAAATACGCTCAAGAGAGGCTTCTGTAACTTCAGCTGCATGGGATTCCCAGCTTTTTACAGTTTGAATTGCAAAACCATGTTCATAGGCAAATGCCTCAATCGACATGCCTCTCAGCAAGCGGGCATATTTGATGCGATCACCTATTCTGTCAAGATCAAGGTCATTATCCAAACCCATCTCCCGCACATCAATTGCTAAAACTTTGGCAATTTCACTATATTTAGTCAGTTTTGGCGTAGAGTGTCCAGTTTCCCAATTCTTTACAGCAGTCAGCGAAACACTGAGTTTTCTGGCAAATTCTTTGCGAGTCAAACCAGAGGTTTCCCGCCATTGAGCCATTTGTTCATCAAATTCCATTTTACTTTTTTGTTAATTCTTTATTTTTATACAGGAAAATGTTTTTCACTCAATTTATCCAAAAACTCTTATTTTTCAATATATTGAACTGAAATTCTTGTACAATTAAAGTGTCATCTTTTCCGTTGAATAACGTTGATTATCAATCAATTTGTCAAGAATGTCAACCATTTTTTGGAAATGCTTTTTTCGGTCTACAAATGAAAAAAGAATTGCAGGAGTTTTGTTTGTATATTTTACATTTGAAAAAAGTACAAAAAACCGGATGAATCTTTTTGATACTCTGAACGGACATATCGATAGCCGTTGATAGCAAATTTATGGTATAAAGAACCGATGGACTTGACATCTCACCTCTTTAGATGTGTTGAAACTTCTCAAAGAGCGAAACTAGATAATACAGTTATCGTAATTATAATAGGGGAACTCAAAAGCCGGTAGTACCATATTTCAGAATGCTCAAGTCGGTAAGCAGCATAATTCAATATTATACTCATATTTTCATATAGATACGAAACAATTTGGTTTTTTCTTGTGACGCTGACGATTTCAATAGTATATTGACTATTAAAAAGCAAATGATGAACATAAGCGATGATTTGCGCAAATGGGTACCGGAAGAAGCGGAGAGTTTTATTCAGCAGCATGCAGAACGTTATCAGTCAATGTCTTTTGATGAACTTGAATCAAAAGCATTTAGTCTTATTGAAGCGCATGAAAAGTTGATGGACCAGCAAAGCATTGTACTCTATGCGGGTACGAATGTAATCAATCCAAAAGCTGCAAAAATGCTTTCTTCAAGTATAGGAAACAGAGCCAGTCTGGGGTATCCCGGAGCAAAGTATAACAAAGGCATGGAGCACGCTGATCAGTTGGAAATTATGCTCATGTCACTCATGCGTCAATTGTTTCAGGCCAAATATGTGGAGTACAGAGTGCCAAGCGGTTCGATTGCAAACCTCTATGCGTACATGGCAACAACTAAACCCCGTGACAAAATCATGTCCTTTTCGGATACTGCGGCAGGGCATGTGACCCATCATGCGGAAGGCGCTGCCGGACTTTATGGATTGGGAATTCACGAAGTCCCTTTTGATTTTGCGCAAATGGATGTTGATCCGGAAGCCTTAATGATCGCAGCGAAAAAAGTGCGACCTAAGCTGATCATTATTGCTGGAAGCATGTGCTTATTTCCCTACTCGCTGCAGGAAGTCCGGAAGGTAGCTGATGAAGTGGGGGCGTGGATTCTTTATGATGCAGCCCACATGGGTGGTTTGATTGCAGGTGGAGAATTTCAGCGGCCTCTCAAAGAAGGTGCGGATTTAATGACCGGCTCAACATACAAAAGTTTTGGAGGTCCTCCATCCGGAATGGTTTTTACGAATTCAGCAGAACTGGCTGCACGTCTTGACAAAATTGCTTTCCCAGGACTTACAGCAAATTTTGATCTCAGTCGTGCTGCAGCAATGGTCATAGCCGTTTTGGATTTGCTGACACATGGAAGAGAATATGCGAAAATGTGTATTGCCAACGCCAAAGCACTTGCAGAATCACTTCACACTGGAGGATGTGAAGTGTTTCATGTAAGTGGAAAAGGTTTTACGAATTCCCAGCATGTGGCTCTGCCTGCAGCAACTTATGGTGGAGGAGATACTGCCTCAAAGCTTTTGGAAAAATCCAATCTCTTCACCAGTGGAATTGGTTTGCCCCTGCCTCCTGTTCCGGGAGACTTTAACGCGATGCGTCTGGGGACCCAGGAAATTACACGTTGGGGAATGCGCCCGGAAAATATGGAAACGATTGCCGACTTTTTTTGCCGCCTGCTCCTGAAACAGGAAAAACCGGAAAAGCTGAAATCTGAAGTTATTGAATTCCGGAAAGCATTTCAAAAACTGCACTACATTCGAGACTGATTAAATTCTGACTGTTACTAAAATAGTCAGATTAATATATGTTTGTCAGTCCAACTTTTTTCAATAACTCAGTTTCCAGTTCCAGCATTTCACTTGCTTCCTCCGAAGATCGTTCGTGATTCCATCCTGCCAGGTGAGCACAGCCATGCGCCAGTAAGCGGATAAGTTCCGTCCCAAAATCCCATCCATTTTCAGTAGCCTGCTGACTGACACGTTCTCCAGAAAGAACCAGTTCCCCGGCTACCCCTGTACTTTCTGAGTTTTCCAATTCAGCCTCACTCATTTGGGCTTCAAACATTCCCGGATCATCTTCATCATAAGCCCATGACAAAATATCTGTGGGACAATCTTTTCCACGGAATTCCCTGTTCAGTTTTTGAATTACTGCATCATTTGCGATATATAAAGAAATTCCACGTTCTCCTGCACACAAATATTTTAGAAAAATTGTTAGTATTTTCTGAAGTTCGGATTTGTTAATCAAGTTTTCCCATTTTTCATCACAGCGAATTTCAATCATAGGACTGTTTTTTCAAATGCAAAAACTCGCAAGTGGGCACTCCGGCTTCTGGGATTCTCGGCAACCTCTTTTTTAGTAGCATTTACCGGCCTTCTGGTCAGGACTTGTCCCCGTGGTTTTTCACCGCAAATGCAGTATGGCAGATCGGTTGGACAAACGCAGGGATTTTCCCATTTCCTGAACTGGTGTTTGACAATGCGGTCCTCCAGAGAATGAAATGAGATTAAGGCCACACGACCGTCCTTTTTTAATCGTGATGGAATCTGCTTCAACAACACTTCAAGTTCTTGAAGTTCGTTGTTAACAGCAATTCTCAGGGCCTGAAAAGTCAAAGTTGCAGGATTAAACCCCTGTTTTTGCAACCGCCTTGGGATGACACTGCTAACAAGTTGGGCAAGCTCCTTTGTTGTTTTCAATGGATTTTTTTCTCTGAATCCCAGTATCTTGCCCACTATTTTCTTGGCAAAACGTTCTTCACCAAAATTTCGCAAAATCTTGAGCAATTCTTGTTCACTGGAATTATTGACCAAATGTGCAGCAGTGATCTGCTGACGATCCGGATCCATTCGCATGTCAAGAGGTCCTTCCCGCAAAAAAGAAAATCCCCTCTCAGCACGTGCCAGCTGCTCACTTGACAAGCCTAAATCAGCCAAAATATAATCAAAAATAGTCTCACCGCATTCGGCAAAAAATTCAGGAAGTTCAGAAAAACTGGCCTGACCCAGTTTGGTTTGCTTTTCGTATGTCTTCAATCTTTCCGCTGCAGCTTTTACAGCAAGCGCATCTCTATCAATTCCGTACAGCTTTGCGTCCGGGAAATTTTCCAACAAGCACCTGCTGTGCCCCCCGCCGCCAAGAGTACAATCCAGAATTGTTTGTGTTGATTCCGGGGCAAAATCAACCACTTCTTGTGTTAAAACTGAAATATGTTCAAACTGCATTTTCATTTAAAGCGTAACATTTTTTTTGCTGCAGCATGATAAGCGTAAATCTTTTTAAAAGCTGTGTTGTTTGTATGGATTAAACTTTGAAAAAGTACATTCGGGTTAAGAGCTTTGCTTTGTACAAAAATCAGGTTCAGCAATGTTTTTGCGTGTTCTTGAGAGAAATCCCTGCGTACCACCAAAACAGGATACCAAGCCACTCCCTCCAATTCTTCTGTTTGATAATGATATTTATTGGCAGGAAGTTTTTGTGTAATCAGCCAGGAGGATTTTAACCGCAAAGCCTGAATTAACTGCTGATTTAATGATAAAAGCCGAATTCCCGGAAACTGTTCCAGCCAGTCGTTTACTTCTTTCAATGGAGCAGGACCGGTGAAAACAAGCACTTCTTCAGAAAACCCTTCTGAAAAATTTGGAATGCTCTCAGTATTGAACCAGTTAATTTTTGTTTGCGGTGCTAAATTCTTCCAAACTTGCGCGAAATAAAACGAATTATCATGTACAAGCAAAGTTTGGGTGCTTTCAAGTGAGAGTAGAGGTCCGGGAACTGTACCCATGACATACAACCAGTTTTGCCAAAGAACGGTAAGAACACGCAAACCTGGGTGTTTTTTTAATTCTTTGTGTGCGATTGCAGCATCAATAATCGCCAGTGTAACCCTGTTATTTTCTAATTGTGTCAGACGGCTTACGGGCGAAATTTCAGGATGTATCACGAATTCTATATTGCGACTGGTTTCGGATGAACTCCAAAGACGCGCCAGCTCATTAGCAAAAATATATGATCCAGTATTTTGACTACCGGTAAGAATTATATTTTGCTGCTGGCCCCACAAAGTCACTGAACTGGAACAGAGCAACAAAATTTGAATAAATATTTTTAAGAATAGCTTCATATAAAATATTTTTCACCGTTGGCATTCCGGACAAAAAAAAGTGCTCCTTTGCTGCTGCACTATTCGTTGAATAGGCGTTCTACATTCTGTGCAGGGCTGTTCCTTTTTATCATAAACCTGCAGAAATTGTTGAAATGCCCCAGTTTTATCATCAACTCTGCGGAAATCAGAAATAGTTGTCCCATTATTCTTTATCGCTTCTTGCAGGATATATTTTGTGTATTTTATAATCAACGACCATTCTCTTTCATTGATGCTGCCCGCACTTCGCTGAGGATGTATCCTCGAGTGGAACAATATTTCTGAAACATAAATGTTGCCCAGTCCTGCAATTATTTTTTGATCCAGCAGTACTGATTTAATTTCCCGCTTGGAGGATCCAAGATTCTTTTTGAAATAACCTAGAGTCATAGCTTTCGAAAGAGGTTCAATTCCCAGTTTTTGCAAGGACTTTGAGTCAGCTAAATCATCATATACTTCCAGAGTTCCAAAGCAGCGAATATCATCAAATATCATCTGCCGTCCACTTTCTAAGTTAAACCAGACACGATTATATTTTGTCGGTTCCGGTAGAGGATCACTGACTATGAATTTCCCAGTCATTCGTAAATGAGCAACTAAATATCTTTTTGGTTCTAAATTAAAAATCAGGTATTTGGCCCGACGCCTAACATCCATAAATTTTCTTCCGCACAATTGTTCCTGGAACGTATCCAGGTCTCCCTGTACAATTGGATTACTGCGGAATATTTCAACTGATGAAATAATGTCTCCACATATTTCTTCACGTAATTCTCGAACGACAGTTTCGACTTCAGGTAGTTCCGGCATTTAAATCTTTTTCAAGCTTGATTGATTTCTCTTCGTGCAGGATATTCTATCTGAGTCAGATTCGACACTCAACCCCTTTCCGTAGAGGAGTTGTTATTACTATTAATTTAACTAAACATTTGACTGAATTATTTATAGATATAATTATACTCTGACCCCATTTAATAATAGCTATACTTCCTTTTCGCTTTAAAGAAGTATTGCAAATGACGTAGGCAAAGTTTTATTGGAATTTTGTGTTAACATCGAGTTTGTGGGATAATACGCTGATTGATATTGTATTTGATACACTGTCTAGTACCCTCTGATTATTTTGTGTATTGATCAGAAAAAATATTCGTAGAACAATTATGCCTGTTTATAATATTTAATTATCACTAAAACAGAAGGAACCAATTGAGTCGTGCATATTATTCATCAACTGTTAAAAAATTATTAACTGATGAACAGGACTTAATTCTTTGTGGATTAACATATTTTCGGGATTATTATTTTAGGTCAAAATGGCTGTAGGATGGGCCCGTGAAGGGGCGGTACAGGAGCAAATTGAGGCTACAGTTGAAGATGCTGTTCAATTAGCACGAAGTCGCTTACCAGAAGGGGAAAGTTTTATCAAATGTGAGGAATGCGGAATCGAAATTCCGGCTGCCCGGCGGAAAGCAGTACCGGGTGTACGACTATGCATTCAATGTCAGGAAGAATTGGAAAAAAAGCAGACCGCGATCAGTTATTACAATCGAAGTGGGAATAAGGACAGCCAACTGAAATGATGCCCACTATTGCGGGATGTTAAGCATTAATCAAGAGCGAATTTTCCCCCATGGTGTCCCCTGCAGTCTCTGTCCGGCAAGCCACAAACCCAGAATCCTGCATATAACTGCGGTAGCGAGCGGAGCAATCAGCCAGATTGTCGGATCTATGCTCAAAATGAAGGCTGATCCAATTTAGAGAAATGTTTAAAGAAACGTTCACTACTTTTTTGGAATTCACGTCGATTGCAATCCTTCCTCAACGGCTTTTCGATCTTTTCTTTTAAGCATAAAATCGTCCTCCATAATGGATAAATTTTGCGGGGGCATTATGGCAGCAAGTGTATTAGAATCATCTAAACCCAACAACACTCGAATCAGTCGACTGAAAATGTCCATGGGTGTACTGGTAGAACTATTGGTAATTTTAAGCCGTTTTTGGGACCCCTCTGGGACCTCAAATTGACTCTTTTCTTCATTGTAATTAAAGGGGTTATTGTTTTCGCTACAATAGCCATTAGGTAAAAATTTCAATCTTGCAAAATTCATCAAAAATTCCTGTGTTGTTTTGCTTCTAGCTAAATCCTGTTCCAGTTCATTTTCAAGTCCTTCACCTTGTTTGAAGGAACTTTCCATTTTGTTCAACAGGGTGAAAAATATGTGTGTGTTTGTCAACACCTGATATATCATTTTACCCTCGGATGATGTCATTTCTTTGCAGGCTTTTTTCAGGGCAATCATTTGAAATGGCTGGAAAGGATCGTAAGTTGGTTTTTTATTGCCAGTAGCAGCTCACTGGATTTTTCAGATTTTTTTGTTTTTCTAACCTTGGATTTTACCACAATAGAATCTTGCTCTGATTTTTCTTTAGTGCTTGTCAACTCTACTTTTCTTGCAGATTCTTTTATTCTAAGAGCTTTAATCCTGTCACTGACTGGTATTAACTCTGAATGAAGTTCATCGACAAAACGCTGCTCCTCTTGTACTCCAAGACCTAACATTTCATCCAGTATCCAATTCAACTCCTCCACTTGATCCGCTCTTTGCCGCAAACTATTTTCAGAAAATCCCGTGTCCTGTCCCAGCAGTGCTATTGTTTGCTCATACAAGGCCCCTGAGTCAAGTTTTTGTTCTCGCAACTTAGCTAGTTCCAGCCACATTGATTCGACTTCCTTGATGGAACTTTTCAACAAAACACATGTTTTAGTTATACTTCCAAAAAACATTGATGCTGAGGTTAAACTCGCATTTTCATCATAAGCGTTCTTCAAGAATTTATAAGTCTGCCTGGAGTCCCAGTCAGAGGCATTTGAAAGTGCTTCCAAAAAGGTTTTAAGTTTGTCACAATACTGACTCATCGCTTCTTTGCCTTGTTCAAGTAAGTCCAGCGAATGAATCATTCCTTCTGTAATTGGGTCATCAAACAAGTCAACATCATTGACACTTTGATGTAATTTAAGCAATGTATCGCTCTTTGAGTCAGCAACGCGACCACCTTTTTCCAGCATACCTTTGATCAGTTCAAGGACTTTGATCAGGAAAGAATTGGTGATAGTTTGTGAAGATGCATTGTGATAAATCTTTCCAAAGCAGATTGAAAGGTTTTGTAGAATTCCTGTCACTTCCTGTAAAGTTTCGTCAACACCTGCAAAAGACTCACTAAAAAGTTGCAGTTTCTCCAGTTCCTGTACAGCATTATCATGGAAGCTTGAGATACTTTTCTCAATACCATCACTGTCTTTTTGCTCTTCAAGTATTTTCAAATGTCTATTAAGAAATCCCAATGGTTCAAAAGGGATACGGAGCAGATGCATACGGAGGGTCATATCCGTAAGTGACATTTCGTACAGATGAATACCCCAGTCCGGAATATTTTTTGAGGTCGGAACTCTTACATTTTTAAGCTTTCTTTCAAAACTGGAAAGTTTGTCCAGAATTTCATTTGGAGTAGACTGTTCCGCAGGCGTTTTTTTTGAAAGAGCATCCGTCAGTGCTTGCTGCTCCAATTCCTGGATTTGGTGAACATTATGGAAAAACTTATAAACATATTGAACTTCTTCTATGGTCATTGGTGGATCAAAGTTACCAATATTTTCATTTTTGAGTAATTTTTCTGCAAGTGGTGCGCTCTCTGCGTATATTTTTTCAACTTCAGTTTTTGCAGAATCATCTACATTTACATCAATTGGCAATCGTGTCCATTTTCCTTGCTGGTGACCGTCGCGTATTTTCCGGATTTGTTTCAGAGATAATTCAATTGCTTTTCCGGCAGAAAATCCAAGGGGTTCTGTGGCATAAAATCCTTGATCCAGACTAAAATGGATGCACTCAGACTTGCGGATTATATGATTCTTCATTTTCAAATAACGAGTTGCATCTCTATTAAAATGCTCCGGAGTGCGGCATTTATTATACAGTTCCTTGTTGGTTCGGTTGATCTCCGCCAGAATTGAAACTATACTATCCTGTTCACCGGCCTGAAAAATCCAGCGATTTTCTTTACTCAGTGCAATTTTAACAAATTGAGTGATATCTTTTGTTGCCTTTACAGCTTCCTGAACATGAGATACAGGTTTTCTCTCAGCCTCAAGAGCCGATTTGGCCTGTTTTAATTGTTCCAGTGTATTAGTGGACATAAGAATCCCTCCAAGATATACTGTACCCTATGATTATCTTTTCGTACTGACAGACATGGTACATCAGTGGCCTGAACCAATTGGGAAATAAAACTGAAGATCTGAAGACATTTATATTTTTCCCCATTGAAACTAAGTATTTAAGATTCAAGAATGAAATCGTTATTGGAAAGTATCTCACAACCTACAGAGATACAAAACTTAAATTTGCAAGAATTAACTCAGTTGGCCGAAGAATGCCGTCAACGTATCATCAAAGTCACCAGCCAACGTGGAGGCCATCTTGCTTCTTCCCTTGGTACTGTAGAAATCACAGTAGCATTGCTGAAAAATTTCAATTTCAACATTGACCGAATTGTCTGGGACGTAGGACACCAGGCCTACGCCTATAAAATTCTGACTGGCCGCAATGAAAAATTTGATTCGCTTGGTAAAGCCGGCGGCATCAAAAAATTTCTCTCACGTGACGAAAGCAGTTTCGACCATTTTGGAGCAGGACATGCCTCAACTTCAATTTCTGCAGCACTTGGAATGGCCATTGGACGTGATCTTCAACAAAAAAAACATCGTGTCATTGCTGTTATCGGAGATGGAGCAATGACCGGAGGTTTAGCTTTTGAAGCACTGAATCACAATGGTGCTCTCGATAAAAACATGCTGGTTATTTACAATGATAACAGCGTCAGTATAGATCCAAATGTTGGTGCAATTTCAAAATTATTGACTCGTTTTGCCTCTTCCAGGTTTTACAACAGTTTCCGTGAAGAAACTCTGGAATTCGCAGAGAAGGCACCTTTTTCTGAACGACTGGGTCTGAAAACTACTTTACAGAAATTACACGATTCTGCAAAGAGCTTTTTTTCTCCGCCAAGTATGCTCTTTGAACAATTGGGTTGGCGATATTTTGGTACAGTCGATGGTCATGATCTTCCAGAACTGCTGGATTTAATAAATCATGTTAAGGATTTAGACGGTCCCATTGTCATCCACGCCATTACACAAAAAGGTAAAGGCTATGCTTTTGCTGAAGAAGATGCCCATAAGTATCATGGTGTTACCCCATTCGAACCAGAGGATGGAAAATTTGTAAAGAAAAAATCATCCGGAAATGCAATTAGTTTTTCTCAGGTTTTTGGAAACAAACTAGGAGAATTGATGGAACGAGATGAACAAGTCGTGGTTGTGACTGCCGCCATGCTGAGTGGAACGGGTATCGTTAAACTGCAACCGAAATATCCGGAACGTGTGCTTGATGTCGGTATCGCTGAAGGTCATGCTGTGACTTGCTCAGCAGGACTTGCAACCACCGGTAGTAAACCATTTGTTGCCATTTATTCCACATTTTTGCAGCGTGCACTTGATCACATTATACACGACGTAGCAATTCAAAAATTACCGGTACGCTTCATGCTCGACAGAGCAGGATTTGTTGGAGCTGATGGCCCGACCCATCACGGATTGTATGACTTGACTTACCTGCGTATGATTCCGAACATGACAATAATGGTACCCCGTGACGGGGAGGAATTGCGTGGCATGATGGAACTTGCCTATAATAATGAAAGCGGTCCCTCGGCAATTCGCTACCCTAGAGGAAATACTGCTAATCCTGAAGAAAATGATTGTTCTCAACTTGAATTTGGGAAAGCACAAATCTTACGAAAAGGGAAAGATATTGCGCTGTTTGCGATAGGTTCAATGGTCGATATTGCAGAGGAGACAGCAGATCTTCTTGAAAAGAATGGTTACTCAGTTGCTGTTGTAAACGCAAGGTTTGTCAAACCGCTGGATGAGGATGTAATTGTTAGGCTTGGTAGAGAAGTACAATTACTGGTAAGCCTTGAAGAAAACACAATCCACGGAGGTTTCGGCAGTGGTGTGCTTGAAACTCTAAGTGTAAGTGGTATTTGTGTGCCTACACTGCAGCTTGGAGTTCCTGATCGCTTCATAGCACAAGGGAACCCGGATGAACAACTAAGGTCGGCTGAATTGAGTATGGAACAAATCTACTCTCGTATTCTTGAAAGATTACCCGTTCCTGCTCATAAGAAAATCAGAAAGAAAAGAATAGTCTCACCAAAAAAACTTGCCTCATAATATTTGAAGAATTATTAAACAGTGCCTGAACAATATTATCTAAACCGGCTTCTATCTCCGTTTCAGCTGATTTGTTATTGCCCAATTGTATGGTCCCCAGTTTTCATCAATCAACGATTAGTCTGAAAAATCAGGCCGAAAGTAGATGACCGACAGTTGCATACTTTTTTTGTTAAACCTTTAATTCAGGAATTACAAGCAATCAATTGTTATTATTGTTGATTACCTTTTTCATTCAAGTATAAGCTAAAATGTACATCTCTTGCATCAGAGTTGTGCTGAAAGTTTTGCCGGGGATCCGGTTAACGAATTCCGTGAGGAAGTTGCTACAACCATTTTTTAAGGAAATTAAACATGTCAAACGATTTACTGAAACAGCTTGAAGCAAAAATTAATGAAGCGATCGAAACCATCGAATTTTCACGAATGGAAATTACGGATTTAAAAGAAAAGAATGATGAGTTGGAAAATCGATATGAAGATTGGGAGCAAAGGCTATCATCCTTAATTGAAAAATTTGAACAGCTGGAAGATGTGGAAGCTGTTGAAGTTGAGGCAGAGGTTGATACGTCAATTCAAAAAGACGAAGAGGCTGAGGAAGTGGTTGCTGAGGAGACTGAGGCGGAGGAAGTGGTTGCTGTGGAGACTGAGGCGGAGGAAGTGGTTGCTGTGGAGACTGAGGAGGCTGAGGTGGATACGGATACGGATACGGAAGAATTTGAAGGAGATGAAATTGAAGGGTCCACTTTTGGTACCAGTGCAGATTCATACACTGAAGCCCCGGGATCCTCACAACACTACGCATGACGCTAACGACGTGCTTCAAATCTACCATAATTTTTTGCACTGCTCGTTTGCCTTCATTTTTAATTGCGAAGGAAATAAATAATCAGTTTCTTCGCAAACTTCTCCCCTTGCTGTTTACAAGCCTGCTCTTTGTAAACCTGGTGTTTCCTCAGTTTCTCCAGGCACGTCAATCAGTTGGATTACTTTCAGTTGATGTCAAATACCCTTCAAAAGGATTAAATTGGTTGGGGCTGTTTGTTCAGGAAGAACTTTCCATGCAGCTGCAACTGGCCGATCGATTCTCTGTAATAACTCCGGATATCATGCGCCGCTGGAATCAGCGCCTTCGTGACTCCGGACAGCTTACCTCAAGTAATATATCATTACAAAACTCGGAAATTTCCCAAATAAAACCGAACAGACTAATTCAAATATCTTTACAGAAAGTCCTTAACCAACTTTCGGTTACATTGAGCATCAGTATTTTCGGAAAAAGTAAATCTACTCTGAAAATACAAAACACTCATACCTGGAACTCTCCTGATAAACTAATAGTTTCACTCTTGCAAAGCCTTGGTGAGGGGGATAAATTTTTCAGTAATCTGACTCATTTCCCCAAAACCTACGATTGGGATGGTCTAAAGCATTTTTATCAGTGGAGACTTAAACAAGTACCTGTCCCTAATACTTCTGCATGGGAAGCACATAAAGATGAGTTGGAGGCATTGCTAATTAGTTATCCTTCTCTGGCATCATCAATTCAATACTACAGAGCTGTCATGCTCATTATCGAAAGCAGAGTTTTAGAACCAGCTCTTGTCCCTGCTCTAAATTCTGCAGAAACAGAAATTTTGGCAGCCATGAAACAGCACCCTGATAATAGCGAGCATCATACTTTACTCTCGCTCGTGCACTACCTTCGAAGGGAACCCTTGTTTGCTAAACAACAGGCAAATATTGCCAATCAGTTAAATCCCCGCGATGGTATGTCTTTGATCCTCTATGGACTTACTATCGGACAAACCCCTCAGGCAGGTGATGCTTACGTCAAGCGGGGGCTAAAACTTTATCCGTTTGTTACCGAACCAAGTACTGATGGCTGGCAGCCTTACCATGTGCTGATCAAGGATTTAGAACCATGGATGATTCCTGCACTTTCCGAAAAAACACAAAGTTTCGAACAGCTGATGCATTCCGGTCAGCAGGATTACAATGCCCGCCGCTGGAAAGAAGCACTTCAGTCTTTTGAAGATGCTGCTGCACTGCAACCATTACAACCAGAACCTCATCTGTATCTGGCAAAATTACGCCTGGTTCAACAGGATCCGCAAAGTGCGCTTTTACTACTTGCTAAACTTCGAAATAAATTCCCCAAACATCCTGGAATCAACCTTTATCTGGGTTATGCACATGAAAAACTAAAACATCTGGAAAAAGCCGAAACATTATACCGACAAGTACTTCACCTGAAACCTGAACATCATAAAGCACTGTTGAGGCTTGGAGCTGTGCTTATAAAACTTGGAAAACGCCATGAAGCCCGCAGTTTCCTGGAAAGTCTCACTAGAAAATATCCTATATATTCTGTGGCCTGGTGGAACCTTGGAATTGTCTATTATCAGCTTGGAGAATTGCAGTTAGCAGAAACTGCGTGGGAGGAGTCGTTGAGACTTGAGCCGGATAACAGTCAAATCAGGTTACGCATCGAACAACTGCGTGAAGAATCCTCATAGATACCAGACACACTGTAGAATTATTAAACAAATAATCAATTAGGCTTCACACTTGCAATTGTTGTAATATACAGTTTGATATGCATAAAATATTAGGTGTATTTGAAGCTGAAATAATTTTTTTGTGGAAAAATACTTTTTTATAGTGTATTTTAACTTAAAAAAAGTATATCATACGGTTTTTTTGGAATAAAAAGCTTGCAATACACTTTCGTAAACAATAAACTTTCAGGCTAGGTTAGTAAAAGATTTTCAAATTAATTAAGAGCAGAAGAAGGAATTGAACATGAAAAACCTCATAATATTACTCATATCTATCTTTTTTTCTGTCCAGGTTTTAGCTCAAACTGATAGTCAGGAGGTCGCACCGACAGATGAAACTTCAAAGACAAATTTGTCAGGAGAGTATATATACGCCAGTTCATACTTTAAGAAATCCAAAACAGGAATTGTTCTGAAGTATGCGCCCCAGTTGCCAACTATGTTTTACGGGTGGCGCTTTATTGTCTATAACACAGAGAAGTTTTTTATTGGTGGAACAGGTTTCACGGGACAGTTGGGTGGTCCTGAAGTAAGTGGTACCTTTACTACTGCTGCTTTGGTGGCTGGTTATGATTTTACCATCTTCGACGATATATACGTTGATTGGGGTATTGCAGCTGGTGGAGCCGGAGGAAGACGTACTAATTTCGATACAGGTATTACCGTAGATGAAGGCGGAGTCATCGTAGAACCCTGGTTCGGTTTCAACCACAAAATTGGTGAGAAAACTGATTTTAATTATTCATTTTCGTTGTTTATGATGCCAAATAGTACAACTTTTAATAACACTTTTTCCTTCAATCTTCGAGTTGATTTCATTATAGACTAAGCCCACTGTTTAACAATGCTGCCTCAAGCATTGTTTCAAGAAAAAAAATCCTGTATTTGCTGATTCGTAAGTCCGGGACTTCCTTTTGTATTTTTTACCAATCCACAAATTACTTAAATTATCCATTCAGAGTTTTGTGTAGTTTCCTCCTCGTTGGCAGGCTTTGCTGTGTTAGAGCGTTTTTTCTGGCTTGGAATACTTTCCCTTAATTTGTATTTTTCGTAAATATCTAACCTCAGTATTTCCTCTCTCTTAAAACAGTTTGCTAAAGTTATCAGTCAGAAATAATCAGTAGCGTGTAATTGTGTGTTTTTAAGCTTTCAATATAGTGCTATTCTGCTAACGTGTCCTTTAGAAGAACTGGGTGAAATATTGAACCAAGACAATGGTTTAGTTTGTTCTTAATTGAACTTTTCCACTTATTTTCGATCAAATTAATAGTCATGGATTTAGTCTTATTTGTGAAAATTGGCAAGTTATTTCAAACTAACATTTCATTCTTGTTGGAAAGTTGAAACGATTAAGCGCACCTTTCAGGTTGATTTTGATAGTTTCGCCACACTGGAATGTACTCAGCATTGTGCTAAAACTGCTGATTCCCTTTTTGAGTGCAGGCGAAGGTGTGACTTGGATATTCAAATCTATCAGTGACATTTGCGGGCGTTTCTCATTTAGTTGAATTGTACCCTCTATAATTCCTTCTAATGATCCTTGTAATTCAATCTTCTTAATGTGAATTGACCGTCCGAGCTGCACCTCAAACTGAACTTCTGACAGATCTAATTCTGGTAATTGAAGATCCAGAAGTGCTGTACCACCAGAAATCCGAATTATTGCATTTTTCAACTTTCCCTTAATAGTTCCTTCGGGAAACTTTGTTTTTTGTTGCTGCAGTGCATTAAAATTTTCGATATGCGCTGAGAGTGAAAGAAAACCTGAAACAAAAGTATATGGAACTAAAGAAAATAAAGGAACCCGTTCGATTTGTACTGAATCAATGGAGAGATCGAGTATTTTCTGTGTCAGCAATTCAGTGGAAATCCGGAAGGCTCCCTCATGAACCTGCCCATGTACTTTAGCTTTTCCTGATGTGATGATGGAGAAAAAAGGAACCTCTAAATTTTCAAGAATTAACAGGCGAATATCCGGAATTCCAGCCAACCATTTTGGGGTACGCAGGACAATCTCAGGGGTACTGATTTTGCTCCATCCCAACTCAATATCCTGAATTTCAAATGGAATTCCTGTTTGTGAGGTTAAACGAAAGCGAACTGCATCTGCTATTGATTTGCCGGGGAAATTTTGTTTAAAACCCCAAAAAGCAAGAACCAAAATCACTGCCATTCCCACTAACAAAAACGAAATATGTTTTATGATTCGCATTGATAGTCATCCTCCCAGTTGCTTGTGTACCTGAAACGAGGCTCGTACCTGACGGTTACCGGGGCTGATGCTGATACTGAGATGAGAAGTCCGTAGTACAGGACGGTGATTTTCAAGTTGATAAATCATAGACATTAGATGATCAAGTTTAAGTCTGTCTAAACCTACTTTGACACCCTCAGTTCCCTTTTGAACATTTGTTAGTACATTGAGTTGCAAATTGTCCTGAATTTCAAGGGATCGTGCAATCTTTTCCACAAAAGAGCTGAGAGCCTGCGGCATCACAGACGCAGTGGCGGAGCGCTGTACATCCTTTAATTCCCTGGATAGGAAGCGCACTTGTTTTATTTGCTGCTCCAGCTTGCCTAGTTGTTGAAGCAGCATTTTTTCCTGACGGTTAAGCTGCTGTATCCCCCACATTCCCGCAAGTACAAATATAATCAGGAACATCGAGGATATCAGAAGTTGTTCCCGCATTGACAAATTTGGCATGGGAAGCTTCTATTGAGGTAGGTAGAAATCAGTTACGTTGACTGAGAGATTCATAATTTCGCTCAGTTTGTCCTGTATAAATCTGGCGTGGTCGTCCAATTTTTGAGATTCCATTCCGCATTTCCAGCCAATGTGCAATCCAGCCTGGCAGACGTCCCAGAGAAAAAAGGACTGTAAACATGTCTGTTGGAAAGCCAAGGGCTTTATAGATGATTCCGCTGTAAAAGTCCACATTTGGATAAAGATTCCGTTCAATAAAATATTCATCAGTCAATGCTGCTTCCTCAAGTTGCTTTGCAATATCCAACAAAGGATCCGGAGTTCCAAGCAGATCTAATATTTTATCGCAGTAACCTTTCAGGATAGTGGCTCTTGGATCAAAATTTTTATACACACGATGCCCAAATCCCATCAAGCGAAAACCTGAACCTTTGTCTTTGGCCAGTTTTACAAATTTTTGTACATCACCACCGTCATTATGAATTTGTTTCAACATTTCCAAAACTGCCTGATTTGCTCCTCCATGCAACGGGCCCCAAAGTGCGGCAATACCGGTTGAAATTGAGGCAAACAAATTTGCTTCACTGCTGCCCACCAATCTAACTGTGGAGGTTGAGCAATTCTGTTCATGATCTGCATGTAAAATAAAAAGCACATTAAGGGCTTTCACGAATTCCTCTGGAACTTCATAATTCGTGGTAGGTACACCAAATAACATGTTCAGAAAGTTTTTAGTATAAGTGAATTCGTTAATTGGATAAACAAAAGGCTGGCCGATATTTTTTTTGTATGACCAGGCTGCGATGGTGGGGAGTTTGCCCATCAGACGCCAAATCGCCAAATCTACTGCATCACTGTCGGTAGCACTAAAATCAGGATAGAATGTTGAAAGTGCACAGACGATGCTTGAAAGAATTGCCATCGGGTGAGCGTCCTTGGGAAAGGCCTGATAAATGTGCCTGACATCTTCGTGGAGCAAAGTATGCTGTTTAACATTATATTCAAAGTCATTCAGCTGCAGATTTGTAGGCAATTCGCCATAAATCAATAAATAACTGACTTCAAGGAAATTTGATTTTTCTGCAAGTTGTTCAATTGGATAACCCCGATAACGCAAAATACCATTTTCACCATCCAGGTATGTAATACCGCTTTCACAAGATCCTGTATTAACAAAGCCCGGATCAAGAGTTATTGCTTTTGTTTGAGAACGTAATTTACTAATATCAATGCCAATTTCACTTTCACTCCCCATAACCAGTGGGAGATCTATAGATTTTTCATTGACTTCAAGTCTTGCTGTATTCGCCATGCTGCCTCTTTTTAGCTAAAATGTGGAGAATTTATAGATATTTCAACCTCCTGGTGACAGGTTATCAGATCTTCACCAAATGGGCAATATTTTCAGCCTTAGAAGTCGTATTGTTATGGAAAGTATTTAAGGAATTGACCAGGAAATTCTCTTGATTCACTACTGTTCTATAATGACGTCTTCCGGTCGAGTGCTGGAATATCGGGCTTCAATCTGGCGTCGCAGCCAGGATTTGATTGCATTTCTGCTGCTTGGAACGAGGAGGATAAAACCTATTGTGTCTGTTAAAAAACCTGGAGTCAGCAACACAAGTCCTGCTACACCAATTAACAAAGCATCAAGTAGTTCTCCAGAGGGCATCCTTCCTTCACGCAGACTTTCCTGGATACGAAACAAAGTTTGTAATCCCTGTATTCGAGCTAAATATGCTCCTAAAAAACCGGTAAAAATGACGAGGGCAATTGAAGTTAGTGCACCAAATACGGTACCAATTTTTATCAGCAGGTAAATTTCAAAAATGGGAATGATAGTGAAGGCGAGAAATAACTTTAATAACATAAGCCTAAGACTTGTGTGTTGTGAATATAGTGTATGAAAATCAGGAAGAATCGGAACTAACCGGTGTGATACTGAACCTGTTAATTCCCGAAACTGCCTGTCTTCCACTGGCTT
>OFBG01000005.1_pt1 | contig 18335 bp, 21 predicted proteins | sample 1520521 | NCBI WGS metagenome assembly OFBG01 (sample SAMEA3696448, study PRJEB22514) | metagenome | biome: water; feature: marine; material: hydrothermal vent | place: Pacific Ocean | collected 2014-08-15 | depth 1539 m
GTTATAAAAGATTATAGATTTTATATTATATGTGCCAATATGCTGGCAATGCCTTCTATTGCGACAGGAACTTTTGTTTATCAATCGTTTATACTTTCTTCAAAAAACTGGGGCCCTTATGTGATAGCGCAATCTTTTATGTCTTACGCTATACTTTCTGTTGTCGCATTAATTTTTTCGGGCTTTTTAATTGATAAATTTACTAGTAGAAAAATTTTAATTTACATGAATATTCCTTTGTTTTTTGCAGCAATGGTATTGTTTTATTTTGATAAACCTTTTTCATCATTCGTATTTTTTGGATTGATTGGTATTACCAATGGACTTTGCAATGTTCTTGGATCTTCAACTTGGGCTGAAATATATGGAGTAAAATATATAGGGTCTATAAAAGCACTTACTACCGCATTAATGGTTTTTGCTACTGCTTTTGGAACAGCTATATTTGGAATTCTAATAGATGCAGGATTTCTATAGAGCAAATCTCTTTAGTTTCGGCAACTTATATTTTTATTTCAATAATTTCTTTGTTTTTTATAAGAAAAAACTTAAACCCTATAAAAATATAGAAATCACTTGATTTTATAGTTTTCAAAGTATAAATAGCACGCATGGCAAGAGTAACAGTAGAAGATTGTTTGGACAAAGTTGAGAATAGATTTGAATTGGTATTGGTGGCTGCAAAAAGAGCACATCAACTGAATTCTGGTGGCTATAGGACGACACTTGATGCTGGTAAAGATAAGCCGACAGTTTTGGCTTTGAGGGAAATTGAAGCCGGCTTAATCGATGCTTCTATTTTGACTGAAGAGTATGCAATGGAAGAGGAACTAAATGCTCAAGATAGGCTTTCGCAAGAAGCTAAAATGAGTGAAGTTACTGAAGAACTATCTGAAGCTACTCTGGATACTAAAAGTGATGATATAGCGATAGAGGAAGAGTCTGAGTAAACCCTTTGTTGTTAAGCAAATAAAAATGACGCAGTGCGTCATTTTTTTTAGCTAATGAAATTCAATATATTTCTTCATAATACTTTTCAGTGATTTGGTAACATAGTTTTTCTTATATCAAAATTGCGAGCCTCAACTCTTTGTTGGGCTTTTTCCAAAGCTTTATTAATCCAGGGATGATCAATTGATTCTCCTTCCTTCAATCCAAATTTTTGCATTATTCCGTCTATAGATTCAGAACCAAATATTCTCATCAAATCATCCTCTAAACTTATATAAAATATAGATTTACCTGGATCACCCTGTCTTCCTGATCGTCCCCTTAGCTGATTATCAATTCTTCTTGATTCATGCCTTTCTGTTCCAATTACGATCAATCCTCCTTTTTTTATCACTTCACCTTTTTTTGTTTCATCTAATTGTTTACTTGGCATTTCTGCCTTGCCTACGGCTAGAAATTTACGCTGTGATTCTTCTATAACACAAACTATCTCACCCTTTTCAAAATCAGAAAATTTTGTAATACCAGGTCTCATTATATTTGCACCCTTGCATACGAACTTGATGGCACCCATGTCAACTATCACATATGGAAATTTTTCTAAAATTGGAACATCGCCCAAAAAAGGCAATATGTCTTCACCTATTTTTACTGCGGTTACTCCATTACCAGTTATTATAACTCCTTTTTCATCTATTTGATGTGTTCTCACATTTTTTTGTTTAGGCACTTCTATTTTCCATTGTGTGTTTAATGCCTCAAATATTTTAGCGGTTTCACTTTTTGATATTAGATTTGATTTCAAGTTTTTGTGCTCTCATTTCTTATGTCTATTAGATCACGTAAAATAGAACTGGCTGTTTCGATACCTCCAGCACCACGACCAATAATGGTTTGTGTTCCTGAGTGTTCCGATGTAAATGAAATTGCATTTAATGTTCCACTGACACATAAAGGATCAACAGTGGGAATTTCTTTTGGAGCGACAGTCAATTCTTTGTTGCATGATGCAATCAATTTAATTGCAGAATTTTTTTCTGCGGCACGTTTTATATCTGCACTATCTATTTTTCTAATACCAGTTCTTTTAATGTCAGACATTACAACTTTCATTCCCATTATCCAGTTTGCCAAAATTACAAGCTTAGCAGCAGCATCAAGACCATCTAAGTCAAGCGATTCATCTGCTTCAACATAACCTCTCTGTTTAGCATCGTCTAGAGCATCATTGAATGACATACCATTTGCCATGTTGGTTAGGATATAGTTTGTAGTACCATTCAGTATACCAGAAAATGAAACTATTCGTTCACCTCTCAAACTATTTTTTGCAAAATCTAAAATTGGTGTACCACCACCAACTGTTCCACTAAACCGAAAAAGAACTTGGTTATATGCCGCAATCTCCATCAGTGAGGGAAATGCAAGTGCCAATGGACCTTTGTTTACTGAAATAACATGCATACCTCGTTTCATCGCATTAACAATATGCGTCATTCCAGGTTCCGCATCTTTGTAGTTACTCTCAGTAGTCTCAATGAGAACTTCTGCCTCCAAATCGTTAATTATTTCAATTCCTGAAATACTATTTTTTATATCAGCGTACTTTTTTACAGAACTATATTTTTTTTTAACATCAATTAATCTATTAATATCTAGACCTGAAGGATCTATCGCGCTACCATTTCTATCGAACACACCTACGATTCTTGGTTTAAGTCCATATCTTGCATACAAATCTTCAGATCTTGATTCCAGTAGTTTTGCAAAACTTTGACCAACAACCCCAAAGCCACAAAGTATTATTCGCATGGTATAGTAATTCTCAATGGATTATTTAGTCTAACTTATCTAAACGTAGAGAGACCGAGTTAATACAATATCTTTGTTTAGTTGGTTGCGGTCCATCATCAAAAACATGCCCTAAATGTGCACCACATTTTTTGCAATTTACTTCAGTCCTTAACATACCGTAACTGGCGTCCTTCACAAACTCAATGTTATCATTATTTAATGCCTGAGAAAAGCTAGGCCAACCAGTTCCAGAATCAAACTTTGTTTCAGATGAAAAAAGTTCTAGACCGCAGCATGTACATTTGTAAGTCCCTTTATCTTTACAGTCACAATAAATTCCCGTGAATGGGGCTTCGGTATTTTTTTTCCTACATATACTATATTCCTCTGATGATAGTTGGCTTTTCCACTCATTATCTGTTTTAGAAACTTTATCATTCAATTTTTTTTCTTTTTTCTTCTGTACGTTTCTCAGATTCAAATCTTTCTAAATCATATTGATTCAAATCAACATATTTCATGATTTTTGATAATGTTGGATGTTTTTTGTTAATCAAGCGATACATTTCTTGTACAATCTTTCTGTAGTCTGCATGACCCTGTGGTACTGTTCTTAGTTCAATTAGGTGCGTTGCCTCTCGGAGGTTAAAGCGCATGTAATATGGATAATTGTAGGCAAAATTTACAATGTATTGGGATTGTTCTGGAAATTTATGTCTCATTTTTTGAAAAACAGATTTGGTTAGATACATACAATCATCAAAGTCTTTTTCGATTCCAAGTTCTATGATTTCATTCGGTGTATCAAAACCATGATCTGTTGTAAGTAACTGTCTTTCAAGTGTAAGTGCTCGATGTCTATGAAGGTCTCTAAACATTCCAAAGTTTGTTAGCAGATCAAATGTGTAACCAGTCATTTCAAAGGCTCTTGGGGGTCTATGCCTTCTATTTTGCCTTGCATTGATTAGCTGCTCAACAATCTTAATTTTTGATTTTTTACTCATTTTTTTCACATTTTTAAAAATTTGGTCAAATGAAAGGCTAGGAGATTGTTCAAAAATTAATGCGGTGATAATACTGTTTATTGATCTTAATTCAGGCTCAAATTCTACTAATTTTACACTATTTCCAAGAATTGGCTTACCACGAATATTATTTCTAGACGCCTTGTACGAAATTTTTTTAATGTCATTGAAATATTTTTGTAATGCCTTTCCATATTTGTCATTTGAACGACTGACAAATGATTTGATTGTGGCATCTAATTCATGTTTAATTTTAGATGCAAGCTGTTTTTCTTCAGTCAATTTAGAGCTAAAAAGAATTGTTATAAGATATTCAAACGCGCGTCCATTTCCAGTTATACCAACATTAGTTAGTGTTGATGCAGGTAACAGTCCACGTAAAACATCTAATGCCTTTGCTTTCGTTGCAGCACGATAAATCATATTAGCAGATTTTATGTCATTTTCATTCTTTAATTTAGAAATTTTCTTTTCAGTGCCATCTTGTGATTTAAATTTGTAATTTTCAATGGGATCATTTTCTCGTATGAATTTTAACATTGGCTGGACATTCTTTGCATATATGTTGAAATCCAAATTACATGATTCCAGATAGTCATCAACAAAACGTGATTTCATTAAAGTTGGCTCACGAAAAAATTTGTATTTACCATTTAATTTTTTATCCCAAGCTACATACCTTGATGATTTTTCTAAATAAGATAGCCCAATTCTTCTATCCTCAATTTTTTTCACAGCAATGTTTGATAATCCTTCGATTGCAATTTGTGCACTACCTAATTCAGCAACTGAATCGTCGCCATATTCAAGCAGAACACGTTTGTAAAATTCCTCTCCACGATTTTGATTTTTTAAAAACTCATCAAGAAATACCCTACGCATAGTTTTATCCGTTCTACTATATCTAGACATGAGTGCGCCTCGATCAACTTGTTTAGGTGTTGTAATGACAAAAACAGAATTGTCAATATTCGAGAAATGTTTTAAAAGTTTTTTTCTTTCAGAAGCTGAAAATTTTTCCTGCATTGTTTAATCATCATTTGTGGTGTAATAAATTATAGCGTAACAAAAAACACGATCAGTTTCGAGCCAAAAAATCCTCGTGTCTGTCTAAACTAATTTTTATTTTCAGAGTTTTCTTTTGTTCCTTTTATTTGAACCAAATCGGGTGATTTTGGCTGTTGTGGTTTGGATTGCCATCTTATCAACACATCTTTGAATCTGTTTGCTTCATCCTCGTTTTCAGTATACATTATCGTTGTAACCCATCTGCCCTTGTTGTTAGTTGGGCCACCAAGAGAGTTCATCCAGAAAGCACTGGGCAATGATTTTAGCGCCTTATTATCAGGGTCACGACTTAGATCAGTCCATTTTTTTGAAACAAATGCCAGAATTTGGTTTAACTCGTTTTTGTCAATCATATGGCTTATTGGATGTATCATAATTTTAAAATTGTGAATTCTCACGCACAATTCTATTATTGGTTAATTTCTTCTTACAAAATCAGGAAACGATTTTTACACCTCGTAGGTTATATGGCTAATTACATTGTCACGTATGACCAAGGAAGAAGTCTCAATCATTGGCAGACCTGTGAAGGATATGTATGGCACTATTATTGGAAATGTACTGGGTACACTTACTCATATCGATGGTCAAATTCAGACAGTTGGTATCGATTGTGGATCAGAGGGACTTAAACAAATTCCATACGAACAGCTTGTGTTACAAGGAGATGTTGTGATCTATATTCCAGGATGGAGGATAGACGCACAAAAGATTTTGAAAGAAAAGAGGCTTACACTTTCACGTCTTAAGGCATTGATGGGTATTATGTCAGAAGATGATGCAACACAATCTGATGCAGACGTAATTCATGATACATACAAAACAAAATTGATGGAATTAGATGAAGCAGAATCAAAAGTAAGAGATGAATTATCAGTACGTTTGGAAGAATTAGATAGCCAAGAAAGAATAATTAAAGTAATGATGTTTGATGCGAAAGTACAATTCAAAAGTGAAGAGATATCTGATTCTACATTTGAAACTATACAGAAACACTGTAACAACCTTCTTGAACGATTATCACACGAAAGAGTTGAAGTTGGTAATGTACAAAGGCGCATTGAGGAACTATCGTTGGAAAGTATAGAATTAACTCAACCTAAAAAAGAAATGGTACAAGAATCTGCTGTTTCCTATCTTGATTCATCAGGCGATACTTTAACAGGACAACAATATGTTTTACCAAAACCACCAGCAGAAAACTCAGAATCAGCTCCACAAACCTATGCTGGCCAGCAAGACAACCAAGAAGAATAATCAGAATCTAATGAATCTGATTTGATGTCCAGAATGGAACAAAACAACTAATTTAGTTTTTTAATTAGCCATAAACATCTATTAACATTTAGAAATAACCTACTTGTTTTATAATTGAAAACAATGGGTATGGATTCTTATAAAATCGGTTTAGGAAATTTAGATACAAAGACAAGAAGAAATGCTGAATCGGATAATGTTTCATTTTGGAATGAAGAGGCAAAAAAACTTTCATGGTTCAAACCGTGGACAGAAACTCTTGTATGGAACTCGCCATTTGCTAAATGGTTTATCGGTGGTGAGATCAATGCATCCTACAACACACTTGATGTGCATCAAGCTAACATAGCAAAAAAACCCGCAATACTCTGGGAAGGAGAGGACGGTACTAGTAGAACAATAACTTATGCAGATCTTTACACTGATGTTTGTAAATTTGCAAATGTCCTAAAATCACTTGGAATCAAAAAAGGTGATCGTGTTACAATTTATCTTCCTATGGTGCCTGAACTCCCAATTACTATGCTTGCCTGTGCCAGAATAGGGGCTATCCATACAGTTGTGTTTTCTGGCTTCAGTGCAGCCTCATTAAGAGACAGAATTGATGATTCAAAATCTAAGGTGATAGTTACTGCTGATGTGGGGTACAGAAGAGGCAGTTCGATGGATCTAAAAGGGATTATTGACGAATCGATAAGCGGACTTAATTTTGTAGAACATGTTGTAGTTTTAAAAAGAGCTGAGGGAAATTTACAACTTGGTCCAAAAGATAGTCTTTGGCATGAATTAATGAATGGGTCATCTGATAAATGTGAACCAGAGCATCTTGAGAGCACTCATCCACTTTTCATTTTGTATACTTCAGGAACAACTGGGAAGCCAAAGGGTGTACTTCATGGGACAGGTGGGTATCTTACTCATTTGAATTCAACATTCCAATGGGCATTTGATATCAAAGATTCTGACATCTTTTTTTGTACCGCAGATATTGGGTGGGTTACAGGTCATAGCTATGTGGTATATGGACCACTTCTTCATGGAGCAACTGAAATAATGTATGAGGGAGTACCTGATTATCCTGACACATCAAGAATATGGGATATCATTGATAGATATGGTGTAACAATTTTTTATACCACACCAACGGCGCTCAGAATGTTCATGAAGTTTGGTAATGCTATCCCAAACTCGTTTAGACTTTCATCACTTAGACTTCTGGGAACAGTTGGTGAGCCAATAAATCCTGAGGTCTGGATTTGGTACTTTAAGACAATTGGAAAATCAAAATGCCCAATAATTGATACATGGTGGCAAACAGAAACAGGTGGTATAATACTTTCACCACTTCCAGGTCTTGAAACAATTCCACTCAAGCCAGGTTCTGCTACAAGACCAATACCAGGAATTGACATTACTGTAGTTGATGAGCGTGGTAATGAATTACCTCCAGATACAAAGGGATATCTGGTAATAAGAAAACCATGGCCTGGAATGCTCCTCACGTTATGGGGGGATGATGAAAAATACAAAAATGTTTACTGGTCAAAATTTGAAAATTGTTATTATCCTGGAGACTATGCAACCAAAGACCCTGATGGCTATTTTTGGCTTCTTGGTCGTGCTGATGACATTCTAAAAGTTGCAGGACATCGTATTGGAACTGCAGAGCTAGAAAGTAGTCTAGTTTCACATAGAGATATTGCAGAAGCTGCAGTATGTGGAATTCCTGATGAGATAAAGGGTGAGGTGATAGTAGCGTTTACAGTTTTAAAGGAAAATGCAAAAAATGAGCCAAGTTTACTAAGAAAGGAACTTATGGAAATAGTTAGGAATGGGATTGGACCAATTGCTACACCACAGCAAATCTATTTTGTAACAAAACTACCAAAAACTCGTAGTGGTAAAATAATGAGACGTGTATTAAAGGCAATTGCAAGTAATGAAAATGTTGGAGATATCAGTACATTAGAAGATAGTTCAGCTGTTATGGATGTACAGAATGCATTTACTGAACTTCAAAATGCTATTAGAAAAAATAAGAGTTAGAAAAAATCAGGCGTTATCTTTTGTTATTTCACAGTATTTGTTGCTACCCTCAAAGAATTTTACACCATAAATAGGAATCTTTTCCTTCAAGTTCTCAAAAATCCACATTGCTATATTCTCCGATGTAGGAAAATCAAACATGCCATCAAGGTTTGTATGATCTAGCTGTTGGATAGTTTGCCAGCATATTTTTTTCATCTCATCAAACTCTATTATCATATTATCTTCATATGTTGACCCAGTCTTTAATTCGCCAGATGCTTCCACAATTATTCTAGCTGTATGTCCATGTGGTTTTCCACATTTTGGATGACCTTTTAAGGTATGAGCAAAATCTATCTCAAATTCTACTCCGATTTTTGTTTGCATATTTTATGAATATTTTTGGGGTTTGAAATACCTAGCGAATTAAAGATAATGTTTATCATGCGTTGTTTTTTAGATTTTTAGTATATTCTCTATAAGTTTGGAGTAGATTTAAACAACAAACATTCATCTTCTGCAGTTTTTGATATGCAGAATTTTCTATTGCTGCATCTTTTTTTGATTCATGTTTTTTAAAATCTTCAAAAAGTGCAGAAAGTTCTTTTTCAAGAACAGTAATTTTTGTCTCGATTTTTAATAATTCGTAACCTTTTGGTTCCATTTTGAATTAATACACGTATAACATTATAAAAAATCTTGCAGAATACATCTCAGGTTAAATATTTGTATGATATAATACATCTATGGCTGAGGCATACATTTTGATCAATTGTGAGATTGGTTCGGAGGAGCAAGTCATAACTGCACTAAAAACTATCGATGACATAAAAGAAGTACACGGTACATTTGGTGCTTATGATATATTGGCTAAAATTGAATCTGCCCAAGTAGAGGATCTGCGTGAAACAATAACTTGGAAAATACGTAAAATAGACAAAATTCGTTCAACGTTAACCCTGATGGGTATTGAAGGACAAAGTTAATCAGCAATCACTAATATTAATTGCATTTTAATTTTATACTGAAGTGGATAAGATTTGAATATATTTGATTTAGCAGAGCAGAATTTTTTAATTACATTTGCTGCAGTTTTGGGAATTGGCTTACTGCAGGGCGCAATAATGGGTAGAGGTATTCGTAATCGCTTTCCAAGCCTAAAAAGGCATGCACAAATTGTTTCGTCCTCATTACTAGTACTTTTTTCCATTAATGCAATACTTGGCGTACTAAAATTTGCCGATCCGATTAAATTTTCTGTATCTGAATTCTCGATTCCAGCTACAACTGATGAAGCATTCTTATTAGTTCTTAATCTTATAGGCATCAATACAGGTGTAGGAACTGTTATTGCAACCTTTATTTCCGTTACACTAATCATATTTTTGAGATTTGCTGATATACATAACATTGCAAGATATTTTATTTTTATTCTGAGTTCTATAGTTTTAATTGCATCATTACTTGGAAAATTTACAGATTTTGTTCCGACTACATTTCAAATAATGCTTTATTTCTTTTATCAAATAGGAATTACGTTAGGAATATTTTTTATAACTCGCCGTAAGGAATCTGATGTGTTATCAGAAATTAAATAATTTGTTTTATATTTTTTAAATGAATGATTAGAAAATAAAATATTATTATATTATAAGAGATTTCTTAGCCCTGCACATCTATTTCTAATCGTAACTTCAGTAACACCAGAGGCAATTGATATTTCTTTTTGTGTTTTACTTCCACCTGCTGAAATACAAGCAAGATATAATGCAGCGGCAGCTATTCCCATAGGATCTTTTCCCGCCACTATGCCTAGCTTTTTTGCTTTGTTTAGCATTTTGATTGCTTTTCGTTTGGTCTTCTCACCAAGTCCTGCGATACTTGCAATTCTAGATACGCCTTTAACAACATCAGGTACAGGTATTTTAAGATCAAGTTCTCTGAAAACTAGCCTATAGCATCTGGCAACATCTTTTCTTCTGATATTTATTCCATTTGCAATGTCATCTAATGTTCTTGGTGTCTCTGTATTTCTACATGCAGCATAAATGCAGGCAGCTACCAGACCATGAATAGATCTGCCTTTGACAAGTTTCCTTTCAATTGCTTTTCTATAGATATATGCTGCCTTTTCAATAACTGAATCTGAAAGAGAAAGTTTGGCTTTCATTTTATCCATTTCGCTTAGTGCTTGGCGAAGGTTTCTTTCTGCTGATGAGTGAGCCTGAGAACGACTGTCCCATGTTCTAAGTCGTTCTATGGATTTTTTCATAGATGAATCTAATGGTTTACCGGTTGCATCCTTATTTTGTTGTCCAATAATAGTTGAAAGACCCATATCGTGCATTGTAATTGATGTACCAGCACCAACGCGGCTTCTATCTGCACCATTATCTGAAAATGAACGCCATTCAGGTCCGCCTTCAATGATCTTTTCTGGCATGACAAATCCACAGAAACTGCAGAATAATTCTCCAGTAGTATTATCTAACACTATTTTCGTTTTAGTGCATGACGGGCAACGTTGTTTTGTAGGTGGTATATCTTCCATGTCTACATATAATAACAAAATTACAATATAAATGATGATTGCTACCCATTCGTGTTTATTTGTATGTAGCTAAAGCTAATTTACTCTCATTTTGTGGAATACAATTTCACATTATGTTTTTGTTAACTAGTTTAACAAACAGTAGGCATAGTCTGTATTCGAAATCGATGTGTACATTATACTTTCAGGATTTGTAGAATGTCCCAACGAAATTGAATGACCTAATTCATGTGTCATGATATATTCAACTGTGTCTACACCAAACAGTTGAAAGCTGCCATCACAACCATAACTACCAATCGCTATTTCCACTACACCTTTTCCTAGATTAGCATGACCTAGAACACCTTCTCCTAAACTTCTTACAACCCAAGTAACCCAAACGTTTGCTTCAAATTTTGCTCCAGTTGTATCAAATTTTACGACAGCTTTTTTGCCGTCACTAGTATTAAATTCATATTTCTCCCAAAAGCTGAACGAATTTTCTAAGGTGTTAACATGATCAATCGGCAAACCAAGTGGCTGTTCGTTAATGTAAACCTTGTATTCAATTACATATCTATCAGTTTCTTGATCAATCCATACGTTTCTATCTGGGAAAATTTCTGGCTTATTAATAAACTGCTCAAGATTCCATTTGTGATAATCTTTCCAATATTTTATAATTACATACTCACTCGGGTTGATATTTTCAACATATCTATTTTGATTTTTTATATCATTCTGAATGTTTTTTAGGTATTGTTCAAAATTCCAAGCTTTTCTTTCCAACTCTTTTTGTACAAGTTCAGAATTTGTTGGAGCGTTAACTTTGATTACACTATTTTCAATAAGATATTTTATGCCTGATAGAAAGTCCTCATCAGATATTTTTCCAGCAGACCACCACCCTGCGTTGTTTTTAATCCAGGATGGTATAACATCCGAGGAATTTTCCTTGTTATTTTGCGAGCTTATACTGATAATTTTATTTTTTATAAGATATTCAATACCAGCTATAAAATCATCATCACTTATCTTATATTCAGCCCACCATCCTGCATTGTTTTTAACCCAGTATGGTATTGTTCTTTCTTCAAGCTTTTGTAGAAAATCAGGTTTCTTTGTAGGATTCTCAAATATATTTAATGAATATTTTTCCATTAATTTTTCCAAGGAGTGAAGATAATTTTGGGTTATTTCGTTATCTGGGTCTATTTCTAAGGCTTTTTTAAAATATTGTTCAGCTTCTGAATATTCACCAAAATTTCCAAAGCCCAATCCCATACCATTCAAGGCCAAAACACTGTTTGGATTAATTTCTAATGCTTTGTAAAATTCAAGCATGGATAGTTTGTTAAAATTAGATGGATCACGCGGTGATACATTTTGTTGGGGTTGCATCGCTAAAGTTGATTCCAATCTCAAATTACTTAGTGCAAGACCCTTCATTTCAAAAATTTTAGAATCTGTAGGATAAATTTCCAGCATCTCATCAAAAATTTTTATGGCATTTTCATATTCACCTTTTAAAAATGGTTCATGAGCTTCGGCAAACAATTTGGTACGATCATCTGTATCTTGTGCAAGTGCAGAACCTGCAAAGAGTACTGCCGTAATGGAGAAAATCATAAATAATTTTATAGAATTTTCAATCATACTTCCCATTACCAACTTGATTTTTCTCAAAAAAATGTAATTAAAATATATCTACTGATCATGTGTTATATCACCTACAAGTATTCTTTCAATCTTTTTACCCTTAGAAATTATCAATGCACCATCACTATCTATTTTTACTGCCTTCCCATTTAAATTGCCTTCATTAGTTATAATCGAAACACTTCTGCCTATCGTAGACGATCTTTTGGTCCATCCATTTTTGATTTTTTTTATATGTCCAGAATTAATCAATTGAAAAATATTTTCTAACTCATATAAGAACTGCTGAACTAATGGTAATGCACTCTCATTTTTTTTAACAAGTGTTGCAACGCCATAAAAATTTGGAGTTTTTTTTATCGTATTTGCCAATTCATGTGGTTTAATTTTAAAATTAATCCCAATACCTAAAACCATGTTTTCAATTTCATTTGATACTATTGATGTGTCTATCAATATACCTGCAATTTTTTTTCCTTTAAGTGTAACATCATTTGGCCATTTTAATTCTGGTTTAATTTTTAAGATTTTTTCTATTGCTATACATAATGCAAGTGATGTTGCAATAGGTACAAGTGTTGCATATGAGACATCAAATTTTGGATGAAGTATAATTGACATCCAAATTCCGCCAGCTGGTGATTTCCATTTTCGTTTCATTCTACCCCTTCCCCCGGTTTGTTTTTTTGAGATGACAACTGTACCATTCTCATTACTCTTAGATGCAATTTTCATTGCAAAATTTTGTGTTGTGTCTATCGTATCAAAATAATAAACTCTTTTTCCCAAAAATTCAGTATTCAAATTTTGGGTAACTTCCCATGGTAAAAGAAGTTCCGATGAATCTACCAATCTATATCCTAGATTTTGTTTTGATTCTATTTTATAGCCTAGCGAACGAATTTTTTTAATATCCTTCCATACAGCTACTCTACTTATTTTTAGAATATCACTCATGTCTTGTCCGGATAAAAACTCTAATTTGTGTGCCTTCAAAAACGAAAGAATTTTGAGGAAACTGAAATTATCAAATGAAGTAAGCATCATTAGGTTCTATACTAAAAATTATAAAAACTAATTTCTATTATAAGATCCATGGAAAGAGATTCTCATACTGACGAAGAAATCAAACAAGTATTTTCGTTAAAAAAAATAGCTGTTATTGGGATGTCTAAGCATTCTGCTAAGGCAGCACATTTTGTTCCAAAATATTTATCTGAGCAGGGATTTGACATCACGCCCATCAACCCTAACGCTACTGAGATATTAGGAAAAAAATCTTATCCAGATGTATCATCATTGGACCATCCTGTTGATGTGGTGGATATTTTTAGACCATCAGAAGATGTATTGCCATTTGTTGAAGACGCAATTAAAAAGAAACCAAAAGTAATTTGGCTCCAGGAAGGTATTCATAATTCTGAGGCTGAAGAACTAGCAAGGAGTAATGGAATTATGGTTATTTTTAACAGATGTATGCTAGCTGAACACCAGCGCCTTTTCTAATCATGGACCCTAATGATGATCCAGTATCACGCGCGGAAAGAGCATTATATGATATTCAAGAACTAGCAGATTCAACAGCTGAACATCATCCATATTGGGCATTATTGTATAACTGTTCTCAGATTTCCAAAACTATATTGGAAAAATGGAATGATGATCTAACTGAAGAAGATTTGAGTGAAATACGTTGGATGATTTCTGAGTTAGAAAATTCATGCAACAAACTCAAAAATAAAGTAGACCAAGACAGCAAAGATAAATAATTTGTGTTCAGTTTTTACTTATGCCAATAAAAATTGGTCTCATTGGTAAGACAAACACTGGCAAAACCACATTCTTTAATTCATCAACATTGTCATCGGATGAAATTTCAACCTATCCTTTTACCACTAAAAAATCATCAACTTCTGTTGGTTATGCTATTGCGCTTTGCGTACATTCTGAATTTAATGTAAACGATAACCCAAACAATTCTAAATGCAAAGATGGATGGAGGTATATTCCGATTGAATTAATTGACTTACCGGGACTAATTAAAGACGCATGGAAAGGAAAAGGTTTAGGTAACCAATTTCTTTCAATCGCATCACAATCGGATGCTCTGTTACATATTGTAGATGCATCTGGTGGTGTTGATTCTAGTGGACGTATAGCTGAAGTAGGTTCTGGTGATCCTGTTTCTGATTTTGCTGACATTGAAGAAGAGTTGAACATGTGGTATCACAAAATTCTTGAAGGTAACCGTGATAAACTTAAAAAAATAACCGAGTCTGATAATGATCCAGTAAATGCATTAACCGAACTGTACCAAGGTCTTGGTGTAAAAAAGAATCATGTGAAAGAGGCATTAAAGATTACTAAACTTGAAGAAAAAGATATTGAAAATTATGACATTCATGATAGCAAAAAATTTTCAGCAGAACTTAGAAGAATTTCTAAACCAACTTTGATTGTAGCAAACAAAATAGATGTTAAGGGTGCGGGTAAAAACTTTCAGCGTCTACGTGAAAGATACAATGATATGATTGTTGTTCCAGCAAGTGCCGATAGCGAGCTGAGCCTTAGACGTGCGGAACAAAAGGAACTGATCAAATATTCACCAGGCTCAGAACAATTTGACATTCTAAAAGCCAACGATCTGAACCAAAAACAAAGAGACGCTCTAGATTTTATCAAAAGTGATATTATGGGAGAATTCATGCACACGGGGGTACAATTTGCAATCAACGTCACAGTTTTCAAATTGTTAAAGATGAATTCCATTTATCCTGTTGCTATACCAGAAAAACTTTCTGATAAAAAGGGTCGCGTACTTCCAGATCTTATATTGCTAAAAGATGGTTCTACAATTGTTGACTTGGCAAAGGAGATTCATTCAGATTTAATCAAGGGTCTTCTATATGCAAAAGATCTAAGATATAATTTGAGGGTTCCAACAAATTATCAATTACGAGATAGGGACGTTATTTCTCTTGTAAGTGCATCAAAAAAATAATTATTCTGCTTTAATTTTTTCTTGTTTTACCCAAGTAGTCTTATTTTTATGATCAACAAAAATGATATTCTTCTCCGCAATTTTAGCCCTGATATCGTCTGCCTTCTCGTAGTTTTTTTGCATTCTATATTCATCACGTTTCTTTACCATCTGATTAATTTCATTTTTTTCTGTATCTGAAACTTTAAGAATTTGTATTCCCAGAATCGCTGACATTCTCTCAAATTCTGGTAAAATTATCCCCGCAGAGGTCTGTGTGATTTTTTCATCTGCAGCTATCGCATCAACTTCTCTGATTAATTTGTAATAAGCAGTCAGCGCAAGCGGTGTGTTAAAGTCATTATTTAGTGCGGAATCAAATTCTTCTTTGCATTCTTTTACCAGTTTTTCCGCTGTTGTTTCTTCACCAGTGCCTTCAGATAATCTAAGTTCATAATAACATGATTCTATTTGTCTTAGTTTTGTAATATTTTCTTTTAGAAGTTTCTCGGAATAATCAATTGGTTTTGAATAACTACCAGAAAGACAAAACAATCTAATGATGTTTGGTCCCCAATTTTCTAAAACATGGCTCACAGATTTCACGTTTCCAAGTGACTTGGACATTTTTTCACCGTTTATGGTTATCATACCAACATGCATCCAGATCTTTGCAAATTGTTTTGATGTGCTAGATTCTGATTGTGCAATCTCATTTTCATGATGTGGGAAAATAAGATCTCTACCTCCACCGTGAATCTCAAAGTTTTCACCAAGATACTTCAAGCTCATTGCAGAGCATTCAATATGCCATCCAGGTCTACCTTTACCCCATGGGCTATCCCACGATGGTTCAGAATTTGAAAACTTCCACAATGCAAAATCTATTGGATTGCTTTTTTCCTCATCAACTGCTACTCGAGCCCCAGAAATCAAATCATCTGTCTTTTTCTTGGATAGTTTTCCATATTCGGTAAATTTTGAAACAGAAAAATAAACTCCATTTTTTGTTACATATGCATATTTTTTATCAACAAGATTAGAAATCAAATTTTGCATGTCTTCAATATGTTCAGTTGCTTTGGGGTAAATTGTAGCCCTTTTGATATTTAATCCGTCAAAATCACTAAAATAATTTTTGGTGTATTTAGCAGCAAGTTCTAAAGGCGATATTTTTTCTTGTTGTGCTCGATCTATTATCTTATCGTCTACATCTGTAAAGTTTTGAATAAATTCCACGGGAATATTTTGTGATTCTAAAAATCTACGCAGTACATCAAAAACAATGATTGTTCTTGCATGTCCTATGTGTGCATCATCGTAAACTGTTACACCACATAAATAGATCCTAACCTTGTCTGAAAATTCTAACTCTGTTTTCATATTTTTGAGCGTGTCAAATATCTGCATTAATTTTCTACACTCTCTCAGGCAAAATTCTTTTGTGTTGGGTATTTTGGTACATCTGGTAAATCTTTTCTACGGATTTTCTTGAAATCTCTGTCTTTTGAATAGTCTCATCTACTGATAATTTTTTATCTATTAGGCAATATAGTGCAGAGTCAATCTCTTCATATGAAATGCCAATTTCTTCTTCTGCATCATGCCCTTTCCAGAGATTTGGACTGCTTTTTTTAGTAACTATGTTATTCGGCACACCGATAGTTTTAGCTAATTCACGTATCTGTGTTTTGTAAAGTGATACTGTTGGCAGTATGTCTGCACTTCCATCACCAAACTTGGTAAAATACCCAATAAGATATTCGCTTTTATCACTTGTACCTAAAACTAGAAGATTTTTGAGATTCGCATAATAATAAATTATATTTGATCTTATTCTGGCGCGTAGATTTCCTAACGCAAGTTCACCCGGTTCTAGATAATTTGAGTATCTTTTATGAATAGTATTAATGTCAATGAGCTTGTAGTTAATTCCAATCTCACCAATAATCTTGAGGGCATCACCAGTTTCGTTAGATGGAGATATTACAGAATCAGGCATAACAAGTGCTAATACCTCTTTTGTTTCAGATATTTTTTTGCATAGATATGCAACTGTCGCAGAGTCTATGCCACCACTTAACCCAAAAACAACACCTTCAGCTTTTTTCTGTGAAATCTGATTTTTTAGAAATGATATAATGTCTTGCTGAATCTTTGTATAATCTTGCCTCAAAATTTCCTGCAGTATTTCCTGATTCATCGAATCATCTTTGGATTCTAGGCATAAAAATTGTTATCTAATCAATAGCAGTAATTATTTTTTTCAATTAATCAATAATATTACATTTCGGATTTTTTATTAATTTTCAAGAAGGATAATTCATGATTGGCAAGCTGATTATAACGGCCATAATACTAGGCGGCGGAGCTTTCTTACTGTTATCTGACAATTTTGAAGAATATATTTCTCCGTATGCTAACGCAGCAGCCAGTGATATTGAAAATATGAAAAACGATCCAGCAGTACAAACCAAATTTCACCAGGCACTTGATGTAATCTATGAAAATATATCTAAAATAAATTTTTCATTAAATGATTTTTTTTAGGGATTAATTGTTACTATAAATCGATGTATATTCCATCGTTTCTTTCTTCAACAGTATATGTTTGGAGTTTCACACCTTTCAAATAATCTTGAAGTTCACCTGTTTTAATATTGTAATGCCAAAAATGTGATGGGCATTCCACAATGTCACCATCAAGTTTACCAGCTGTAATTGGATTATCTTGATGTACACATATTGCATCCAACGCATGATAGCCATTTTGATTAAAAATAGCAATTTTTTTTCCATCAATATCGAATTCGCTACCACTGTTATATGATATTGTATTTTTTTCTGCTATTTTTTTCCAAGCCAATTGCTTACACTGTGCTATTTTTCTCACTCTAAAAAGTTTTGCAAAGCATGATAGGATTTTATATTCGCTTAAAATCCAAGTTAATGTTGAGTAAAGTAAAAAATCCAAAATTAGCAAAACAGGGTAAGTTCTCTTACGAGTGGGCAAGATCTCACATGCACATTTTAGACAATA
>OFBG01000007.1_pt1 | contig 17354 bp, 14 predicted proteins | sample 1520521 | NCBI WGS metagenome assembly OFBG01 (sample SAMEA3696448, study PRJEB22514) | metagenome | biome: water; feature: marine; material: hydrothermal vent | place: Pacific Ocean | collected 2014-08-15 | depth 1539 m
TTGCGCTCGTTGCGGGACTTAACCCAACATCTCACGACACGAGCTGACGACAGCCGTGCAGCACCTGTTTTCATGTTCCCCGAAAGGCACTTCCGTATCTCTACAGAATTCAATCAATGTCAAGGCTAGGTAAGGTTCTTCGCGTATCTTCGAATTAAACCACATGCTCCACCACTTGTGCGGGTCCCCGTCTATTCCTTTGAGTTTTAATCTTGCGACCGTACTCCCCAGGCGGAACACTTAATCTGTTAAGTGCATCACCGAGATGACTAGCATCCCGACGACTAGTGTTCATCGTTTAGGGCGTGGACTACCGGGGTATCTAATCCCGTTTGCTCCCCACGCTTTCACGCCTTAGCGTCAGTATTGTTCCAGGAGATCGCCTTCGCTTTAGGTATTCCTAGTGATATCTACGGATTTTACCCCTACACCACTAATTCCATCTCCCCCTCCCATACTCTAGGTTACCAGTTTCCAATGCAGTTCTATGGTTAAGCCATAGGATTTCACATCAGACTTGGCATCCCGCCTACGCGTCCTTTACGCCCAGTGATTCCGAGTAACGCTTGCACCCTCCGTATTACCGCGGCTGCTGGCACGGAGTTAGCCGGTGCTTATTCATATGCTACCGTCATTTTCTTGACATATAAAAGGAGTTTACACACCGAAATGCGTCATCCTCCACGCGGCGTTGCTGCATCAGAGTTTCCTCCATTGTGCAATATTCCCCACTGCTGCCTCCCGTAGGAGTCTGGACCGTGTCTCAGTTCCAGTGTGGCGGATCGTCCTCTCAAACCCGCTACCCATCGTTGCCTTGGTAAGCCTTTACCTTACCAACTAGCTAATGGGACGCAGACCCCTCCTTCAGCACATAAAGCTTTCAAATACTTAACTTATGTTAAACATTGTTATCCGGTATTAGCTCTCCTTTCGAAAAGTTGTCCCAGACTGAAGGGCAGATTGTCTACGCGTTACTCACCCGTGCGCCACTTTAATTGCTCCCGAAGGAACTTTCTCGTTCGACTTGCATGTGTTAGGCATGCCGCCAGCGTTCGTCCTGAGCCAGGATCAAACTCTCAAGTTATAATCCTATGCTTTTACTGACCTGAAATAAATTCCAGGTTTTGTTATCCTCAAAATAAATCTTGAGAATACAAAAAAATTAACGTCTATCCACCGCTTTGGATGGATAGGAACAGGCTTTCTGTCTCTTCTGATTCCCTTTTCAAAGAACTTGCGTTCAACTCCTGCAAAGCTCATAATATTAATCAATCTTTAAGTTACTGTCAACACTTTATTTTAAATATATTTATTATTTTCATCCGGACAAAATAAAAAAGGATAGCAAATAATGTTTAATTTATCTAAAAACTTAAATAATGGAGCCGGCTTAAAGTATTTTTGTCTGGTGATAATCATTCTCCAAAGTACATTCTTTTTATCAAAAATCAGCAGAGCAGATGCAGATCGGGCTCTTGTTGCTCCCATGTCAGTGTTGGGAAAGGTGTCTGTGCCGGAGCAGCAAATATTATTTAACCGATTACGCGAAAAGTTGAATCAACGTTTTCACATTGTATCGCACAAAGTGTTGGTATTGATTGCAGAAAAAGGAATGAGGAGCATTGACATAGAAGACTGCACCAGCAGCAAATGCGTTAAAAAAGTTCTAAGTTTTATTAGGAATCTGGAGCTACAATTTAAGACAGATAAGATGTTTATGTTTCAACTTGTCCGAAGAGAGAATGTGACTCAGCTGAGTTTAAAATATGCTGCAATGTCAGTTCCTGAAATCACCAGGGAAATAGTAACCCAAACCTGCAGAGAATGCGGTACAGAAAAATTGATTCAAAACGTTGACATTCTTGTTCAAAGGATGTTGCAAAAATTAATGCTTGAAAACGTAGCATTACCGGAAAAGGAGATTAGTCCGTCTAAAAAAGAAGTTGCGTTACCAGAAAAGGAAATTACCCGGCCTGAAGGAGACGTTACTTCGCGGGAAGAAACGTCTTCACCTTCACCTGAAACAGCAACGCCTTCCGATCTTGCAGAAAAGCAAATTCCAGAACAGCCTGCACCTGATCCGTACATACTGGCTCGTGACTCATACAATCAGCATATCAGCAAATTACTGCTCGACGTAACCTATGCACTTCAAATTTTTCGCAGCGGCATGTTTGTGAAGCTTGAAATCAGCATCGATTCATCCGGAATAGTTGTTGATCAAGAAATAATAAAATCCAGCGGCTCACAGGATTTTGACGATACAACCATGATGACTTTGGAGGAGATTCAGTTTGATCCATTACCTGATGCAATGCTTAAATTCGGCAATTATGCAGTCATTTTGCAAATTCAAAATTCCAGATAATACAAACTTTTTTTAAAGGAATAATACATTAACCATTTTATGTTTTCAGGGTTCCCCGAGACACTACGGCAGTACGGTTTTAAGACGGATGTGCGCACCTTGTTGGATATGTACCGCACCATGGAAATGGGGCTGGTTACCAACCTGGGTTCATTATTTGACGTTTGTCAGCATCTTATCTGCAAATCAAGAAGAGAAATTGCTCCTTATACACTTGCGTTTTGGGATCATTTTCTGGGAATCGATACCACTAACTTTAACACAATTGACGATGCTATCCGCAAATCTTCTGCTTTTGAACACTGGCTAAGTCAAAAGTTGGAAACGGGAAAAATTTCCGGTGAAATCGATTATGAAAAGCTTATTGATCAGTTTTTAAATGAGACACTCCAATCTGATTTACAGGCCAACATACAAAAAGAACTTGATGCCCGAAAGCATCTCGATGATGACAATCTGGATATGGCTGACCGAAAAAGTAATGGTCCTCCGGGAGTATCGCAGGCTACAGACAAAATGGTGGATTACTCCAAAATCTCTCTGGAGGAACTGATTGAACGTATGAAACGAGTGATGGAGCAGCAAAAAACTGCACACAGCGGCGGAGGACACTGGATTGGCAGTCATGGTTTTTCACCATATGGCCACTCCGGACACGGGCTGAACGGAATCCGTGTTGGTGGACCGGCTCATGCCGGGACAGCCCGCAAGGTTCTCGGAGATCCTTCATTTTATCCAGTTGATTTAGATGCTCCAATTACTGATAACAACATGGATGCTGCCCTGCAGGCTTTAAAAAATATTGAGGACATTCATCCGGACAGAAAACTGAATGTGAAGCGTACAGTAGAAGAAACCGGACGTAACGGTGGAATTGTAATCCCTCATTTTTTACGGGAACAGCAGGACCGGACGCAGGTTTTGCTGTTGCTGGACAATGGAGGCAATTCAATGTGGGTTCATGCCCGCAAAGTTCAAATGTTGTTTGCAAAAATTAAACGCCGCTTCCCTCAGGATTTAAAAACTTACTATTTCCACAATGCGATTTACGATCAGGTTTATGAAGACGAGGCTCGTCGCAAACCGGTTACGCTCCGGAAAGTTATGGAGAACAGTCCGGATTATCGGGTTTTCATTGTCGGTGATGCGTACATGGGACCGCATGAGTTGCTTGCACCGTTTGGCTCAATAGAATTTCGGGAAGAATCTTCTACACCAAGTTTGGAAAATTTAAAAACTCTGCATGAACATTTTCCTTTTGTTGTTTGGATTAATCCAACTCCAAAACAATACTGGAACCGAACAATTGCCCCATATGTCCAGCAGGTATTTCAGATGGAGCCTCTTACCATAAACGGAATCCTGGAATCAGCAAAATACATGAATGGGATCAAACATTTTTAAGGACACACTTCCATATAGGAAAAATAGCAATGAAACTCCGTTTCACATTTCTTTTGACAGTTGTTCTGGCATTTTGGACATCCGCCACACAGGCCGGACCAGGTGACGGTCTGGGACTATTTCTGGATTTTGGTCAATTAAAACCGGTTAATGATGACAGTGGAAGAGAGTACCAGGGTTCCAAAATAATCGGAGATCAGATTGACTATCAGTTTGCTTTGGGGGATTCTTTTTCTTTCTCACTTTTCGCTTCAGAAAACATGAACAAAGGAGCATTGCCGGCAAACACAAAATATGGGTATTACAAAGCCGGCATCCTAGGTGCAGAATTTCGGGCATGGATGGGGCCATTATTTATAGGTGTACATGGAGGGCAATATTTTCTGACATGGATTGAATCTTTGAGTTCTTATACAGGACTTAAATGGTCCGGAGGCAGCGGCTGGGGACTTGGTCTCGAAGGAAAATCAGGATGGTCTCTTGGTTGGTACAAGGAAAAAAGTGAAAAAATTGATTTCGATGATTTTCCCGATCAACGTATTGAAGGAGACCGATTCATACTCGGCTACCGCTGGCGTTAATGTAGTTCCTCTTAATTCTGTCAGGGACATGGATTTGGAATTCGGCCGTGTATTTCTTCAATACCTTCCAGCACTTCTGCTGAAAGTTCTAATTCGACGCTGGCGAGGTTTGTATCCAATTGTTTGACAGAAGTAGCCCCAAGCAGTACACTCGCCATAAACGGCCTTGTCCGCACAAAAGCCAGTGCCATTTGCGAGGGATCCAAAGCATGCTCCCATGCAAGTTTGACATAATCTCGTGTAGCCTTTATCGCATTTTTTGTCTGGTAACGCTGAAAACGGGAAAACAGAGTTAAACGCGCACGTGCCGGTTTGAGTCCGTCGAGATATTTTCCAGTCAGCATTCCGAAAGCAAGCGGAGAATAAGCCAGCAGCCCAACTGATTCCCGGTACGTAATTTCAGCAAGTCCGGATTCAAAAGTGCGGTTGAGCAGATTATACGGATTCTGAATACTGGCAACTTTTTCCCATCTGTTTTTTTCAGACAGACTGAGGTAACGCATCACGCCCCATGGCGTTTCATTGGAAACTCCGAAAGCCTGCACTTTCCCTTCCTCCCTGAGTTTATTCAGCGTTTCCAGGGTTTCCGGAATTCCTTCATTGTCTGTTTCTGAATTTTCCGAAGGCACAAATCCCCGTTTTCCAAAAATATTAACATTACGGTCAGGCCAGTGAATCTGATAGAGATCAATGGTTTCAGTTTTTAAACGACTCAAACTGCCTTCAAGAGCTGCTCTGATATTTTTTTTTGTGAGGTGATTTAGTCCATCCCGAATGTAGCTCCCCATTGAACGAGATTCTACAGTGGGTCCAACCACTTTTGTAGCTAAAACAATGCGCTCCCTGCATTTTCGGAGTTTAATCCATTTTCCAACAATCTGTTCCGAAATAGTGAAAGTATTTTCCTTAGGTGGTACCGGATACATTTCGGCTGTATCAAACAGGTTTACACCTGTTGCAAGAGCACAATCCATTTGAGCAAATGCTTCCTCTTCTGTATTCTGTTCACCAAAAGTCATTGTACCAAGTCCGAGACAACTGACTTTTATCCCGGAACTTCCTAGAGCATTTTGTTTCATTTTAAAGATTAATTTGCAGTTCCAGCAGATTATCGCAACCGTTTTTTCGCACGTTTGGCAAGAGATGATTGAGGATAATTTTTTATCAACTCCTTCCACAAAATCTTTTGTTTTTCTACTTCACCAAGATCTTTCATTGCTTGTCCCAAATAATACAAAGCCTGGGGAGTATGCTGACTTTTTGGATATTCGCGAAGAAAAAGTCCGTAATGAGATGCTGCCTGCTTTGAATGACCCTGTGCTAAAAATCCATTTCCGATTGCCATCAGGATGTCGCCTTTTAATTTTGTAGCCTTTTTTGCTTTCAAGATATCCTGCAGATGCTCCACCGCCTGATCCGGATTACCTGACTGTAATGAAACTAGTCCCAGAATAATTTTCTCTTGATTGATGGAAAAATTATTTGCAGAAGATTTAGAGGGTTTTTCCTTACTTCCGGATGTTTCCAAACCTTTTTTCAGCTCAGATAGCTGTTTTTCAAGTATCAATGTTTTTTTCTGCAGTTCAATAAATCCTTTTTGTAAAGATTCGAGCAAATCCCGCGGCGGCATAGATTGTTCAATTTCGTTGCTGCGCAGCAGCTGATCTGCTGTCAGTGCCTGCAGTCGATCCAACAATTCTTCCTGCTGTGCCAGGGTTTCCTTTAAAGCAGCCATTTCTTCCGTATTATTTAGCGGAGTTGTTTTATTAGCTCCCGAGGAAGAACAACCCCCAACAAAAAATATGAGAATGATCAAAAATGAAACAATATGTCCCGGTGCTGTTATGGACATAATAAGTCGTTTTACCGTCCGCTTCCGCGACTTCTTGAATGTTGAAATAATTGTTGAAGTTGTTTTCAAATCAATACTGAACATTTATTAATCGTGCGGTAAATTAGGCTATTTACTCCAGACAGGATTTGTCTCGGCGATGTTGGAAGGAGTCTTAGTGACACGAATGGTGCGGCCTCCAAAAGATGAAATATAGTAAAGTTTTGGAACATTTTTCTTTTTTGCGGAGAAAACAATTTGTTTCCCGTTTGGCGCCCAGTCAGGTTTTTCAGAATTAAAACGTCCAAATGTCAGCTGAAGATGACGGCGAGTAGATAAGGTGTATATATAAAGTTGAAAATAACCTTTTTCCTGCCTTTCATAAATCAGTTGTGTTCCATTTGGTGACCATTTTGGAGAACTGTTGAAATTACCTTTAAAAGTCACACGTTCTGTTTTAAGAGTATTTAAATTATGGATATAAATTTGTGGACGGCGTGGACGTGCACTGTCTGAAACAAATGCTATCTTCCTGCCATCCGGAGACATTTGCGGAGAGGTTTCCAGGCTTTTCCAGGCAAAAATCTTATCCAGCTGGGCATTTTCCAAATGATAGTTATAGATGTCAGCATTACCCTGCTTCATCAACGTCAGCAAAATTGATTCGCCATCCAGATTCCAGCTTGCGCTCAGCGGTTGAAATCCGGAAGGAAATGAAAGAATTTTGGCACGAAGACGTTTTGCAGGCTGAATGGCCAGTTGTGCGCTGGAACGTGTGAGTGTTGTATAAAGGATGTTATTACCGTCGAAAGACCAACTTGACAGATTATTGGAACCAAGATTGTATGAAAATCGCTTTAGCACAGTTCCATCAAAACTACTGAGAAATATGTTTTTTCGCCGATTCGATTTTTGTGCAGTGTAGGAAATTCTGCTGGTGGATACCCCTTCAAATCCTAGCGTGTTTTCTACAAACCAGTCAGCCAGTTTTAGCCCGAGCTTTCTCAAATCCTGATTTGTTCCGACCGGATACAATTCTTTGGAAACAGGAGTTTTTTCTCCCTGGGACCAGAGCATAATTTTTAATAGAAACGGCTTACTTTTTAGCTCCAGATCAAGGTGAAAAATAACCTCTTCGGACTGATCAAACTCTTCTTTTGATTCAGTAATAAATTGAAAATAAATTACTTTTTCTAAATTAGTTTTGAAAACATTCTGCAAAAATACGACTTCAGGACTGCTCTCTTTTCAAAGACTGACTTTGACAGGAATGAACTTTGGATTTGTGATTTCGAAATAATCAATGGCGGAAACACTGCCCCCGTAAGTAAGTATGAACAATCCAAACAGCAGAAAAACTAAACCAGCCCGCATGCGTAATTTTAGCTGATAAACATAGTTTGTGGACTTCACAGGAATCTCATTATTTGAAGTTAGCCGGACTGAAGCGGATACCAAATTTGTATGAATCTTCTGGATAGGACTTTGGCAAGGCTGGGAGAAATTGCAAGTTTTTCAGTAAATTTTTCACAGATTTGTACAGTAAAGTATTGCCGGTTTCTGCCTGGTACCATTTTAAAATTCGGCCGTCTTTGTTAATTTCAAACTTAACCACAACGGTATTTGTACTTCCAACCAAATTGATTGGAACTTTCCACTGTTCAGACAAAAACGCTTCAAGTTCCTTACGGTAATTCAACAATTCTACCGCATTTAAATTGGTAGTTCCAATTTTCGCTTTCTGGTTTTGCAGACTAACCGGTTTCAAAAGTGTTAATAGTGAAACCACTTGGCCGGAAAACGGTTTTTTTGAATCTTTGGATACTTTCAGACGTTCAGGAAATTTTTCTATTTGGCTGAGTATGTTATTAAAAGACAGTTTTGGTTTAGATTTTTTCTTTTTGCTGGGAGTAATAATCAGGGGCTTTTTTTGTTGCCTGTAAAAAACAATATCAGGAAAAATCAAAGTAGCAGTTGTCATTTTTGCTGAAGTCTCCGGAGTTGTTTTGCTGACTGCACCAGAGGGCAGTATTTTTTCAGCTAAAAACTGGGACCATTCCTGCCATGGTTGGTCACTCCTGCCGATCATTCCGGGATACCAGTATAGCAAGGCAGATAACAAAAAAAAATGTAATAACAATGAAAACAAGATTCCACCTGAAAAACGCCATTTCAACGTCATAAACCGATCCAACTATTTTTCACCGCTGTGGAACCAGGACAGTCGTGAAGAAAGATTGTGAAAAAAATAATTCTTTTCCATGAAAACTAATTTTGCCTGTCTTGCCGACTCCTGAATGAGAACTTCATCTCCAATTTTAAGCGGCACCTTTTCTTTTCCATCCGCAGAAAGATAAATTTCTTTTTCATGAGTCTGTTCTGATATTACAAGCCTGATTTTGGACTCTCCAGTGACAACCAGATGTCTGGACCTGAAATCATACTCGTTCAAGCCTGCGATGATCATACAACGCAGTTCCGGAATTACAATTGGAGATCCGGCGGCAAGTAAATATGCAGTACTTCCGGTTGCAGTTCCCACGATAACTCCGTCTCCGCGAACACGTCGTATATGCTTCCCGTTGATGCTTAACTCAACTGCGATTAGTCGAGTTGCACCACGGACTACAATTTCATTCACTGCATAGTCAGTTCCAAGAGGATGAAGGCACTCTAGTACTGAACGTTCACTTATTATATAATTCCCGTCAAGTACACTTTGCAGTATATCAGTCAAATCTTCACGGTCTCCCGCAGTCAAAAAACCGACATTACCGAAATTGACTGCCAAAACCGGACACTCCGGAAAAAGACTTAATGCTGCAAGTACGGTCCCATCTCCGCCAAATGAGACAATTAAATCCAAACCGGTCTCACTTTTTTCCCCATCAGCGAGAGTGGTAATTTCAATACCGTGAGGAACAAACCACTCTTGCAACAACTCCGTTACCGGATGTACCAGTTGCTGAGAAAAAATACCGACTTTGCGCAGCTTGATTTTATTTTCGTTCATCACTCTTTATTTGAAAAAAATTACCATGTCTTTACAGTATCTTCGGGCACTTTCGGCTTCCTTGTCAAGTAAAAAAACCCGGCTGGTTGTCTTCTGCATAAATTGATTACAAAAAATTATTAAAATAAATGCTTAAAATCCGGTTTTTAGTCTCAGACTTGCGTTTCCTGTGTATATATGTGATGATCTACAAGTTAAAACAATAACATTTATTTCAGACAACTATGAATACATTCTTACGTAATATCGGCATCTGGCTTGTGATCGGCCTTGTAATGCTGATGCTCTTTAATCTGGTTGGACCAAGAGAATCAAACGAGAGGGAAATTTCTTTTTCAGAATTTATTTCTCAAATCGAATCCGGTTCTGTGCTGGAAGTTATAATCCGTGGAAGTCAAATTCATGGTGTCAGCGATACAAATGGTTCTTTTCAAACTCAAGTTCCGAATTACCCTGCACTGTTCAAAATATTGGACAGCCATCAAGTACGTGTTAAAGTTGAGCCAACCGATGAAACTAATTTATTTATGGCCATCCTGAGCAGTTGGCTTCCTATGATCCTGATCATTGGTATCTGGCTCTTCTTTATGCGTCAGGTCCAGGGTGGAGGAAACCGTGCCATGGGTTTTGGAAAAATCCGCTCACGAATAACCAACACGGAAGACAATCCGATAAAATTTGAAGATGTTCAGGGAATTGATGAATCACGGGAAGAATTGGAGGAAATCGTAGATTTTCTGAAAGACCCCGGAAAATTTGAAAGACTTGGAGGAGAAATCCCAAGAGGTGTTTTATTAATGGGAGAACCTGGAACCGGTAAAACCCTGCTGGCCAAAGCAATTGCAGGTGAAGCTGCAGTCCCTTTTTTCAGTATCAGCGGTTCCGATTTTGTGGAAATGTTCGTTGGTGTCGGTGCCAGCCGTGTCAGGGACATGTTTGCGCAAGGTAAAAAACACGCACCGTGTATCATTTTCATTGATGAAATCGATGCAGTCGGACGCAGCCGTGGTGCCGGTCTTGGAGGGGGAAACGATGAACGTGAACAGACTCTGAACCAGTTACTGGTTGAGATGGATGGTTTTGAAGTAAATGAAGGCATTATTGTTGTAGCTGCAACTAATCGACCGGATGTGCTGGATCATGCTTTGCTGCGTCCAGGGCGTTTTGACCGGCATGTAGTTGTACCTTCTCCGGATATCAAAGGTCGTGAAAATATTTTGAAAACGCACAGTAAAAAGATTGAACTGGATAAAAAAGTAAGTTTGAACAAAATAGCACGTGGAACTCCTGGATTTACCGGTGCAGACCTGGCTAATCTTGTCAATGAAGCAGCACTTTGGGCTGCGCGTCAGGATAAAGAAACTGTGGATAATGATGATTTTGAATATGCAAGAGATAGAGTGATGATGGGCGCAGAGCGGCGCAGTCTCTTAATTAGTGATGAAGAAAAAGAGACTACAGCCTATCATGAGGTTGGACATGCTCTTGTTGCAGCCAGTATTGAAGAAGTTGACCCCGTGCATAAGGTGAGTATAATTCCGCGAGGACGGGCTTTAGGAGTTACAATGCTCCTGCCGGAAGAAGATCGACACAGTCATAACAGGCGTTCTTTGCTGGGGCAAATAACCATGACGATGGGAGGACGTGCGGCAGAACATTTAGTATTTAAACGCTTCACTACAGGTGCCAGCGATGACCTGAAAAGAGCTACAGAATTAGCCCGAAAAATGGTTTGCCAGTGGGGAATGAGTGAGAAACTGGGACCACTGACTTATACTGAAGATGCAGGGCATGTTTTTCTGGGACGCGATTTACAACAGCATACTGAATTCAGCAATGAGTCCATGCGTATGATTGATGAAGAAGTGCTTGAAATCCTAAATTCATCTTATGAGCGGGCAAAATCGATTTTAAAAACTTACCGTAAAGCACTTGAATCGCTTGCCCTGACATTGCTGGAAAAAGAAACTATTGATGGAGAAAATGTGCTGCAGGTTATGGAGGAGTTTGCACCAAAAACTAAAAAATAGTGTATGAAAATTTTTTTTGATTTTCAAATAACTTTGAACTCACAAATTATGCTCATCTTTTCTTAATATCAAGATAACCTAAGAACCCCCTTTCCCTTTTCGGAGACTTTCAGTGGAAACACTTTTGCCAATTTTTACAGGTAACTTTACCTTTCGCTGGCAGGATCTGTTTGATATTGTTCTCCTATCATTAATTTTTTATCGCATTCTGCTCCTCATCAGAGGCACACGTACCATTCCCATGTTAATGGGTTTTGTTTTGCTGCTGGCACTTTATCTTGTTTCGCTGATTTTGAATTTGGAAGCCACACAGCTCCTCCTTGATAATTTGGGGCAGTCACTGGTGCTGGTACTGGTTGTACTGTTTCAGACGGATATTCGTAACGGACTGGCACAAATTGGGGTTTTCACTCTTTTCCGTGAAAACAGTCAGCAAAAAAGAAATTTGGTAGAGAGCATCCTGCATGCTTGTCTGCAGATGTCACAGCAAGGTATAGGAGCCCTGATTGTTCTTGAACAGGAAGTTGGATTGAAAAACTTCAGTGATCGTGGTACACAATTAAACTCAACTGTCAGTGAACAGCTTTTGCTGAGTATTTTTCATCCATCATCGCCTTTACACGACGGCGCCGTTATTATCAGCAACAAGGGTGATTTGTTGGCCGCACAGTGCATTTTACCTGTTTCGATGAACAGCCGTCTCAGCTCTTCTCTCGGAACCAGGCATCGTGCTGCAATTGGTCTGACAGAAGAAACGGATGCAGCAGTCCTGATTGTTTCTGAAGAACGCAGGGAAATCAGTCTCAGTTACCGCGGACAGTTGATACGCGGTGCAAATGAAGATATTCGCAAAGCACTCCTGGATGTGTTTGCAGGCAATATTCCTGATGCCTTCAGGGAAAAGGAAACAAAAGACACTTATAGAAAAACTAAGTTGAAGAAAGCAAAACAAACCACGGAAACGTCCGATGATTTAAAAACTCCGGATAACACTCCTGTAGAAACAAACAAAGGCTGACAGATGCGAATAAATGTTTACTTTAAAGTGCTTGCAGTTGTTTTAGCTGTCTTTGTCTGGTTTCTTGCCCGGAAATCCGGAGAACCTATTCAAATGAGTTTTTATGCTCCTGTTGTTTTCAAAAATATTTCTCCGTCCTTTCAAGTCACTTCTGATCCGCCGCAGGTCAACATAGTGGTATACACCAACAGCAGGGATTCATTTAATCCTCAGGAGCTCCAGGCGGTTCTTGATCTCGACAAAGCGCAGGAAGGAACGCTTTCTTATGTGCTGACTGAAAATCATATTTTATCTCCGGTAAAAGTTCAAATCACCCGGATTCATCCGTCTCAAATTACGGTTAGAATTGAAGAACTGATCGAAAAAACATTTTCCATCAAACCACGTTATCAGGGTACTCCAAAGAAGGGGTACCTGATGAGGGATATCAGAATCATTCCGGACACCCTTACAATGCGCGGGCCACGCTCAGTGCTGGAAAAACTGGACCATGTTTCTGCTCATGAAATTGAGCTGGAAGGTCTTAAAGAAAGTGTCACAATGCGGGTTGATTTGGATTTGCCAAGAGGCAATGTGCAAATCATCGATCAGAATGTTGATTTTTATTCTGCAGAAATAACTATCGATAGTTTGCCGATCAAGAAACGATTTTCCAAAGTTCCGGTTTTTTTACGGAACATGGATTATGTCAGTGTAATAAATCCTGGTACTTTCAATGTTTTCGTTGAAGGTCCTGAAGATTTGATTCAGGAATTAAATCTGGATGAACTTTATGGTGAAATTGATCTTTCAACATTTGAACCCGGAGAGTATCCTAAAGTAACTCCAAAAGTTGTAAAACCGGATGGAATAACTGTCCTTCAACAGTGGCCCATAGTTTCAGTTTGGGTTAAAAATGAAAGAAACTAAACGACTGGCAGCAGTCATTTAACGAATAACAGCAAAAAATCGGCTGCAGTTTTTGAATTTTGAATTTGTTTGAAAGGACTTTGAATACAGTAAAAGAACTGTAAACCGAAATAATGATTGCTTTACACATTAACATTGATCACGTGGCGACTGTCAGGCAGGCCCGTCAAATCAGCGAACCGGATCCGGTTACCGCAGCAGGATTAGTAGAACTGGCTGGAGCGGATGGTATCACAATTCATCTGCGTGAGGACCGTCGACACATTATTGACCGGGACGTCCGGATTTTACGGGAAACCATTCAAACGCGAATGAACCTGGAAATGGCTGCAACAGCAGAAATGTTTTCTATTGCACTGGATATTCGTCCTGATATCGTGACCCTTGTTCCTGAAAAACGGGAGGAAGTGACTACGGAAGGCGGACTGGATATTGCCGGTGCAGCAGAAATTATGCATAAAGGAATAGCCCAACTCCGGGGTGCGGGAATCCGGGTGAGTTTATTCATTGATCCGGATGCAGAACAAATCAAGGCAAGTCAAAAAGCTGGTGCTGAGGATGTTGAACTGCACACCGGCTGTTATGCAAATGCAGAAAATTCTGAAGAACTGGACAGGGAATATCAGCGTCTGGTTTCTGCAGCAGAATTGGCGCATCAGGAAAAACTACAGGTAAATGCCGGACACGGACTTAATTACATCAATACCCAGCGTATTTGCGGCCTGCCGCATTTACGTGAATTGAACATAGGACACAGCATTGTCAGTCGGGCGATTTTTGTTGGTATTTCTCAAGCAGTGCAGGAAATGAGAGAAATCATAATTCGAAACTCATAAACTATTCAATGGCAAAAGAAATTATTATAAATCACACCTCTCACGAAACCAGGGTTGCCGTGATTGAAGGTGGAGAACTATCAGAGCTTTATCACGAACGCGAAAAAACGATACGTCTTGTGGACAATATTTACAAGGGAAAAGTATTGAATGTTCTGCCTGGAATGGAGTCTGCTTTTGTTGATATTGGCTCTGAGAAGGCGGCATTTTTACATATTGATGACATTCTTCCGGAAAATGAAATTTTTGGGGAATCTCCTAATAATAATGGAGAACAACAAAAGATTGGTCAGTTGATTAAAGAAGGACAGGACGTTTTGGTGCAGGTTTCAAAGGGCCCAATTGGTACAAAGGGTGCCCGCATAACCAGTCATGTTTCAATTCCTGGGAGGAATCTCGTTTATTTGCCTGCTACAAAAACGCTTGGAGTTTCCCGTCAAATAAATCAGGAAAAAGAACGTGAGAGACTGAAGGAGATTGTGGACCGTTTACGTCCGGAAAATGCCGGATTCATCATCCGGACGGTTGCAGAAGGACACAGTGAAGAAGATTTGCATTCTGACATAAATTATCTGGTTTCTATTTGGGATGATATTCTGGAAAAATATAAAACCCTTCCTGCTCCCTCGCTTCTGCATTCAGATCTGAATGTGATTTTCCGAACGATTCGCGATCTTTTTTCAGCAGATATCCGCAAGTTGGTTGTTGACGACAAAAGTCAGTTTAATAAGGTTCGTCAGTTTGTACGCTCTTACTTGCCGCGATATGGATCTGTAATTGAAAATTATACTAAAGCAGAACCTGTTTTTGATCATTACGGAATCGAAAATGAAATTGACCGTGCTCTCGGAAACAAAGTCTGGCTGCGCTCCGGAGGTCACCTTGTCATCGATCAGACTGAAGCATTAACTGCAGTTGATGTGAATACAGGACGCTTCGTCGGTAAGGAAAGCCATGAAAAAACAATTTTGCGTACAAACATTGAAGCTGCTGAGGAAATCGTTTACCAGCTGCAGCTGCGAAATATTGGCGGAATTATTATTATTGATTTCATTGATATGGAAACACAGCAGCACCGGCAAATGGTTTATCAGACCCTGAAGGACCAACTTCGTTCTGATAAGGCACGCAGCAAAATTCTGCAAATAAGTGAGATGGGTCTCGTCGAAATGACCCGCAAGCGTGATCGCGAAAACCTGAACCGTTATCTTTGTGATCCGTGTCCGTATTGTGATGGAACAGGCCAGATAAAATCTCCGTCCACAGTCTGTTACGAGGCTTTCCGTGAAGTCCGCCGCAGCTGCCGCAGGAACACAAAAGGATCTGTTGCAATATTTCTGCACTCAGATGTTTTTAAATATATCCAGGAGGAAGAGCAGGAAGCCGTCAAATTATTGGAAGATGAGATGGGCCGGAGTATTACCATTAAATTATCTGATGATTTGCACCGCGAACAATTTGAACTTTACGAATACTGAGTTGACCATAGAATCTGCCACACAAAATTTCAAGAATCATCTTGCAGAAAACGTCTATCCGGGACGCGGAATCGTAATAGGGCGCAATCATGAGAATTCGTGGATTGTTATTTACTGGATAATGGGGCGCAGCTCAAACAGCAGGAATCGGATTTTCAGGCACGAAAACGGAATATTGCTTACCGAAGCAGCAGATCCTTCTCTGGTGGAAGATCCGTCACTGATCATTTACAACGCCATGCGTGACGTCGATGATTGTGTAGTTGTCACAAACGGAAGTCAGACCGATACAATTTGTGAAGGTTTTATGCAGGGTGAAAGTTTTTACGATTCACTGCACAAGGAAAAACATGAACCGGATGCACCGAATTTTACACCCCGTATTTCCGGAATGATAGAGCAAAAAAAATCATCAATGACTTTGGCCAAAATCAGTAAAAGTGATTTTTCGGACGAACATTCTGTATATCATTTTTACTGCTATAATGAAATTAAATCGGGAGTTGGTTTTTGCCTGACCACATACATGGGGGACGGGAATCCGCTTCCCTCTTTCAAGGGTGACCCAATCCTTTCGCCGCTGGAAGGTGATGCAGAACAAATTGCTGAAAAATACTGGGAGGCGCTGAATCAGGACAATCGTATTTCTCTTGCCGTTCGGGAACTGAATGTCTCTGGAAAGGACAGTTTGAAAATAATTAATCGCTTTGATGCCCGGGATGGAGAAAAAATTTAGTCCGGTTTGCATATGTCTGCAGCGGATCAAAGATATTTATCACAGGCGTAGTTTGACCTTACTTTAACTAAAGAATTAGCCGAAAAGGCAGGACAGGCGAGTTTTTGCAGATTAAATGATATAATCAGGTTTAAAACATTTTGAGGGCATTACAAGTAAAGAATAGAAACGGCTGAAGGGCCACGTCAAAGAAGTTAATGGAGAGGATCACCAAATGGAAACTGAAGAGGAAATAAGTCCGGAAACAAATGCTGAGGAAGATGAAAATCTAACTGAAGATGCAGTTGAGATTGATCTGGAAGATGACGATTTAACAGAGTTGTTGGGATTGGAAGAAGAAGAGGAGGAAGAAAATATTGATACGCATATTGAAGCTGCTGAGATCGTAGAACTACCCGAACTTGAAGAAGTAGATTTGGAGCACTTCGAAGATGATGAGTTGAATGACGAAACAGTTGCTACCGAGGATGCTATTTTGGAGGAGGACTTCCTGCACAAATTTACTGAAGGTGATCTGAGTCCACTCAGTTTTGCCGGAACGCAGGTGGTGATCTTTGCAGTAGAAAAGAAACAGGCTGAGCTTTTGCAGCGCTACCTTATCGAGCGTGCAGGAATGGAGGTTGATTGCGTAACCAAAAGACAAAACCTTTGGCGGTTGCTAAAGTTGGATCCAATGGATTTGGTTATTATTGAAACGGGAGCAGTTGAAAATTCTGATGCTTTGGAAGTCATGCAGCAAACAAAAGATCAATTTCCGGAGGTTCATCTTATTTGTATTTCCGGGCCTGTCAGTCTGGAAAGACGACTGCAGTTCCTGAATGCAGGTGCGCTGGATTATTTGACCCGCCCCGTCCATTTATCGACTGTAGCACAAAGTGTTTTGGTCCAGTTGAGCCGTACTTGTACTTATGAAAATGAGGAAGAGCTTGTAGATCTTGACTCTGTAGCGGATGATATTCCGGTGGAAGAAACTCTGGTAGATTCTACTGATACTTATCATGATGAAGACTTAAGCGGCACTGAAGGTTTGCAGGATGATGATTTAATACTTGGAGATGAGATTGATTTAGTCGACGAAGATTTTTAGAAATTTATTAAGCCCTCACTCAACTTGCCCAAAAGCAGCTAAAATCAGTCGCACTGCAACTAT
>OFBG01000009.1_pt1 | contig 17041 bp, 16 predicted proteins | sample 1520521 | NCBI WGS metagenome assembly OFBG01 (sample SAMEA3696448, study PRJEB22514) | metagenome | biome: water; feature: marine; material: hydrothermal vent | place: Pacific Ocean | collected 2014-08-15 | depth 1539 m
AAGTGCCAGATACGAAGATACAAAACGTGTGTTTGGTTTAAGCATCGGATCGTTGCCCAGTAGCCAGTGTAATAAGCCATAGTGGAAATCGACATTCAAATGCAAATCATGTCCTCGGACTTCCATACAACGTAAAATTTCAGTAAGTTTCTCAAAACTTTCCCGACGTGAAATTCCATGTGTAATGGAAAGAGCAACGTTTGAATCATAAGCACCTGCCAAGTTGTAGGGTTGCAATAGACCTGTATCAGGATTGCTTATCCCAATCCCCTGGTCATCACGTATTTCATTTCCAGTTGCAGCAGACCAAGCTCTTAAGACTCCTCCTGCATGTGGTTTTAGTGCGGGATTTGTCGCATTCAGACGGGCTTCAACACCTGAAACAAAACGTGGCAAACGTTTAGGACGAGAAAGCTTTTCTCCGTAACAATTTATTAACAACATTGCAGCAACCAGGGAATTAACAACAAAAGTATCTTCAGGATTGTCAGGATTCGAAAATTGGAGCTGATAAGCCATTTCTGTGACTCGATGTTCAACCTGTATCCGTGTGTTTACTTCCATAAAAAAATGTTTTTCTCCTTCGACAATACACTCGAAAGTTGAAACCGAATCGAGATTCAGTGCTTTGCCGAATTCCTCTGCCTCTTTGCACATTGAACTTAATATTTTTGCATCAGAACGTAACACTTTGGCTTGTGTGGTTTCCCCTGCTGATTCATATTCACGTGCGGCTGCTTCCAGCATTTCTTCTGTCAAAGAAAATTCGAGTAATTTTTGCTCGTGCATTTGCAGAGAACAATCACGTCCGCCAAGTTCGATACACCACTTTCCATTCCCCAGCAATTGAATTTCATTATGGCGGGTATTCTCAATGTTCAATTCAATGAGAAAATTCTTGTTGTCACCCTCTCCGGCAGCTTTTGATTCAATCAAAACTGACATCACAGCTTCAGCTATTTCTTCTACAGAAGTTACGACTCTCTGGCCCCTACCCCCTCCGCCGCCCACATGTTTGAGGCGTATGCGCTTACCAGGATTTTCTAGCCAAATTGACTCAACTTGCCGAACAGTTTCTTGCTGTAATTCTTCAATCGTAAACAGGTCGATCTGCTTCGCATATGAAGCCTGCAAAATGGTTACTGCCTGATCAATAAGTTCTTTGGATTGCCAGTTTCCAGGAAGGCTCAGTTTATGATTTTTGATAATTTTCTGGAAATATGTATCCGGCGCTTTTCCTGCCTTACGCAATAAAGTCAGCGCATCTATTCTGTCTTCTCCAGGTGTAACGGAAACATTTAGCGAACGTGCAAGCTGCTTGGCTTCATCCTTTGATCCGGCCTGTTGAATTACTTTGGAGTTCGGTCCAATGAAACTAATTTCTGCAGTCTCAATTCGTTCTACAAATTCTGCATCTTCTGCCATAAAGCCATAGCCTGCAAATAAATGCGTGTAACCATTCTCATGACAAATATCAATTACCTGTTCTATCCGCTCAACTCTTTCCTCCTTTGTGGCACCCATGTAATCTGGGACATGATGTACCTGTTTACGGCGGTTTCTAATTGCACGTAATTCTGGAGCAAGGGTTTGCGGAAAAATGATGCTGTCTTTTTCAGAAAGCAGCATGCCATAGGTTGCCCCTAGTTCTTTGAATATATTCATTGTTTCTAAACGAATCGGCCCCCTGCAGACAATTAGGCACTTGACATGATTAAATGTGAAAGACGATTGCCAGGAACTTTCAGGATCAAAAGTGATTGCGCTCATGAAATGTTTAAATTATGAAAATTATGTCTTTGTTTAAAATTATTCGAAAATTTTTACTAAAAGAACGGATCAAAATAGATCCGAGAATCACGCAATTTCTACCAAAGTTAATAATCGAAAACCGGAATATGTTTGCCTGAAATTTATTAATTTTGTTTAGTTCAGGTACTTTCTGAAGCTGGTCTGGGAATAATCAGGCAAAAAACTTTTCCCACAATTTATACATTCTAAAACGCCCCAATTGCCCTTTCAGAGCTTGAATTTCATTAAATTCTTTAATCGAGTCAGCACGAATACCGCGCCCATGCAGCAAAACTGGTACTGGATCATCCGTGTGAACTCCTTCTTTGCTCCAAGTTGTATGATCGGCAGTGATGCATAAACGCAGTTTACCAGGCCACTTTCCTAAAAACCGTCCAAGTTCTGTATCAATTTTTTCCAGAAAATCTTTCTTTTTTTCTGCATCTCTGTTGTGTGTGGCAATATCACAACCTTTTACATGTAGGACAACAACGCCATATTGCTTCAACAATTTTGCAGTGATTTCGAATTTTTTATTTAAATCAGTATCCAGGTTTGCAGTCATTTCCGGAGTTTTACAGACATCCATACCTGTGACTTTGGCAATTCCGAGAATAGTGTCATCTCCTGTTACACAAATACCGGACAAACCTAAACCGGATGGGCGTTTTAATTTTGGGAAAGCATGAACTTGTCCAGGTTCTCTGGTCAAAATCGCATTTGCAGGTAAAAGTCTTTTTGATTTTCGTTCAAGATTTACTGGATGGAGCGCTAAAATCTTTCTTGCCTCAACCTCAAACAAATGCAAATATTTTGCAGTTCGCAAACTTTTTTTGTCATTCTTTTTTAGTACTTCCGGATGTCTAGGTTTTTTACCAGAGAGGAAGTGATCTCCCGGATCACTTCCGGAAAGGCAATCTCCAAGCCCAGATCCCCGTATCACTAACGCTACACGATGTTCAGTTCCGGAACCCACATATAAACTTACATCATCAATTTTCAATCCACATAGGCTGGAGGACAATTCTTTTGTGCCTTCACGAATACGTCCTGCACGACGGTCAACAATCATTCCTTCGTCATCCAGTGTAGCCCAGTTCCCACGAAAAGCTACGTCACCGGGCATGATTTTCATGCCACAGCCAATTGCCTCAATCAATCCCCTTGCAATTGAAAATCTAAGTGGATCATATCCCAGGATTGCCAAAGTTCCCATAACTGTTGTTGCAACAGTTCCAGACCTGACTGGATCTGCAACCCCGCATTGCCCTTCCAATGCCAGCTGGTCCATTACTGGAAGATTTGCTGCCTGCAGAGGTGTTTTGTCGCCCAGTTCAACAATTGGACGATCCCCCATGCCGTCAAATATCAATAGCAGTCGAGGAATTCTTTGCACAAAGAAAGGTCAGGATTTGGATGTAAGAGTAGATTTCACCTGCTCCTGCAGGGTATTTATGATTAATTGCATCAGCGTGTTTGTTGTTTCGTCAAAATCTTCATTGTCGACAACTTCAATCTCGTTGTTTTCACTTTCTGAAATACAATATTCATGAATAGATCGGATATTTTCAAAACTACGCAAATAGGGTTCTTTTTTTCTCAACTCATTACCTTTTCCACGTTCGAAAAATCGATCTTTGTGGTGTTTGTCATTCATCAAAGAAAGCGTGATGGGAATGTGATAGGCTCTCTTGGTTCCTTCCTGCAAAGTTTGCTGCATATATGGCAACAAATGGACACCTTCGATAATCATACTTGTACGCTCTTTTACAGCACGATCAACTACAGCTTTCACTCCCACACTAACCTGCTGGGCCTGCAAACAAAATCCGCTAATTAATCTGGCATTTTTGTCAAGCGTCTTTGGCATTCCAACTCCGGCTTTGCTTGAAGAATTGTGGAGAGAAGGAAGTAAATCCCTTTTAAAAACGAGCCGCATTATTTCACGAATAGTATCCGTACCTGTAATTTTGTTGATACCCAATCTTCCTGCTAAGAAAGTGGACATGACTGATTTCCCTGTACCGGAAGCACCAGCGAGATATATTATCACTGGCCTGTCAAGTTCATCTATCCGACTCGCTAATTTATATAAACCAGCAAGATGAGGACTATATTTTTTCTTTATAGTGCTGAAAACCTCCTCAAATAATTTCTTTTTGCTGATTCGCAGGATGTCTTTTTTTATCAAATCTGCTTCCAGATCAAAAGCAATTTTGTATGCTTCTTCCGGTTTAATTCCCGCTGCTGTGATCGACTGGGTTAATAATCCTTTAGAAAATGGTGAGGTTGCGTTTCTACGAAAAACACAGATTTGTTTTCCTGAAGGAAACAGTTCCGAAATAAGCGTTCTGAGGAGTTCTTTACCGTAACGGGCAACAATCAATTCATCAACTGACTGCATCAATGAGTCGGAAGTAACTTCAGTTTTTTCCTGGAAATAAGATTTTGCATCTTTGGAAATTTGATATGCCTGATCAAAGGATAATCCACGTTGCATCAGTTTGTGGGCCAGCATTCCCCTCATGAAGGGGTGCTTTGATTTGTCTAGGCGGATAACTTGAAGTTGCATCATGGAACCTCGTTATTCACAGCAGGCGGAGGTTCAGCAGTTTCTTCAACAACGCTGTATGCTTCGCAGCCTTTGCTCCATGCGGAAACACCGTCAACAAAATGTTCTTTTTTCCAGATTGGGACAGAATGTTTAATAGTATCAATGATATATCGACTTGCTGCATAAGCATCACCTCGGTGAGAAGTTGCTACGGCAATGGCGATTGAACAGTCTTTCACAGCAAGTTTACCGAGACGGTGAATAACTTCTACTGAATGAAGTACCCACTTTTGCCGGGCTTCATCAATTACCATTGATATTTGTTTTAGGGCCATGTTCTCATGTGCTTCATATTCTAGGAACGAGACTTCCTGCTGCTGACTGTGGTTACGCACATCTCCGTAAAAAATTATGACTGCTCCAGCTTGAGGATGTTGTGCACGTTGGCGCAAACCTTCAAGATCAATTACATTACGAACTACTGAACAGGTCATATCTTTTGATACTAATTTTTTCTGCATCATTCCCCTACTTTGTTCAGAATCCTCGGACCTTTCCAATTCACAAGGTTGCCGGACTCCATGTTCATATTTACCAAAGTACGGTCTCGATGGAGCATCTGCCACGAGAGCATTTTCTGAGCATATTTCAACATTATATCCTGGTATCCTGGATCATCGGCGAGGTTTATAAACTCTTCCGGATCCTTCTGCAAATCAAACAAAAGGGGCTTCAAGGCGATCATATGTACGAATTTGTAATGTTCATCACGCAAAACGGAAAGTGAACACTGATCCGGAGACAACCCGAATTGCTGTTCTATAATCGGTTGAAAAGAACCGATTTCCCGAAAGTCATATTCCCAGTGAACTTCTGTGCGCCAATTATCCGGAATATTGCCCTGCAAAAAAGGTAGCAAGGATCTTCCATCGCATTCTTCAGGAATTTCTGTTTCCAGCCAATCGAGGATCGTTGGCATCACATCAATGGCTTCTGTGAATAGTTCAACCTGTGTTCCTCTCCCCACAGATTTCTTGGAAGCTTGTTTTGCAATTTCTGGAGTCCGTATGATCAGAGGAATATAATAAGACTGATCGAAATATCCGGACTTACCAAATGAATAGTGATCCCCTAATTGTTCACCGTGGTCGCTAGTGAAAATAATAAGGGTAGAGTCATATTGACCTGACTTTTTTAGATAATTAATAACTCTTCCCAAATGATGATCAACATGGGACATCAATCCATAATAGGTCGCACGTGCCTGCAAAACATCTAGATCACTCATCATTGCAGCAGGCTCGATAAGCTTGTCGTTAACAAAAAAGCTGCGTTGAATTAATTCATGAAGCATTTTGAGAAGAGGATGCTGCCGGCCTTCCTCCTCCAGCGATTCCCTGCGGATTGGTTTTGGAACCTCCGAGGGGTCATACATGTTGTTATACTTTTCCGGTGCAATCCAGGGAGGATGAGGACTCAGATAGGAAAGGTGCGCAAAAAAGTTTTCGTCCTTACGAACACTTAACCACTTGAGCAACTCATCTGTCAAAAAAGCTACATTACTGTCTTTATCCGGGTACACTGGAGGCGCAAATGTTGCTCCACGTCCCTTTGCTCCGGGATAGTTTGGAATAGGATCAAAAACAGTGTACTGATTCAATGAGTGATCATAACCCTTGGTAATCAAATCAGCAATCCACGGAAGCTGGTTGTCCGTCAAAGTCACTCCGCTGCTCATTCCGGGAATCATCCCTTCGTATGTGCTGAGCAAGGGGTCCTGCTGATGTAATTTTCGAGGGTCTGCTGAAGTGTCAGTGTAGCCGAACAATGTTGGGTCATAACCACATTTTCTTACTTCTCGAGCAATGTTGGTAAACCGATTGTTCAGGGGAGTTCCGTTATTTACTGAACGGTGATTCATTGCGTACAGTCCCGTGAATAAGGATGCCCTGGATGGCCCGCAAGGAACTGTTTGAGTATAGTGCTTGCGAAATAGCACTCCTTGTTTGGCCAATTGATCCAAATTGGGTGTTTTCACGACTGGATGTCCAATACATCCCAGACAGTCACCGCGCCACTGATCTGCAGTGATGAATAAGATGTTTTTATGTTTTTTCCTCATTTACTGTCTGGATATTTGGACACAGAGTTCAGGCTTCGTCGTCAAGTAAGAACTCTTCGTAATCTGCAGGCGATAACAATTCTGCTGAATCGTCTGGATTTGAAAGCTCTATACGGACCACCCAGCCGTCGTCATAGCATTCTTCGTTAATTAACTCAGGACTATCCTTCAATTCAGTATTAACTGCGATTATACGGCCGCTCACAGGCATAAAAAGCGAAGAGACCGCTTTTACAGATTCAACTGAACCAAATTCATCGCCGGCATCAATTTCGTCTTCAATCGTCGGGAGCTCCGCAAAAACGATGTCACCCAATGCTTTTTGTGCATGGTCAGTAATACCGATTTCGGCTTTATCACCCTCTATTCTTATCCACTCGTGGTCGCGAGTGTAGAGATTGTCTTTTGGTATTTCACTCATTATTCCTTTTCAAATTATTTTAACAGGTTGCCCAAGAAAGTATCGGGTTTCCATATAAACAAGTTCATTGCTGTACAACAATACAATACTAATTTAGCCATAGAACAATATAAGTCCAGCAAAAAAAGCACTTCTTTTATTTTACAGACAATTTGTAGGAAAAAATCGATGGAAGATACTAACAAAGCAGGATATAATAATATTCATAAAAAAACATTATTAAATTTTAACTATTGAGAAAAAAATAAATGCAAAAATATTACAAGATATTCACATTGATTATGATCACTGGTTTTTTCTGGGTTACTCCTGCCTTTACCCAAACCTCTGATGATTTGGAACAAATGATTCGTGCATCTAAAACACGTGCAGCTCTTGTTCAAAATGTTCAAAAAGCTGTTGTCCATATCAAAGTCGAAAAAATTATGCGTAGTCCTGATGGCCGTGCTCTCAACAATCCAAGAGACCTCTACAACGATGAATTTTTTCGACGTTTTTTCCCGGAACTCCAACCTCCAGATAATCAACAACCAAAAAAACGAGAACAGCCAAATCGTGAATTTCGACAAAAAGGAATGGGTTCCGGTTCAATAATAGATGCAGAGGGCTACATTCTGACCAACCACCATGTTGTCGGCGAAGCAGACGAGATATTGGTTGTACTATACAATGGAGATGAAAGGAAGGCAAAGCTCGTTGGAACAGATCCTGAGTCGGACATTGCAGTTGTGAAAATTGAAGGTAATGGACTTCCGGTGCTGCCAATGGGAGATTCAGATAAAATACTTGTTGGTGAAGATGTGATTGCAGTAGGGAACCCATTCGGACTAATCCAGACAGTCACTTACGGAATTGTCAGTGCCAAAGGTCGATCCAATGTAGGCATCAATGAATATGAAAATTTTATTCAAACAGATGCTGCCATCAATCCCGGAAATAGCGGAGGTCCCTTAGTCAGTCTGCGTGGTGAAATTATCGGAGTCAACAGCGCAATTTTTAGTCAAAGCGGCGGCTATCAGGGTATTGGTTTTGCGGTGCCTATAAATATGGCCCGCAAAATCATGCGGGACTTGATAGATAAAGGCATTGTTTCCAGGGGTTGGTTGGGAGTAGGAATCCAGGATGTCAGTCATGATCTTGCTAAAGCTTTTAAGCTGAAAAGTACCAAAGGCAGCCTGATTACTGGAATTATGCAGGATACTCCAGCTCAAAAAGCTGGCATGCGCAAAGGAGATGTCGTGATCAGAATCAATGACAAACTGATCCAAAACAGTAACCATCTGCGCAACGAAATTGCAAACGCCGGGGCTTTCGCTGAAATTGAAATGGAACTGATCCGGGATGGAAAAACCGTTCTTTTGAAACTGAAGCTGGATGAACGTCCAAAGAAAATTGGGAGGATGAAAACCTTGCCGGAGCCGACTCAAACTACCGAACAGTTAGAGCTGTTGGGCATGACAGTTGAAGAACTCACAGAAGAAAATGCCAAGCAACTGGGGATTGAACCTGGGATTGGTGTTGTGATTAGTAATGTTAAATCCGGAAGCCCGGCAGAAAAATCTGGGTTGCTCCCTGGAATGATTGTGCAGGAAGCAGAACGTCAAGCTGTCAGTAACATTGATACTTTCAAAGAAATTATCAATGACATTGATCAGGGAAAAGGGATACTCCTTCTGATCAGAACCAGTAACGGCTCACGTTATATTTTTCTTCAAGAAAATTGAACACAGTAATTACATGAAGTGAAGAAGAAAACAAAATTGCATTTTGATCAGTTGCAGCTAAAATTGCATCAAATTATTCAGCAGACTAATATTTCGGAGAAAATTGATTTTTATTCACTTTTGGATGAAATGTCAGTTTATTACTGTCTTAGCACTGAAGAATTACTGACACGTGGTTTCCGAAAAGCTTATCGGCAATCTGTAGAAGGCGTTTAATTTTAATTTCACAGTCGAGCTTTTTATGAATTTTTCTTTTCTCCTGGTTGGGTTATCTTCCCTGATTTTTGCGTTATGGACAGCATATGGACTGTACAGGAGATATAAAGGGACTCTTCCGGAACGTCCCAAGCAGCGAAAATGGTGGTTTGGTGTATGTGCAGACTTTTCAGAAACGGTGGGCATTCCAGTCAGCATTGTCAGGTTTTTTGTGTTGTTCTACACACCAGTTGGATTGGGTCCAGTATTCTATTTTATCTACTATCTGGTCATCCGGAACAAGGAGCCTATACCGCTGAAATCTCCGGAACGCAATCTGCAAATATCAAAAATTGAAAGCCACTATTTCGGTTCTTAGGTTACCATGACATCCGTCTCGTACCAGCATTCAGAAAAATTCCCGCTGGCAGGACTACGTTTTCTGGTAACCCGTCAGGACAGTACTGAATCTTCACTTTCCGGAATGCTAGAATCTCAGGGGGCTTCAGTACTTACTGCACAAATGACTCAAATAATTCCGACAGAATCATGGGAGTCGTTTGATGAAACTGTTCAGCAAATTTCAAAAATTGACTGGGCTGTTTTCACCAGCAGAAATGGGGTAACTCACTGCTTGAGTCGTCTTAATGATTTGGAGGTTTCTGCTCAACAATTATTTTCGTCTATCAAAACAGCCTGCGTCGGCCAGGCAACTGCTTCCGTTCTGACTGACAATGGGATTACTCCGGAACTGGTTCCAGAACATTTTCAAAGCGAGGGGCTGATTTATGCTTTTAAGCAGCATGATTTATTTGAAAAACGATGTTGGTTGATTCAAGCTGAATCTCCGCGGAAAATCTTGCGGGATTCCCTGCAAAAAATGGGGGCTCAAATCATTTTAAGGCCAGTTTACAGGAATGTCCCTGCGGCAGGAGATTACACTTTTTTGCTGGCTGAGCTTGAGCAGCAAAAATTGGATTGGATTTTGTTTGCAAGTCCATCTGCAGTTCAAAATTTTCACCAAATATTACCATCTGGCTTTTGGGAGTCATTGGCTGCAGAACCAAAAATTGCCTGTCTCGGTAAAATTACTGCAAAGGCAGTGCGGGATTTTGGTTGGAGCGTTCAGGCTAAACCAAACATTCAAGACTTTGAGCATCTTGTTCAAAGTCTTTGCGAAATCAATTCTCAAATTTCAGTAAAATATGAGTAATTTTATAACACTTGCTTTTAAAAATAGTATTGTGAACGGAGGATTTATCAGAGCTGTCGATCATATAAACAGCGTTTCGATCGTGATTAAGGATTTGCGGACACCCTTGCAGTGAAAACGGGGGATTGACCGTGGTAATTTCAGTAAACATCTTTGAAGGTCAACAATAAAGTCTTATCCTTCGGGAATTTGCTGTTGGCAGGTTGTATATATCCAGCCCCGATGCACGGTCATTTTTATCAGGAATATCCCGTAATTAAGCCAGTGTGTTTATTAAGTGAGAGTTTGTAAAATGAATGAGAACGAATCAAAATATTACAGTATTGAAGAAATCCGTAAATTCCAGGAAAGAGGAGTTCAAGTTCTGGATTCCAGTTCTGTTTTCATTTCTCGGGATGTAGAACCTGAAAATATTCTTCCGGGATGCATCATCCATCCTTGTTCCAGAATCTCCGGAGCAAAAACACAAATTCATTCCTCAGCCCATATTGGAGTGAGCGGTCCTGCTACTATAGAAAATAGTTGGATTGGGGAAAATGCTATTGTAGGAAATTTAGGACCTGTAACTCTAAAAGATACAGTTGTAGGCCCTCAAACTATACTCGGCTCAGGAGTTGCGGAAAATGCAGTTTTTTTGGGTAAAGAAACAATGATTAATGATTTTACAACCGGATTCGGATTCCGAGTCCGGAAGGGATCGCTCTATGAGGAAGATTCATCCTCTGCCCAACATACTGATACAAAAATGACAGTCCTTTTCCCCTGGACCACTTTGGGAAGTAATATTAATTTTTGTGATGCCCTGATTTCTGGAGGCACTGGACCGGAACTGGGGTATTTTAGTGAAATTGGTAGTGGGAGCATTCATTTTAATTATAGTATCAGGGGTGATAAAGCAACTGCGTCTTTATTTGGTGATGCCTGCCAGGGTTTATTTTTGGATCAGGCACGTCTTTTTATTGGCGGGAACAATACTCTTCTGGGTCCGATTAAGGCAGATTTTGGTGTCATGACTGCGGCTGGAGCCAGGATTAATGGCACACTGGCGCCGGGATTGAATTTTGGACATTCTTTACCAAAAGGTAAAATTGACTATGAACCGCGAATATTTTCAGGAGCAGTGGGGATTGTAACAAAACAGGTTAATGTGCTTGCGGAGTTGACTGCATTATTCCACTGGTATCAGCAAGTACGTATTGGTTGTATTTCCCAAACAACGGAACAAAAATTCGTTTATGAATCAGGACTGAATATAGTTGAATTAAATTATCAAGAACGTCTTTTTCAGTTGAGTCGTTATGTGGAAGCTTTGGAAGGATCTCTAAGCATATTCAGCGGCAGCAATAAAATGTCAAAAAAAGAAACGGCAGAACAAAGACAATTGTTGGAAAAATGGCCAAAAATTCAACAACAATTGGCAACACCAAAAGCATTTGAATTGTTGATTCCGGAATCCTTAACTAACGCTATTGCTCGAAAATTAGCTGAAGGTAAATTGGATTACACAGTTATAATCAAAGGAATGGATATAGAGGGGAAACAAAAAGGGAAGGACTGGCTCAACACCATTGCGAATGGTGTCAGGAATATTATCAATTCGGAAATAGCAATGGACGGATAAGTTAGATAGAAGCGCATCTGGAGAAGATGCGCTCAACAAATTATGCTGCCAGTTTTGTTTTTGCTTCCTCGGCTACTTGGGCAAACAATGTAGGTTCTTCCATGGCTAAATATGCCAAGGTTCTACGATCCATTTCAATGTCCGCAGCTTTTAATCCATAAATGAACTGACTGTAGTTCATTCCATGTAAACGGACAGCAGCATTGATTCTCACTATCCAAAGTCGTCTAAAATCCCGTTTTTTCACTTTTCTGTCACGATAGCTAGACTCTCTTGAACGATCAACTGCATCTTTAACTGTACGTAAAAGACGACTCCGTCCTCCACGATAGCCTTTAGCCGCCTTAAAAAGAGATTTTTTTCGCTTTCTGGCGTGAACTGCTCTTTTAACTCTCATAAAAATTAATCTCAGTTTATCCGTTTGGAAGCATCATATCTACAGAGTTGGAGTCTGCAGCAGATACCATTGCTTTTTTGCGAAGTACACGTTTTGTATCCTGGTTGCGCTTACGCATACCGTGGCGTAAAAAAGCTCGTTTCCGCTTGTAACCTCCGCCTCCGGTTTTTTTAAAGCGCTTTGCAGCTCCGCGATGGGTTTTCATTTTCATAGCATTCCTACTTTCTTTTTTTGGGTGGAGCAAGGATCATATGCATTGAACGTCCTTCACTACTAATTGGCTGCTCCACAGTACCGTCGTCACCAATTTCAGCCTGAAATTTTTCTAGTAATTCTACACCTAAATCTTTATGGGCTATTTGACGTCCCATAAATCTGACACCAACTTTTACCTTGTCGCCATCTTCTAGAAAGCGAAGTGCATTCCGAAGTTTAAATTGAAAATCATGTTCTTCAATTTTAGGTTTCATTTTCACCTCTTTGAGATGAACTACTTTCTGATTTTGTCTTGCAACGTGATTTCGTTTACTTTGCTGGTATTTGAATTTACCATAATCCATCAAACGGCAGACAGGAGGCTTAGCTTTTGGAGATACTTCTACTAAATCCAAATTAGCAACACGTGCCTTTTCAAGCGCATCTTCTGTTGAGATAATACCAACTTGCTCACCGTCTCCATCGATAAGCCGTATCTCATTGACACGAATCTGATCATTAATTCGTGTTGATTCTTCATTTCTTGTCGGAGGACGAGACCTTCGTATTCCTATGAGCTTTCTCTCTATTTGAATGAAACACTGGTAGGCGCGGGCGGGATTGAACCGCCGACCCCTACCGTGTCGAGGTAGTGCTCTCCCACTGAGCTACGCGCCTAGATTATTATTAACAAACTCAGGATTGAGCGTCGGCACCGACCGACTCTTCCACCGGGAAACCCGGCAGTACCATAGGCGCAAGGGGACTTTACTTCTGTGTTCGGGATGGAAACAGGTGTTTCTCCCCTGCCAGAAGCACCGGCACTCAAGCCTGAGTTCGTGTGTTTGGAGGTTTTGGATTATAAGAGCAAATGAGAGGGTCTCTTTGGGTTTTAATCTTGTATTAAGTCAGGTCGCCCGGCCAATTAGTACCAGTCAGCTTCACATGTTGCCATGCTTCCACTTCCGGCCTATCAAACAGGTAATCTTCCTGCGGCCTTTGGGGACCTAATGGTCCGGGAGATCGCTCTTGGAGCCGGCTTCCCGCTTAGATGCTTTCAGCGGTTATCCGTTCCAGACGTAGCTACCCGGCAATGCTCCTGGCGGAACAACCGGATCACCAGAGGTCTGTCCACCCCGGTCCTCTCGTACTAAGGGCAGACCTCCTCAGATCTCCTGCGCCCGCGGCAGATAGGGACCGAACTGTCTCACGACGTTCTGAACCCAGCTCGCGTACCGCTTTAAATGGCGAACAGCCATACCCTTGGGACCTGCTTCAGCCCCAGGATGCGATGAGCCGACATCGAGGTGCCAAACCTCCCCGTCGATGTGAGCTCTTGGGGGAGATCAGCCTGTTATCCCCGGCGTACCTTTTATCCTTTGAGCGATGGCCCTTCCACACAGAACCACCGGATCACTATGACCGTCTTTCGACTCTGCTCGACTTGTATGTCTTACAGTCAGGCTAGCTTATGCCATTATACTCTACGAGGGATTTCCAACCCCTCTGAGCCAACCTTTGTAAGCCTCCGTTACTTTTTAGGAGGCGACCGCCCCAGTCAAACTACCCACCAGACATTGTCCTCGCACAAGATAATTGTACGGAGTTAGCTATCAGAATATTCAAGGGTGGTATCTCAAGGATGCCTCATCATAATCTGGCGACTATGAATCAAAGGCTCCCACCTATCCTGCACATGAATATCCCAATAGCAGTGTCAAGCTATAGTAAAGGTGCACGGGGTCTTTCCGTCTTTCCGCGGGTAGGAGGAATTTTCACCTCCACTACAATTTCACTGGATCCCTGGTTGAGACAGCTCCCATCTCGTTACGCCATTCATGCAGGTCGGTATTTAACCGACAAGGAATTTCGCTACCTTAGGACCGTTATAGTTACGGCCGCCGTTTACTCGGGCTTCAATTCATGCCTTCGCTAATGCTAAGCAATCCTTTTAACCTTCGAGCACCGGGCAGGCGTCACACCCTATACATCCTCTTACGAGTTAGCAGAGTGCTGTGTTTTTGGTAAACAGTCGGGAGGGACACTTTGCTGCGACCCGTCATTGCTTTGGAGAGTAAATCTCCTAACAAATAGGGCACACCTTATACCGAAGATACGGTGCTAGTTTGCAGAGTTCCTTAACAATGGTTCATCCACGCGCCTTAGAATACTCATCTCACCCACCTGTGTTGGTTTACGGTACGGGCAACATTACATCTCGTTTAGAGGCTTTTCTCGGCACGACAGTATCGACGATTCTAAACGCTCTCCGAAGAGATTGTTCAGCCTGTAAGATCTCGGTTTCATGAGAAGCGGATTTTCCTACTTCTCAACCTACTTCCTTCGAGCCACTATTCCATCAGTGACCTCGTCTAACTCTATGCGTCCCCCCATCACTCAAATGATGTAATGTCGGTATCGGAATATTAACCGATTTGCCATCGTCTACCCCTTTCGGACTCGACTTAGGTCCCGACTAACCCTACGATGACGAGCATCGCGTAGGAAACCTTGGGTTTACGGCGAAGAAGATTCTCACTTCTTTTCTCGCTACTCATGCCTGCATGCTCACTTCCATCCGCTCCAGTACTCCTTACCGGTATACCTTCAGCGCTGAATGGAACGCTCTCCTACCACTTGTTAGTTATACCAAATCTAAAGCTTCGGTGTTTATCTTAGCCCCGTTATATTTTCGGCGCAGAATCGCTAGACCAGTGAGCTGTTACGCTTTCTTTAAAGGATGGCTGCTTCTAAGCCAACCTCCTGGTTGTCTAAGCAACTCCACATCCTTTTCCACTTAAATAGAACTTTGGGACCTTAGCTGGTAGTCTGGGCTGTTTCCCTTTCGACCTAGGATTTTATCACCCTATGCCTGACTGCCATGAATTCACATGAGGTATTCGGAGTTTGACTGGGTTTGGTACCTTGGTATAGGCCCTAGCCCAATCAGTGCTCTACCCCCTCATGTTTCGAACATGACGCTATACCTAAATATATTTCGGAGAGAACCAGCTATCACTAAGTTTGATTGGCCTTTCACCCCTATCCACAGGTCATCGGAGAAGTTTTAAACCTTCACCCGTTCGGTCCTCCACTAGCTCTTACACCAGCTTCAACCTGCCCATGGATAGATCACTTAGTTTCGGGTCTACAGCAACTAACTATCGCCCTATTAAGACTCGCTTTCGCTACGGCTTCTCGTTTGATTAACCTTGCTAGTCACCATAACTCGCAGGCTCATTATGCAAAAGGCAGTCCATCACCCTGCGTATAGCATAGGGCTCTGAATGATTGTAGGCAGATGGTTTCAGGTTCTATTTCACTCCGCTTGCCGCGGTTCTTTTCACCTTTCCCTCACGGTACTGGTTCACTATCGATCCTGGAGTAGTATTTAGCCTTGGAAGGTGGTCCTCCCATATTCAGTCAGGATTTCTCGTGTCCCGACCTACTCGTATAAGCTATAGTTAGTTTTTATTTACGGGACTTTCACCCTCTACGGTCTAGCATTCCAGCTAATTCTACTAACACCCTATAGCGTTTAGGGCTGTTCCCATTTCGTTCGCCACTACTTTGGGAATCTCGGTTGATTTCTTTTCCTGTAGGTACTGAGATGTTTCACTTCCCTACGTTCGCTCTCTCGAAAGAGTAACATGCATCGCTACATGTTGGGTTGCCCCATTCGGAAATCCAGGGATCAAAGCTTCTTGGCAGCTCCCCCTGGCTTATCGCAGCCTAGTACGTCCTTCATCGCCTCTTCTGGTCTAGGCATCCACCATCTGCCCTTAGATAAATTTAATTTAATCTAAGGTACTACCTTATTAAATGCAAATAAGTCATCGTCTATAGATATTTAACTATCTATGTTGTATGGTTTAGTTTGTTTTGTAATAAGTTGAAGTTCTTACACTTCGATTATTTTTAAGAGTTTTTTTCTCTTGAGTTTCTTGCACATGAAAGATATTAATTTTGAACAATGAATTGTTCTAGTTAATATGTTTATGTTAAATTGTAATTTATTTGTAAAATTTGATTATCTATTCATAAATGAATTTATATACAATTTTAGTGCTTTTAATTCAACTACATATTTTTTGGGAATATACTCAACATAAATCGTAGCAAAATCTGGATATCCACTTCTTGGGCATTTTGCCATAAATTCTGATAGAGTAACTTTTATTAGATAATCTTTTTTATGTTTATTTGGCCAAATTTCCATATTTTCTACATCAAATTCTACTATTTCTTTTTCACCATATTTCATTTTCTTGTCCTATAATTTAGTGCTTCAAGCACTGCTTTTTTATTTATTTTATCATAATTTTCTAAATCTGCGATAGTTTGGGCTACTTTTAAGATTTTAAATTCACTTCTTTTAGATAAATTAAATCTCTCTATTGCTAAATCTAAAACATCTCTTGCTTCTTTTGTTATATCAAATTCCCAACCTTGTGGTAATTTAGAATTTATATATCCCCTTTTTATTTGTTTGCTAAAAGCATTTAAAACTTGCTTAAATAACTCTTTTGAAGTTATCGTAGAAGTATCACTATCTTCACTCATTTCATAATACAAATCAATCCTATCAAGTAAAGGCTCACTAATTCTATTTCGATACCTTTTAATCTCAATATCACTACATCTACACTCTTTTTCTTCATCTAGCAAATTTCCACAAGGGCAAGGGTTCATAGCCCCAACAAATACAAAATCACTACTTGCAAAATTACTGGCAAGTGAAAATCTGACTGTTGAACATGGGAACTATCCTACTGCTTCAATGGATGTAAAGAATCGTGTTCTTCGTC
>OFBG01000012.1_pt1 | contig 16901 bp, 16 predicted proteins | sample 1520521 | NCBI WGS metagenome assembly OFBG01 (sample SAMEA3696448, study PRJEB22514) | metagenome | biome: water; feature: marine; material: hydrothermal vent | place: Pacific Ocean | collected 2014-08-15 | depth 1539 m
TAGTGTATTTTCCGAGAAATTGTAATCTGAAATCTGTTCATGGATGACTAAATACAATCCCTGGTGGTCACATTCAAAACACATTTCCCAGATTTTCTAATTAAGAAATGGGTGCCTCCATGGTCTAATGATAGCGTGTTAGATCACAGATCACTACCATCCATGTTTAAATGTCGGCGTGTTTCATCTTTGACTTCCCTTCATTACCTTTGGAGGTTGCTTGGCTCATTTAGCCTGCCTAATGCACAAAAGTGGCAGTAAAACGCCAATCATCATCATCATCATTAATTCAAAAATATAATTTGTTCCTGTCATCGAGTTAAAATTAGTCCAAGTTAGTGATGTAAATTAAACAACAAAAGCGTAATAGCCTATTCACTATTTACTATATTGAACGCATTGCTGTTCAAAACACAGCATTTGGTCGAAAGAAACATTTCCTAAATTCGAATCCACCAAATAACTGCAGCCTTATCTGTATATTTGCTTGGACAAAGTGGATTACTGGAAGGAAGATCCTGTCTAAAGCTGTCTAAATCAAAATAGTTGGTCCATTAAATATAGAACAAGCTTGAAAATCAGTATAATAATAATGATGATGATGATGATGACTTGCTGTAATAAATGGGGGATGCTACAATAAAGATACATTCACTATATGACTTGAACCAGAACACAGGTACCTGTAATATTATCCATGTGAATGATCTAAGTGAGTGAGTGAGTGAGTGCCTTGTTTAACATTGCAGACACAGTGGCATGATTAGGATTCAAACATTGACTTGGACATTTGCAGTACAGTGCTCTACCTACTGCATTGTCCGAGCACCTCTAACACTGTTATATCTAATCAATATATAATGTCCTTAGATTAGCATAGTGTTACTGAGAATAGAAATAAATCATTTTCTGATTGTTTAAATCGATAATTGCTATCCCCTGATACACATGAATTACGTGTTTCTAACATTTATAAATTTGCAGAATGGATTCTTCGCCAAGCTGAGCTTTAAATCATCCCAGAAGATGGTTCATGTAGTAGTTGCTGATACAAGCCACGACATCAAGAGTCTAGAGTCTAAAGCAAAACATACTAAACAGGTATTGATACTTAAATTATAGCATTCATTTATAATCTACCTCTCTTAGCAATTATTATGCTACACAATATATATATATATATATATATATATATTGATGTCTGTTGTCCATTCAGGACTTCATCCAAGAGCAGACACTGAAAATCAATGCTCGTACAGTACAGCATATACTAAAGGTTGTGGCTAAGCTGGCAGATGGCTATCACCTTGGCTTACAGTAGGTAGGTGTTATCTTTAGGTGCACATACACAAAAGCACAATGGTCATCTTAGAACGGTGCAACAGAACTGTTTATTCTCAAGATACATAGACTGATGTGTACACTCATGGCAGTCGGCCACTACAACATATGATTGTTTATAAGTAGCATACATTACACTGTCCACACCTAATGTAAAAGTTAATTAAACATTAATTTTGCATTATACAAAAACTGATACTTATAACTAGACTAATAATTATTTTCTTTTGTCAAGACTATGCTAACTATTGTAAAAGTAATCTAACATAAGATAATCTGTAGACATGCACAACAAAATGTCTGAGAAATTATAGATCAAATATCTTGGACTTTTGGTCTCTTAACGGATAGTGTCTCAGAGTAGTTAGTGTATCGGGTGGTTTATCTGTGGGAGTTAGTGGTGTGGTATTATCCTGGGTAACACTAGTATTCGGCGAATCTGAACTCTGATCTGATTGTACTGGGCTTACAACTGGATTTACATTAGGCGGTACACCACCAGGTAGTGTTACTGGTATTTGGTTGGGTGGTGCAGCGGTGGGTATCACCTGTGTAGGTATATATTCTGGCTGGTGATCTGAAATAGTCTCACCTGATCTTAATAGATGATCAACATGAATATGGCGTACATCCTGGCCTACACGAACAAGATACCTAAGTGGACCTAATCGTTTCACCATTGTTCCTGACATTCACTTTGCCTCTCAATTTCGATGGCTTCGGACTCGAACTCTATCACTGCACTCAAATTGTCTAAACTTAGTGGGTACATCTGCTGACTGTTTATTTACTATCTTACTGCGCAAGTCAGGTTTTATCAGAACCTGTCTCTGCTGCTATGTGGAGTTATTCTATACATCAACAGGAAATTAGCTAACTGCTGGCTTCGAGAAATGGATGGAGACTTCCTTAGTCCTTGTTTCAATGTCTGAATACAACGTTCAATACACCGGTTACTGGCTGGATGGTATGGTGGTGTCAATTTTTGATTGATACCATTTAGCTTCAAGAACTGGGCAAACTCTCGGCTTGCAAACTGTGGTCCGTTATCAGACACTACCTCATGGGGAGTGCCGAAAGATGCAAACAAGTTGCGAAGAATCTTGATGACTCTCTGAGAGGTAGTACTTGCAGTGGGGAATACCTCTAACCATGGTATTAACGGTCCAGTTGGCGGTGTTTTGCGATACGATAGGCAAATTTTGCAACTGTCAACTGTCAGCAAATGTCACTGTCTATACCCGGATACCATAGATAACTTCGAGCCAAACCTTTCATGCGAAGAATGCCTTGATGTTCCTCATGTAAGTCATTTAGCAGGTGTGGTCTGTATTTAGTTGGAATCACATCTCTTAACTCCCAAAGTATACATCCTTGGTCTATGGACAACTCATCTTTTCTATGAAAGTAGGGCTCCAATTCATCATCATCCAAATAATTGGGCCAACCAATTAGCACATGGTTTAACACACGTGATAGCACTCTATCTTTCCGTGTTTCTGCACTGATCTGTTGAGCAGTAATGGGTAAATCGTTGGTATAGGTAAAATAATTCACCCGTAACTCTGTGGCTAAAGTAGACCCTGCAACTGGGAAACGCGATAACACATCAGCGTTTGTGTGATCTTCCGATCTCCTATACATTATAGAGTATTGATAGGCCATCAGTATCAATGCCCATACCTGTAACCTCAGAGCTGATAATGCTGGTATACCCGTTTTAGGACCAAATATGGTAGTGAGAGGTTTGTGATCCGTTATTAGATTAAATTTCCTTCCATACAAGTATTTATGTAACTTTTGAACGCCATAGATGATTCCTAGAGCTTCACGCTCTATCTGGGCATAGTTTTTCTCTGCAGGTGTTAATGTACGTGATGCAAAGGGTATAGGTCATTCATCAACATTTGGCATGGTGTGCAAAATTACACATCCAACTCCATAAGGGGATGTATCACATGCTGGATACAATGGCTTTTTTACATCATAATGTACAAGCAGACTGTCACTTGTCAGACATTTCTTACAGTCTTCTCACACTCAGACGTCCACTTCCATTAAACATTCTTTCCTAACAAGAAATACACAAGGGCTAACTTAGTAGACAGGTTAGGCATACACTTGTCATAATAGTTTACTAAACCCAGGAATATACAAAGTTCCTCCACATTGTTAGGTTTGTTGGATACCAAAATAGATGCTACTTTCTCCTTTGTGGGATGCAGTCCATCTGCATCTACTTTATGGCCTAAGTACTCGACACTAGCTTCCATGAAGCTACATTTGGAAGAATGTTATGACACTCTAGCCTCTGTAAGACTTCTTCAATAATTGTTTCATGTTTCTCCTGATTAGATGATGCAATCAAGGTATCATCAAGATAGCACGTAACATGATCCAATCCACTAAGTACTTGATCCATAACATTCTGAAAGATCGACGGTGCTGTCAATATGCCATATGCGAGGCGCTGGTACTGGAAAAGTCCTTTATGGGTGTTCACAGTGTATTCCTTTGATTCCTCAGATAACTCTAGCTGTTGATAAGCATTTGAAAAATCAAGCTTAGTAAACACCTTACCTCCTCAGCTGTTGGTAACGGATAGCATGTATCCTCCACGACTTTATTTAAGGTGACTTTATAATCTCCATAGATTCTGATTGATCCATTTGCCTTTGGCACAACCACAATCGGGGCTGCCCACTTGCTTCTTTCCACCTTCACAATGACACCATTATTCTCAAGTCGACACAATTCTTGCTCCACTTTTTCCTTGAGTGCATAAGGCACCGATCTAGGTTTGTGAAAGATTGGGCTTAAATGTGGTTTCAGCATGATGTCGGCTGTGAAGTGCTTAATGGTACCAATACCCTCTTTAAACACTGATGGGTGTGCTGCTATAATTTCATTTATCTTCTGTGCACGCATCTGTGGCATGAGTTGAAAAATACTCTTCCAGTCCAGGTGAATAAACTTCATCCAATCACGACCTAACAATGGGGCTCTGTTGTTACCTCTGGCAATCAATAACGGTAACTTGAATGACTGGTTCTGGTACCGAAGGTGAGTAATTACTTCGCCTAACATCGGTGTATGATCTCCTAAGTAACCAGTAAGAACCGATTCTGGTGTTTGCAGAGCAAGATGTGATAGATGATTATGATACAGCGATTCAGAAATGATAGATCATGCAGCACGTGTGTCCACTATGAACGTTATCTTTGTCCCTTCAATTTCGACTGGAACCTTAATTTCTACTGATTTACCTTGGGTTTCTGTACTGTACATGGTATATAGCAGTACTGTGTCAGGGTTGGTTGACTTATAACTAAGTCATTGAACTGTATTTACACTATCACCAACCTGATGAGTGTTACTGCTGTACCTCTGATATCGTGATGATTTACATGCTTTAAGAATATGTCCAATTTTTGAACATTTATGACATGACTATGTCTTGCCATAACAACTGTCTGGATTATGCTGACCATTACAGCGATAACATGTTTTACGCTGTTTGTTAGCATTCTTTTGTCTTGACTTCTGTGAGTCACTCCATTTATTTTGCTTTGACTTCGGTGAGTCACTCCACATTTTGGTTATCCTATTTACATTCTGTGTAACAACTAGTGTAGATTGACACGACTTCATCTCATTGTGTGCTAGTTCCATTGCCTGAGCTTCAGAACAAGCTTTATCCCAAGTCAGGTCTGTTGTTGTTGTTAAAGAGAACAATCTAGTCTTTATTGCTGGACTCTGTACACCAATAAGAAGTCTGTCCCTCAGAGTGTTCTTTAATGAATCACCAAACTCAAAGTTTATACTGAGTTTCTTTAGAGCTAAAATAAAGTCTGTAATGCTTTCATTTTCTTGCTGGTTACGTGAATGAAGAGTGTATCTTTCACCAACAACACTGTGCTTAGGTTTGTAGTAATCCTCTAATAGCTTAGTCAGATCATTGTAAGACTTTCCTGCTACGTCATAAGGAGTTACCAATGACACGAGCAATTCAAATGCACTAGCACCAATTAATGCTAAGAAAACGTTCACTTTATTGTCGTTCTCAATTTTATTGATGTTCATCCATATTTCTAATCTCTTCTGATAGTTTTTCCCCTCTTCCTTATCATAATTAAATTATCCAGTATTTCCTATTAGAGCAGCTGCAGCCGTGGTAATTGATTAAACAATTACAAATCGTAGTGTCTGATTGGTAGCGGTGATCTGTGATATATGATTTTTGTTCCGGCATCATGTAGGCCTATTCACGAAATTCCTGGAAATATCCCAAAATGCACAGCGGCAACAAGTTGTCACATTTCGCCCAAATCTGGACACGGCCCGACAAAATCTAACAAATAAAGTTACAAAGACTGCGTAACTTGGTAAATACTGATTTCCTATGACTGCACTGATAGTTTACCAAACTGAATTTCAACACAAAAGATGACAAATCCCAACTAATCATTGCCAAATGTTATGTTTAGGTGCACATACACAAAAGCATAATGGTCATCTTAGAACGGTGCAACAGAACTATTTATTCTCAAGATACATAGACTGATGTGTACACTCATGGCAGTCGGCCACTACAACATATGATTGTTTATAAGTAGCATACATCACAGTAGGACTTCTTGCTGATACAAACTATTGGATAAACCAGTCACTGCATGCTCACTTCAATAAAAGTTTGCTTTCGGTATTGTACATAAAAAATAATAATTACAAAATTTATATGTAATAAATCTCCATTAAGTAGTCATAAGTTTAATAATAACAATATCATCCTCAAAACTCAATCATAGTAAAACCCATTTTATCTCAGATTAAACTTGTGTTTAACCTGGATTCAACTATAGTGCATCTGTATCAGAGTTTCTCTGGTTATTTTATGTTAAAGCAATTTATGGTATTGATGTTTTCATGTAGGTGTTTGTTTTTGCTAACAAATATATGTGTGTCATTTACGAGGGTGTCATGTAAATAAGTAAAACTACTTTGTTACTCTACTTGAATAGTTTTTTTCAAGTAACTGGAGTAAAATTTCAACTAACTATTAGGGGAAATCCATCAAATGTTGGGCAGTTGTGTATTGTCGGGTACACCAGATGACTGTTTTATATTAATGTAAATATTTCAATATTAATATAAAATACATATATTCTGTGGTGTTTTGTGCAATAACAGACACTTTTTGTGCAATTTGAGCATGAAATGGATTCTCTGACGTAAACAAGGAAGACATATCAATGACGTCACTGGGGATATCCATAGGCACACGTGTTTCTTTCGCGCACTTTTCTTTTCCCGGCACTTTTCTTTTCCCGTGGAGTTTGAATGTCCAAAACCATGAGGTCTTTGAGAAATGAGAAACATTTACTTGTTCCCATTGTTGACTTGTAGTTTTTGGTTACAATTATCCTATAGAAGTGCAATAAATATATATAATTAAATAAATATTTAGGAAATAATTTAAATTTCATGAAACATGACATGCCCGGGATTTCCTCATCACATAATGAATTATATATTGTCAAGGCTACCTAGAAGGGAATTCAATATGGATTGTATTTTCTTAGGGAACAGTTATTTATTATTTTGATTAGGGAGTGGGTGTGGCAGCAGTCAATTAAATAATAAAACAAAAAAGGAGACACATTCATATATACCATGAGAATGTTGTTTATAACAGGAAAAAAGTATAATATCCCAAAGTCTACCATGCAGGATTATGCAAAGGGTACATGTCTCTACAAGCACACTAATATCTGTGATAACATTTTTTAAATCTTTAAATTAACTTGTTATAATGGCTCTGGATAAATTATGTTCTTATGCATTACTTTTGTCTTTAACAGGTCACAGTAACCCCGAATCTGCTCTTGGTAGGGCTCTAGCAATACCACTTTCTGTACAAAATGGTATTGCTGGCAATGTGCAAGAGTGTGCTGAGAAAAGTTTTGGTGTGAGCCGATTGCAACTAATGGCAAAGACAGGTAAGGTTTTAAAGACATTACATGTGTGTATCTAATAATTCTGTCAATGTAATTTTCTGTCATGTTTTATTTATCTTGTAATACTTACCATTTATATTCTGATGTAACTGCATGCTAATAATGTTACATATGTTTCCTTTATTAGCTAGGCAAGATTATTAAGGCACTGAAACTGAAGACGCCATTCTGGGGAGATGTTTCAGGGAAGGACAGGTTTGCTGGCTTCCAGAAACGGCACCCAGAACTGGCACTCCAAAAGCCTGAGCCAAATTCGACCCAGAGATTGTGTGTCATCAACACAGCTGTTGTAGTGGATCATTTTGCTAAGGTAAATTATGTAATTAGTTCCTCCTCCCATATGTATATGGAACTGTGATGAAACTGGATTTCAGTTTCAACACACGCCAAGTTTGGTGTGCGCCAGAAAAGGTGCAAAAGTAGTTCCAGGGCTATGTGGGAATGCCATAGGTGCTCGTTTACCCCCATGATTGTTGTTAAGGGAAAAACGTACAAATCATTGAATTCTTGGGCTGTTAAAAATTCTCCACCTCATACAGTCTGGGCATGGCAACCAAAAGCATTGATGGAAAATGTCTTGGGAGAGCACTGGTTCCGAAATTGTTTCCTTAAAATTGTAGAAGAACTCACCTGCAGTTACTGATCTTAGATGGACACAGCAGCCACGAGTCCCTAGGTTTGTTAGAGGCTGCAAAGGCTGCAACTATTCATGTGTTTTCACTTCCTCCCCATACAACACATGATTTGCAGCCTTTGGACAAAACTGTGTTTGGTTCTCTGAAAAAGCATTACAATGCTAAATGTTCAGAGTATATGGTGGCACATCCGGACCATAAAATTGACAAGCAGTCATGGCCAGCACTGTTTGCATCTTCACTGGAAGCAGGTGTTTCTCCAGCCAACCTGATTAGTGGATTTCAGGCATGTGGGATTTATCCCTTTAACCCAAATATTATAGGAGAACATGGTTATGCTCCATCATTAGCCCTTGGTGTCCCCGCTCCATCAAATATTTCCCAGAATACAGATTCAAAGAAATATATCACAGATGTTTTTTTAGGTATGCAAGCAGCATTCCAGATAACAGATGGGTCTCAGGTCAATGACCTGACAGTGGCAGCCCTATGAGCCGACAGTCGTCTGCCAAGCCAGAGATATTTGTTCATTTTCCATGTACCTGGCAATCTTTCCCAGGTCATCACCGCTGCTGCTTCACGGTGTGTTCTCAGCATTGGAATCAATTTATGAATGAACTTTAATTAAGTCAATTTGATTGTCCAATTCACCTCACATAACAGCCAATCAGCTGTTGTGGTTTTATATTCATGGCAGCCAAGGCTATCCACACCATGAGGGGGGAGGCTCCATTTTCAGTAGGCCTACGACATACTGGATGGCACTGCTTGATGCCTTTAATCTTGTCTGGTGAATGTGTCCACGTAAGAGCTGCAGTGTGTGTACACAAAGGGAAAATGTCTAGTTTCAAACACAGCTATAATTGTAAATGTAAACATGAAGCGACAAATTTCTTTATCGGGGTCCAGGGGAATAAGAAGTCTTCAGCCAGCTCAAGACCTGGTAATTGAATGCTTTTATTTAAAGAAAATTGTTCTATGTTTTAAGTTGCTTTCATTTTCACTGCTGAAATCACGGTGTTTGGGCGATAATGTGTTTTCTAGGTCGCCCATAGCAATAGTATGAAATGCGATGTGGGATTTGCAGAGGGAGTGGCATGGGTCATGAGTAATTGAATTACCAGTTGTTGGTGCTTTATTTACTCTAAATAAAATATTAACTGCATACCAAAACACGGAATATAAAGCTGAGCCTGTCTGGTATTCTGCTCTTTATGCCTGTATAGTGCCACATATCTCATTGCCTGCCATTGTTTATCAAGCCTAGTTTTAAATATATTGAGGGTAGTAGCCGCAACAGTTGCTTCAGAGAGGTACATCGTCCTACTGCTTTGAGAAAGAATATCTCCAGATCAAGACGATCTAAACCATTCATGATTTTGAATACCAGGATACTGCCATGAGCTAAGTATTTCTTTTATTTACATGCTTTGGGCGTCCTTTAAAAGTAATAAATCACTTGGGACATGAGAACCAAACAGGTTCCTTAGCATAGAACCAGCAGGCTTAAAATCTCAAGTGGACCACCCCACCTTATAAATTGGCGGGAAAGTTATTAAGTTTCATCTACACACGATAAATGGTGTTATCTAAGTTCATGTATTTAGGTTATTATGTGGAGGACAGTATACATGAGAAACATCCTGCAAACTCTAAATAGTGTCACACTTGTGCAAATCACACTATAATTTATTAATTTAGTAAACAAAATACCATAATAACCAATCTTAATTAATAATACCTTCAGTGTTGTCGTGGGTGGTGGAATTGCCGATTTTACATATCAGATTATCACACAATATATATTTATGACCAAAAAGTATGAACTGAAAAATATTTCAAAATGTGTAATTAATAATTAGTCTTCTGATGCCAGAATCCACTTTAATATAAAATTCTTTTGATGACAAGGACTATTTGTATTTGAATACAGAACACACACAAAAGCTAATCAACGTTGTTTGACTCAGTAGCGCATTTCACGAAGGCAGCGCTGGTAACAAGACAACTTGTACCCAAGACATCCTGTACCCAAGAGCGTCGTATCTCATCATTCGTTTGGCGGCATAATTATGATTAGGGTGCCTTCATATACATATTTTGTATGGGCATATTTATATTAATAGCGGGATAATTACTGATTAATTTATTTATTTTCAATAGAGAGTTATAGTTACTAACTGACCTCATATACCGTCAGCCTGCTAAATAAAAAAAGTTGGCTGTAAAACACCCTTTCCTGTTCTAATTAGAGATTGTTAATTTTATTTTTCACCAATTAAGTGTTAATTTTTGTATAATTTTGGTAAATACACCTTTTCCACCACCATCCCACCATCTGTCGGCAGTGGCAGAAACTAACGAATTGGGTAGAGACCCAAAACCCATCTGGCCACACCGCAATTTTCGTGTGCTATTGATCGATATTGTTTTACATGAGAGTCTTCCAGAAATATGAACAAAATGCCGTTTACATATGGAATAATTGTCATGTATTTGGGTGCATTCGAAAGCTAACATGTCACAGTTCATGAATTAGTAAGTATATAGGCATGTTATATTTTCGTTTGACTAGAAATGTGATTTACAAATGTTTGTTTATATTTGTTATGTCAGCTCAAAGCATGTGGCGGTATAGATTTGGGTCGAAGTTTCCAAACCCCTTGTACAGTCTAGAGTAATTCACATACTTTTAAATATGATTATTTACATTATCATGGCAATTTTTAGGAAGATCAATTATTATGCTATTAAGAAAAAAATCTGTTGAAACTAATCGATGATCATGTCAACATAAAAAGATAGCACGAAAGTTGTCATGTTTTTGATGTGGCTGGCCATTGATAAGCAGCGGGCTGGTGAGGGAGACTGTTTTCACACAGAGCTGTCAGATTTGACAGCTTATTTACGAGAGTGATACTCAACATTTGTTGTACCATATAATGCTGCAATCGTGTAAAAACAAGGCCGGGCATGTAGATCTGGCTCGGTTTTAGTGTTTGTAAGTGTTAACATTATTTGTTATTACTGGTTATCATTTAATATGAGCAAAATACTCATACAATTTTCATTTGGCAAAAGGTTTTCTCCACAGATTTATTTATTCTGTCATTGATAATTTACTTATTCAGTGCATCAATTTATATTTACAGAATAAATGACTATAAGATGGATGTCAGAAAGCCACCGAAGAGGAGTAAAAGTAAACAGAGTTGTTTTGTTCCAGACTGTAACACATCAGGATATGTGACAGACAATGGGAAAACTGTTACATTCCATGTTTTGCCAACAGATGCCAAACTGTTAAAAATATGGATTGTAAAAATTGGCAGAGATGTTGGACCACTATTCAAAATCACATCTCACACAAAGATATGTTCTCGTCATTTTATTGACAGTGACTTCAGAGTAACGTATCGTGGCCAAAAATTTCTGAAGCCAGACTCTACTCCATCTCTAACAGGAACAATAGTCGATGGAAGGATAGAGTGACAAAAAACAGTTCATCAACTGCCACAGCAACTGTGACTTCTAACGATCACAACTACAGTGAATCCCAACCACCAAAGCTGTAGTCCTGGATCACCCCATGAAGATGTTGCTGCCAACCCAATAGAGTTACTCCATAAACGCATCACATATCTGGAGACACAGTTGAAAATCGAGAAAGATCAATCGGAGATGCAGAAGAAAGAATGTGATCATGTTCGTGGTGTCCTCTGTACAACAATGGTAAAATTGAATAAGGAAAGAGAGAAGATGAGATTCTCAATAGAAGAATTCAAGAATAGTGACAGTGATGTATGTTACTACACTGGTTTCCCAACATACAAGACATTACAAGAATGTTTCCGGCTGCTGAATCCAGTCAGTAATATAATGTATTTATGTCGTGGCAAGAAAAGAATTCTGAAGGCAAAATCAATATCATACTTGGATCAGTTTTTCATGATTTTAGTATGACTGCGATTGGGTCTGCTAGTGAGAGATCTTGCACAGAGATTCTCCATCTCAACAACATCAGTATATCGCTATTTCACTGCTTGGATTAATTACATGTATCTCCATCTTGGATCCATCAATATATGGCCCTCGAAAGAATACATCATCTCTACAATGCCCGAGTCAATGAAAGAGAAATATTCCAATCTTGAATGGATCATTGACGCATTTGAGATGCAGATCCAGCGACCGGCATCATTGTTGCTGCAATCACAGTCATACTCTAACTACAAGAGCAGGAATAATGTTAAAGGTTTGGTGGCATGCACCCCACTGGGCAGGTTGGATTTGTCTCCCAGTTGTACACTGGAAATATATCAGACAGAGAATTAACTGTCAGGTCCGGTTTCTTGAATATGCCCCACAACAAAGGAGCCATGTGGTTGGTGGATAAGGGTTTCCAAATTGCGGACTTGGCCCAACCTCTTGGTGTTTCTGTTTTGTAGGTGACAGGAAGAAGATGACGACAGAAGAGGTGTTCCACACACAATCTGTAGCTAGCGAAAGAATTCACATTGAGCGACGTATCAACAAAATCAAGAAATTTCATTACTTCGACCGACCAATTGGATTAGCTAACCAAGCATGGCTTGTTTGTTCAATACTGACATTGTTCCAGAATCCCATCATATCTGCTTGAGTTCTTCTCTGTTCAAAATATGGGGATTGTACTATGTATAAGTTAATGACCATGTAACCAGGGTTGATTACAGGACCAATGTAATCGATTACTTGAGAATCCTAAATTTACATTCATTTTGAATGTAATCGATTGCGATTACATTGTAATGTAATCATGATTAGAATGTATATCACACAAACAGAATGTGATTCTTTATTATTATTCACTCAGTTACATGTATATTTTAACTACTGATATAACTACTCAATACAAACACTGGACATTTGTAGAAGTAGATTTATTGATCTGGTGATATGATATGCATGATTACATTAAATTTAAAATGATTATATGTCGTGTACATATTCTACTACTTTCACCATTTTAAAAGAATATTCGATATGTGGGAGGGGCAGGGGAAAAAAAGTTCAGCCCCACTATACTTAGTGGAACAGCCCTTACTGGTTTATGTTTATATAAAATCTATTTTTTTTTAAAATTCAGTGCTATGTTGCATTTAATACACAGAGATCAAATTGAATGTTAATGAAAAACCTTGAAATGCCATAATTTTAGTCATTTATATGAATAATTGGCATGAAAATCCAGGCTAAAAACCCTGAAAACTCATCTCTGAATACAGAGTGGTGCAAAATTTATTTACCGCAAGATTTATGGACTAAACATATACACACCAATAGTTAATCTATGGAAATCTATAAGTTTGTCCATCATGAATTATTTGTATGAAACTTAATATTTTATTGCAGCCACTGTAATGATGCCATGTGAACTAAGTCACATTTTCGAAGCAATAACAAATATATACAGGACCTCGACAAAAATAGATTAACACACATACATGTATACCAAATTGAATGGCTCAAATTGGAAATGAACATGGTAACAGTACCCCATTCTCACAGACACTGCATATATTTCTTAGACTTTGGCATGTGCCAAGTAACTCTCGAAATAAAAAGTATTCAATGTTTTCAACATGTTCTCACAGAACATTTCATCAAATGCAATGCGTTCAATGTGTAGTCCTTTGAATGTATATACAACAAAGTTCAAGTTCAGATCGCCATATCTACTGCAGCTTCTTAACTGGTCGGAATTGTTGACTTAAACTCATTGCAATATCAAAACAGATAATGTATCTTCTATATTCATTGACTTGATATACTCTTACGGATGCAATAACAGCATATCATTGAAAACTTACACAGCCTTGTCGCTATTACGGTTGAATCTGGTGAAAGTGCATTTGGCTATTGTTATGGCTGTCTTTGATTTATGAAATAAACTAGTTATCTTCGCACTAGAGGAGAAAAAATACCTATATTTACCATCTGTGACACTTCATCTCTATCCTGATCCATTTCTATTTGTGAAATATTTTGTTTTCCTGGTACAAAAAAGATTCCAACACGGCTACATTTCAGTCACTCGTCTGGATCAATGCAGAACTTTGTACTCGCTTCAGGGGTTGATCCACAACCCGCATGTTCCTCGACTACTGTTGAATGCACATGCTCCGTGTAAAAGGTGTATTGGAGTGTTTATTTTTAATTTCTTTGATACAGATGTTTGTTTGCTAGTATTTTTTGTTTTGAGATGGAGGGGAGGAGTTGTTTAAATGGGTAGAGAAGACTGAATTACTGGTGCATTAGTTTGGGCCCTTTCCTGTTTGTTTTGTTTAGAACTCAGTTAATTTCATTGGTCTCCATATTCCAGAGATGGTAGGCTGTTGGTTGGTGGAGGTCGATCCAGATGCCTCCATGTTTGGTCTCTGGACACACATAAGCTGCAGTGCATCATTGAGCTACCAAAGATGGTGACTTGTGTACATCAACTGGCCTTCTTAGCTGACAGCTTTGATGGAGGTTCAAATCAGGTTAACATCTTCTTTCATGCTAGTAGTAATAATAATAATATAATAATAATATAATTATAATAACATTATATAACTTTTATATGAAAACATACTCTGTACAGGAAAAGAGAAAGTTTGACATTTATGCTTTCATAATGATGATGATAATAATAAGAGTTATTTGTGAAAATATGCTCAATAAAACAAAAGGGTTATAAATAGTTGAGTCTTAAGTGAAGGGATTAAGTAAAAAGCTCATATAACACGTATATTAAGCAGTTGATATACATTTAATATACTTCCTGGTTGTCAGGTTTCTTTTCTTCTATTAATGACGTAGCTCATATTTTTATCACAATTCATCTATTACAAGACGAAGTTATTTTATTTGTAGCTGACCTTGATCTCATTATCTGTACCGTTTATGCAATGTTTCATTATAAAAAATTATAAACAGACTCCAATTTTATGGTTTAAGTGCAGATGCCATCATGTTAAGGCCAGGTGTGTGTGTGTGTGTTGAAATTTAAATTACTCGCTGATGTGCCTTCATCGGAACTAAACTAAAATTAATATCTCATTAATTTCAAATGTTTATGTCTATTCCAGGTTTTGAGTGTTTTAAGCCAGGATGGCATCATGCGTTTTATCAACATCAACACGTGCAAGCTGCTGTTTGACGTCGGAGCTCTCGACAACAGGATATCCAACGTCACGCTTAGTCCCATCGGACGTCACATAGTGGCCATTATGGACAACGGATACATTAACGTTTACTGTATGAAGGCCCTATCTGAAGATCTCAACCAGGTGGGTGATCTGTGGTGCTAAATCGGTATTTTGTTCATATATGATTAATGTAATAGGGTGTGGTTAGTGTACTGAGATATGGTCAGGTGTGTTGCAATGTAGGAACTAATTTGATAATTAACAGGTTATGTTAGTGGTTATAGACTGTCTTAAAGGGAGAGTCCACCCTCAGAAAATATTTTTTTAATTTGTAATGCTTAGAACAGTAACCAAAAATTCCACAATAATAATCACAAAATATACCTGATATCATAGATATAGGGAAATAATCCAAATTACTGGAGGGCCGCCATTACGGCTGCACCGGAAGCCAGATTCGAAGGCGGGAAGGAGAAAACTGAAATGCTCTGACGTCACATGGGCGCTCTCTAGACTGACGCGGATTATAGTTTCTCTTGAGCGTTAATATCTGAGCCATTTTGAATCATCTTCCTCTTGTCAGGTTCCTTCTGGCTCAAACTGATATGGTTGTATGTCATTCATGACGTAATTTTAACAACGCAGTTGCGTTATGTTCTGGAATAATTCTTTGCTCACACTTGTTTACATGCTTTTGTACGGGCTCTACAGACTTCAGGTCAACCGGATACGCTCAAGTGACGTCAGCATTCAGGAGCTTCCGGTCTCTGTCTAGCTTCAAAATGGCGGCGCCCACAGGCCATTAAAAGTCGATTAATCAGCACTTTGAACTGGATTATTTAATATGTGGGTGATCGTTTACACATTTTGACATTATTTATGATATTTGTGAGTATAGCTGTATTAGTCCTGAAAATTTGAAATGAAGGTGGACTATCCGTTTAAGAAATAACATAAAGCTTGAAGAAGATGCATAAAATAAAATAAAAAAATCAGTACTCTAGTTGATAAAAGTATTTATCTGTATGCTTTCAGTGAATATCTCCAATGACTTTGATAAATTTGACCAGTGTCCAAACTTTTCTTATTATTCAAAGTACATTGTCAGCTGAAAATATAAAACAAGTCTCAATAAACTAATAACGATATTTTATTGTCATTAATAGTATTTTTGTTGGCGACACTTGTGAAACAGTTTTTATTCGCAAATTGCATATGTTACCTATTAATGCAACATGTCTTTTGCTCCCGATTGCTAAATGTCATTTGGATAAATCTGAATTTATATTGTACGAGATATATTCGGTTCGTCCTGTGAATAACTGCCCACTGTATTCAATTTATCATATTCATTTTACATTATGTTGCTTTGTTTATTAGATTCTTTAATGTGTGTGAACATCACTGCGAGACCTCTATATTTGATGTAACTACATTTATTTCCACACCAAAAAAACTCTTTATTTATATTATGTTAGATTAACAGTTTGGTTCCTAAAGAATTTAGTTTTTGAGATTATCAACCATGATTGAATTAATATCCACCAGTATTAATTTACTCCTAAGTGGTTTGTCTATGGCTCTTTCTGAGAAATAATTGATACCATATACGTATATGAACAACTAAAATATTTCGGATTTAGCTATGATGAGATTATTAAAATACACGAATCAATACAAGAATATAAGTATAATGTACCGAAATGATTTGTTATTAGGTGCTACTTTTTATTTGT
>OFBG01000014.1_pt1 | contig 15998 bp, 17 predicted proteins | sample 1520521 | NCBI WGS metagenome assembly OFBG01 (sample SAMEA3696448, study PRJEB22514) | metagenome | biome: water; feature: marine; material: hydrothermal vent | place: Pacific Ocean | collected 2014-08-15 | depth 1539 m
AAACCTTGATGTCACTCTTATCAAAGCCAGGAATGTCTACTGTAACAATTAGGTTGTCATTTTCTTCATGCAAGTCAATAGGTGGCAATACGAACTCAAAAAACTCTCTAGATTTGTCATCTATTTCCTTAAAAAATTCCTTAGCGACGTGCTTTACCAGTCCCATTTTGATCACTAAATTTTTTTACGCTATAAACTTTGATAGATTTTTAATCCTGAGACAGTCATATCCAATATTGATTATTGCGATTGAAGGTCTGGATCAAGCAGGAAAGAAAACACAGACAGAAATGTTGGTCAAAGCGTTGCGAAGCTCAAAAATTAAAACTGCAGTTTTCAGCTTTCCCGATTATTCAACTGTTATTGGCAAAGAAATCAAAGGATATCTTTATGGAAAAAGAAAATTTCCACCAGAAATCATTCATTATCTTTATGCAGCAAACAGGCACGAAAAACTTGATGAGATAAAAAAGGCATCTTCAAAAAATTCTGTTTTAGTAATGAACAGATACTATCATTCTAATCTTGTATATGGTATTGCAAATGGATTAAAGGAAAAGTGGTTGCAAAAACTGGAAGAAGGTCTTCCAAAGGCGGATCTTGTTGTTGTTCTAGATACTTCGCAAAATGATTCGTTTTCACGCAAAAAATCAATGAGAGACAAATTTGAAAAAGATAAAAAATTTTCAAAAAAAATATCTCAGATATATCGCAGGTTAGCAAAAAAACATAGATGGAAGATTGTATCGTCCAACACAAAGCAGGAAACTCATAAAGAAATCATGAAAATCATTTCCAAGAAAATAGCGTCATGAAAAAGAAACATCTTGATATCATTGATCCAATTCATAATTTTGTTAGAGTTTATGATAGCGAGCTGAAAATCATAGACACGCCAATTTTTCAGAGGCTAAGAAGAATACGACAGCTTTCAGGTGCACATTTAATCTATCCCGGTGCGCAGCATACCAGATTTGAACACTCTCTTGGCGTAATGCACATTGCTTCAATGGCAGGTCATGCACTTTATGAAAAGGGATTAGTTTCTGTTGATAACATTCAAAATTTACGGTTTGCCGGTTTGTTACATGACATTGGACACGGTCCATTTTCACATATTTTTGAGGAACTTTTACAAAAGAAAAAGCACTCCCATGAAGACATAGGAAAAGAGATCATACTAAAGACAAAGATTGGTGATTTGATTTCAAAAAATGGATACGATAAGAGATTCATAACCAAAGTGGCTTTCGGTGACTCGAAATTACAGTTTTTGAATGAAATAATATCTGGTGCATTAAGCGCCGACGTTATGGATTATCTGCTTAGGGATGGATACTTTACTGGCGCTGAACATGCAAAGATTGACCACAATAGACTGACACATTCTTTAGACGTATACAAGAACAAACTGGCACTTGACAAGTCAGCACTGGTAAATTTTGAAACTATGATGACGTCTAGATATCAGATGTTCAAGGCTGTCTATTTTCATAAGACAGTTAGGGCTGGTGAGGTGATGCTGTTAGAGTCAATGGATCTAGCAGAAGAAGAGCTTAATCTTACCTCAATGAGTCTTGATGATTATCTGAAATTGTCTGACGAAGTAATTCTCTCCAAGCTGCTAAATCTGCCTGAACATAACTCCAAGCTAAGAACCGCAAAAAAAATTGCTACAGATTATCAAAACAGGAATTTATTCAAACCAGTCTTTGAATTGGCTCTAACTGGAACTACAATAACAAAAAAGCGCATGCGAGATATTAGAGAAGAGCTTTCAAAAAGTTCCAAGGTAGACATTAATGAAATTTTTGTTGACAGTTCTAACACATCCTCAATTCCGTTATCTCCTTCAAAAAAGGAGTCCAAATCCATTATTCTCTTAGAGGTGGATAACAATAAAACAAAAGCAAAAGAAATACAAATTTCAAACATTCAACTTGTTTCGGTAATGTCTGGGTTTATGAAAATTTTAAGGGTTTATACCCCTGCAAAAAATCGAAAAAAAGTTGAAATGGCTGCAAAATCAATCCTTGGTGATCTGAAATAATGAAAAAAAGAATTGTCATCAAACTTTCCGGTCAAGTGTTTAGTATGGATCAGACAAAGATGTTGAAGGATTATGCAACATTTTTTGTAAAGAAAAGCAAAACATACCAACCAGTAATAGTTGCTGGCGGCGGAAAGATTGCACGATATTTTATCTCTCATGCTAGATCATCAGGAGCAGACGAATCCACTTTAGACGAGCTTGGAATTGAGATATCGCGACTAAACGCCAAGCTGCTGATTTATGCATTAAAGGGCAAGGCTTACCCTCATCCCCCAACAACTTTGACTGAAGTAAAAAACGCGGTGGACAGCGGTCTTATTGTTGTTGCAGGAGGCCTGCATCCAGGCCAAAGTACTAATGGTACTGCTGCACTGATTGCAGAAAAAGTGAAGGCAGTCGAGTTTCTAAACGCCACTGACGTTGATGGGGTATACGACTCGGATCCTAACAAAAATAAAAAAGCTAAAAAATTCGCACGGATGGACATCAAGGATCTTCGTACCATGCTAGTACGTGAAGATTCAATGGCTGGCGGTTATGATCTTATGGATCTTGTTGCACTAAAAGTAATAGAGAGATCGAAAATTAAAACAAAAATTATCAAAGCAGACATTAAAACTATTGAAAAGGCTATGAAGGGCCAGCCTGTAGGAACACAGATAGTTTCATGAACTGATTACTTTAACTCGTCTTGCACAGTAGGATATGTATCAGTCCAGATTTTTATCTCCTTGCTTGGAAATTCGGCAATACCAGAAGCCAAAACTTTGTTGAGTATTTTTTTTGCTTCTTCCTTCTCTAACGCCTTTGTCTGTGCCTTGGTAAATCCGCCTTCGTCTACCAAAATTATAACAAAACCATCATTAGTTTTAATCACTGTAACAAAAGATTCCTCTCCCACGGGAACAAATTTTCCATCAATCTTCTTAGTAGTAAGAGTTAGCATTGCAAAGCCAGATATGTCAAACAAAACCATTTGCGCTTTGTTCGCTCTCTTCTTTCCAATTTGTACTGCCTGAAAATACTGCATGATTTATGGAGCCTATAGCACTATATGCATTTTATCTCAACATTTAAGAAATGTACATAGGAATCAAAACCGGTGAATCCTAGAATCATTGTTGGTGCTACAGCTGGCGTACTTGGTGTAATTCTAGTTGTGTTTACGCTAACCGGTACTTCAGTAGTCAGTGACACGGAGGGAGGATTTTTTTCGCCGTCAACTCAGGAGGTATTACCACTTGAGATAGAATTATTTGATTTTTCCGTGCTAGAGGTTACTGAAAAGCAGGCAACGCTTGAAATAAAATTTAAGGTTTCAAATCCAAACTTCAAGTCTGTCATGCTTCAACACATAAAATATTCAGTCTATCATAATGATGTCCGAATTGTTATAGGCGAGATTGGTACTGCCCCAGAGGGATTTCTTGCATCACCAAATTACTTTATCATACTTAATGAAAGACCATCTCTTATTGGCGAAAAATTTACTATCACGAATACTGGTAACACTCCTGAACTTTGGGAAGCATTAGCCAAAAACGAACTAAATTGGAGGGTTTCCGGCGAGGCATTCTTCAACCTTAGTTCTATAACTGCAGGACAGGAAAATATTCTAAAATTCGATTTCTCAAAATATGATTGATTATGTATCATAAAATTTGAAAATTGTGATTATTTGTAAAAATATAAGAAAAATTAACAATAGTATATATTATTGACTTTAAGCAGATCTGCAATGGCAGAAGCAGCAGCATCAGCATTTGGAGCCGCAATTGGCGTGTTAATTGCTATGGCAGTAGTAGTATTCGGACTACGTGGCAAGGGACATTCAAGAGCACCAGACGCATAAATATTCGAACTTCCAACATTTTTCTTATTTTTCTACTCCTAGGCTAATGGTTATTTTACATTTTTATGTTCCAAAAATTTAGCTGACTTAGAATGGGACGTAGTGATGCTGGCGACAGAGACTATAAGCAGATTGTAAGGGATGCTATCGACTCGATGGGAGAAGATATCGAAATAAAGATTGACACAAAGGATGTCAATACAATTCACCTTCATGAGGCTACAAAGTGTTTACGGCTTTCCTATTATGATAGAACGGATCCCCTGGATACTGAACAAACACAATTCAACAAAGTCTTGGGAGGTTTGTTCCGAAAAATGAAGTCGAAGTCTAGTATTGGCGAGTACGACATGGGTGGGGGCCTAGTACTGAAAGGACAAGCAGACATGATTCAGGAAGATGTTATCTTGCTCTTTAGATCCATTGACAAGTTTCCAGAAAATCCATTGCCTATGGATTTGCTGTACGTAAATGCCTGCATGTGGATGTTCAACCAAATTGAAGGAGTTATTGTCTACATCACACCAGACGGAAAGGAGGATTCATTTGTAACAACCAGGAATCAAAAGATGTTTGAAGAGGTAATTAAACGAACTAGGGTATTTCAGGACTTCCTAAAGGAGAATAGGTTGCCCATTATAGAGCCATCACGAGATTGCTTAAACTGTCCATACTACGAAAGATGCTATATCAGAAAGAAAGAAGGAAAACAAATATCCATAGCATCACTGTTTGGCAAGTATGGTAAGGAAGAAAAGATTTAATGCACTATTACGTAAATTTCGAAAAGAAGTTTAGAACATTCAATTTTTTAGATTTTGGTAATGTCATAAATCCTACCAGTAACTCATTTTGTGTTGTAAAAACATTTTCAGATATTTTCTGAAATTCTGGAATACTAAACGGCAGAAGATTTTTCAATTTTCCTTCACAAAAAGCCCTAACATAAATCTCAAACATAGAATATGTGAATTTTGGCGAAATTTTTACTAATGTCCTAACAGCATCTACAAATTCTTTTTCTTTTATTTCAGCCTTTGACAAAAACTTGTCCAATACAGAGTCCCTTTGGTCAAAATCATCAATCGACAAGACCACAAGAAGTCCTTTGGGTGTAAGTTGGTAGTATGGAACGCCCTTCTCCTGCAACGCCTTAGGTCCACGCTTCAGTGGTAAACGTCCAGCCTCACTAACTATGTTTAACGGAATAAGAATTTCATCCAGGTCACGAAAAACCCCAGAATAGATATTCTTCCAAAGAAGATTATTTTTTTTTGCTATATTTTGGGCAATAGCCGTACGAGTCATTAATGTAGAACTATTTTCTCTAGCAAGATGACTTATGATGTGTCTCTGCCTAATAGCCTCCCCCGTCAGCTGCTCCCTTTTTGTTTTGAATGTATCAAATATTGAGAGTTTTGGGAATTGTTGCTTCAGCATAAATCACCAACGGAATTTTTACCATTCATAGCCTGTTTCATGCCTAGATAAACGTGACATAATATTTGAGTTTTGTGATAGTATCACTATACATAGATATACAGTTACTAACTTAATTTGTAAATAACTCAACTTTAGGTTTATAACTAGTTCGATTCGCGAGTCGAATTAGATGAACTCTGTAATGCAGATAAAATCTGTAAAACATAAGTATGCTCTATTACTTATGGCTGCAGTCGCTATGACAGCGACAGGAGCAATGGCTCAGGCTTTTGCCCAATCAACCAATGATGGAATGGATGGGTATCAAGTCGGAGTACCGGGCGCCGGAATCTATACTGGTAACGCCAACGAATGTTGGTGGGACACAGATGACGATGGCACCCCAGACATGTATTGTCTGATTGATACAGGTGATACTGCTTGGATGTTAACAGCATCATCTTTAGTCTTGTTCATGACACCTGGTGTCGCCTTCTTATACGGAGGACTTGCAAGATCAAAGAACGCTGTAAACACAATCGGAATGACATTCATTGTCATGGGACTAATGTCAGTACAATGGGTACTGTGGGGATATTCCCTAGCATTTGGTGCTGTTGACAGTGAAGCAAACATGTTCATGGGCAATCTAGACTACATGGGCTTTAATCAAGTCTCACACTGGGCACCACTAGGTGAACCAGGTTCATGTGAAGGCACTTGGTCTGACTATTACCAAATGCAACAGATGAAAGGTGAAGGCGCCTATTGTAGCCAAGGATGGCCTGGAACAGTTCCACATCAATTGTTTGCAATGTTCCAAGCAACATTCGCTATTATCACACCAGCTCTTATTGTCGGTGGCTTAGTTGACAGAATGAAATTCAGCGCACTGGTAATCTTTGTTCTCTTATGGGGAACCTTCGTTTATGACCCAATTGCACATTGGGTCTGGGGAGGCGGATACATAGGAAACATGGACTTTGATCCAGACTTGTCGCCATCATTTGGTCTTGACTTTGCAGGCGGTACCGTAGTTCACATATCTTCAGGATTCGCAGCTCTAGCTGGAGCTCTAGTTCTTGGTAGACGACTTGGATATGGAAAGGTTCCAATGGAACCACACAACATACCTATGGTTGTACTAGGAGCTTCAATACTCTGGTTCGGCTGGTTCGGATTCAACGCAGGAAGCGAAGTATTATCAGACGGCATTGCCGTCAGCGCTTGGACTGTAACTAACACAGCAACTGGTATGGCTTCAGTAACTTGGTTACTGATGTCATGGGGACATACTGGAAGACCCAGTATCGCAGGTGCTGCAACTGGTGCAGTAGCAGGCTTGGTAGCAATCACTCCAGCATCTGGTTGGGTTGGCCCAATGGCTTCAATCATAATCGGAATTGCTGCAGGAACACTTTGTTACGGCGCAGTTGCTTTCAAGAACTCACGCAAATGGGACGACGCACTCGATGTATGGGGAGTGCACGGAATAGGTGGTTTCACAGGCGCAGTCTTGACAGGAACACTAGCAAGTCCACACATCTGGGATACCGGTGACGGTATTGGTGCATGGACTGGAACACCAGAAGGATACGAGCAACAAGCTATCAACATAGCAGGCGCATGTATGTCAGTTGCTTATGCATTCGGTGTAACAATTGCTATATTGAAGATCATGGACGCAATCTGGCCAGGTGGAATTCGAGTTACTCCAAAAGAGGAGGAAGTCGGACTCGACATTGCTCAGAACGGTGAACGAGCATACGTAGAACTAGGTTAAGAAAAACCTCTCTTTTTTTCTTTTTTTTATTTTAATATCCTAGGACAAATTCATTTACCGTCAACATTATACAAATTTGTGTTAACCACCACAACAGAATTAGAGAAAATTATTGATGATCCTAGTCTGATTTTGATTGATGCGAGATCCTTCCAAGAATATTCCCAGGGGCACATTACAAATGCAGTAAACTTGGATCTTTTCTCCTTTCACTGGATTGATACAAGCCAGAGTGGAATATCTTCATTTAATGAACAGTTCGGAAAAATTTTTTCACAGGTAGGCATCTCGGAAGAAAAAAAGGTGGTTTTCTATGATAATGTATCTGGAATGCTTGCCGCCAGAGGAGTTTGGCTGCTTGAATATTTTTCACATCCAAACGTATCAATGCTTGATGGCGGTATCACAAAATGGAAGACCGAAGGGCATACTTTGGACAGAATTTCAGTTAGCTACAAGACAGCCAATTTTTCTGGAAAGCCCAATCCTAAAATTTTAGCTGGATTTGAGTACGTGTTGGAAAATCTCAACAAAATTACAATTTTAGATGTTCGTTCAAAGGAAGAATTTGACGGTAAACTTGTAAGAGCAGCTAGGGGTGGTCACATACCAACATCAACTAACATAGACTATACTGAAAACATTTCCAAAGATGGAACTCTCAAAAACAATGAGGAACTTTCTAAACTATATCAGATGTCAAAAGATGCTGAAATTGTAACCTATTGTCAGGGGGCATATAGAGCGGCAAATACATTCCTTGCCCTGAAGAAGATTGGTTTCACAAACGTCAAAGTTTATCTTGGATCTTGGGGAGAATGGGGAAACAAACCAGAACTTCCCATTGAATAAAAAAATCGATCAAGATTTTCATAATATGGTTAATATAACGTTAGGGAAGCAGCGAGATCAGATGGCTTTTAACAGGAAAAAATTTTCCTATCTCGCTATTACTGCGGGAGCAGTTATGTTACTTATGACATTTGTTACACCTCCAGCTTTTGCTCAAGAAGGCGGAGATTCAGCATTAGCAAAGCCTATTTTGGCACTTGCTGCTGCTATTGCGATAGCAGGAGGTCTGATAGGTACTGGTAGCGCACAACAGGGAATAGGTGCGGCTGGTATGGGCATTATAGCAGAAAAACCAGAAAAATTTGGCCAGGTTTTATTCTTCTTCGTAATTCCTGAAACACTTTGGATTATTGGTTTCGTTCTAGGAATTATACTATTGCTAGATATACTCTAGGCGATGAACCTTGAGTATAGACAAATTTGTTACTGAGATACAAAATAGAAAAAAAAATGATCTTGCTGAACTAGACAAAAAACTAAGCGATAAAAAGTCAGAAACTGACGCTAAAAAAAACTCTAGTGTAAAGGATCTTAAGGAGAACTATGCTAACGAGGCAAAAACAAAAGCAGAAAGAGAAGGAGCAAGAATAGTTGAGGCTGGAAAACTAGAAGCCAAGAAAATCTTGTTTGATGCAATCAACAAAAATTTAGATTCCACATTCGATGTTATCAAAAAAGAACTAGACGGTTACTCAAAAAAACCGGAATATAATCAAGTCCTACAAAAGTTGGTTGACTATTCAAAGAAAGTACTTGCTAAGGAACTAGTAGTTCATTGCCGTGAAGAGGACAAGTCATTTTTCAAAGACGGAATCCAAGTTGGCTCTACAATTCAAACTCTAGGCGGTTTTATCGCTGAAAACAAAGAGGGTACGAAAGAAATTGATTTGACTTTTGAAGAACTGCTTAGAAGTAGCGAAGATGAGATAAAGAATACAATTTTGGAGAAGATACTGTAATGGGCGCATCACAATACGCATCTTCATTTGGAAGGTTACAGTCAATTGCAATAAATTTTCTTTCTGAAGAATTTTTACAAAACCTGCTCAAGGCAAATAGTGTAACAGAGATTGTCAAGCAATTGGAATCAACTTGGTATGGCGAAGAGATCAAAAAGTCTGCATCAGTGTACAAAGAAGCCGAGCTCTTAGAAGTTGCATTTAACCGCCACATTGTTGAAACCAATAAAATTATTTCAGAGGCAACACCATTTAGTGGCAAAAACGCGGTTAGAGCTTATCTTTCTAAATGGGATCTTTACAATATAGAATTGATTCTCTCTTCCAAGGCAATGGGAAGAGAAATTACAGAAACTGAATCGTTGCTGGTTTCTAGCAGAAATGTTCCAGCAGGAATTGCTGCCGGTAACATATCACACGATGAGATAAAGATCATTCTTGCTGAAACAACCGTTGATGGCGTAGTTAGCAAACTAACAAAATATGATTATGGTGTTGTCTTGATGAAGCACTTGGATGAGTTCCAAAAGACTGGAGATTTGGGACCAATGATGTCAGCCCTACACGAAGCATACTATCAAAAGTTGCTCGAGTCACTCAAGTTCTTCCAGGGAGATGAAGGCTCAATCAGAGAATTAATTCGAGCCGAAATAGACAAGAAAAACATTCTGAATCTTTTGAAGGCAAAGGAATCCAACCTAGAAAAGGACGTGATAGCAAAACATCTTGTTGAAGGCGGAAGAATATCCTCAAAGGAGTTACTTGACAGTTATGAGGTAAAGGACGTTATAGAAATGGTTGGAAAATTTGATTCTTACTTTAAGCTAACTGATGCTATCGAACAATACAAGACTTCAAAAAGCTTGATTGATTTCGAGGTAGCAATTACAAAATTCATCTTTACAAACTATGTAAAAAAATTGAGAAACATTGCATTGTCGATCGGGACTATTTTCTATTTTATATTCAGAGCAGAAAATGAACATGAAAATCTGAAAAGGATTACATATGGTAAGCGCTACGATCTTCCAATTGATAAAATTAAGGGGATGTTGTTACTTTGAGTGAACAAGTTTCAAAACAAAAAGCTGATACGAGTGGCAGATTAGCCGTTGTAGGAGATCGCGAACTTGTAATTGGTTATCGTCTGATTGGAATCGATGATACCTTTATTGTCACCGATGAAGAGGATGCAAGTAAAAAAATTCAAGAGCTCTACTCATCTGGTGAGTTCGGTTTGATTATTGCAAGCAATTCAATGCGTGATAAACTTTCTTCAAAATTCATCGCAGAAATTGAGGAGTCCATCGAGCCACTAGTGTTATTTATGCCATCTCAAAAAGAAACTGCTGAAGAAGACAAAGAATCAATTGCTGCATTGGCAAAACGGGTTCTGGGAATTAGTATAGAGGTCAATTGACATGGCAGACGCTATAATTTCAAGAATTTCTGGTCCTGTTGCAGTAGCTAAGGATATTGAAGGCGCGCACATGTTTGACGTTGTTCGTATTGGTGAGATGGGTCTTATGGGTGAAATCATTCGTCTGGAAGGAAACACTGCGCAGATTCAAGTTTACGAGGATACAACTGGTCTCAAGCCAGGAGAAAAAGTGATAAATACAAATCGACCACTCTCTTTGCAGCTTGGACCGGGACTCTTAACATCAATTTATGATGGAATTCAAAGACCTTTGGATGTCTTAGCTGCAGAGAGTGGAGACTTTATCAGTAGAGGAAAAATTATTCCTGCACTTGATCAAAAGAAAAAGTGGGAGTTTATCCCAGTAAAGAAAAACGGAGACCAAGTTTCTCCCGGTGAGATAATCGCTGAAGTTCAAGAGACTCCGCTAATCAAACACAAAATTATGGTGCCTTACAACGTTTCTGGCGAACTTGTTGATATTTCTGAAGGACAGTTTACTGTAAATGACAAAATTGCAGCCGTAAAAAATAGTAAGACTACTGATATCGGTCTATCAAGTTGGTGGACAGTAAGAACACCAAGACCAGTTTTGAGAAAACTTCCACCTGATCAACCATTGCTTACAGGCCAAAGAGTACTTGACACATTTTTCCCTGTTGCTAAAGGAGGTTCAGCTGCAATTCCAGGTCCTTTCGGAAGTGGAAAAACAGTAACTCAACAGCAGCTTGCCAAGTGGGCAGACAGCGAGATAATTGTTTACATTGGTTGTGGAGAAAGAGGAAATGAAATGTGTGAAGTACTGACACAATTCCCTGAACTAATAGATCCAAAATCAAAGCGTCCTTTAATGGAACGAACTATTCTAGTAGCAAACACTTCAAACATGCCAGTAGCTGCACGTGAAGCAAGTATCTATACTGGAATTACAATGGGCGAATATTATCGTGACATGGGATACGGTGTAGCACTTATGGCTGACAGCACTTCAAGATGGGCTGAGGCATTAAGAGAAATTTCAGGAAGACTGGAAGAGATGCCTGGTGAAGAAGGATATCCAGCATATCTCGGAAGAAGATTGGCAGAATTTTATGAAAGAGGTGGAAGAAGCATTGTTATTTCCCCTGAAGAGCGTGAAGGCTCCTTATCTTTAGTTGGTGCAGTATCTCCACCGGGTGGAGACTTTTCAGAACCAGTTTCACAAAACACACTTAGAGTAACCCGTGTGTTCTGGGGACTTGATGCCAATTTAGCAAACAGGAGACACTTTCCAGCAATCAACTGGCTGACAAGCTATTCTTTGTACATGGATGACATGGCAGACTGGTACAAATCTAACGTTTCAAAGGATTGGATTGACCTAAGAAAAGAGGCATTAGAAATTTTACAGAAAGAATCAGAACTGCAAGAGATTGTGCAACTTGTAGGATATGATGCATTACCGGAACCAGAAAAAGGAATCTTGGACACTGCCCGTTCAATTCGTGAAGATTACCTCCAGCAAAGTGCATTTGATGAGGTTGATACTTACACATCAATACAAAAACAACACAAGATGTTGTCTACCATTTTAGAATTTGGTAGGAAGGAGGCTGACGTAATAAAGAAAGGATCTACATCTGCCAAAGTGGGAGCACTTGAATCAAGAGGAATGATACCAAAAATGAAATGGACAAAAGAGGAAGAATTAGAAAAATTACTAAACGACATTAACAGCAAGATGAAACAAGAATTTGATTCCCTTTCAAAGGAGAGTTCTAACTAATGCCAAACGTATCGTTTAAAACACTAGACAAAGTTGCAGGCCCACTGATTTTTGTCAAGGGGGTTGATAACGCAGCTTATGGTGAAATGGTTGAGATAAAATTAGAAAATGGAGAAAGACGACAGGGACAAGTATTAGATACAAGTCAAGGTCTTGCTGTAGTCCAGGTCTTCGGTCAAACTTTAGGTCTTAACACTACTGGTACTTCAACAACATTCCTTGGTGAAACAGCAACATTATCAGTATCTGATGAAATGCTCGGAAGAGTATTTGATGGACTGGGAAACCCAAAAGATAATGGACCAAAGATTGTATCAAAAGAAAAATTTGATCTAGTAGGTTCCAGCATTAATCCATATTCCAGAGAAGAACCATCGGAATTCATTCAAACGGGAATGTCAAACATTGATGGAATGAACACACTGGTAAGGGGTCAAAAATTACCAATCTTCTCAGCATCCGGCCTACCACATAATCAACTTGCATCACAAATTGCAAGACAGGCACAAGTCCTTGGCACGGAAGAAAACTTTTCTGTTGTCTTTGCAGCAATTGGAATTACAAGTGAGGAGGCAAACTTTTTCATTAAGCAATTCGAAGAGAGTGGTTCACTTGAAAGAACTGCACTTTTCCTTAACTTATCTTCTGATCCTTCAATGGAACGTATACTTACTCCTAGACTTGCACTAACCACCGCAGAATTCCTTGCATATGAACGCGAACAACACGTCTTGGTCATTTTAACAGATATGACAAACTATTGTGAAGCATTAAGAGAAATTTCTGCAGCACGTGAAGAAGTTCCAGGAAGAAGAGGTTATCCAGGTTATCTGTATACAGACTTGGCTTCAATTTATGAGCGTGCAGGAAAAATCAAGGGAAGGAAAGGTTCAGTAACACAACTACCAATTCTTACAATGCCTGCTGACGACATCACACATCCAATCCCTGATCTTACTGGTTACATTACTGAGGGTCAGATTGTAATGAATAGAGAATTACACAGAGCAAACATCCAACCACCCGTTGACGTTCTAACAAGTTTGTCACGTTTAATGAACCAAGGAATTGGTGAAGGAAGAACAAGAGAAGATCACAGACAACTTGCGGACCAACTTTATGCTGCTTATGCTCAAGGTAAAGATGCAAGAGCACTTGCTGCCATTGTAGGTGAAGGTGCACTAAGTGATCTTGATAGAAAATTCCTTATTGTTGCAAACGACTTTGAGAAAAAATTTGTTCATCAGGGACCTAACGAGAACCGTTCCATTGAGCAGACACTTTCACTTGGTTGGGATCTATTAGCAGGGCTTTCAGAGACTGAACTTACCCGTATCAAACCAGAATTTATTGCTAAATATGCAAAGAAGACTAGTACCGGTGGCACAAACAAATCTGAATAGGTGATTTGAATGCCATCCAACACTGACATCCGTCCAACTCGCCTCGAATACTTGCGTACAAAAAAACGAATCAAGATTGCAAAAAAGGGACTCAAGCTGTTAAAACTAAAACGTCAAGCTTTGATTCTAGAATTTTTCAGTATTAGCAAGGCATCATCCAGATTGCGGGGAGAGCTAAATGCCGAACTGATCAAGGGTTACCAAAGCATAAGGATGGCGGAGATGATTGATGGCGAAATGAGACTTGAAAACGAGGCAATGAAAATTCCTCAATTAAAAAAATTATTGATTACACCAAAGAACGTTATGGGCGTAAAGATTCCAAGACTTGAAGGTGGAAGAAGGGAAGAATCACTTACCGACTATTTGTTAGAGATTCCAGTTTCCATCAGTGAAGCAATGAAGGCATTCCAAGAAGTGCATAAAATTGTCCTAGATGTAGCAGAAAAAGAGACAACACTACGAAAATTACTATATGAGATTGATAAGACAAAACGAAAGGCTAATGCAATCGAAAACGTCTTCATTCCAAGACTAGAATCCGCTGTTAAGTTCATTACGTTTAGGCTTGAAGAGATGGAGCGAGATACGTTTGCCATGTTAAAGACTGTAAAACGAAAGATGGAAGAAAGAGAAAAGAAAAAGGTGGAGGTAGAAGTAATTGCAAATTGATTTTAAAAACTCCCAGCAAAAAAAATTTTACTATATTAAACGTGCAATGATGATGGGAAACATCTTCATCGCCATTGCTGTCATATTATATTTGAGCAAGGAGTTTTTGGGTGCATAATATGTCGACGTCACAAGATCAATACATCAGCTCACTCAAGAAGATAAAACAAGTAGAGGAAGAAGCTCAAAACGAGATTGACAGTTACAAAAGTAAGATTGAGGATCAAATCATTCAGTTAGAATCGGAATTAGAAAAAGTAATTGCTACTGCAAAGGCTGAGGGTGAAAAACTAGTTGATTCAAGTGTAGCCGATGCTACAAAAAAAGCCGATGCTGAAACCCAAAAGACAATTGAAGAAGCAAAGACGAAATCTAAAGACGTTGCATCGCAAATCACATCACAAAACACGCAAGACATTATCAACATTTTACTAAAAGGAGTAGAGTAGAAGTGTTCAAGCCTGTTAAAATGGCTAAGATAGCTATTATGGGTCTACGAAAAAACCAGCAAACTTCAGTCTCTATTTTGCATGACATGGAAATTTTGCAATTGGAACCACTATCAAAAGATGTTTTAGCCATTGTAAAAAATGAGCGTGACAACGAGCTAACAAGGCAGGTCTCAGATCAACTGTTGCGAGTGAAGGCATTAATGACTGTGCTTCCTAGTATACCGGTAACCGTTACAAAGCGCTTTGATTCTATTGACGACCTATTACAAACTGCCAATTCCATTGATGTTGACGAGCAGGTTGCAAGCATTGAGAAGGAAAAGGAAGCACTTCTAACTGAAATCAAGGATATTGAGAACAACCTAAAACTTGTTGAAGAGTTTAGCTTCTTTCCAGAAGACCTGAAGATTCTTCGACTTTCATCTGCAACCTCCTATTTTGGAAGAATTACATCTGATAAGTTTGAGGAATTCAAGAAAGCTGTTAATGCACACCCCAATGACATTATGCTTTACACTAAGGCAGAAAAAGAACTAACACATCTAATCCTAGTAGTGTTTCCTACTATTTCATCTGACGAGTTTGCTAATATCATCCAAACACACAATGTCAAGATAGAGGCAGTACCAAACCTAAACGGAAAACCGAATGAAATCATCACAAACCAAAAAAGCAATTTACAAACAAAGAATCAAAGGCTTAAACAGATCAATGATGAACTAAACAAAATTTCAGAAAAACACTACGCCAATTTAGTTGAAGTTGAAGAGCAATTACAGATAGAAAACAAAAAACTAGAAGTAATTTCCAATCTTGGCGTAACCAAAGATGCATTTGCAATGGAAGGATGGGTTCCAAAATCAAAACTAGGTCAAGTCAAGTCTACCTTGGAAAAATTTACAGATGGTACGACAATCTATGAACTAGAAACCAAGAAAGAAGAGAAAGCACCAACACTGATGAGCAACCCACCAAGATTTAGATTATTTGAAGCATTCATTAGATTCTATTCCCTACCGCAAAGCAAGGAGTTTGATCCTACCATGGTTTTTGCTCTCATTTTCCCAATCTTTTATGGATTAATGATTGGCGACACGGGATACTGTTTGGTAATACTTCTTGTCTGTCTGTGGGTTATCAGACGTGTCGAGAAGGGAAAACGTAATCTAAACATAATGCCTATACAACTGCGAAGTTTTGCAATGTTGATATTGAAAAAAAGACAAATGGTAAAGCTATCAAAAGCAATGATTCCTGGATGTGTTGTTGGAATCGTGTTAGGAGTTATCTTCGACTTGCATTTTGGATTCCACCTCAACGGCTACGTGTTTGATCTTCTAGCAAGTGTTGGAGTTACTGGTCTTC
>OFBG01000019.1_pt1 | contig 14332 bp, 18 predicted proteins | sample 1520521 | NCBI WGS metagenome assembly OFBG01 (sample SAMEA3696448, study PRJEB22514) | metagenome | biome: water; feature: marine; material: hydrothermal vent | place: Pacific Ocean | collected 2014-08-15 | depth 1539 m
GACCATTGGATTAGAAGTCCAACACTCTATCCAAGCTGAGCTATGAGCCCAAGAATCAAAAAATTTTTTACTTTATTAAGGGTTTTATAGCCACTTTTTTTTGTTCAAATCCCTTTCCATTTTATAGAGAAATTGTTGAGAATAGCCAGCATACTTTCCAAAATGATTCAAAACATCCTGATGGATATTTTCATATTCTCTTTTTGATACAGTTTTTTTATCCATACGAAAGTTCTCGGAATAATATTTTTGTAGAATTTTTACTATCCATGTATCTAAAGGAAATGCTCCAAGTTTTTCAAGAGAAAACAACATAACACAATCCGCCACCTTGTCTCCAATTCCAGGTAGTTTTAAAAGCAATTCCTTGCATTTTCCATATTCGGCTTTTTTTAACTCATCAAAATCAATCTCTCTTGAAGCAATGAGGCGAGATGTGTCTAAAACATATTTTGATCTATATCCTAGTTTACATTCTTGGAGATCTTGCAATGTAGCATTTGCAAGCATTTTGGGTGTAGGAAATAGAAAAAACTCTCTTTTTTGGAACCTAACTTTAGTACCAAATTTTATACATAATTTTTGGAGTCGCATTCTGATATTTGGTATATTTGAATTTGCTGAAACAATAAACGAAATACAGCATTGAAAAGGATCTTGTCTTGTAACACGTAGTCCTGGATAGTACTTACTTGCCTTTTTTACAATTTTATCCTTTGTAATGTTTTTTAGTATTTTTTCATAGTTATCATCTTCTCGAAAAAAATTTTTTGGCTTTTTTGAAAATGTTGTAATTTCAAATGGTTTCTGCTTTGCCATAATTACATCATGACCATCAATTACAAACCATTCATTTCCATAATTTTCCCACAAGAAAATCTGACCGCTGTTGATAGTTTCGTGTATGTTGATATCGGTATGAAGATCAGGCATATTACACGGCTATCTCTTCGCCAAGTTTTGGTGCATACGCATCAAGACCAAACTTTTCTTGAATCTCTTCTGCAAATTTTGTGCAAGAATTTTCATCGCCATGTACAGTTAAGACTTTAGGATCTCCTTTGATGTTTTTTATCATATCAAAGAGTGCAGTCCTATCTCCATGACCGGAAAATTGAAATTGTCTTACAGTGGCTTTTACCTTCATATCTTTCCCGCGAGTAGAAATCTTCCCTGTCTCTAACATTTTTTTTCCTGGTGTACCTTCTGCTTGATATGAAACCATCGCAACTCCATTCTTATCATTAGAGGCAATCTCTTGCATGTAAAATACAGCGTTTCCACCTACCAGCATGCCAGCAGGAGAAATTACAACGCAAGGTTCTGAAATTGCCTTTTTTCTATCGCCATGATCTCTTATCAAAAAGGCATCATTGATTGCATCGGCAAATATGTTTACGTCTTTTAGATATTCAGGATAGCGAAACATGATATCGTTTACCTTTAATGCCATACCATCCATAACCACCGGATATTTGAAATTTGCATTCTTCAACACGCACGCAATCTCTTGCGATCTTTCAACAGAAAATGAAGGAACGAATAATATTCCTTTTCTGTCCATAACTTCATTTGCAAATTCAATTAAACCGTTTTCTGATTCCTTTCGTGGCATTTGATCGGTTTGCGAATAGGTACTTTCTGTGATCAAGATGTCTATATCTCCTATGTCGAAGTCTGCTTTGGGTAACATCCTTGAACCGTTGGGATTAATGTCTCCCGTGTAAAATAGTCGTTTGTCATTAGCTTCTACAAGTACTGTGCTACCGCCTATTACATGACCAGAAGATCGTAATTCGAATGTGGCATTTCCAACCTTTACAGGTTCCTTAAATCTAATCTCCTTGGAGTTTCTGAGCATGCTGTTAACATGACCATTATGAAATGAGTGCTTGTTTTTTTCAATCTTCAGCATATCTTCAATCAGTAGCATACTTAGATCAAGGGTTGGGGATGTACAGTAGACGCTAGTATTACCCCCATTAAACAAAGCTGGAACACATCCAGAGTGATCCAAATGAGCATGAGTGATTACTGTAGCATCTACATCTTTTGGTTTAACATGGAGTGGATATAGAGGAGGATCATTACGTTTTTTACTAAACATAACACCATAATCTAAAAGTAAATTTGTACCATCACAATTTACAAGAAACCCCGATCTACCAACTTCACCAGCTGCACCCAAAACTTTTATCTTCACGATCAAAATTCTGAGCCTGCACGTTAAAGTCTTCTTAACATATTTGATTAAATTACGATCTGGAAAATCAGCCCAACCTTTAATTAGTGCTAGCTAAGATCAGATCAAACATGGGAAGAACTTATGCAGAATGGGAAGCCACACAAGATAAAGCACTTGTAGCAAAGGTTCGCGCAGGTGATGAGGCTAACAAACCACTATTAAACCAGGTTAACTGGATTTGGGTGAAAAATCTGATGGATCAAAAAGCAGATCTAAATCCAACCTCAGCCGAGTTATTGGACTGGGTAACCTCTGGTCAAATAGAAGCAATGCGAAAATAAACGTGAAATTCACGTATTCTTTTTGTTTTTTATTTAACGCTAGTTATGCCTAACCGATCAAATTCTAACATAACCGTGTTATGATTTTCGATGATGGTTTAAATAGCAAAAATGAAGTTTTAATATGAATAAGAAATGCCAATAGCAATTTTACCAGACGTAGATGAGCAGAGATGTATTGGATGTGCACTATGTGTAGAAATCTGTACAACTCTTGGCCCAGACGTACTCCGTGTAAAACCTGTAGAAGGTTGGAAGAGAGGTAAAGCATTTGTATTTTATCCAGAAAGATGTATCTCTGATGGTGCATGCATAGGTGTATGCCCAACAAAGTCAATCTTTTGGATGAGACCAATGAATTACACAGCAGGACAACCTGTACCTCTTCACAAGAACGGTGTATTCGTTAAAGGATGGGCAGAAGACGCAGCACTATAAGCTGTATCTTTTTTAACCTTTTTTTATTATTTTATTTTTAGAAAAATTTTCTTGCTGTACCTTTTGGTAACAACTTTACAAACGACTTGAGAAAATCATCATTTTTTGATACGTGTAAAACACCAAAATTATTTTTCAAAAAGAAAGCATTCCAATTTTTTTTAAACGTTGGAAAATCTTCCGGCGCGAATTCTTTCCTTGGCATCTCATAGTGGGATGCTGGATACATATCTGAGATCTCCAAAGGTATTATCCCAAGAAATGGATTATAAAAGCAAAACTGGATGGATTCGGGATCCTTGAACTTTTCCCTAAGAATCGAATATTCATTTGTTAGATAAGCTGGTTTGATATCTGTATTTTTAGTTAGAACTGCGATCTTTTTCTTGGTTTTGAACTTTTCTACGGTATTTTTGAATGCAAGTATTTCTGGTCTATATTGGTCCTCTTTTGAAAACAGAAAGATGGATCTTTCCTTGAATTTTGGCGTAGTGTTCACAAAGTGACTAGAATTTTTAATGAAAATATCGATTGCCTCAAACAGCTTTGGATGTGCTCGCATTTTCTTCATTACATATTCCCAAAGCCTTCCCTGGTTGATTGATTCCTTGACCCTGTCTACTTCAGCCTTGATGGCAAACAAATTATGAAGAGCTATTTTGCCTATCTTTTCTTCAGATTCTAATGAGAGTATCTCCTTCGGCCTAAATTTTCTACATACCTCACATGTACATGAAAAATATCTAATATCTGCAAGGTGACTTGTTTTGTCTTCTTCCATGTATCTATCATGCTTAGCATAAAGTACGTATGATGCTGAATCAAAAGTGTCACATCCAAGTGCTACAGCAAGAGGAATTGTCAAGGGATGACCAGCTCCAAAAAGGTGTAATGGAATTGCATCAGGCATCTCTTTTTTAGCAGTTATTATCATTGATGCTAGGAGCGCATACTCATACGACTCCATAAATTCAACAGGACTGCCAAGTGCTAGCATTGAAAAACCTTGTTTTACAAGATTCTTGGTAGAATTTTTTACTAATTCTTGATGTTCCCCGCCCTGAATTGGGCCAATCCAAACCTGACCATTGTTGATACTATTCTCAAGTGTTTTTTTTGAAACCTCTAGAGTTTGGTTAACATATGATTTTGCCTTCTTTTTACTGAGACCATAACCAGTAGGTTTGTCTAAAGGTATTGCAAAGTCTGTCATTATTCCTTTTTCGAATTCAGCCATGTCAGCAGGTGCAACATCCACATCGCCATATTCTAATACTTGATATCCCCCCGAATCCGTCATAACAGCACCATCAAAATCGATTATGTTATGAATTCCTCTTTTAACTGCATCTTGCCCAAACTTTTTCATTGTGATATAGGCGTTAGTAATTACAAGATCAAAACCAATCTCCTTAATTTTTTTAGTAGGGATTATTTGCTTTACAGGATGAATCACTGGAACGTAAGCAGGCGTTTCAATCTTACCATGATTGGAATGCAAAATACCTATTCTGCCTGCCAGATCACTTTTTCTTATCTCAAACATTCTATAACAATTTTAAATTGATCTATATTAAATTAGTCTGGGAAAAATTTTTTTAAATCATTTTTTCCAGTTATATCTGCTAACCAATCTACTGTGTCTCCCTTGGAAGTTCCATTAATAACACCCTCGATTTTTTTCGTAATTTCTTCAACTGTAAGAGATGTTGTATTGATTTGAAACGTTTTTTCTTCACCAAATTTTTCAATTGAATCATAAGCAATAACACCTAAAATTTCACTTCCAAGATTATCATTTTTTTTACTATCAGAATAGTTTCTTTTTTCATAAATCTGAATAAGATCATAAGGGTTCTTTCTAAGAACAATCGCCATTGAAATCAATTCCTTCGAAACCACAAACGGTGCTAAATGTCCAACAATTAATGATTTCTCTGAAATTTTTTCTTTTAGTATTTTTTCCGTTTTCTCAACATCTACATCAATAGAATCATTTTGTTTTGCTGTCCCCACTTTTACAGCTTCCTTGTTAACGTCAACAATTTCATAGCCTAGAATTTCAGCGAGTTTTCTAGATACTGTATGTTTTCCCACACCAGGATTTCCTGTTAAAACTAACACAAGTATATTCAAAAGTGCTCGGTTAAAAATTTCTGTAATACTAATATGTATAAACATCAATTCTATGATATGCAAATTGGCCTTCTTGGCAAAGCCAATGTTGGCAAATCAACATTTTTTTCAGCAGCAACTGAAGACTTCAATGCTCAGATAGGAGACTTTCCATTTACAACCATTCAGCCTAACGTTGGAATTGCATATGTTAGCACCACATGTGCCTGCAAGCATTTTAAAATAAATCACAACAATCCTTTATGCATATCTGGAATTAGGTTCATACCCATCAAACTCATTGATGTTGCTGGTCTTGTTCCCGGAGCACATGAAGGCAAGGGATTAGGTAATCAATTTCTAGATGATGCTAGACAGGCAGATATGTTAATCCATGTTGTAGACATCTCGGGGTCAACTGACATACAGGGTCAGCATGTAAGCGTGGGAACACATGATCCTAGAGAAGATATCAAGTTTGTTGAGGAAGAGTTTGATTATTGGTTTAAACAAATACTGGAACGTGAATGGCAAAAACTCTCCCGAGACATAGAAAAAAAATCGACAAAATTAGCGGATGAAATTACAACTCGTTTTAGCGGTCTTGGAGTTAAAGATAATGATGTTCATGAAGTTTTACAAAGTTTAGGTCTGCTAAATAAAAAACCCACTGAATGGGATGATTCTGACATAACCAAATTTGCACAAATGTTAAGGAAAAAGACAAAGCCCATGCTAATCGCTGCAAATAAGGCTGATCTGTGTAAGGATTTGGATATTACAAACGAAATACACAAAAACCGTGAAATTATAAATTGCAGTGCGGAAACTGAGTTAATATTAAAAAAGGCTGCTAAGGCAAACTTGATTGATTATATTCCGGGAAATGAAAAGTTTGTAATAAACAAAAATGTGGATATATCTCCACAACAAAAGAACGCATTAAATCTTGTTGAAAATCTTTTGTCAAAATTAAACTCCACTGGAATTGAAACTGTCTTAAATACTGCGGCATTCAAGGTTCTGAAACTAATCGTTGTATTTCCTGTTGAAGATGAGACAAAACTATCAAACAAAGATGGCCAAGTACTTCCAGATGCTAAACTCTTACCTGAAAATGCAACTGCAAAAGACCTTGCAGAAACCATACATCAGGATATCGCAAAAGGATTTCTACATGCTATAGATGCCAAAACTAAGCAAAGAATAGGCGCTGATCATCAGTTAAAAAATGGCGATGTGATTAAAATTGTGTCAAGTTTAAGCAGAAGATAGCATGAAGTGTCTTGGAGTTGAAAGTACAGCGCATACATTTTCATGTGCTGTACTTGAAAGAAAGGGAAAACGTGGTGAAATTCTTTCAGACGTTCGTAAAATTTATGGTCCACCTGACGGTGAGGGGATTCATCCAAGAGAGGCATCTAGGCATCATGTTGAAAATAGTACCATAGCATTAGTTGAAGCACTACAGAAAGCAAATGTGTCTGTAACCGATCTTGACATAATCTCATATGCTGCCGGTCCTGGGCTTGGACCGTGTCTGCGTGTTGGTGCAGTAGTATCCAGAGCACTTGCATCTTATTATGAAATCCCAATTTTTCCCGTAAACCATGCTCTTGGTCATATCGAACTGGGAAAAATGCTGACAGGAGCAAAAAATCCCCTAGTTTTGCTAGTATCTGGTGGACATACTATGTTACTAGCTTTTTTGAATAAAAAATGGAGGGTTTTTGGTGAGACATTAGATATTACTTTGGGTCAACTACTAGACCAATTTGGAAGGTTTATTGGATTTGCATCTCCCTGCGGAAAAAAAATTGAGGAGCTTGCCGAAAAGAAATCTAACTATATACCACTTCCTTATTCTGTACAAGGAAACGATGTATCATTTTCAGGACTTCTTTCAGCTACAAAAGACGTTGTAAAACAAGGTGTGAATGATGCATGTTATTCACTTCAAGAAACTGCATTTGCAATGATTTGTGAAGCTACAGAGCGTGCTTTGGCTTTTACCAAAAAAAAGGAGCTGATGATAGTTGGTGGCGTTGCAGCAAACAAAAGATTGTCAGCTATGCTGCAAAGTGTATGCAAAAGGCAAAAATGCAAGTTTTTTGTGGTTCCACAAAAATTTGCTGGTGATTGTGGGTCTCAAATTGCTTGGCAAGGATTGCTTGAGGCTTCCGTGAAAAAAGGAGCTAAACTGGAAGATACTTTCGTTAAACAATCTTGGAGACTTGATACGGTAGAAATTACTTATTAGATTATTCTAATCCTCTTCATCTTCTGCTCGGATAAATTCATCATGAGTTTGTGACACAAACTTGCAAAAGTCACGAAAATCTTCTTTGTTAATTACTTTTGTTACCCCATCAGCAAAAAATTCAATTCCAACTTGATCACCATCATACCATGATTGAAAATCTTCTGTCTCAACTAAAACATTATCATCTTCATCACTCATTTTTTCACCTATTCACAATTCTATTTTTTACTCTCTAAAAAGTTTTCCAGAGTCTTTTCAAATGTTTTTCGCCAGCTTCCGTTGCTAAATACACCAAACTTGTATGTCTTTTCACCATCATCTATTTTTGCAGTAAAACATACCTTTTTCATCAACAAGCCTTCTTTCCAAACTTTTGTAATATTTTCTAGCGGTACATCTAATATTGTGTCACCTATTGAGCCTGAAAAATCCATGACTCTGGCGTGTTTTTTATCAAACGCAACTCTTTTGTTTGTAAGGGTTAAAATTCCAATTCCCATAGTATCCTCATTACAATCCTCTTGTCTAACTCTCTTTTCATCCGGATCCATGATAGATTTTAATCTGTTAATCATTGAATATAATATTAATGAAATTAATTAGAAGGGGAGCTGAAGGTGACCTTTTTCTTACCACTTGGAATGGTAAAGAGGCTATTTTAAAATCAAGAAAGAAGAAGGACTATCGTAATTCATCTCTTGATTACCGTCTTAGAAAACAGAGAACCATAAGGGAATCTCAGATTATGTCTGAAGTAAAAGAATTTGGAATTCGTACACCGTTAATTCATTTCGTTGATATAAAAAACTGTGATATTATAATGCAAAAAATTGATGGTGTTTTGGTTGGCGACCTGTCAAAAATCAAGTTAGTAAATGTCTGTAAAAAAATTGGCAGATTAGTCGGCATTATGCATAAAAATGGAATTGCGCATGGCGATTTGACAACCTCAAATTTTATTGAATCTGGTAATAATATTTTCATAATTGACTTTGGCCTTGCAAATAGAACTCTCAAATCTGATGATCATGCGGTTGATCTAAGATTATTCAAAGAGATTCTGAATAGCGCACATGCAGATGTTTTCGAAAAAGCATGGTCTAATTTCTTATCTGGATACAAGTCATCGGTTGGCAAGGAACGTTTTTCCAAGATTACAAATAAAGTTATGATAATTGAAAGTCGTGGGAGATATGCCAAAGTCGTATGATGTGCTTTTTGCTTCATCGAACACTCACAAGTACGAAGAAGCGGAAAAAATTCTAGCGGAATTTGATATAGAATTGGGTTTTTTCCAAACAGAATTAGTAGAAATTCAAGACGATTCGTTATCCAAAATAGCACTACAAAAGGCAGAGAATGCATATGAAAAATGTAAAAAACCGGTTATAGTTGAGGATGATGGCCTCTTCATTGACTCGTTATCTGGTTTTCCAGGTCCATACTCATCTTATATTTTCAACACAATTGGAAATAATGGAATTTTAAAGCTGATAGGAGATAATAGAGATGCACAATTTGTAGCAATAATTGCTTTCTGTGATTCTAGTAATGAACCTACATTGTTTGAATCTAGTGTGACAGGAACAATTTCGAAAAATATTCAAGATGGAGGTTGGGGTTATGATCCAATCTTTATCCCAAAAACACAAAACAAGACTTATGCAGAATTAACTAACAAAAACAAGCTTTCGCATAGGTATGAATCTTTGAAAAAATTTGCCATTTGGTTCAACAGTAAGCGGGAATGAAACGATCTATGAATCGTTTTTTATTTTGTAATATCACTATTCTTGATATTTCACTTTCATCCATAACTGTAAAGGCATTATTTTCTTGAACTAGTTTATTTGCAAAAGATCTAACTTCATCCATTTCAAGCATATCTGTATATTCAAGCCTGTTGATTGATCTTCCAATATGCATGTATGATTTTATCTCCACAAAATGCGCGTTTGATTGTCGTAACAGTGATGCAAAAGCGGGAATCATTTTTTCATCATCATTATAACCTCTAATCAAAGTAATTCGAAGAACTGTCCTAGTGCCAAGAGTTGATAACATCTTTAGTGTTCTATTCCATCTTTCCCAAGAATCATCATATCTAGGTCTGTTGATTTTCAAAAAAGACTGGTAATCTGCAGCATTGGTTGAAAGATAAAGCTGAGTTGGGAGTGCATCTTCATCTTCAAGTTTTTGTATCATATCTGGTTCCTGACCATTTGTGACCAAAAAAATTGATTTTGTTGCTTCAAGGGATTTCAAATATTTGATAAGTTCTGGTAATTTTGGATACATTGTTGGTTCCCCAGATAGTGAAATTGCATAATGCTGTGGATGTAATGATTCATCTAATTTCTTTTTGTCTTGATTTGGATCACCATAATGTCCCATAATCAATTTTTTTCTCTCTGCCATCAAGTTGGTCATAATTTCTTCTGGTTCAGCGACATTTTCTGGTTTCATTTCCATCGACTCGTAAAATTCCATTGGCCGCCAACAGTATACACATCTATTCTCACAATACATTCCAGCAGGAGAAAATTCCATACAACTATGCGTACTAATTCCATAAAACTTGTGTTTGTAACATGTCCCTTCGCCTCTAAATGATTTTTTTGTCCAATGGCATAATCCCACGGTGGAATGATCAGCTACGCCATACTTTGCCTTCTTGAGTTGTTTTACGATAGAAGGCCTGATTTGAATTAATTCTGGTTCTTTTTCGACAACTTCACCAGAGCAACTCATACTGAAAATCAATCTGCAGGCTTACTTAAATTTGCATATACTATCAAAGGATGGAAACATTCTATTAGAAAATAAACAAAAATGAGTAATGGACATCTTGAAACTCCTGCCGGTGTTTGTTTTGATTCTATCCAGTTTTGGTATTCCTATGTCCATAGCGAATGCCGAAGATGTGACAGAAACATTTGAAGGTGGCATGGATTTACAAATTACTTATCCTGAATCAGTAATGATTGGCAGAACATTTTCAGTTTCTATACATCTAGAAAACAATGGCTGGGAAAATAAGCAGGACATCTCATTTACAATAACAAATCCAGATTCAGCTTTTATAGCATTAGGCTCTGAAATTCATCAAATACCAGAACTGACAACTTCAAGTTCGTTTGGAACAACGCTTGATTATGAAGTTTCCAAGAACACAATCGAAGGAAAACACTTTCTTAACGTTTCATACTCTCAGGTTCTAGTTAGTAACAACGTTGATCCTATGCCTGCAACCAAAACTACCATTGCGTTGCCCATTATGGTTCTAAAAGAACCAGTTGTAACGATTCAAACAACCACGCCAGAATCAATCTTTTCAAATACAGAATTCCCATTTGAGGTAAGTGTAATTTCTCAGGACATCGATCTCAATAACTTAACTGTGCAAATAATTGTGCCACAAGATATTGAATTCAGGGGAGACACATCATATACGATCTCACTATTAGAAAAAGGAACACCATTTAACATAAAGGCGGAAATGATTACTCCTTCTAACATTTCCACAGAGCATACAATACCTGTCAAGGTTATGGTAAGTTATACTGATGATCTTGGTGATGAAAAATCCGATTCTTCGTCAGTACCACTATTACTTCGTCCAAAAACTTTCTTGGAGATTACTAATGATGGTGGATTATGGATAGGAGATTTTTTCATAGCACCATATGTTAGCATTGGTACAATAGTTGCAATACCTGCGGGAACTATATTTTCATTATTACTCAAAAGAGCAGTAGAAAAAAGGAAGAAAAAATCTTAAACCAAGAAACCATTTTCATAAGCTGAAAGGTGTATATTGGATATTTCAGTCACTCATGCATGCTCAAGACAGTTAGTATAGCAGGCATTGAGGAACAGGGAGTTCCATTTAAGAAAGAAAGTATTGCGCTTGATGAGGCTGCACAAACAATTTCTATTGGAAATCTTACGTGGATTGAATGCGTCGTAGATGATATTGTTACCGAGACACCAAAGATTCTTGAAAAACTTGACATCCAAATGGATCCTAAGGTTCTGCTTTCAGGATATGTTTCAGCATACGAGGATGCTGGTGATACACTTGGCATAATGTTACCTTTTATTGTTACAGGTAACAGTAGAATACAGACATCACCCGTTTTGATTTTCATGAAAAAGGATCTGATAGTAACTATTCATGACGATTATGGAGGAAAAATCACAAAACTTTACAATTATTCGAACTCATTGATGAGAAAACTTCCGAAAGAGCCAGAACAATGGGCAGATAGACAAACCATTTTGTTATTTAGGCTAATGGATGAAGTCAGTGAGACAAACTTTTCCAGTTTAAGAACAATTGTTGAACAGGCAGAACAGCTAGAAATAGATCTTGCTGGTTCAAGACAAGCTGAACGTGACATTGGTTTTGAAATATCTAACATGAAAAGATCATTATTGACATTTCTTAATGCTGTTTGGGCTACTCATGACACAGTTAGAAGTGTCAAATTTGGCGATCCTGACATGCTAACTGACGATGATGATGTTCTGGAAAAGTTTGAGGTAATTTTAGGACGACTTGACAGACAAATCCAGATGGCTGAAAATGTTATGGACATAATTTCTACAGGAATAACTATTATACAAACTGAAACTTCCAACAAGTTAACAAAATTAATTGTCTGGCTAACAGTTGCGGCAACTGCTGTTTTGGTACCTAACACAGTAGCTACTATTTTTGGAATTCCAGACCTTCAGCTTTCATGGAGTTGGGTTGCTCCAATATTGGTTATTTCAACTGTAATATCAGCCATTGTGACTTATCGCTTTACAAAGCAATTTAGTGTAAATCCATTTGGATCAAAAAGACTCCAACGTATTGGAAAGAAATTTAGAAGAAAATAATCTAGCTCTAGTGCCAGGGAACTAAGTAGACAAAGCCAGTATACACTAATGCTACAGTTACTGCCATGCCAAACCACCACCATTTCATAATACAATTTTTTTACTAGATGATAATAAATCTAGATGTTTTTCCTATCCAAACAACTCTTCCTTGTAAGTTAATTTATTAGATGAAAAAATGTCATAGTTTTTGTGGCCTTCGTAGTACAGTGGTTAGTATAGGGGATTGTGGATCCCCGGACAGGAGTTCGATTCCCCTCGAGGGCCTTTATTTTATACTAAAAAATTCCGTATTTGCTTGATTCCATCTCTTCTTTAATTGCCAATTTTGCCTTTAGGTTTTTTTCTTGTACCTGTTGTGAAAACCAAGTCAGGAACTTCTTTTCTAAGCCTTTTCCCTTTAGTTTTTGAAAGCTCTCTCCAACTTGGTTGGCTAGTTTCTCAACTAATACTTTGTTTACTGAAACAATGTAAAAATGCCAACCAAATGCAAATTCTGAATCTGTAATAACAAATCCATCTTCTTCATGTACCATTTCTTCAAGTCTTCTCAGTATAGATCTAATACCATCACTTGACTGATCGTAATTTGTAGCAGATACGTTAATGTTAATTCGTTCTTCCATAATTAAATCAGGTTTGAATTAAAATTTAAGGTTGGTGTCATTTAACAAATGTTCAACTTCAATACCAAAATTTCTTTTTAAAATTTCCATATAGTTTTTAATTGGAACTGGAATATCGTCCTCACATGTAATACCAAGGTTTTTTGCATTAATCCATATTACCAGTGACTGTAAAATAGTTAAGAATCTATCATTTTCTGTATTATGTGATGCAATTGCTTTTGTATATCTCTCCGCATATTCCCAGGCAGCAACAAAATCAATGCATTTTATTCCAAAAGTTGCTAGAAGCTGTTCCTTTAGGTTAGCATGTTTGAAAGGAACTTGGTTTATGATATATGGAAAATCTACTTGAGCGGGGAGGCATTCAGGAAGCGGACCCCAAATTGTAACTATTTTACACCCATCTTGTAGACTTTGAAACCTCTTCTTCATTTTTTCAATTATTTCTATATCCGTAAACCAAAATAGAATTGCAGTAGCATCATCAATTTTTGCTGTTACAGCATCTTGACATAAAAAGTTCTCACCATTCAAATCATTCTCTTCTGCAAGTTTTTTCGCTTGTTGGATTTTTTCCTTGCTGTTATCCACACCTATTGCTTTTTTAACATGAAATTCCTGTAATGCTATTTTAATTCCTTCACCATCACCACAGCCTAGATGATAAAAAACATCGTTTTCATTAAGATTTAAAAATTCAAAGATTTTCCTAAAGGAACGTTCCGGAAGCTGAACTTCGTTGCCAGAAATTATATCATTTGGCAGAGATTTAATATATTCTTCAATCTTCACAAGAAATCGTAAACATATTAGGAATTTATTCTCTTATGCTTTCTAATGTTGATACAGCCTGCCATAAAGAGGTTCTAACGTAAGATGGCAAATTAGGATCCTGGGTTACATCATCAAGTAAGCTAATTGTATTTGCTGCACGTACAGAGATTGAATATTCATCTGATTTTAATTGTTCAACTATACCTGCTATGTTTTTTCGAATGTTTTTGGGAGTTGAAGGATTAGTAGCTATTTGATCTAGTGTGGATACAGAATTATTAAGAAATTCAAGGTTTTGCTCTTTAGTTGCCATTTTTCATATTTAATACTATTTTGTCGTAATTTTAAGTCTACGTCTCCACGAATATGTTATCGGATTCAATTACCACATCATATGATCTTAAATCATCGATTTCTCCCGGAAATTTTATTAATTTTCCACTACTGCATTCAAATTGTGCGCCATGCCAGTCACAAGTTATTGTACAACCATCAAGTTTCCCTTCTGAAAGACTTCCACCTGCGTGACTGCATGTATCATTAATTGCATAATAATTTCCATCAATATTAATAACAACTACTTCGTTTTCATCAACCAAAACTTTTTTCATCTGACCTGGCATAATTTCAGTTGTTTTACCCACAAGAATTCTTGCCATAAATGAATTTAATTTAATTATTTTTAAATTATTCCTAGTCA
>OFBG01000021.1_pt1 | contig 13997 bp, 20 predicted proteins | sample 1520521 | NCBI WGS metagenome assembly OFBG01 (sample SAMEA3696448, study PRJEB22514) | metagenome | biome: water; feature: marine; material: hydrothermal vent | place: Pacific Ocean | collected 2014-08-15 | depth 1539 m
GATTTTTACCAACTCTTGCTTTATGTTTACTTCGAAGTTTAATATTAAATCCTGGTCTTGCTAGTGATGCTGAGACCTCTAAACCTAGGATTCCTATTTTAGGATCATATTTTACTCCAGGAATATCAATATGTTCCTTTATTCCAAATGAAAAATTTCCTTCATTATCAAATGCTCTTTCACTGATTTGATTATCTTTTGCTTCTAGCAATTTTTTTAACAATTCCGTTGCATCATCACCTCTAACTGTTACGGCAACACCTATTGGTTCATTCTTTCTAACTCCCCAATCTCTCTGGGCTTTTTTTGCATTTCGTGCATTTGGTTTTTTCCCAGTAATTTGCACTAAAGTTTTTTTCCCTGTTTCGATCGGGTCTCCAGATTTTCCAATCCCCATGTTTAACACTACCTTATTAAGAAAGATTTTTTTCATCAAGTTTTGAGTTTGTTGAGACAAGTTATCACCTAATTTGTATTACTGGTTTTTCTTTTCCAACCATCATAGTAATGTTTGCAGGAATTTCAATCGCTTTATCATCTATAAGAAGACTAATTCTTTTTGGCAGTGTAAATGTACCCTGCTTAATTTCATTAATAGGTCCAATATGTCCAGCATTTATTCCACTTGTTATAACTACTTGAGATTTTTTTTCAAACTTAATTGTTTCTAAAATTTTTTGTTCAGGAATTTGTAATAAGCATGTATCATCAACATTTACATTTGTATCAGTAATTATAGTTCTTCCATCATGAAATCCAATTTGTGTTTTTCCACCTTTGATAGTTGTTTTACTTTTTACTTTAACAAGTTTTTTAGATTTTTCAGTAGCATTAATTTTTATTGGTACAAGTATACGTCCATCTTTGGGTACCAATCTATACATATCTGTGGTTCCTTCTAATTCTATCGTATCCATTAAACCAATAGAATGATGAAGAGATTTTTGTGTAACACCATCAACTTTTACCTTACCGCCATATATTGAAGATTTAGCCTCTCTTAGTGTTTTTACTTTTTTTAATGTGTCACGTAATAAAACAGCGCTAGGAATTGAATTATTTTTTGCGTGTGAGCCAGGTCTAACTGTAATAACAAATCTTTTCTCCTTTCTATTTATCCCCCAAAACATGGGAGCCATTTGCCGCTTTAGTTTTTTACTACCCGCTATTGAACCCATTATTTTTTCACCCGGTCCTTAATACCATCTTTGAGATCTTTCTTTTTATCTGCTGATTTAACTTCACTTTTCTTTTTATCTGCTGATTTAACTTCACTTTTCTTTTTAGCCTCTTCTTTCATTGCTTTAATCTTTGATTTTGATTTTTTTTCTAATATTTTGAGACGCCATTTATCATCCGTATTTAATGATGTTATAATCGTATTTGTAGAATGAATATACACATCAACTTTTTCACCTTTCAATTTTTCTTTTTTATTGCCTTCTATAGCAATACTATTACTTTCAGTTGAGATTTTAGCAACTTTACCAGTAAGACCCTTGTATTCACCACGTATCACTTTGACTGTATCATTAATCATAATTCTAATACTACGACGCGGATATTTTTTACGTAGATCTTTTGATAATGCAGCACAAATTTGTTTACTTACAGTTTGGTTCATAGCTCGATAAATTTTCCTATTTCTAATTTTGGTTGGTTTCATCTAGATCACCATTGATGCCAGATTAGCTATTCTTGGCCATTTTTCAGATGCTTCTACAGCTACAGGTCCTTTAATGTCAGTTCCTTTAAGTTCACCATCAGCTGTAATTATCACAGCTGCATTATCTTCGAATGATACTCTTACTCCATTTAATCTTCTGATTGCGTATTTTTGTCTGATAATAACTGCACCATGTACTTGTTTTCTTAACTCCGCAGGTCCTTTTTTTACAACAACATTACAAAAGTCACCAACTGCCCCAGCTGGCAACCTTGATAGTCTTGTGTGGTATTTGTGAACGTTAACAACTTCCAGTATTTTAGCACCAGAATTATCAGCACATACGATCTGTGCACCAACTGGAATGACTCTGGTCACACGCGGTCTAAATTCTACAACTCCTTTGGAAGCTTTTCCACGGCTTCTTCCCTGTGACATTATGATTTAACCTCAACAACAACAAAAGAAACTGATTTTGAGACTGGTCTACATTCAGCAGCTACAACATAATCTCCTACTTGTACAGTCAAGTTAGATGGAACATGTGCATGAATTTTATTTTTACTTCGTCCAAATCTTTTAAATTTTGTGAAATAAACCGGAGATTCCTTTTGAATAACAGCTGTTCCTTTTGCTTTTGCATTTATAACAATTCCTTCAAACAGTTTGCCACGTATTGTCAAAGAACCATTAAATGGGTTATTACTTTCATTTTCTACTGCTTCTTTCTTTGGTTCCTTTACTGGTAATCCTATATTCTTCGTCATTTCTTTTTCAACTCATTAATCCTAGTCAGTATTCTTGCAATATTTTTTCGATGTGGTTTAAGCTTACCGCTTTCTTTTCGTAGCGTACCTTTTTTCGATTCTACATTTAGTTTAAAAAGATCTGCACGAATTTGTTTCAGTCTATCGTAAAGATCTTTTTCATTCATTTCTATGATTGTTTTATTTCTTAACCGCACCATTATTTTAGCCTCTGCTCTTCTTCCTCTAAAGTTACAAGTGATTTCATTTTTTCTCCTTCAATTTTTATTTGCTCTGATTCAGTTTTTGCTACATCTTTTTGTTCCATTTCTTTCGTTTCTTCAGTTTCTGGCTTTAATGTTTCTTCCAGTTCAAATTCAGGAACTATTTTTTCTTTGTTTGCAATTCTAATTCTGATTCCAATTAATCCCATCTTTGTTTTTACGTGAACAATATCTTCAGAAACTACGTTTTTTGCATATTCGCCAGCTCTTGGAAGAACACCTTGTACGTGTTTTTCAAAAGCGGAACGATCACCACGTAATTTTCCGGAAATTGTTATTTGAACACCCATTGCACCAGCTTCCATTATATTATTCATTGTCCACATAGTCGCTCTTCTAAATGCGGTTCCACGTTCAATATGTGATGCCATTCTGTTGCACATTACACTTGGTGATAATTCTGCTTTTTGAATCTCTTCAACTGAAATTTGAGGATCTTTGAACCCAAAGTCTGACTCAACTTTTTCTGTCAGCTGTTTAATACCTGATCCTTTTCTGCCTATAACAATTCCTGGTCTAGTAACATAAAGTGTAATTCTTGTTCCAGAAGGAGTTTTTGAAACTTCTACTTTATGAAATCCAGCCTCTTTAATCTCTTCTCGAAGAAAATCATTAAGAAGCATCATATTATAATTATCCTTGATTACATTTTTTAGTTGTGTCATTTGTTATGCCTCTTGTGCAACAATTTCTACATGAGTCATCGCATCATTTTTAGCTGTAGATCTACCCATTGCTCGTGGTGTATTTCGTTTGAGCAGTCTGCCCTTATGTACAGTTGCATTGATTATTTTGAGTCTATCCAAATCCATTCCTTTGTATTCTGCATTTGATTCTAAATTATCTAATAATTTTAAAATCTCTGTTGCAGCTTTTTGTGGATATCTGCCTGACATTGTTCCAGGGTCAGATCTATGCCCCACTTGGTTCTTATATCTTCCAAACGGAATACTTCGTTTAAAATTTGTTACATCAAGCAGATAGTCTCTAGCTTTTTCAAGTGATAATCCCTTCATGGCAGTAGCTATTTCTCTAGCATGTTTGTGAGAAATTGTTTTTTCTCTTATCGCAGCACGAACATGTTTAGTCGCATCAAAATATTGAAATGCATAATAACGTTGAGGCATATTTCTCACTTTAATGGTACATACAAGCTAGATCTTGATGCTCCTACTCCTGGGGCACCATGACTTACACGTTTATTTGTAATTACATATTCTCCCAAATAATGACCAACCATTTCTGTAGTTATAGTTACAGGAACAAATTCTTTACCTGAATAAACATTTAGAGTTACTCCTACCATATATGGTAAAACAAGTAAATCACGAAGATGTGTGTTAATCACAGTCTTTAGTTTGCCTGCTTTTGTAGCCTTAATTTCTTCAATCAATTTTCTTTTACCATCGTTTATTCCTCTGGTTAATGATCTTCTGGCACGTGCAGGAAATAATTTAAGCAATTTTTCTAATGGTACTTCTTCTAATTCTTTTTGTGATAACCCACGGTACGTAAATTGTTTAACCAACTATTTTCACCATTTTTCTGTTAAAGACGTTTTTTGGTCCATATTATAGCATTCCTATTTTGGTTGCCAAGTCTCTTGCAATATCAACAGTTTCAAATTCCACAAATGCTTTTTTGCCATAAATTGTTCTTGATGTATTAACTGTTATAGCTTTTTGTTCATAAAGAGTATTTATTGCATCTTTTATTGCCAATTTTGTAGCTGTTCTTTCTACAATGAAGCAAATTTTTTTTTCAGTTTCTACTAACTCAAATGTTTTTTCTGTAATGTATGGATTTAGAATAATTTTATTTGCAAGTCTTACTTTCATATAACATTCACCAGTAATTCTAAATGAGGCGACTTAATTTTTTCAATTTCTTTTAATGCACTTTTTGAGTATACAACTAATCTAATTGGTGCTCCGCCTGGAGCCAGATCTAAAACACTCAAATCTTTAGCAGCACGCGCATCAACTCCAGGAATTGCACCACATGCATTTGACAATAGTTTTGCGTTTGATACAACAAATAATACACTTTTACCAATTTTTGCACCTCTTCCCCGCAGTAAGGATTTTCCAGACCTAGCTTTTCGTGATTTTAATCTATCAACATCTTGCATTAAATTTAAAGAATCTAATATTTTTAACGCTTCTTTAGTTTTTGTAATAGATTCTATATCATCAGATATAACAATAGGAAATGTTTTTAGATTTTCAATTTTATGTCCTCTTGATTTAATAATTTCTTTTGATTGCGTTGCAGCTATTGCTGAACATAACGCAAGTTTATTTTCTTTTTTATTTAATTTCTTAAAAATTACTTTTTGCACTTTAGGAGGATGTGCTTGTCTTCCACCTTTCACTGAGGCTACTCCACCCGCTTGACCTTGACGTCCACCTCCACCTCCAAGCATCTTAGCAATTCTTGATCTTCCCTGACCAGTTGGTGGGTCATTCGATCTTGCAACAACATCCATACCAGCTGTTGGATGTGTTCCTTGTGGCTGAAATTTATGTGAAGTCAGGTGAGTAAATGATTTACTGATCAAATCTTTTCTAAATAAGGTTGAAAACACTAATGGTAGTTCTATATCATCTTCTTTTGTTCCATTTATGGTAAATGTTGGGACATTCATCAGACAACAACCTCTAAAATATTTGGTTTGGTTATCTTTTTTGGCATGTTTCGTATCTGTGTTCGTAATTTAATTAATCTCTTATAGGTTCCTGGTACAGACCCACGTACTATAATAAAATCTCCGTTAACATTTCCAAAATGTTTGAAGCCACCTTTTGGATTTATTTCGTATTTTATATTTTCAGTATTATCCATAACCATAATTTTTTTGTCATACTCTATTCTTTGATGAAGACCACGTTGACCTGCTCTTGGTACAGTATACATTACATATTGTGGTGATATGGGACCAAGAGAACCTACTTCTCTAACACTTTTTCTTGATTTGTGCTGTTTTCTTTTTACTCCCCATCTTGTAATAGGACCTTCCCAACCTTTACCCTTAGTAATTGCAGCCGTGTCAACAGTAGTACCAGCTTCAAAAACTTGATCTATTTTTACTTCTTTACCTAAAAGTTCTTTTACAAATGTAAATTGTTTTTTAACATCTCCACCTTTTACAGATGCTTCAAAAACATATGGTTTTTTTTGTTCTAAACCAGCATTTTGAGGCATAACAGCAATTATAGCATAAATCTCTTTAATTTTTTTAAATGCTTTTTCTGAATATTCCAACAAACCTTCCTTGTTTTTTAGCTTGAATAATTGAGAAATATTTTTTGGTAGATTATCAGCATACAAATCAAATTGTGCATGCTTACCATCTTGATCTTTTGAATACCCTCTTATCCCCACAATCAGAATAGGTGGTGTAACAATTACTGTACCAAGGCTAACAAGCTGCTTTCCATAGTTGGGTGTTTTTTCACGATCGTCAATATTTACTATTTGTACACATCCTGCTTTGAATCCTGCGTGTACCAATAATTTTGGTTCCTCTGAGTTAACTTTAGGCCATGCTCTAATTCGAGCTTCAAAACTTTTAGCTCTACCTCTAGGTAGGTATGCAAGACTACCTCTACGTGGTGCACTATGTCTTCTATGACCCATAACAAACGAAAAAAGTCGTTAACCCCATTATATACCTACTAGAATTTTAATTGTTTTTTATTGTAATAGATCTTATGGTTTAATGATATTATTAATTGACAAAAATATTGTATAACTTCCTAAAGCAAGTCCAACAAATCCAACTGCCATCGCCAAAATTAAAAATTTTTTTTTTGCAACCATTATTTTAGATAGTTCAATACTAGATATTAATTATAATTAAGAATGTTAATTATTGATAATATTCCTAATATTGCTTCTTCAAGACGTACAGTTTGTGTTGCCTGATTTGGGAAAAAGTTGAAGATCTTAGAATTTTGGATTTTCTTAATATCAGTACCTAAAATATCATGAATTCCCTTATTCGTAGTTCCAAACACAATAAGTATTGGTTCATTTGCCTCAATCATTTTTTTTGCGTCTAATACGGTAAAATTTTTTCCTTTTTTTGACGTTAGAATTATTTTGCCTTTCCATGTTGATAAAATAGAAAGTAAATTAGATCTTTCTTTTACACTGTATCCCCAATAATCTTTAATATCTTCTCTTGAAATCTCTTTTGCTGTAAGTTCCGGCTGTGTAGTTTTAATTTGTATAGCAATTCTTGTACCAGATTTCATTTTTCCAAAATATTGAATAAGTTTGTTTGTTCCAATGTTTAGAAATTTTTTTCCCTTGTAGTTTATAATTAGTGCATCACGTATATCACCAATTTTTATCATCTTTTGATCTGATGTCGTTAAATGACTAGAAATGTTCAATGGTTGTAATACACCTGCATATTTCAGTAATTGTGTTTTTGGAAATATCTCTTTACGAAAATATTGTGGTGTTTCTAAATATTTTAATGATGTTGATAAAAGCGCTGAATCATTTTTATTCTGTTTTCCATCTTGGTAAATAAAAATCTGATTTATTTTAAAAATTGCACACGCTCTTGCGATTATTGATATTTTTTTAGTTTTGTTTAAAATGGTTGATTCATCTAGTAGTGATGAATCAGGTATAGCAATTGATAAATTCAATAACTAACGTTGCTCCATAATTACAAAACTATAATGTCACTTTTTTTCAATATGATATTTTTCTGTTGCAGATCGTAACAAATCTGTAACCTGGTTTTTATCTATAACCTCAAATCGTTTAGTATCAGATTTAATCTGGCAAATTTTAATTTGTTCAGAATTACTTGTATCATTACTTACTAAATTAATTGCAGCGACGGCTAATATTTTAGATTCTTCTAATGTCATTTCTGATTTGTATTCTTTTATTAAAAATTCTGTAACCTTATCTGAATATGCACCAATTGCAACCGCGTTATATGGAACATATGCTCCACTAGGATCAGTTAAAAATAACGAATTCCCATTTTCATCTATTCCTCCAATAATTAATGCTACACCAATTGGTCTAGCTCCAGCATATTGAGTATACTGTTGACATTGATCAGCTATATGTTTTGCAACAGTTTCAACACTTACAGGTTCATCATAAACTATCTTACTACTCTGTGAAAAAAATCTTGCGTCAGTTACTTGACCGCGTGCATCTGGAATATAACCCGCTGCTGCAATCCCGATATGTTGGTCAACCTTGAATAATTTTTGTGATTCTTCTACAACCTGGAATTTTCTTGGTTTTTCGTCTGCTGCAAATATAATACCATATTTTGTTTTAATACCAAGAGCGATCGTTCCTCTTTTTACTGTTTCAATCGCATATTCAACTTGATACAATCTTCCATCTGGTGAAAAAACAGTAATTGCTCGATCATAACCTTGTTGTGATGGCATCAATTCAATTGAGAATCTCAGAAAGTTTAATTTAAGTTTAGCCGTATGAGGAATTTCTTATGCGTATAATACAAAAAATCGTTGTTATTTCACTTGCAATTTTTATATCTGCATTTTTTATTCCGACTGTTTTTAATATAATTTGTAATGGCGCACTAAGATTAGATTGTTAAATTAATGATTTAATACATTTTTAATGAATATTGTTGGTTAATTGTTATGGGTGAATTTGAAATTAATTTGAAACTTTCTGAAACACCTACATCTTCTCAGATTAAAAAACTGGAAAAATATTTTAAAGAAATTCCACTATTTGAAATATTATCTGGTTTAAAATTTGCAAACAATCGTTGGATTGCTAAAGATGCTGGTATACTAAAAGTTGGAAGGAAAAGCATTTTACAAAAAGAAACCCATTCTGTTACTACCGAGCAGGCTCAATGGCGATTAAAAAACTGGAAAATGATGATTGCAAATTATCGTAGAAGGGGTTATAGTTACCCAACAATCTCTCGAATTAAAAAATTACTTGTTCAGATTAGTAAAAAAAAGTCTAAATCATAGATTCTTTTTCTTTTGAAAAATGTTGTAATGATGTGGTTGGTGGTTCTGGCATAGCGGTTCTTGTTTTTCCCTCAATAACATTATGTGCTTCCTGAAGTATTGCATCTGTATCTGTATTTCCTTGATATGTTGGTGTCATTGATTCTTGCGACATTGATGAATCAGTTAACATATCACCAAACATGTTTGTTAAATCTTCCATCGATGTATGCATTTGTGGCATTAACGTAGAAATTGATGGAGCGAGTCCTTTAATTAATGACATACATGGGCTTAATGTAACAACAATATCACCTAATTCAGATACAGTACCCAACCTAATCTTAATTTGCTCCATTGCCAATTTTGCTTCAGCAATTTTATTTATTGCTTTTTTAACTTCTTGTAATTCTATTGCATATGTCCTTGCTTTTGATTCATTTCGTGTTAGTTTTGCATCAACAATTTTTTTGAAAATGTAATCATAATTTTGCTTTAATTTATTGTGTGTCTGCTCAAGTCGTAAAATTTGGCATTCCATTTTCTTTCCAGCACTATCAATTTTGTTTTTTAATGTGGATTCTGGCCTAACTCTATCTAGAAATTTCTGTGATAGAATACTATTTTTAACCTCCCGCCAATTTTTAGCTATATAACCCATCTTCTAAAATTATTCAAAAAATCTACATTTTGTGACTTGACTAAAAAATTTTGATCTAATTGGATCAAAATATTTTATGTAATTTCATTTTTGAACCTAAACACAAGGAAGTTTCAAAATTACATTGCTTTTTATCTAACTATTTTTTATTTTGAATGTGAATAAGCGATTAATCGTAGTTGGTATATTTCTAGGAATTGCCATTACAATAGCGTTTTTTATTGGTTGTCCAAACAAGGCAATTGGCTGTTTGGCCTTTGATATCAGTCGTTAATTATATTAAATGAAATTTACTTTTTGCATTTTCTAATACATACAATGATTTTGCAATCTGTTCATTTGTTAACCTGGCAGTAATTGAAATTCTAATTCTTGCATGATTACGTGAAACAGTTGGATACCTGATTGGCTGTGCAAAAATTCCATTTTTAAAAAGATATTCACCAAATTCCATCGCTATCTTTTCCTTTCCAATAATAATGGGAAAAATATGCGAATTTGAATTATCATTAAAACCTATTTTTTTCAAACCATCTGAAAATTTCTTAACATTTCTCCATAATTTTTTTCGATTTTTCTCTCTATTGGATTCAAATCTTTTTGTTGCATCATCAATTAGAAGCCTTGGCAATGCAGACGTATAGATAAACGATTTTGATTTATTAATACATAATTCAATGATGTTTTTCTTTGCTGATACATATCCTCCAAATGATCCTAATCCCTTACTTAAACTGCTAATATAGACATCAATTTTTTTTGAAACACCAAAATGATTTGCTGTGCCTTTGCCATCATTACCAACAACAAAGTCACCATGAGCATCGTCTAATACGACTATTGCATTATTTCTTTTAGAAATTTCAGAAATTTCGTTTAGATTGGAAAAATCTCCATCCATGCTAAATATTCCTTCTGTAATTATGAATTTTCGTTTGGCTTTTGTTTTTATTTTATGAGTTAGATCATTCATATCATTGTGTTTAAAAATTGATAGTTTTGCATTTGATAGTTTACACGCTTCAATAAGGCTTGCATGATTTAGTTTATCGCTTAACACAAGATCGTTTTTTCTAACAAGTGATGATATCACACCAAGATTTGCCATATATCCAGTTGGGAAAATTAACGAACTTTCCTGTGATTTATGCTTCGCTAATTTCTCTTCAAGTATTCTAAATGAACTATCATTACCAGAAACTAGACGTGAGCTAGATTGATTTTGTTTGTTTGAAATTTTTGGTTGTACTATTCCTAAATAATCATTTGAGCATAGGTTAATGAGAGTTTTTGAATTAACAGTTATGTATGCACCAGTAATTTTACTATCATGCATTTTTCTATAAAGATTATATTTTTTAATTTCTTTTAATTCAGAATTAATATATTCTAACTTATGTTTCAAGATTTATCTCATTAATCATTCTGGTGTCTTTTTTTATCGTATTACCACCCATTGTTAGATATCCAGCACTGATTATTCCATTTGCCCCACTAAGCAGTAATTTTTGCCCATCGTCTTTTAGGTTTACTTCACGGCCGCCAGAAATTTTGATTATTGATTCTGGTAAAAGAAACCTTAGTGTACTAAAGACCCTCAAGATCTCTGTAATATCTAATTGTGTCTGAAGTTCTAATGGTGTTCCTGGCATTGGAATCAACATATTCACAGTAACTTCTTCAGGCTTTAATTCTGAAATTTCAAAAATTAGTTCTTCACGCTGTTTTCTGGTTTCACCAATACCAATTATCCCACCGGTGCAAAGTTCTAAACCAGCGTTTCTGGCGATTTTTAGTGTTTTTATTCTATCATCATATGTATGAGTTGTACAAATTTCTGGGAATTTGCTACGTGATGTCTCCAGGTTATGGTTATATCGTTTTACTTGAAGTTTTTTTAGTGTTTTAGCTTGTTTATCAGTTAAAAACCCAAGACTACATTCAACTGAAATTCCAACTTTTTTATTAATCTCTTCAATAATTACACACACCTTTTTGAAATCAAGTATGCTAGGTTCTCTCCATGCAGCAACAAGACAAAATGAACCAGCACCATCATTTTTTGCATTTAGTGCCTGTTCAACTATTTCTTCTGGTGGTGGAAGCTCATATCCAGTAATTTTTGTATTAAAGAATGCTGATTGTGAACAAAATGTACAATCCTCACTACAAAAATTTTTTTTAATATTTGCTAATTCTTCAATATCAACTTTTGATCCATGAAAATGTCTTGTTATGTAGTTTGCTGCATCTGATAAATTTAGAAGGAATTTATTATTAATATTAAATAATTCAGATATAGTAGATCTTGTTAGTTTTTTGCCATTCACAACATCATTACGGTATTTTAATATCAGTTCACGTTTTTCAGACATTGATTTTTTTAATTTTGATACATAATTAAGCGTTAACCAAAATATTTGTTGAGGTTAACTATTATTAGTAATGAATAATATTTGTGCAGTAATGAAAAACCAGAATCATTTGTGGCATCCAAATACACAGATGTCAGAATGGAACAAATTTCCAAAAATTGTTCGTGGTGAAGGAATGTGGTTGATTGATGAAGATGGGAATAGGTTACTTGATGGTGTTGCAAGTATGTGGTGTAACGTTTGGGGGCATTCCAAAAAAGAGTTGGTTAATGCAATCATTAAGCAAACAAAAAAACTTCAACATGCACCATTATTCAATCTTACAAATGAACCCTCTGAATTACTTGCTAAAAAATTAATAAAATTGTCTCCAAACATGACTCAAGTTTTTTTTTCTGATAATGGATCAACTGCCATGGAAGTTGCTATAAAAATTGCATTGCAATATTGGAATAATGTGGGGGAAAATAAAAAAACAAATATTGCCACTCTGGAAAATGGATATCATGGTGATACTTTTGGTGCAATGTCTGTAGGATATGTGCCTGAATTTTTCTCAAAATTCCGTTCAAAATTATTTTCAACTATACAATTTCCTGTTCCAAGAACTATATCTGCTGGAACTCACAAAAAAATGTCTTCTAAGGAATATGAAGAATACTGTCTATCAAAAATTGAAGATAAACTAAAAAAAGATAATTCTATTGCTGCATTTGTTATGGAAAGTGGTGCACAGATGGCTGGAGGTGTAATAATTTATCCTAAAACTTTCCAAAAAAAGATATCTCAGATATGCAAAAAAAATGATGTTTTGTTTGTCTTAGATGAAATTGCAACTGGTTTTGGCAGACTAGGATCTATGGTTGAATATCAATCTCAAAACTCTATTCCTGATATTGTTTCGTTTGGAAAAATGCTTACTGGGGGATATCAAACATTTGCTGCAACTTTAACCACGAAGAAAATTAATGATTCTTTTCTTGGTAAGTTCTCTGAATTCAAACATCTTTTTCATGGTCATACCTATACTGGAAATCCCACAGCTGCTGCATTATCTCTAAAAAATATTGAATTGTATGAAAAATACCATCTAATTGAAAAAATTCAAAAAACATCTAAGGTTTTTGAAAATAGAATTAATGATATTTCTAATTTAGATATTGTGGGAGAAATTCGTCATAAGGGAATGGTTATGGGAATTGATCTTGTTCAAAACAAAAACTCAAACAAACCTATTTCATCTAAAACATCCATTAACAAATTAGTATTTGAAGAAGGTAGAAAACATCAAATCTATTTCCGAACACTTGGAAATACCATAATGCTCGTTCCTCCATTAGCGATATCTCAAAAAGATCTTAACTTTCTAATTGATGGAACCATATGTACAATCAAATCAATATCTAGGAAATTATGATGAATTCTTTTTTTGTTACTGGAACTGATACTGATGTTGGAAAAACATGTGTCAGTGCTTCAATAGCTAAACATCTTCGTGATATTGATGTAGATGTTGGTGTGATGAAGCCTTTTGCATCTGGTTACAAGGCAACACCTGATTCTGTATCCGAGGATGTTGAAATTTTAATGAAATATTCGGGAGTAAAAGATCCTGTTGATCTTGTAAATCCATATTATTTTGAAATTCCTACTTCTCCATATGATGCATCTAAACAACTTAATCTTGAAATTGATATCTCCAAGGTAATTGAATCATACAAACAACTTGCTTCAATACATGATGTTGTAATTGTAGAAGGAATCGGTGGAATTATGACTCCTATATCTAAAAATTATTTTGTTTCTGATCTGATTTCTGATTTACAATTGAGTTCATTCATTGTAACTGGTTCTAAAATCGGTGCTGTAAATCATTTCATGTTGACATACGAGCATGTACGACAAAAAAATTTGAATTTAAAAGGATTTTTGGTAAATCAAAATGTTTCTGACGGGTATGAGTTAACTAATTTGAAGCATCAAATCTTTGGTCTAACTGGACGCAAAGTTTTTGGTGCAATTCCATACAATCATTCATTTACCATTGAATCGTATGTTGAAAATTTTCCAAATTTTGTTGATATATCAAACCTAGGTCTTGAAAATATTTAGTTTATTCATCTTCTTTGTTTTAATAAAATTTTGAGCATCTTTCAAAAATTTACCAAAAGACTCTTTTTTTGTTATGTATGTAGGTTGTGGAATTTCAATATGATCTTTTGAAATAATCCATATGTTTAGATCCTCTTTCTGAATTTTCTTTATATCTTGAATTCTTTGTTTTATT
>OFBG01000023.1_pt1 | contig 13499 bp, 10 predicted proteins | sample 1520521 | NCBI WGS metagenome assembly OFBG01 (sample SAMEA3696448, study PRJEB22514) | metagenome | biome: water; feature: marine; material: hydrothermal vent | place: Pacific Ocean | collected 2014-08-15 | depth 1539 m
AATTGCACTTGCCCCTCTCGTAGGTGCCGTTATTGCCGGATTCTTTGGTGGTATGCTGGGTCGTACAGCCACGCATACGATTACAATTTTAGGTGTATTGGTTTCAACCATATTGGCATTGGTTGTCTTTAATTATCATGTGCTAGAACAAGGTGAAGTCTTTAATCAAAACCTCTACACTTGGATGCAAATTGGCGGCCTGAATATTAGTGTTGGTTTCTTAGTGGATAACCTAACTTCGGTGATGTTAGTGGTGGTTTCATTCGTTTCATTGATGGTACATATTTATACCATTGGCTATATGCACGATGATAAGGGTTATACCAAATTCTTTAGTTATATTTCATTGTTCACTTTCTCGATGTTTATGCTGGTCATGAGTAATAACTTCATGCAGCTGTTCTTTGGTTGGGAGGCGGTAGGCCTAGTGTCTTATCTATTGATTGGTTTTTGGCATCATAAAGAATCAGCCGTTGAAGCCAACTTAAAAGCTTTCTTAGTCAATCGTGTTGGTGACTTTGGCTTCTTGTTAGGTATTGGACTGGTGCTGGCTTTTAGTGGTTCGTTAGATTATATGGAAGTATTCGCAAGCCTTGATAACACGATGAATCAACAGCTATGGGGTCTAGATTTAATTACCGTGATTTGCTTATTGTTGTTTGTAGGTGCCATGGGTAAATCAGCACAAGTGCCATTACACGTCTGGCTTCCAGGTTCAATGGAAGGCCCAACACCAATTTCAGCGCTCATCCACGCAGCAACCATGGTGACAGCCGGTATCTTTATGGTGTCACGCATGTCGCCAATGTTTGAGCTTAGCGATGTAGCACTAACTGTGGTAATGGTGGTGGGTGCAATTACCGCCTTGTTTATGGGTTTACTCGGCATTGTACAAAACGATATTAAAAAAGTGGTGGCATACTCTACATTGTCACAGCTAGGTTACATGACTGTTGCTCTAGGTGTGAGTGCTTACTCAGTGGCGATTTTCCACTTAATGACGCATGCCTTCTTTAAAGCATTGTTATTCCTAGGTGCGGGTTCAGTGATTGTTGCAATGCATCACGAGCAAGACATTAGAAAAATGGGTGGTTTGCGTAAGAAAATGCCAATCACTTATTGGACGGGTTTAATTGGCACGCTAGCCTTGATTGGCTTCCCAGGTTTTGCTGGCTTCTATTCAAAAGATATGATTATTGAAGCCGTACACTTCTCATCATTGCCATACGCAGAATGGGTTTACTATGCTGTTGTTGCCGGTGTCTTTATTACCGCTTTCTATTCATTTAGAATGTTCTTTTTGGTGTTCCATGGAAAATCACGCGTTGATCACCACACCGAAGAACATCTGCATGAGTCGGCACCATCGATTACTTTCCCGTTAATCGCGTTAGCAATTCCTTCAGCGGTGATTGGTTATTTCACTATTGATCCAATGTTATTTAACGGTTGGTTAGATAACGCCATTACCATTGATGCGGCTAAACACGTATCAATGACTGAACTGTCAAAAATATTCCATGGTGCGGCCGCGATGATTCCACACGCTGTATACACCTTGCCATTCTGGATGATGGTTGGTGGTATTGTAGCAGCCTGGATATTGTCACTCTATCGTACGCAGTGGGCTGACTGGATACAGAAAACCTTCCACCGTACCAACTACGCTTTGGAGTCTTTATACGGGTTTGACCGTTTTAACGAGATCGTCTTTGTTAATGGCGTCAAGAAATTAGGTAATTTATTATGGAAAGTGTCTGACTCTATGCTAATTGACAAAATGTTAGTGAACGGCAGTGCAAGACTGGTTGGTTTTGTTGGTTCTGTGGTTCGACCAATCCAAACAGGTTATGTTTATCATTATGCATTTTTTATGATTTTCAGTCTATTAATTATTTTAACTTGGGTGCTGTTTGCAGGCGATAACCCACTACTACACTTCGAGTTTTAATTATGGAATTATTAAGCTTATTAATTTGGTTGCCAATTTTAGGCGGCGTATTGGTTATCTTGATCGGTAATGACCGTTCGGACACAGCTCGCTGGGTTTCTGTAGCGATTTCAGTCTTGATTTTTGTGATGTCTTTAAGTCTTTATACCGGCTTTGACAGTACGACACATCTGATGCAATTTGTTGAAAAGACCTCGTGGATTTCTCAATTCGATATTAATTATCACATCGGTGTTGATGGCATCTCAATGCCACTGATTATCTTAACAACGTTCTCAACTGTCTTGGTGTTGATTGCCGGCTGGGAAGTCATTCAAAAGAGAACGGCGCATTACATGGCGGCGTTCTTAATGATGGAAGGCTTGATTATTGGTGTGTTCTCATCACTCGATGCGATTCTTTTCTACGCTTTCTGGGAAGCGTCTTTGATTCCAATGCTATTGATTATCGGTATTTGGGGTGGCGATAATCGCGTTTATGCAGCGGTGAAGTTTTTCTTGTATACCTTCTTGGGTTCGGTATTCATGTTGGTGTCACTCATTTACATGTACAACAAAGGCGGTTCGTTCTCAATTTTAGACATGCATAATTTGAGCTTAACAGCCACTGAGCAAGCATGGATTTTCTGGGCATTCTTTATGGCCTTTGCCGTCAAAGTACCGATGTTCCCAGTACATACTTGGTTGCCTGATGCACACGTACAAGCACCAACAGGTGGTTCTGTGATTCTAGCGGCGATTATGTTAAAAATGGGTGGCTACGGCTTCTTTCGTTTTTCATTGCCAATCACGCCTGATGCGTCTTTGCAGTTTTCAGATGTAGTGATTGCTCTATCCCTTATTGCTATTGTTTATATTGGCTTTGTGGCTTTAGTACAAAGAGACATGAAAAAGCTAATTGCTTATTCTTCAATTTCCCATATGGGCTTTGTCACTTTAGGTGTGTTTGCCTTGTTCTTGGCTTACCAGCCAGGTTCACCAGAGGGGGCTTTATTAGGGCTTGAAGGTGCGATGGTGCAGATGATTTCACATGGTTTTATCTCGGCTGCCATGTTCTTGGTGGTGGGTGTGTTGTATGATCGACTACACTCTAGAGAGATTTCCACCTATGGTGGTGTGATTAATTCGATGCCGAAGTTTACCGGCTTTGCGGTGCTATTCGCGATGGCGAATGCTGGTTTGCCAGGCACCTCAGGTTTTGTTGGCGAGTTTATGGTTATCTTAGCTGCTGTACAAGCCAATATTTGGTACGCAGTATTAGCAGCGACAACCTTGATTGTTGGTGCAGCTTATACTTTATGGATGGTCAAGCGTGTATTTTGGGGTCCCATCACCAATCCTGCAGTAGAAACTTTAAATGATATTAATGGGCGCGAGTTCTTTGTCTTAACAATTTTGGCATTGGCAGTAATCATTATGGGCCTGTATCCACAGCCGGTGATTGAAGTTATGCACAGCTCAATTGAACACTTGTTAAATCAAGCATTAACTTCTAAACTTTAAGAATTATGACTAATAATATGTTCGTATTTGACACTTCAACTTTATGGGCGGCTTTGCCAGAAATCTTTTTATTGAGCTCGATTGTGGTGATATTACTGCTTGATCTTTTCTTAACTAAAGGATTTAAACAAGTTACTTATTACTTAACGCAAGCAAGCTTACTAATGACAGGTATTTTGTCATACAGCCTAATTGGACAGCCAGAGACGATCATCTTTGGGAATTCATTTGTATTGGATGATATGGCCTCGGTATTCAAAGTCTTTATGATGGGTGCTGCAATGGTGGCAATGGTGTATTCACGTCATTACTTAACTCAGCACTCTTTGTTTAAAGGTGAATATTTCGTCTTAGTATTGCTGTCAATTTTAGGCATGATGGTGATGGTGTCAGGCTATAGCTTGCTAACGTTGTATCTAGGTCTTGAGATCTTGTCATTATCACTTTATACCTTAATTGCCATTGCCCGAAAAAGATCAGGTGCAATTGAAGCAGCACTTAAATACTTTGTACTAGGTGCAATTGCTTCGGGCTTATTACTTTATGGCATGAGTATGATTTACGGTATTACAGGCAGTATTAATATCAGCGATATCGCTGCATTTGCCTCAGATACGAATCTTGGTTCAAGAGAAACATTAATCATTAACTTTGGCCTAGTGTTCTTAGTCATTGGTATAGCCTTTAAACTCGGCGCTGTACCATTCCATATGTGGGTACCCGATGTATATCAAGGCTCGCCAACATCCGTTACGATGTTTATATCAACCGTACCAAAGATTGCCGCTGTTGCTATGTTAGTGCGTTTACTGGTAGATGGATTGGGCTCGATGCATGCTTACTGGGCAGATCTGTTTATGATCCTAGCATTGTTATCTATTGCACTTGGCTCAGTTGTAGCGCTGATGCAAACTAACATCAAGCGCATGTTTGCGTATTCAACCATTTCACATGTGGGATTTGTAATGTTAGGTTTTGTTACTGGTGTAGTGACTGGTTATGGTGCAGCTACATTCTACATTTTGGTTTATGTACTGATGAGTTTGGCAGCGTTCGGTGTAATCATCTTACTTAACAAAAAAGGCTTTGAAGCAGATCAAATTTCAGACTATAAAGGCTTAAGTAAGCACTCGCCTTGGTTTGCGTTAATGATGTTAATGGTGATGTTGTCAATGGCGGGTGTACCACCATTTATTGGTTTTTATTCAAAATTCTTTATCTTGCAGCAAGTTATCTCTGCAGGCTTTGTGACGGTGGCTATCATTGCCGTGGTATTTGCCGTGATTAGTGCTTACTACTATTTACAAATCATTAAGTCCATGTACTTTAATGAGCCCGAAGGTGAAATTAGTATTGTTGCTCCAATGGATATGAAGCTCGTCCTATCCATTAATGCAATACTTATCTTGGTGGTTGGTATATTCCCTGATTTTTGGATGAAGCTCGCACTTTCATTGTTCTAAACAGGTCATTTGTAAAATTAAGACTGCAAGTGCAGCTTTTTTTATTGGTTATTAATTTGAATTTTTCCTAATTCGTTTTGCCTTTTCCAGGCATGACCATAAATCACTTCATAAGTCGCAGGTAGTTTGCCATCTTTTCGATAGGATTCATACATCTTAATCATTAGTTGAAATTTGTTTTTACCCATAAGAGATTTTGATCGAGTGCTAACTGTTTGCGCACCGATGGCTTTGAGATCTCTCAATAAATCCGTAACCGTTTGATAAGTAAGGGTGAGTGTTTCCATTTCCATTACCGGAGATTGAAAGCCAGCACCAAGCATTTGATCACCAATATCATGCATGTCAGTGAATGTATTTACATGGGTATCACTATCAACCACTGACCAGCTCTTTTTCAGTTCTTTAAGTGTATCTGGACCAAAGGTGGAGAACAGGATTAATCCGTTGTTTTTAAGTACTCTATGGATTTCTGAGAACAGTTGCTTAAGGTCTGGGCACCACTGCATCATAAGGCTTGAGATAACCATATCAACACTTTTGTCAGCCAAAGGAAGTTGATAAGCATCGGCACAGATTTTATTGCTTGATGGATTATATTTTAAAGAGGCTTGGGCAAAATCTAGGCAAATGAGTTGTGAATCTGGAAAGCGTTTGGAAAGCTGTTTACTAAGCAACCCTGTGCCTGCACCGAGATCAAGAATAACACTCGATTCACCTGAGATAACATCTAGCTTAGCATCTAGGCGAGTAGCAATTTCTTTTTGTAAAAAAGCGTGTTCATCGTATTGACCTGATGCTTTATTAAAGGCTGATCTTACTGAAGACATTGCTCGACCTTGTTGGTAATGTGTTGTATTAAATCAAAATAATGAAGAGCGCCTTTGTCTAATTGGTACCCCATGATGTCAATATTGGTCGTGTTGATATTTAAACCTTCAATCAATACATTGATACGTTTACTGGGTATTTCTGTGGTGCTGAGCAAGCATTTTGTTTTTTTAGCTTGCATGGTCTGCTTGGCTTTAAGTATTTTTTGGATACTAAGCCTATCCCCGTGTGATTGAGTAACAGCGGTTGATTTTTGCAAATGATTGGATTTAATAAAATATTCAAACGTATTTGAAAATGTGGCAATGGGTGTTGCTTTGTATTTAGACAGTTGCTGATTAATATCATGTTTAAGCTGTTCTAATTTTTGATCAACTTGAGCTAAATTGTTATGATAGATAGCCGAGTTATTTTTATCAATTTGACTTAGTTTGTCAGCAAGTAATTTTGCAAAGTTTTGCATATGGTTGATGTCTAGCCAGCTATGATGGTTAGTGACCTGCTTATTAATAATGAATTGTTTGCTACTATCAATACTATTTAACGCTTTGCTTAACCCTGTTTCAAAATTAGGATGTATAGAAATAACTAAATCTGCTTGATCTAATAAAGATAATTGCGAAGGTTTGAGATGGAAATGGTGAGCAGATTGTTGATTTTCTAATAATAGATTGGGTGTAGTAACACCTTGAGTTAGGTGACTGACAATAGAGTGGATTGGTTTAATGCTAACGACAATATTTGGGCTAGCAAAAGTAGTGGTGATAGATAGTAGGGCAATAAAAATCAGGCGAAAAATCATGTGGGTGATTATACCCGTAGCATCGCTTACTTTTGACAGACAAAAATGGCACGTTTTGGTGCGGGCAAACCTTCGATGGTAAGGTTGTCATCATTCGGATCTAAAAAATCTTGAAGTGACTGGGTGTTATCTCCAATCCAATGGGTGGCGCGCTGTTCTTCAGGCGTGGTTTTGGTGACGTCTACCAACTTAATATCACTAAAACCAGCCTGCTCCAGCCAAGTATGCAATGTGTCTGTTGATGGCAAACACCAAACGTTACGCATTCTAGCGTAGCGATCTTCAGGAATGATTTGATCGCCATGCTTATTATCAATAACTAGCGTTTCTAAAACGAGCTCACCTCCTTTTGTCATCACATTTTTAAGTTGTTGTAAATGCAGACTATGGTCTTTTTGATGGTAGAGCACCCCCATAGAAAACACGGTATCGAATATAGATTCATTCGGCATTTGTTCTAGCTTTAATGGCAATATAAAAGCATTTGGCGGGCTGCTAATCAGTGAGCGTATGGCTTGGAATTGGTAATTAAATAATAAGAACGGTTCGATTCCTAATGCAATGTTAGCGCCAGCTAGTGCCATCAAGTAAGTAAAGTAGCCATTGCCAGAGCCAACATCAAGCACAGCCTTACCTTTGAGTGATTTAATGTGAGGCGCCACTCTGTCCCATTTCATATCACCACGCCATTCGCTATCGAGTTGCAAGTCTCCAATTTGATAGGGGCCTTTGCGCCAAGGCATCAGCTGTTTAAAAGCAGATTCTAATTGTTTTTTGTCAATGGCTTGTGAATTAATTTTAAGATAAGGCGAGGCGTATTGAACTCCCCCTTGCGGTTGGGTTTTAATGGATTCAATCGCCTTTACCCATTTGGGGATATTGCCATTATTAACCGAGAATGCTTGCTCTGACAATTCAACAAGTTGCACACATAAAGGTGATAATTTTGATTCAAGGCATTGTTTGGAAAAATCGTTAAGCATAAACATTTGTGATTAAAAATAAGTAGTATAAAATATAGAATCAAAGAGGGGAGAAGTCAACTTTTAACAACTTTTAACTTTATCGGAGATATGAAAATAATGAAAAATACTTTAAGTTTTGTAGCAGCATTTGCTTTAGCAACTAGCGTAATGGCAGGTGGCGATGACCGTGATGTAGGACCAGTTGAGTCGTTTGATGAAATCGCACCCATTGCTGAACCGGTTGCTGATCAAACAGTTGTGGGTAATCAAGATCCGCAAGAGTTAGTGTTAGGCACAACACCGGCTGGCATTCCAGTCACTAAGGTGGCACATATTGCTTGTAAAGATAAGCTCGGCTTATCTGATGAAAATATTGCCCGATTCATGGATGCGTTAGCTGGCGGCTCTGTTTATAATACTGGCCCGATTGATGCAATGGGTACCTTGTTCTCACCAAACAGATGGGCAGATTATTACACCTGTGTTGAAGAATTTAAATAAGCTAATTATTTAAATCAATAAAAAAGCCCGCAATGCGGGCTTTTTTATTGCCGGTTAAATACTGAAAGGCCTTTGCTAATCATCCCTATTTATGCAAAGCTCTCACTGACTTAGATTTCAAGTAAAGCGTTTTCTTTTTCATTGAGTTTGTCATCGACTGACTTCACGTGGTCATCAGTGATTTTTTGAATGTTGTCTTCTGCTTTACGCGATTCATCTTCTGAGATCTCTTTTTCTTTTAACAGTTCTTTAAAATCAGAGTTAGCATCACGTCGAATATTGCGAATAGCAACTTTGGCTTGTTCGGCCTCGTCTTTAACCACACGTACTAATTCACGACGACGCTCTTCAGTGAGTGGCGGTAGAGGGATACGCATTACTTGACCGACTGTTTGTGGATTAAGGCCTAAATCAGACATCATGATGGCTTTTTCAACGACAGCCACCATGTCTTTTTCCCATGGTGACACCTTAAGAGTGCGTGAATCCTCAGCATTGATATTAGCCACTTGTGAGATAGGCACCATTGAGCCGTAATAATCAACTTGGATTTGCTCGAGTAGGGACGGATGGGCGCGACCCGCACGAATTTTACTGAATGCATTTTCTAGAGAGGCGATGGTTTTATTCATACGCTCATTAGCATCTTGTTGAATTTCATTTAACATATTATTCCTCTGATTATTGCTAGCCTATAATGGTGCCTAGCGATTCACCTTTTAAAATATTAGACAAGGTCTTTGGATCTTCGAGCATGCTGAAGACGCAGATTTCTAACTTGTGTTCACGACACAAAGCAAAAGCAGCTGTGTCCATAATTTGAAGATTTTTTTCAATGGCTTCATCAAAGCTCAATGAGTCGTAACGAGTCGCATCAGGATTTTTCATTGGGTCGTCGGTATAGACACCATCTACTTTGGTGGCTTTAAAGACGATATCAGCACCAATTTCAATACCACGTAGCACAGCGCCAGTATCTGTAGTGAAGCAAGGGCTACCTGTCCCTGCTGAAAAAATAACCACTTTGCCTTCGCTAAGTGCTTGCTTGGCTTTGTTGTGATCAACTGGATCACAAACACCACCACCAATTGGAAAGCCTGACATAACCAGTGCATCAATCCCGGATTGTTTGCAAGCATCTGCAATGGCCAAAGCATTAATGACGGTAGCCAACATGCCCATATGATCGCCAGTGACGCGGTTCATGCCCGCCTCAGCTAATGCCGCCCCTCTAAAAATATTGCCACCACCAACAACAATACCCACCTCAACTTTTTGATCAAGTGCGGATTGGATAATACTAATAACTTTACTTAGTGTGTCGGGATCAACAGTATTTTCAGTGTTGGCCAAAGCCTCACCACTGAGTTTTAATAAGATGCGTTTGTATTTGCTCATTCTTAACAGAGTCGTTAAATTATTTTAGATTTTACATTGCGTGAGCGTTATAATGAACCCTTTGTCCGACATATTTTTATCACATTAGAATGGATCATATTAGCATTCGTGGCGCCAGAGTCCACAACTTAAAAAATATCGATATCGATATCCCCAGAAACAAGCTGGTTGTTATTACCGGATTATCTGGTTCAGGTAAGTCATCATTGGCTTTCGATACAATTTATGCTGAAGGTCAGCGCCGTTACGTAGAATCTTTATCGGCTTATGCACGCCAGTTTTTATCCTTGATGGAAAAGCCTGATGTGGATCATATTGAAGGCTTGTCTCCGGCGATTTCTATCGAGCAAAAAGCCACTTCGCATAATCCACGTTCTACCGTTGGCACCATTACTGAAATTTATGATTATTTAAGATTGTTGTTTGCCCGTGCCGGCATGCCAAAATGCCCCGAACATAAAATCGATTTAGTCTCGCAAACCGTCTCACAGATGGTGGATGGAATCATGGCTTTACCCGAAGGCACTAAGATTATGTTACTCGCGCCTGTGGTGCAAAATCGTAAGGGCAGTCATAAAAAAATGCTTGAAGAGTTGTCACATCAGGGTTTTTTACGTGCACGTGTTGATGGAGAGATTGTGTATCTGGACGACATGAGCGAACTTGATGGTAAAACGCATCACACCATTGAGATTGTGGTTGATCGTCTTAAGGTTAGAAAAGATATTACTTCTCGCTTGTCTGAGTCTTTAGAAACAGCCTTAAATTTAAGTGCGGGCTTGGTGCGTATTGCGTCAATGGACAGTGAGACAGAGCAAGAAGAATTGGTGTTTTCAGCTAAGTTTTCTTGTATTGAGTGCGGATATTCTTTAGAAGAGTTAGAGCCAAGATTGTTTTCATTTAACAACCCAGTTGGCGCTTGCCCAAGTTGTGATGGACTGGGTGTTAGAGATGTTTTTGATGAAGATAAAGTGGTGGCCAATCCTGAAATGAGTTTGGCCGATGGTGCAATTTATGGCTGGGGTCGATCGAATGCTTATTTTTATCAAATTTTAATGTTGGTCGGGCAATATTATGGCTTTAGTATTGACACCCCGTATGAATTATTGAGTGATGAGCATAAGCACATTGTCTTGTATGGCAGCGGTGAAGATGAAATCGACTTTTCAAAAATTAAGGGACGCAAGGGTTGGGCAAACAAAGCCAAGCCATTTGACGGTGTTATTCCAAGAATGATGCGTCGTTACGAAGAAAGCGAAATTCGATCTGTACGTGAAGAATTGTCACGTTATGTGGTCACTAAAGATTGCGCTAGTTGCGAAGGGGATCGACTAAACGAGTCTGCCAGAAATGTGTTTATTGGCGGTTACAATTTATCGCATATTACCAAACTATCCATTGCCAATATTTATGAGTTTTTTAAAGATTTAAAGTTGGAAGGTGCCCGCGGTAAAATTGCCGATAAAATTTTAAAAGAAATCATTCAGCGTTTAGAATTTTTGATTAATGTCGGTTTGGAATATTTAAGTTTAGAGCGCCGTTCTAGTACTTTGTCCGGCGGTGAGGCACAACGCATTCGCTTGGCTAGCCAAATAGGTGCGGGCTTAATGGGTGTTTTGTATGTCTTGGATGAGCCGTCAATTGGTCTTCATCAGCGAGATAATGAAAAGCTGTTAAACACGTTAACTTATTTGCGAGATATTGGTAATACAGTGATTGTAGTAGAGCATGATGAAGATGCGATTAATCAGGCAGATCATGTAATTGATATCGGCCCAGGTGCAGGTAAACATGGTGGTGAAATTATTGCTTGTGGTACGCCACAAGAAATCAGAGACAATCCTAAATCCCTCACTGGTGACTACCTTAGTGGTCGTCAGAGTATTGCGATTCCGAATGAGCGAAAAACTGCACAAAACTGGCTTAAGATCCGAGGCGCTTCAGGCAATAATCTTGATCAAGTTGATTTGTCAATTCCAGTCGGTGTGCTTACCTGTATCACCGGTGTTTCAGGCTCTGGAAAATCCACCTTGATTAACGATACGCTATACGCTTTAGCGGCTAGAGAGTTGAACCGTGCACAAACAACACCTGCACCTCACACTTCTGTTGAGGGGCTTGGATATTTTGACAAGGTGGTTAATATTGATCAAAGTCCAATTGGCCGTACACCACGTTCAAACCCGGCAACTTACACTGGTGTGTTTTCATTGGTTCGTGATTTGTTTTCTCAAACTCTAGAGGCGCGTTCACGCGGTTATAAAGCTGGGCGCTTTAGTTTTAATGTTAAAGGCGGACGTTGTGAAGCTTGTAAGGGTGATGGCTTGATCAAGGTGGAGATGCATTTCTTGCCTGATATTTATGTGCCTTGTGACGTGTGTCATGGTCGTCGATACAATCGTGAAACTTTAGAGATTTTTTACAAGGGTAAAACCATTGCGCAAGTTTTAGAAATGACGGTTGAAGATGCAGTGGTGTTTTTTGAGCCTCTGCCAAAAATTAAACAAAAATTACAAACGCTGATGGATGTTGGTTTGTCATATATTACTTTAGGACAGAATGCCACCACCTTATCAGGCGGTGAAGCACAGCGAATTAAACTGGCTAAAGAGTTATCTAAAATAGATACGGGTCAAACCCTTTATATTTTAGACGAACCAACCACAGGCCTGCATTTTCATGACATCAAGCAATTGCTAGCAGTGATTAATCGCCTACGCGAGCGTGAAAATACCATTGTGATTATTGAGCACAATTTAGATGTGATTAAAACTGCAGATTGGATTGTAGATTTGGGGCCAGAAGGCGGTGATAAAGGTGGAAAAATCATTGCAACCGGCACACCTGAAGAAGTCGCAAAAATTAAAGGTTCTTACACTGGGCAATATTTAAAAGCTTACTTGTAGTCTTCGAACTTCCGAGGCTTTAAAATCTTTTATTTCGTAACGATATTTCTTAGAGCCTTTGGTCATTTTTATAATGACTGGCAGGTATCGATATTCAGATAAGAAGTAAGCCTGCATGTTGTTGTTTTCGCTGTTAATGCGCTCTACTTTGATGGCATTAAAGGTTTGGTTATCAACGCTAACGATTTGGTTTTCAGTTTTTTTATAATACTGTTGCTCGACAGATTTCCCATCCGCTACTTGATAGCTAAATTCGGATTGATTTGGCCTGTCTTTAAGGTCATATGATAGTGCTAGAAATAAACTGAGTGGATCAACAACATTACCTTTTTTTACTTTCCAAGTAATCACTTTAGGCTGGGTTTTGGTTAGGCCAGACATGACAGTGCCGCTTTCTGAATAAATATCAATGACATAATTTTCACTAACTTGCTTGCCTTCTTGCTCCAAAATTTGGTAATTAATGCTACCTACACCTTCTTTATTGATTAAAAAAGTGGAGCTTGCAGAAATGGTGTAATCTTTAATTAAAGCAGCCAGACCTGAAGTTTTGGCGTTGGCGGTATAAAAATATTGGTCGCCTAACTGATGCAGTGTTCTGACTTCTTCAGCAATCTTAACACCATTGATTGACAGCTGGTAGTTTGCTGTGTGTGGCTCAAAAGCAAGGGCAGTATTGACGTAGAAAAACAGGATTGAAATAATGAGCTTCACAGTGCTTTCCCGTCTAAGATAGCCTTTCCATTATTTAACTCAAGCCTACCTTGGGTAAACCAATGAATAACTTTAGGAAAAAGTTTATGTTCCTCAATCAATACTCTTTTAGCTAGAGAGCTAGCATCATCACTAGGTAAGACAGCAACGCGACTTTGAGCAATAACAGGGCCACCATCAAGCTCAGCAGTAACAAAATGAATACTGACGCCATGCTCTTTTTCGTTCGCATCAATGACACGCTGATGGGTATTGAGACCTTGAAATTTTGGCAATAGAGAGGGGTGGATATTCAGCATTTTTCCACAATATTGTTGAACGAACGCTTCAGTGAAAATGCGCATAAATCCTGCTAAGATGATAATATCAGGATTGTACCTGTTAATGGTTTCACTAACAACTTGGTCAAAAGCTTCTCTAGAATCAAATTGAGTATGGTCAATAACATGACAAGGGATGCCTGCAT
>OFBG01000025.1_pt1 | contig 13459 bp, 10 predicted proteins | sample 1520521 | NCBI WGS metagenome assembly OFBG01 (sample SAMEA3696448, study PRJEB22514) | metagenome | biome: water; feature: marine; material: hydrothermal vent | place: Pacific Ocean | collected 2014-08-15 | depth 1539 m
AATTGCACTTGCCCCTCTCGTAGGTGCCGTTATTGCCGGATTCTTTGGTGGTATGTTGGGTCGTACGGCTACACATACCATCACAATTTTAGGCGTGTTAGTTTCAACCGTATTGGCATTAGTTGTCTTTAATCACCATGTTTTAGAGCAGGGTGCAGTCTTTAATCAAAACCTGTATACCTGGATGCAAATTGGCAGTCTGAATGTCAGTGTTGGCTTCTTAGTTGATAACTTAACCTCGGTGATGTTAGTGGTAGTTTCATTCGTTTCATTGATGGTGCATATTTACACTGTTGGCTATATGCATGACGATGATGGCTACACCAAGTTCTTTAGTTATATCTCATTGTTCACTTTCTCAATGTTTATGCTGGTTATGAGTAATAACTTCATGCAGTTGTTCTTTGGTTGGGAAGCAGTGGGCCTTGTTTCATACTTATTGATTGGTTTTTGGCATCATAAAGAATCAGCTGTTGAGGCCAACTTAAAAGCCTTCATAGTTAACCGTGTTGGTGACTTTGGCTTCTTATTAGGCATTGGTCTGGTGCTAGCTTTTAGTGGCTCACTTGATTATATGGAAGTATTTTCAAGCTTAGACAAGGTTGTGGGTCAATCACTATGGGGTGCGGACTTAATTACTGTTATTTGCCTATTGTTATTCGTAGGTGCAATGGGTAAATCAGCACAAGTACCATTACACGTTTGGCTGCCAGGCTCAATGGAAGGTCCAACACCAATTTCAGCACTCATTCACGCAGCGACCATGGTCACAGCCGGTATCTTTATGGTGTCACGTATGTCACCAATGTTTGAGCTTAGCGATGTAGCATTGACTGTGGTTATGGTAGTTGGCGCTATTACTGCCTTATTCATGGGTCTATTGGGCATTGTTCAAAACGATATTAAAAAAGTGGTGGCTTACTCTACGTTATCACAGTTAGGTTACATGACCGTTGCGTTAGGTGTGAGTGCTTATTCAGTGGCGATTTTCCACCTCATGACGCACGCCTTCTTTAAGGCTTTGTTATTCTTAGGTGCGGGCTCAGTGATTGTGGCGATGCATCATGAACAAGACATTCGTAAAATGGGTGGCCTGCGCAAGAAAATGCCAATCACTTATTGGACAGGCTTGATTGGTACGCTTGCTTTGATTGGTTTCCCAGGTTTTGCCGGCTTTTACTCAAAAGATATGATTATTGAAGCCGTACACTTCTCATCATTACCATATGCAGAATGGGTTTATTACGCTGTTGTTGCCGGTGTCTTTATTACCGCTTTCTATTCATTCAGAATGTTCTTTTTGGTATTCCATGGAAAATCACGCGTTGATCACCACACTGAAGAACATCTGCATGAGTCAGCGCCATCGATTACTTTCCCATTAATTGCGTTAGCAATTCCTTCAGCGGTGATTGGTTATTTCACCATCGATCCAATGTTATTTAACGGCTGGTTGGATAACGCCATTACCATTGATGCGGCTAAACATGTATCAATGACTGAACTATCAAAAATGTTCCATGGTGCGGCTGCAATGATTCCTCATGCGGTTCAAACACTACCATTCTGGATGATGGTCGGCGGTATTGTGGCTGCTTGGATATTGTCACTCTATCGCACACAGTGGGCTGACTGGATACAGAAAACCTTCCATCGAACTAACTACGCCTTGGAATCTTTATACGGATTTGATCGTTTCAATGAAATTGTCTTTGTTAATGGCGTCAAGAAATTGGGTAATTTGTTATGGAAAGTGTCTGATTCCATGCTGATTGACAAAATTTTAGTGAACGGCAGTGCAAGACTGGTTGGCTTTATTGGCTCTGTAGTTCGACCGATTCAAACTGGTTATGTTTATCATTATGCATTCTTCATGATTTTCAGTTTATTAATTATTTTAACTTGGGTGCTGTTTGCAGGCGATAACCCATTACTATCTATCGAGTTATAACTATGGAACTATTGAGTTTATTAATTTGGCTACCAATCTTAGGTGGCGCATTGGTTATCCTGATTGGTAATGATCGCGCTGAGACAGCAAAGTGGTTAAGTGTAGCAATCTCTGTTGTTATATTTGTGATGTCGTTAAGTCTTTATACAGATTTTGATAGCACAACACATCTGATGCAATTTGAAGAGAAAGCATCGTGGATTTCTTATTTTGATATCAACTACCATATTGGTGTTGATGGTATCTCGATGCCACTCATTATCTTAACAACGTTCTCAACCATTCTAGTCATTATTGCTGGCTGGGAAGTCATTACTCGTAGAACCGCACATTATATGGCGGCATTCTTAATGATGGAAGGCTTGATTATTGGTGTATTTTCATCGCTAGACGCAATTTTATTTTATGCCTTTTGGGAAGCGTCACTGATTCCAATGCTTTTAATCATTGGTATATGGGGTGGCGATAATCGTGTGTATGCCGCTATTAAGTTCTTCCTATATACATTCTTAGGTTCAGTAATGTTGTTGGTGTCGTTAATCTATATGTATACCAAAGGTGGTTCGTTTTCAATTCTAGATATGCATAATTTAAGCTTGACAGCGGCAGAGCAGGCGTGGATATTCTGGGCATTCTTTGTGGCATTCGCTGTAAAAGTTCCAATGTTCCCAGTACATACATGGCTACCAGACGCTCACGTACAAGCGCCTACTGGCGGTTCTGTGATTCTAGCAGCCATTATGTTAAAAATGGGTGGTTATGGCTTTTTTCGTTTTTCATTACCGATTACGCCAGATGCGTCTTTACAGTTCGCAGATGTAGTGATTGCCCTATCTCTCATTGCCATTGTTTATATTGGCTTTGTTGCCTTAGTGCAAAGAGACATGAAAAAGCTAATCGCTTATTCTTCGATTTCACACATGGGGTTTGTGACTTTGGGTGTATTTGCCTTGTTCTTTATTCTAAAAATGGGTGCAGATGGTAATATTGTATCAATCAATAGCGGTAGTGTTGAGGGTGCCCTGCTAGGGCTTGAAGGTGCTATGGTACAGATGATTTCACATGGATTTATTTCAGCTGCCATGTTCTTAGTGGTAGGTGTATTGTACGACCGTCTACATTCAAGAGAAATTTCAACATATGGCGGCGTGATAAACTCGATGCCTAAGTTCACCGGCTTTGCCGTACTGTTTGCGATGGCCAATGCTGGCTTGCCAGGCACATCCGGCTTTGTTGGTGAATTTATGGTGATCCTAGCTGCGCTTCAGGCCAATATTTGGTACGCGGTATTAGCGGCGACAACACTAATTGTTGGTGCAGCCTACACCTTATGGATGGTCAAGCGTGTATTCTGGGGTCCAATCACCAATCCAGCAGTAGAAAATTTGAACGATATTAATGGGCGCGAATTCTTTGTCTTGGCAATCTTGGCATTAGCAGTATTAATTATGGGTCTATATCCACAGCCAGTAATTGAAGCTATGCACAGCTCAATTGAACACTTATTAAATCAAGCATTAACGTCTAAATTATGATGAATACATTCCAATTTGATACAGCGTCGTTACTGGTAGCTTTGCCAGAAATCTTTTTATTAAGCTCGATTGTAGTGATACTGCTGTTAGATATTTTCTTAACCAAAGGATTTAAGCAAGTTACTTATTACTTAACGCAAGCAAGCTTACTAATGACAGGTATTTTGTCATACAGTCTAATTGGACAGCCAGAGACACTTATCTTTAGTAATTCATTTGTAATGGATGATATGGCCTCGGTATTCAAAGTCTTTATGATGGGCGCTGCGATGGTGGCAATGGTGTATTCTCGTCACTACTTAACCCAGCACTCCTTGTTTAGAGGTGAGTATTTCATCTTAGTATTGTTATCAATCCTAGGCATGATGGTCATGGTATCAGGCTATAGCTTACTAACATTGTATCTAGGGCTTGAAATTTTGTCATTATCACTCTATACCTTGATTGCCATTGCACGTAAAAGATCAGGTGCAATTGAAGCGGCACTTAAATACTTTGTACTGGGTGCAATTGCATCAGGCCTATTGCTTTATGGTATGAGTATGATTTACGGCATTAGTGGCAGTCTTAATATTATCGATATCGCTGCGTTTGCATCTGATGCAAATCTTGGCTCAAGAGAAACATTAATCATTAACTTTGGCCTAGTGTTCTTAGTCATTGGTATTGCCTTTAAACTTGGCGCTGTACCCTTCCATATGTGGGTGCCAGATGTATATGAAGGCTCGCCAACCTCAGTGACTATGTTTATCTCGACTGTTCCAAAGATCGCTGCTGTTGCTATGTTAGTGCGCTTATTGGTTGATGGCCTAGGCTCAATGCACGCTTACTGGTCTGATCTGTTTATGGTCTTAGCATTATTATCGATAGCACTAGGTTCAGTGGTCGCACTGATGCAAACCAACATCAAGCGCATGTTGGCGTATTCTACTATCTCTCATGTTGGCTTTGTTATGCTGGGTTTTGTTACCGGTGTGATCACCGGTTACGGTGCGGCGGTATTCTATATTTTGGTTTACGTACTAATGAGTTTAGCGGCATTTGGTATTATCATCTTATTGAATAAAAAAGGCTTTGAAGCAGATCAAATTTCTGACTACAAAGGCCTTAGTAAGCACTCGCCTTGGTTTGCATTGATGATGTTAGTCACCATGCTGTCGATGGCAGGTGTGCCACCCTTTATTGGTTTTTATTCAAAATTCTTTATCCTTCAACAAGTGATCTCTGCCGGCTTTGTAACCGTGGCGATTATCGCGGTTGTGTTTGCCGTGATTAGCGCGTACTATTATTTGCAAATCATTAAGTCGATGTACTTTAATGATGCCGAGCAAGAATTAACCATTACCGCACCAATGGACATGAAGCTTATTCTATCCATCAATGCAGTATTGATTTTAGTTATCGGCATCTTCCCAGATTTTTGGATGAAACTGGCAATCTCATTGTTCTAACAGTGCATTTGTAAAATTTCCGAAATTTTATAGATAGTCTTGCAAACCCTTGATCTAGAAGCTTAAATCAAGGGTTTTTGTTTAAAACAGCTATATTAGTGCATTTTAGAGGTTGGTAACACTTCCCTCTATGAGGGTCGGGTTAATACTGAAAATTTCTAATATTTTATTGATTGCTAATAGCAATACCGCCTAACTTATTGACCCGCTTCCAGGCATGTCCGTAAATCACCTCATAAGTGGCGGGCAGTTTGCCTTCGGTACGATAAGATTCATACATTTTAATCATTAGTTGAAATTTGTCTTTTCCCATGAGGGATTTTGAGCGAGTACTGACTGTTTGTGCACCAATGACTTTGAGGTCTCTAAGTAAGTCAATAACCGTTTGATAGGTTAGGGTGAGTTTTTCCATTTCCATTACCGGTGATTGAAATCCAGCGCCGAGCATTTGATCACCAATATCATGCATATCAGTAAAGGTGTTAACATGAGTTTCGTTATCAACCACTGACCAGCTCTTTTTCAGCTCTTTAAGCGTATCTGGACCAAAGGTAGAGAATAGGATTAATCCGTCGTTTTTAAGTACTCTATGGATTTCTGAGAATAGTTGTTTTAGATCAGGACACCATTGCATCATTAAACTAGAAATAACCATATCAACACTATTATCAGCCAAGGGTAAATGATTAGCATCTGCGCAGATTTTGCTGTTTGCAAGATTATGTGCCAGTGATTGATGTGCAAAGTCTAGACAAACAAGTTGTGACTCTGGAAAGCGTTTAGACAATTGCTTGCTAAGCAACCCTGTGCCTGAACCGAGATCAAGAATAACATTTGATTTTCCGGAGATGACTTCTAGCTTAGCATCTAGGCGGCTGGCAATTTCTTTTTGTAAAAAAGCGTGTTCGTCATATTGAGAAGAGGCCTTGTTAAAAGCCGATCTTACTTGAGACATTGGTCAACCTTATTGGTAATATTTTGTATCAGGTTAAAATAATGAAGAGTGCCTTTGTCTAATTGGTAACCCATGATATCAATACTGACTGTGTTGATATCTAAACCTTCGGTTAATACATTGATTCGTTTTCTGGGTATTTCTGTGGTGCTGAGTAAACATTTTGTTTGCTGTTTTTGCATTGTATTTTTGGCCTTAAGTATTTTTTGAATACTTAATCGATCACCATGCAATTGCGTAACAATAGTCGGTTTTTGTAGATTATTGGCTTTGGAAAAGTATTCAAATGTATTTGAGAACGCCGCAATTTGTGTCGTGCCGTGTTTAGAAAGTTGTTGACTAATGCTATGCTTGAGTTGATCTAATTTTTGGTTAAGCAAGATTAGATTTTTTTGATAAGTGGCAGCATTATCTATATCTATCTGAGCAAGTCTTTCAACAAGCATCTCTGAAAATCGCTGCATACGGCTAATATCCAACCAAGTGTGGTGATTGGTAATGTCATTATCATTGACGACCAGTTGTTTGTTATTGTCGATACCGCTTAAGACCTTGACAAGACCTGTTTCAAAATTAGGGTGGATAGAAATAACCAAATCTGCTTTATCCAATAAAGATAATTGCGAGGGCTTGAGATGGAAGTAGTGTGCAGATTGTTGACTATCTAATAATAGACTTGGCGTAGTGACACCTTGAGTTAACAGACTAACAATGGAATGAATTGGCTTGATACTAACGACAATATTCGGACTAGCAAAAGCGTTGGTAATAGATAACAGAGTAATAAAAAACAGGCGAAAAATCATGTGGGTGATTATACCCGTAGCACTGCTTACTTTTGGCAGACAAAAATGGCCCGCTTGGGCGCAGGCAAACCTTCGATAGTAAGGTTGTCATTATTTGGATCTAAAAAATCTTTGAGTGATTGGGTGTTATCACCAATCCAATGTGTAGCGCGCTGTTCTTCAGGCGTGGTTTTGGTGACATCGACTAATTTAATGCTTTTAAAACCAGCTTGGTCTAACCAAGTATGCAATGTGTCTGTTGATGGCAAGCACCAAACGTTACGCATTCTAGCGTAGCGATCTTCAGGGATGATTTTCTCACCATGGACCGCATCAATAACAAGAGTTTCTAAGACAAGTTCGCCACCCGCTGCCATCACATTTTTAAGTTGTTGTAAATGCAACTTGTGGTCTTTTTGATGATAGAGTACACCCATAGAAAATACGGTATCAAATACAGCTTCATTCGGCATTTGTTCTAGCTTTAATGGTAATACAAAGGCGTTTGGCGGCTTGTTAATTAGTGAGCGTATTGCCTGAAATTGATAGTTAAACAACAAGAATGGCTCAATACCAAGTGCTATTTCGGCACCTGATAATGCCATAAGGTAAGTAAAGTATCCATTGCCAGAGCCAACATCAAGCACGGCTTTAGATTTTAGTGATTTAATGTGAGGAGTCACTCTGTCCCATTTTATATCGCCACGCCATTCACTATCTAGCTGTAAATCACCTATCTGATAGGGGCCTTTACGCCATGGCATTAGCTGCTTTAAAGAAGACTCTAATTGTTCTTTGTCAATATTTTTTGAATTGATTTTTAGATAAGGCGTGGTGTATTTAACACTTCCTTGTGGCTGGCCTTTAATAGATTCAATCGACTTTTCCCATCTAGGAATATTGCCATTATTGACAGAGAATGCTTGGTGTGAAGTCTCAAGAAGTTGCACACGTAAAGGTGATAGTTTTGATTCAGAGCATTGTTTTGAAAAATCGTCAAGTATAAACATTTACAGTAAAAAAATAACCAGTTATAATAATCAAAGATAAATTAAATTTTAACCTTTTTGGAGATATAAATAATGATGAAAAGCACTTTGAGTTTTGTAGCGGCATTTGCCTTGACAACCAGTGTAGTGGCAGGTGGCGATGATCGTGATATGGGCCCTGTAGAATCATTTGATTCATTAGCGCCAGTGGCAGAACAGATTGTTGTAGGTGATCAAAATGCCAACACGATGACCTTAACTAGCCCTGCCGATGCAGTTATCGGAACAACAACTTCTGGCTCGGCAATTACTACTGCAGCGCATGACAAATGTAAGGTAACTCTAGATTTGTCAGAATACAATGTTGAAATTTTCAAAGAAGCCTTGATGGGCGATTATTTATATAATATTGGACCAGTTGATACATTAGGCACCTCGTTTTCTGATGGTCGATGGGCAGGTTATTTTTCTTGCGTTGAGTCATATGGAAAGTAAATAAAAATAAAGCAATAAAAAAGCCCGCATCGCGGGCTTTTTTATTGTCTATTGAAATCTATAGTTAGATTTCAAGCAATGAGTTTTCTTTGTGATTTAACTTGTCATCAATTGACTTGACGTGATCATCAGTGATTTTCTGGATATTGTCTTCTGCTTTGCGCGCCTCATCTTCTGAAATCTCTTTTTCTTTTAACAGCTCTTTACAGTCAGAATTTGCATCACGTCGAATATTGCGAATAGCCACTTTAGCCTGCTCGGCTTCATCTTTAACCACACGTACTAATTCTCGACGACGTTCTTCAGTGAGTGGTGGTAGGGGGATGCGAATTACCTGGCCCATGGATTGAGGGTTGAGCCCTAAGTCGGAAGTCATAATAGCTTTTTCAACGGGCGTACACATATCTTTTTCCCAAACTGAGACTTTAAGTGTGTGTGAATCCTCAGCAACAATATTACCTACTTGAGATAATGGCACCATTGAGCCGTAGTATTCTACTTGAATTTGCTCGAGTAGTGACGGATGAGCACGACCTGCTCTAATTTTACTAAAGTTGTTCTCAAGCGAGTCCAAACTTTTATCCATGCGCTCTTTAGCATCTTGTTGAATTTCAGTTAACATATTAGCTCCTTACGATGGTTCCCAAAGATTCACCTTTGAGGATTTTAGAAAGTGTTTCTGGATCTTCAGCATACTAAAGACGCAGATTTCGATATTATGCTCACGACACAAAGCAAATGCAGCTGTATCCATAATTTGTAAGTTTTTCTCAATTGCTTCATTAAAGCTAAGCGTTTCGTAACGGGTTGCATCCGGATTTTTCATTGGATCATCGGTATAAACACCATCTACTTTAGTAGCTTTAAAGACAATATCAGCGCCAATTTCAATGCCTCGTAGTACAGCACCTGTATCAGTTGTAAAGCATGGACTGCCTGTACCTGCTGAAAAAATAACCACCTTGCCTTCGCTAAGTGCTTGCTTGGCTTTGTTGTGATCAACTGGATCACAAACGCCACCCCCAATAGGGAAGCCAGACATTACCATAGCATCGATATTGGATCGGCGACAAGCATCTGAAATTGCTAGTGCGTTTATGACGGTAGCCAGCATACCCATATGGTCGCCGGTTACACGGTTCATGCCAGCTTCGGCTAGTGCTGCACCTCTAAAAATATTACCACCACCAACAACAATACCCACCTCGACTTTTTGATCAAGTGCAGACTGGATGATGTTGACAACTTTACTAAGCGTGTCTGGATCGACAGTATTCTCGGCACTGGCCAAAGCCTCACCACTAAGTTTTAACAAGATGCGTTTATATTTACTCATTTCTTAACAAGGTCGTTAAATTATTTATGATTTTACATTGCGTGACCGTTATAATGAACCCTTTGTCCGACATATTTTTAAAGCATTAGAATGGATCAGATTAGTATTCGTGGCGCCAGAGTCCACAACTTAAAAAACATTGATATCGATATTCCAAGGAATAAACTGGTTGTGATTACCGGTCTATCTGGTTCGGGTAAATCATCACTAGCCTTTGATACGATTTATGCTGAAGGACAACGTCGTTATGTTGAATCTTTATCGGCTTATGCGCGTCAATTTTTATCCTTAATGGAAAAGCCTGATGTAGATCATATTGAAGGCTTATCTCCTGCCATTTCTATTGAACAAAAGGCCACTTCGCATAATCCGCGTTCAACTGTTGGTACTATTACTGAAATCTATGATTATTTAAGATTATTATTTGCTCGTGCCGGACTACCAAAATGTCCAGAGCATAAAATTGACTTGGTCTCACAAACCATCTCTCAGATGGTAGACGGTATTATGGCTTTGCCTGAAGGCGAAAAGATTATGTTGCTTGCACCTGTGGTGCAAAATCGCAAGGGCAGCCATACAAAAATGCTAGATGAGTTATCTCACCAGGGTTTTTTACGTGCACGTGTGGATGGCAAGATTGTGTACTTAGATGACATGACTGAGCTTGATGGCAAGACACATCACACCATTGAAATTGTCGTTGATCGCCTTAAGGTTAGAAAAGATATTACTTCTCGCTTGTCTGAATCTTTAGAAACAGCGCTTAATTTAAGCGCTGGCTTGGTACGTGTTGTGTCAATGGATGAGGAATCAGCGCAAGATGAACTGGTATTTTCGGCCAAGTTTTCTTGTGTTGAGTGCGGGTATTCGTTAGAAGAATTAGAGCCAAGATTATTTTCATTTAACAACCCAGTTGGCGCTTGCCCAAGTTGTGATGGATTAGGTGTTAAGGATGTTTTTGATGAAGCTAAAGTTGTGGCTAGTCCTGACCTTAGTTTAGCCGATGGTGCGATTTATGGTTGGGGTCGTTCAAACGCTTATTTTTATCAAATATTAATGCTGGTAGGGCAATATTACGGCTTTAGCATTGATACCCCGTATGAACTATTGAGTGACGAGCATAAGCACATTGTCTTATATGGTAGTGGCGAAGATGAAATTGATTTTTCAAGAATCAAGGGGCGTAAAGGCTGGGCAAATAAAGCCAAGCCATTTGATGGCGTCATCCCAAGAATGATGCGTCGTTATGAAGAGAGTGAGATTCGATCTGTACGTGAAGAATTGTCACGTTATGTAGTGACTAGAGACTGTAGTAGTTGTGAAGGTGAGCGATTGAATGAGTCAGCTAGAAATGTATTCATCGGTGATTATAATTTATCCAAAATTTCCAAACTCTCAATTGCTAATATTCATAAATTTTTCAAAGATTTAAAACTCGAGGGTGCACGTGGAGAGATTGCCGATAAGGTTTTAAAAGAAATCATTCAACGTTTAGAGTTTTTGATTAATGTAGGCTTAGAATATTTAAGTTTAGAGCGTCGTTCTAGTACTTTATCTGGTGGTGAGGCGCAACGTATTCGCCTAGCCAGCCAAATAGGTGCAGGCTTAATGGGTGTTTTATATGTATTAGATGAGCCTTCTATTGGGCTGCATCAACGAGATAACGAAAAGTTATTAAATACGCTAATTTATCTGAGAGATATTGGCAATACAGTGATTGTAGTAGAGCACGATGAAGATGCGATTAAGCAAGCAGATTACGTTATTGATATTGGCCCAGGCGCAGGTATACATGGTGGTGAAATTATTGCATGTGGCACACCACAAGAAGTTAGTGATAACCCTAAATCTCTCACCGGTGATTATCTTAGTGGTCGTCAGAGTATTGAAATTCCAAATGAGCGAAAAACCGCACAAAATTGGCTTAAGATTCGAGGTGCTTCAGGTAATAATCTTGACCAAGTTGATTTGTCAATTCCGGTAGGGGTTCTCACTTGTATCACTGGTGTGTCGGGTTCTGGAAAATCTACATTGATTAATGACACGTTGTATTCTTTAGCTGCTAGAGAGTTGAATCGCGCACAAACAACACCCGCCCCCCATGCCTCTATCGAGGGGCTTGAGTATTTTGACAAGGTGGTTAATATTGATCAAAGTCCAATTGGGCGTACACCACGTTCAAATCCAGCAACTTACACCGGAGTATTTTCATTGGTTCGTGATTTATTTTCTCAGACTTTAGAGGCGCGCTCGCGTGGCTATAAAGCTGGGCGCTTTAGTTTCAATGTTAAAGGCGGACGTTGTGAAGCTTGTAAAGGTGATGGCTTAATTAAAGTGGAGATGCATTTTTTAGCGGATATATATGTGCCTTGTGATGTATGTAATAGTCATCGATATAATCGTGAAACCTTAGAGATTTTCTATAAAGGCAAAACCATCGCACAAGTTTTAGAAATGACAGTCGAAGATGCGGTGGTATTTTTTGAACCCATGCCAAAGATTAAGCAAAAATTACAAACATTGATGGATGTTGGTTTGTCGTATATTACTTTAGGGCAAAACGCCACCACCTTGTCAGGTGGTGAGGCGCAGCGAATTAAATTGGCCAAAGAGTTATCTAAAGTAGATACCGGCCAAACACTTTATATTTTAGATGAACCAACGACAGGCTTGCATTTTCACGATATCAAACAATTGTTAGCGGTGATTAATCGTCTACGTGAGCGTGAGAATACTATTGTGATTATTGAGCACAATTTAGATGTGATTAAAACCGCAGATTGGATTGTAGATTTAGGTCCAGAAGGTGGAGACAAGGGTGGTAAGATCATTGCAACTGGGACACCTGAAGAGGTTGCAGAAGTCAAAGGATCTTATACAGGACAATATCTAAAATCTATTCTTCAAAAATAACACTTTTTAGTTTCAAACTAAGTCTTGGATTTCTGAAATATGTAAATAAAGCGTTTTGATTTTTTGAAAAATGTAGTTCTATATTTTTATCTTTTTCGATAATTTTGATAGTGTTAGCATCATCACTTTCCACAATTTGATAATGATGTTGTTCTATTTTCTTGCCGTTATTAACCCTAAAGTCGAAATCAATTTTATCTGGATTGTTATTAATTTCATTAGACAACGCTAAGAATAAAGACAGAGGATCTAAATCATCATTTTTTAATTCAATAGCTATGGTTTTTTTAATTATGCCATCGATTGCTTCTAATACTCTGTACGAACCAGCATTAACGCCAAAACGGTCAATACTTAGTATTGACTCCGCTTGAACATTATAGTCTTTAATTAATTTTCCATAGCCTGTGGTCTTGGCATTGGATTGGTAATGATATAAATTATTTTTTACAGTAAGTTTTCGATTGTCCACACCTACTTTGATACCTGACCATGAAAGTGTGTATGTTGCTTTATGTTGGGTTAAAGCGCTAGTGGTCGTATTGATTAGGCAACATAAAATAGTGACAATGATTGATTTCATAACGTCTTCCCATCTAAAACAGCCTTACCATTACTCAACTCAAGCCTACCCTGGGTAAACCAATGAATCACTTTAGGAAAAAGTTTGTGCTCTTCGATTAGTACTCTTTTAGCTAGAGAGTCGGCATCATCATCAGCCAATACGGCAACATGACTTTGAGCAATAACAGGGCCACCATCAAGCTCAGTAGTAACGAAATGAATACTAACACCATGATCTTTTTCATCTGCATCAATCACACGCTGATGAGTGTTGAGACCTTGAAATTTTGGTAGTAGAGAAGGGTGGATATTTAGCATTTTTCCACAATATTGTTGAGCGAATGCTTCGGTGAAAATGCGCATAAATCCTGCTAAGATGACAATATCAGGATTGTACTGGTTGATGGTTTCACTAACAACTTGGTCAAATGCTTCTCTAGAATCAAATTGAGTATGGTCAATAACATGACAAGGGATGCCTGCAT
>OFBG01000030.1_pt1 | contig 11953 bp, 7 predicted proteins | sample 1520521 | NCBI WGS metagenome assembly OFBG01 (sample SAMEA3696448, study PRJEB22514) | metagenome | biome: water; feature: marine; material: hydrothermal vent | place: Pacific Ocean | collected 2014-08-15 | depth 1539 m
CTTTTGAAGATGTGCGCAACAAAAAAGCAAATGACCTTAGTCTGCAGCTGTATCAGCATCTGAGTGTACGGTTGATGGAATATGCTCTGGAAAAATTGGCTGCAAAACATCAGGAAATAATCTTGACTCCAGAAAAAAAAGTGACACTCAAAGATATTATTGCTGTTTATGAACAAAATGATCTGCAGGAACGAGGAACCTTGGAACAGATCCGGCCGCAGATTAAACAGTTTCTGGAGCAGCAGATTAGGAGTCAGCATATGTTGAACCAATACTCACTGGCACTTAAGAAGGGCTGGGTTATTTCAAATTTGGAGGCCCCTTCAGATTTTCTGCTGAAAGGTAATATAAAAACCGGTTATCTCAGGGGAAACAAAAATGCCTCGGTCATTCTGCTTGAATATTCGGATTACCAATGTCCTTTTTGCGGTCGTGTTCAGAGTACAATCCGTAAACTCCTCGATAAATACAAGGACCGGGTGGCTTTTGGATACCGGCACTTCCCGCTTGCTTTTCACAAAGAAGCCGACGAAGCGGCTATTGCGTCGGAATGTGCCCGGGAACAGGGCAAATTTGAAGAAATTCACAGGATACTCTACTCACGTCAAAAGGCACAAGATAAGGAAGAACTGAAAAAATATGCCAGAGAAATAAAAGTAAAATACCCTGTTAAATTCGACGAGTGCCTCGATAACGAGAAATACCGTGGACTAGTTGATCAGGACATGAAAGATGGAGCTAATCTTGGCATTACCGGAACTCCAGGTTTTTTTGTTGGCCTCTTCAATCCAAAGTCCGGAGAAATTCAGGGTGAAGTACTTTCCGGCGCACAACCCTATGATGCTTTCCAACAGGCACTAGAAAAATACTTAAGCCAAAACTAAAAAATATGAGTGAAGGAGACCTCCGCCAATCTCTGGAGAAAATAAATTCTCCACGCATCCTTGTTGTAGGAGACCTGATGCTGGACCATTATTCATGGGGTGAAGTAGATAGAATATCTCCGGAGGCGCCAATTCCTGTAATGCAGGTGCTCCGGGAAGACCGGCGCTTAGGCGGGGCAGGTAATGTAGTGATGAATCTGACCACTTTGGGTGCAGAAGTTCTCGTTTGCGGAGTCACCGGAAAAGATGAAACCGGCGAATGCATCCGTAAACTGCTTGCGGAAAACGGTGTTGATCATTCAGGTGTAATCATTTCTGAAAATTATAAAAGCTGCCTCAAGCACCGTATGATTGCCGGACAAACCCATTTGCTCCGGATGGACATTGATCCGGATCCAGAAACGCTTGTACTGCAAAATCAGCTGGTTGATTATTTGGAACAAACAATTCCAAAATGTAAAGCAGTCATTGTTTCTGACTACGGAAAGGGTTTACTTAGTACTGAAAGTCTCAAAACAATTGCGGCTTGTGGTAAAAAACACGGAATTCCGATTGTTGGTGATCCTCGACGTACGACAAACTACAGCATCTATCAGGATTTCACACTCATTAAACCAAACCGCAAGGAAACTGAAGCAGCAGTCGGATTTACTATTAAAGATCAAAATGATGTCCTCAAGGCTGCAGAACAGTTGAAAGCTGAAGTAAAACTGGAATATCTGGTAATCAGCCTTGATCGGGACGGTTTACTCCTTTTTCACAATCCAGAGGATTATTACTTCTTTGAAGCAGAAACTCAGGAAGTTTTCGATGTGGTTGGAGCCGGAGACATGGTCAGTAGCATGCTAACGTTTATGCTTGCCGGACAGGCAAAGATTGAGCAGGCCGCTTACTGGGCTCAACTTGCTGCAGGCATGGAAATACAACATGTAGGTGTCGTTTCATTTACAAAAAATGAATTGCTGCAGCGTTTTGATTACGGAGAAACTTCTGCGAAAATCGTGACTCAGGAAAAACTGTACCGCAACTTGCCGCAAGAAATTCCGGTTGTTTTCACAAATGGATATTTTGACGAAATTTCTGCAGGGCACCTGAAATTCCTGCATCAACTCAATACTCTTAAAGGCTTTAATATCGTAGCAATCAATAGTGACCAGAGCATCACTAAACAAAAAGGACGCCCGCCTTTGCTGAATGAAAGAGAGCGCGCACTGTTGCTTTCAGCCATTGAAGCAGTGGACCGGGTTATTATTTTTGATGATCCGGATGCCAGCAGCTTGATCCGCAATATCCGTCCTGCTCTTGTCGTAAAAGGAAAACATTTCGAAAAACAACAACTTCCTGAACAGGAAGCCATCCGGGAGTCTGGAGCCAAACTTGAATATTTTCCGGAATATTGAGTAATCAGACTACCCCCTATCTTTAATTTCATACCCAAAGAGAAAAAATGAGTGTAAATATTTCTGATGTCCTGGACATCGTCAATAACCAGAATCAATGGCGCGGAAAAGAGGCCATTAACCTGATAGCCAGCGAAAACGTGCAGTCGGATGCAGTCAAACAAATAGAGTCAAACGATTTCATGGGCCGCTATGCAGAAGGACATCCGAATACTGCACAGCAAGACAACCGATATTACGAAGGTACCCGCTACATCGATCAAATTGAAAGCATGACCACTCGTGAAATCATCCAGCTGGCAAAATGTCTGCAGGCTGATGTTCGCCCGCTCAGTGGAAATGCTGCTAATACCGCTGTGGCTCTTGGTATTTTGCGTGGTGGTGATACTGTGCTTGTAAATTCTATCGAAATCGGCGGACATATCAGCCATAACCCGATTGGCGTGGTGGGAAGAAGAATTCAGGTTCGAGGAAAAGTACTCACTCCGGGACGTGAAAACTCCATCTCATTGCATTTCTGGCCTGCAACTGAAGACGGATATCATCTTGATGTACCAAAATGCGTTGACCTGGTGGAGCAAACTTCTCCGAATATGGTTATTCTTGGCAAAAGCCTGTTCCTCTTTCCGGAACCTGTAAAACAAATTGCAGAAGTCTGCCGGGCAAAAAATATTCCTCTTCTTTATGACGGTGCTCACGTTCTTGGTCTGATTCTCGGTGGTCAATTCCAAAATCCATTTGAGGAAGGAGCGCATTTCATTAACGGAAGTACACATAAAACTTTCCCTGGGCCACAGCGTGGAGTAATTTTAGGCAACATGGCCACTGAACAGGAAATGAAATGGTGGACCAGTGTAGACAGGGGCGTAATGCCCGGTTCTTCCAGCAGTCACCATCTGCACACTCTGCCGGGAATGCTGATAGCAATCCGGGAAATGGCTCAGTTCGGCCGGGAATATGCCGCACAAACAGTTGCAAATGCCAAAGCTTTAGGACAGGCTCTGACTGATGAAGGGGTGAATGTGGAAGCCAAAGAATTCGGTTTTACTGAAAGTCACCAGTTGGCAATAAAAGTAACCAATTTTGGAATTGCCAAAGATATTGCCCGTTCGCTTGCCGATCAAAATAACATCATCACCAATTACAATATGCTTCCTGGCGACAAGGATGCAAAAAATCCAACCGGTTTGCGAATTGGTGTGCAGGAAATGACACGCTACGGCATGAAAGAAGATGAAATGGGTGAGCTGGCTGATTTGATGAAAGCCGGACTGCAAGGAAAAATAGTCAAAGATGAAGTTATCAAGCTGCGCAGCCGTTTTACCGACGTACACTTTGCCTGACAATCAGGTTATGAAAGAAAATTCAACCAGCACAATTTTACCAGGGTTTCAGGAAATTTGGAATGGCCATGGATTTAGCTGTCAGTTTTCAGCTGTCAGTCTGAAAATCAGGCAATAATACTGATCTTGGATATCTTTTTCAGCTGCGTTTTCCGGGTTTTTTACTGTGAGTCGATTTTTTCTTGCGCCAGATAAAATTCAGGGGAGTACCTTCAAAACCAAAATGAAAGCGGAACTGGTTGGAAACATAGCGCTCGTAAGCAAAGTTTGTTTTTTCGGGATTATTGGTCATGAAGACAAAAGTCGGCGGGGCAACACTGACCTGATTGCCGTAATACACTTTGGTCGGCCGGCCCGATTTTGATGGAGGCGGATGCTGGTTGACAATCAGCTGAAGAATGGTATTCAAATCTGAAGTTTGAATCCGCCGGACGTATTGCTCATGAACCCGCAGAATGTTTTCAAAAATTTGAGTAACGCGCTGTCCAGTCACCGCACTGACAAAAATAACCGGTGCAAAGTTGATAAAACCCAAACTATCGTAAACTTCTTCTTTGACTTCCTTTTGGGTTATGCCGTCTTTTTTGACCAGATCCCATTTGTTCATCACAATCACCAGTGATTTTCTTCGCTCATTGGCATAGCCGGCAATCTTGGTAACTTGCTCTGTTACCCCTTCTTCTGCATCAATAATCAAAAGGGTTACATCCGCACGTTCTATTGATTTGAGTGCAGAAACAATACTGAATGTTTCAATCTTCCGACTGACCTTGCCGCGTCGACGAATTCCTGCAGTATCAACCAGCAAAATATCCCGGCCTTCAAAACTGCACTGACTGTCAACCGGATCACGGGTTGTTCCTGAAACCGAATCCACAATCATCCGCTCCTTCCGGAGAAGTGCATTTACAATCGACGATTTTCCTGCATTTGGTTTACCAATAACCGCAACTGCAATAGGAGCATCAGAGCGGCTTAGATCTTCATTGTAGTCTTCTTTTTCTTTTATTTTCAGTGGAATCAGCTGATCTACTTCTTCCAAAAGTCCTTCTATTCCACGGTTGTGCTCAGCAGAAATTGGATAAATATTTTCTACTCCAAGCTGATGAAACTCAAAACTTTCTTCTTCCAGACGGGGATTATCGGCTTTGTTGACAACAACAAACAAGGGAGTTTCTGCTTTCTCCAATGTCCTGTATATTTCACTGTCTGCCGGAGTCCAGCCTTCCAGTGCACTTACAACAAACAAAACACAATCTGCCTCTTCAACAGCCAGACGTGCCTGTAATGCCATTTGTTGAACCAATGAGCTTTCTGCAACTGGTTCAAATCCACCTGTATCAACTGCAATAAACTGAAAACCGTGATATTTTGCAATTCCAGAATTGCGGTCACGTGTTACACCCGGATTCTTTTCTACAATGGCAGAACGTCGCCCGACAAGGCGATTGAATAATGTTGATTTTCCTACATTTGGACGCCCGACTATGGCGACAACGGAATGGGGGCTGGACATGGAGTTGGGGCAATAATTTCAAACATCCAAATTCTTCACTCGAAGTGCGTTTTCCACAATGAAGTTTCGGCGTGGCTCAACATTATCGCCCATCAGAATGGTGAAAATTCCGTCTGATTCAACAATATCTTCAACTTTCACTTTTTTAAGTGTTCTGATTGTCGGATCAAGTGTTGTCTCCCATAGCTGTTCCGGATTCATTTCACCCAATCCTTTGTAACGCTGAATGTACATGCCTTTCTTGCCAAAACTAACCATAAATTCCAACACCTGAGACCATGTCTGGATAGAGTGACTCTCACCTTCATTTTCTTCAGTCAGTACCACTCCATTTTCTCCAAGTGCCGTCTTGAGGTTCAAATGTTCCTGTAACAATTGGGAATAATCATATGCGCTCAGGTTTTCCAATAAATTCAGAGACAGCTCAATTTGTGTATCATTAACCTGGATTAGAACATTGCTTCCTTGTTTTTCCGGATCAACAGTCAGTTTGTAGTCCGGATAGCTATTCTTCAAGTTGTCAATACAGTTGAGGATGTGCTCTGCACCTCCAAGATCAATCTCAATTTCATGCTTGAGCAGGAGATTGATCAAAAGAGTTAGATTGGGGTTAAAGCACAAGCGGCCATAATGGGTTCTGTAAAGCCTGATTTTAAGTGCAGTCTGAAAAAGATCTTCTCCACTGATTGTTGTTCCTTTTTCAGAAGTGAGACTTAGAGTTTCACTGGAAGCGCGCACCAGCCGTTCTGTCAATTCATTTTCATTCTTGGCATAAAAACTGGAACGACCTTTTTTTGCCTTGTACAAAGGCGGCTGTGCAATATAAAGATAGCCATTTTCAATAATTTCAGGCATTTGCCGGTAGAAAAAAGTTAGTATCAAAGTCAAAATGTGGAGGCCGTCAACATCTGCATCTGTCATGATAATGATTTTATGGTAACGTATTTTTTCAAGATCAAACTCTTCTTTCCCAATACCTGTTCCCATTGCAGTGATCATGGCTTTTATTTCTTCATGGGAAAGCATCTTATCAAAACGGGCCTTTTCCACATTCAATATTTTACCTTTGAGAGGCAGAATAGCCTGGTTTTTGCGGTCACGCCCCTGCTTTGCCGAGCCTCCTGCAGAATCACCCTCAACCAGAAACAATTCACTCAATGCCGGATCAGATTCCTGACAGTCAGCCAGTTTTCCTGGAAGAGTACTGAACTCAAGTACATTTTTTCTGCGGGTAATTTCTCGTGCTTTTTTTGCAGCAAGCCTGGCTCGTTGTGCATCAATGGCTTTGGCAACAATCTTTTTTGCAACAGCAGGATTCTCCTCCAGATGTGCTCCCAGATATTCTGAAACCAGGGTTTCAACTTTTCCCTTAATTTCAACATTGGTCAATTTTATTTTTTTCTGCGACTCAAACTGAGGATTGGTAACACGGGTACTTATCACTGCCGCCATTCCTTCCCTGACATCTTCGCCCGTTAAATTCTCTTCTAAATCATTAGTAATTTTATTGGCACTCATGTAGCTGTTCAAAGTGCGGGTAAGAGCTCCTTTAAATCCTGTCAGATGAGTTCCGCCATCCACTGTATTTATATTATTAACAAAAGAATATATTCGCTCGGTATAACTATCGTTGTACTGAAAGGCAACTTCGATCTCAACATCTTCAGATTTCCCGGAGAAATAAACCGGAGATTCATGCAGAACATTTTTATTTTCGTTGATGTGCTCTATGAATGCTGCAATTCCACCTTCATATTTAAATTCCTGAAACCGCTCTGACCGGTTGTCCCTGATTGAAATTAAAATGCCTTTATTCAAAAAGGCCAATTCCCTGAGACGATGAGCTAATATTTCAAAATTAAAATCTACATTATCAAAAATAGTCTTATCCGGCCAGAACGTAATATGTGTCCCGGTTTTTTTGCTTTCCTCAATTTGTTCAAGGGAACTTGCAGTTATTCCCTGCTGATATTCCTGCTTCCACAGAAATCCTTCGCGGTGTATTTCAGCAATCATTTTACCAGAAAGCGCATTCACAACCGATGCACCAACTCCATTCAGTCCTCCGGAAACCTTGTAGTTGCTGTTATCAAACTTTCCTCCGGAATGAAGACGGGTCAAAATCAGTTCAACTGCCGGAATTCCTTCCTCTTCGTGTATTCCAACAGGAATTCCCCTGCCGTCATCTTCTACTGAAAGACTTCCGTCGGAATTGATTATAACGTGAATCTCAGAACAATAACCTGCTAAAGCTTCATCAACACTGTTATCTACAATTTCAAAAACCAGATGATGAAGTGCTGTACTATCCACTCCTCCAATATACATTCCCGGACGAAGGCGAACGGCTTCCAGGCCCTGCAGTACGGTTATATCAGATTCGTCGTAAGTCGATTTATCTACAGTTTCAATTTCTGGCATTTTGTTCTTTCGTGAAGCAGTCGAAGTCTCAAACTTCAACTGTGTTGTCAAACCAACTCTCCCTTGACAATATTAAATTTTTTTACTGTCAGGGATCCAGATGGTTCAGAGGTAGAGGTAATAAAAATTTGATTCTTAAGTGTTAAAAAATATTGAAAAACATTTTTTATCACCTCATCATCCAATTCTGAAAAAAGATCATCAAAAATCAAAACCGGATAAAATTGATATCCCTCATAGAATAAACGATTTATCGTCATTTTTAAAGACAAATTAGTAATCCTGAACTCTCCCTGCGAAAAAAAATCTCTGTCTTTTTTTCCGTCCATCATCAAATGGTACTCATCCCTGTGCGGACCAAGTACAGCAAAGCCGTACTGCAGGTCTCTTGACAGACTTTTTTCAAGTTGCTGAAGACAATTTTTCTCTTCATAATCTACTGAATTCAAAGACGGTTTATAAATCAGCTTCAATGTTTCTGGGCGACCGGAAATATCCTTGAATATATCATTCAAATGTTGATTAACCTGCTCTACATAACTGTTTCTATGCTTCATTAGCTGAACTGCAGACTTTGCCAGCATTTCATTCCATAGTTGGATTTGTTCAATTTTTCCCTGTCTCAATAAAGCATTTTTTTGGGAAATAATTTTTGAATATTCCTGAATATTATTAAAATAGAGAGGATCATTGAAAGCCATAATCCTGTTAAAAAACTTGCGGCGCTCCTGTGGAACACTTCGGAAAAGATTAACATCTTCCGGAGTGAAAGACAGTGCCATGAAAGAAAAAATATATTCAGAAACCCGGCGGGAAGGTTTGTGATCTAAAAAAACCTGTCGACCTTTTTTTGTGATATTGACACGAACAAGATGCAGAACTTTTTTTCGTTCTACCTTAGCCTGAAGAACTGCCTCTGACTTTTTTTCCTGCAGCAGCAGAGACGGCTTTGTTGTGCGAAATGATTCTAAGTTACAAAGGTAAAATACTGCCTCAACCAGGTTCGTTTTACCCTGGCCGTTTGCACCGTAAATCCAGTTTATTTCCGGAGAAAGTTTTGTCGTACACCTACCGTAGTTGCGAAATTGAGATACCTCAATGTTGCGGATGATCATGTACAATCATTTGCGGTTGACGGTTGACTGTCGACAGTCAACAAGTGATCAGGAACAGTAAAACGAAAACCGTCCAGCTACCATTCGACTCTCAATGGCATAATTACTGACAAAAAGGATTCATCAACAGTGGATTTGATGATGGTGGGACTCATCGAATTTTTACACTCTAGCTTTATATCTTCACTTTCAATCACAATTAAAACATCCAACAGATATCTGGAGTTAAACCCAATTTGAAAAGGATCACCCTCGTAGCCGATTTCTATTTCATCTACCACTTCTCCATAATCTGCTTTCTCACTTTCCAGTTTCAAAACCCCCTGAGAGATAAGAAGTTTCACTGGTCTTAGTTTTTCTGAACTGATTGAAGAGACAATTCTCAGTGAATTGATAAAACTTTCACGGTTCACAATAATTTCCATTGTGTTATCTTTGGGAATGATAGGATCGCAGTTTGGAAATTTTCCTTCAATCAACCTGGTCTTGAAACTGATCCTGCCGCCGGTAAACTGCATAACACGTTCATCGAAAGAAATTACCACTGTCTGACCAAAAAGATCTGCTGTCCGGCGTACTTCAGTCAAAGCTTTTCTGGGAACGATAACTTCCTTATCTTCACTAAAATTCAGATCATCGACTGATTTGAGAATTTGTGCTAATCGATGACCGTCAGTGGAAAGCCAGCGGGTTTGCTGGTCACTCGTAGAACTGAGACAAACACCCATCAGGTTTCGTCGAGACTCGTTGGTAATTGCAGCAAACAGTGTCATGTCAATACACTGCTTCAAATCATCCACAGATATCGTCACAGATTGAGGAAGGTCTTCCAGTACTGTTTGTGGGTATAAGCCGACTTCAACCGAAGGAAGACGCATCTCAGAAGAACCACAGGTAATATGAATCCACAGTTGTTCTGTAGAACGAATCTTTACATCCTCGCCCTGAAGTTCTTTGACTATATCGAATACTTTTTTTGCATTGACGCAGATACTGCCTGGTTCTGTGATTTCTGCTTCCACCTGCTCAACAAGAGAAAGCTCATAATCAGTCGACGAAAACTCAACCTTTGAGACTTCTCCCTCCATGGTCCTGATAACGAAATTAGACAGGATTGGTTTGTTTGAACTTGTACTTTTGTCAACAACAGAATTGATGTTTTGCAGAGTACTACTGAATGCTTCTCTTTTTAAATTAATTTCCATATTTTATTATTATTAGTAGTAGGTTTGTTGACAACTTGTTGGCAAGTGAATAACTTTTTGAATTATAAGAATTTTTACCTGATTTTTATATGTTGACAACTTGTTGTCAGAATGTTGACAAACAATAATTTATCAAAATTAAAGAAAAAACCCAACACGAATTGTTGGTTAGTTGTTGATAACTAATCAGTAACAAACATCTGACCGCAATAAGTTGATTTTTTACAGGTAAAATATTTGATTAAATGTTGACAACATGTTGATAACTGTTAGCAGTCAGTTAGATGTGGATAAATTTATTAATCCACAATAGCCTGATAAAACAAGGTTTTAAATATAAATTGATGTCAGTAGCAGATCATCCTTTATTGAGAACCTGCCGGAATGTTGAAAACCTGCAGACGTAATACCGGTACATGCTTTTGAGAGTAAAAAAGAAAATTCGGAATTTTTGTCATCAATTATTATTTCTGCATCCTGAAAATAAAGGTAGGTTTGTGAGATCGGGAAAAAGCATTTGAAGATTGACTCTTTAGCCGAAAATATAATTCGAAGATAACGGTTTGCCTGCTCAGTAGGCAGAGACTCCAGAAACTCCCGTTCTTTATCCACACAGACATGTCTCCTGATATTAAAATCAACTACTCTGGACAAACTTTCCAGATCTATTCCAATACCAGACACATCTTTTGCCAGCCCTACAGCTGCAGCAGCAAAACCTTCAGAGTGAGTGATACTGCCCCTGACTGATTTCGGCCAGTAGGGCTCCCTGCTTTCAGTGTTTCTTAGAATTGGTACAGATTCCAGTTCGAATTTTGACAGTGCTCTTCGGGCACAGTAGCGGCCTAAAGAAAACTCGGCACGTCTTTTTGAAGAACCAAAAGAAGCTGAAATTACTTCTTCTTCCGGATTAAGGAGAAAATCGTGTGAAGAGGACAGGTGTTCACAAAAAACACTAATGAAATCAGGAAACGGTGAGGAAAACATCAAAATGCAACTTGAACTCCGATTGTGGTCATTCCACCAGTATAATTCCTTTTATTATCATTAGTGTAAGTTCCTTCAATTTTTTTACTGGTTATGTCAATGCTAGTAAAAGACATTAAGTGGTAACCAAGATGAAACTCAACTGTGTTCCAAAAAGGGAGTCCAATGTGAAAAAATCCTTCTGTCACAGAGTCTTTAGAGTCACTAGTGCTTTTGTCCGAAACATTTTCTACAATTGTTGTTTTTGTCTCCACCCCCATTTTTAGGTTATCTCCGCCGTAACCAAAACCCACAGTAATTGTAACAACAGGAAATGGAACGTTGTAGAAAAGATTTATAGTCTTGATTGTAGTCGTTGTTTCCAGTAAGACAGATGAAGTATCATTATCAGAGCCTATGGTTTCTTTATCTTTAAAGCTGACAGATGAATATCCAATATTTGGGATAAAAGGTGCAGGATGTGAAATTCCGACAGAGTATCCAGAGACACTACCGGGGGCCGCAGAATAATCGATGGCAACATCAGCGTTTATGCCGATGAACTGGGCATTAGCAGTGCTTGACAGGCCGATCATACCTACAAGAAAAGAACCTGAAAGACACAGTTTGCGGAAATATTTTGTCCTGTTTAACATGCAGAGCAGATCACTTATTTAGAAACCAAATGCTATACCAATTCCAGCCACAGTACCACCCACGTCGTACTCAGTTCCTTTGGGCGTACCTCCAGAAGCCGCGTTAGTTTTTATTTTTGATGAAACTCTGCGTAAGCTGAGATGTACATCAAAAAATGGCAAAAATGGTATACCCACGCTGGTATACCACTGGGTTGCACTCCCTTTATCAAATGTTGAACAACCTACGCACTGTAGCTCAGTTGAGCCCATTCCTAATCCAAGTGTCAGGTTGACGATAGGAATAGGAAGCTGATAGAAAATATCATACATTGAAGTTGCTAATTTTTGAGTCGTCCCTTTAATTTTAGTTTTATAACTTTCGATTCCTACTCCAACCATTATCGGCAGTTTGGCAGCAAGGAAAAAACCACTTACTCCATCCGACTCAACTTCTGTATTGGCAAA
>OFBG01000036.1_pt1 | contig 11071 bp, 15 predicted proteins | sample 1520521 | NCBI WGS metagenome assembly OFBG01 (sample SAMEA3696448, study PRJEB22514) | metagenome | biome: water; feature: marine; material: hydrothermal vent | place: Pacific Ocean | collected 2014-08-15 | depth 1539 m
GAATTACAGCATTATGGAAAATTTAAGACAAACAAGACTGGCTCTGAGGTGGTAATTACCTTACCTATAAAAAAGATTGAGTATTACTAGCCGGTTACCTACACTATAAGAAACTTAATGGCTGTGCTTGGATAATCTTGTTATCAGGTTTAAGCCAGTTTTTTTCAAGCTCTGCATAAACCTCACGAAAATCAATTTTACTAATTAGGTTATCATCATGATGATTTGATAAATCTGGAGTGTCTCCATAAATACCGCCTTTAACTTTTCCGCCTATGCAAAACATGCAAGACGCCTCTCCATGATCGGTACCCTTACTGCCATTCTCCTTAATTCGTCTGCCAAATTCTGAGTACGTCATTATTAATGAATCATCCCAAAGTCCTTTAGATTTTAACTCTTGCGTGAATTTAGCCAAGGCACTGTTTAATTCTATTAATTTGTCTTTATGCTCATTTTCTTGATTTGAATGAGTGTCGAACCCATTTATAGCTACTTTGAATATTGGAATGTCTACATTGTGCTGCATTAGAAAGCTGACTTGCATTAATTGATCAGACAAGCTAATTTTGCCTTTTTTAATGCTTTGCATTTCATCTAGATCAACTTCGTACTCTAACGTCGATGCAACTTTGTGTATTTTATTAATAGAGTTTAATAAATGAGCTTGAGCAGGGTCAGATGACAAGTAGTCTGGTGTTTTTAATTTGCTGGAATGTTTTACAAATTTGCGTATATTTTTCACTTTCAAAAAGTTAGGATTTTCACCTTCAAACAGTCCAGTAGAGCCTGAGAATACCATTGCATCAATCAAATGGTCTGATTGGTTGTGTTTGAAAAGTTCGTACAGCCAGCCATTAGCGCTTTTGTTTTCTGACGCGGTCTCCCAAATATTTAAACTTGTAAAATGCGATTTGTTTGGATTGGTATAACCTACATTTTGAATAATAGATAAATCATTATCTTTATATAGCTTTTGCAAATGGGTTAGTGCTGGATTAAGCCCTATCTCCGAATTTATCTTAAGAACTTGATTTGAGGGTATTTGAAGGGTTGGCCTATTCTCGTAATAGAGATTATCATTGTATGGAATGACGGTATTCAGCCCATCATTGCCACCTTTCAATTCAATCAAAATCAAATACTTTCGCTTAGGACTGTGTTCAAGAGAAAACGCCTTGGTAGCGCCTAATAGTGGAACAGCTGACAATAGCTTTAAAAAATCTCTACGTTGCATACCATACCCCTATTTAAAATTAAAACGATGATCTAACAAGACAGACTTTATTCTTTTATGAAGACGATTGTTTGTATTGTTTTCAATAGAGCTGCCGATTGCAAAATATTGGTATTTTTCACTTTCAGCCCTGTTGACAGCTTTTTCTAAAACACTCGGATTCCGATCGACCTTTTTGTAAAACCTAACCACTTTCTTAATATATTTTCCCAAAAGTCTTTGTCTGGCAATAATCAAATCTGAATTAATCCATCTTCTACCGCCTAGCCAGCCATTAACATCAGGTGGTTCAAATAATTTTTGCCCAGATTTTTGCATTTTAGCTGGCAAGTTCAATAAATCTGAAGACGGGAAATCAATGATAATTTTTGAGCTTACAATTAAATCAAAGGGTGATTTGATCATATTGTTACGATTTTGTTTATTCCAAAACTCAGTTGAGTTTAATATTTCTGAAACCAAAACCTTAACATCGTAACCTGACTTATAAAATTGTTCTGACAAGTGATGCAATTTATCAGCACTTGGATCTTGCGAGACAAACTCTCTCCATAATTTCAGTGTAATAAATTTTGAGGTATTTGGGTGGTCTAGAATTAGCTCTATGGCTTTATCCATGCCAATGGTTCCAGTATGGCCAAATAGCGTAATAAATGAGTTGTCTTTTCTCCTGTAATTAACTTTGGTTTTTTTTGTGTTGTAATCGTCAGAAATGCCGCTTAATGCCTTGGCTAGATTTTTAATGTCCTCTTCAGAATAATGATCACCCTCACCCATGGTGTAGAGTTCAAGCAACTCCCTGGCTAAATTTTCATTCGGTTTTTTGGCTGTATTCTTTGTATTATCTAAAAATTGATGAATGGTTGGGTTATGCATTACATCTTCAAGCATTGTCTTAAAGCTGCCTAAGGCATTTTTTCTAAATATTTGATTTTGCTCAACCATATATGGCACAAGAACCTTTCCCGGTTGGGCAGCAAAGTGGCCATGCCAAAACACCACCATTTTTTCTTGGAGCGCATTATCTGAGCTTAAGATCTCTTTATGCCACCATTCGATCATCTTTTTTCTGTCTGATTTCTTAAGTGACCTTTTTATCTTGCGCCTGTCTTTAAAAGGAATGCTTTTATTCTTCGTTTGGAGATATAAGTCATCATCAAATTCTAGCAAGGTGGTTACAGGTGCGGTATAAGCGCCGGAATCTAGCATTAATGCTACAGCCTCATCCCTGGAATAATCGGAGTAATCATTCAAAATAAAATCAGCATTATGGAAACCGGCTCTTGCCCACAAGTGCCTTGCGTCCTCTATGCTTAACGCATGAGATAACATAGGCAAAACCAATAACAATACAACCGATATCAATGTTTTCATAATAATATTAATCTTAATCCTGCAACCAATCACTCTCTTCAAGCTTATATTCAATGTGATGCATATCAAGCCAACACATCTCAATTGTTTCCTTCAACGCCTTAAATGCAACCCCACCACTCGTATATAAATGCAGATCCATAATAATGCATTTTTTAGAATCAATATATTTAAGATAGGGTTTAAATAACATACTCTCAGCGCTTAGTTGATTGCAAAATACTGCCAAATCTACATCAGGGATTTCCTGGTTAATTTCCATAAAGCCATATAAACGTAGCTGATTTTTCACATGGTCAATGGCAATTGTATCAAACCACAACTTATCATCAATCTCTATATCGATATCCATATCGGACAGAAAGTCCGTTTCTTGTTCAAGACAATCCTTAACTTTTAATTCCCAATATTCACTCTCAAAATTAATATTCATTTTTCCCTTAGTTTTGTTATTTAATCTAAGAGTAATTATAGCTATAAGATTAATATTTGCATTCCGAGCAGATTCCGAATAGAGTCTAATTTTCCCGAAACAAGGGTTATATTCGCAAAATTTTCCCGAATACAAATTTGAATAATTTAAAGGTTTGACACAATGAGTGTGTCAAGATTTAAGCTAATATCTTAAATCTAATACAGGCTGTGTATGATGATGATTAAAAATTAAACTTACTTACCACCAAGTATATTGTTCTTGAATACGCCTTGCTCTACCCTGCCATCTGAATAAATAATCAACCCTTTGCCGTTGAGCTTATAGCCTTTAAATACACCTATTAAACGCTTTCCATCTGGGAACTCTATCAACCCCTTAATGAGCTTGTTATCTTTAAAAACACCTGATACCTGTTTTCCATTTGGGTACTTTTTTACCCCTTTACCGTTGAGCTTGTTATCTTTAAATGCGCCAAGTACTCGCCTTCCATCTGCGTGCTTCTTCAACCCCTTGCCATTGAGTTTTCCATGCTTAAACACACCTTCATGCTTCATGCCATTGGCGAACCTTTTTATACCTCTTCCATGCGGCTTGCCATCTTCAAGCTGTCCATGGTAGTGAACTTCCCCATATTTTTTAGAATTCAATATTATTTTTTTAAAATCATCTGGGGTGGTCTTGTGTGTTTTTCCAACTTCCTTGTTATCCTTAAATGTGCCAGCTCTGCGCATACCACTTGGGAAGATCTTAACCCCTTTACCATTAAGCTTGTTGTTTTTAAACATACCCTCATGTCGCTTACCTTCTGGAAAAACCTTTAACCCTTCTCCATGTAGCTTACCATCTTTAAAAAAACCCTCTTCGCGCCTACCATTTATAGACACCTTAAGACCATCCCCATTGAGCTTATCAGCTTTGAACACTCCCTCTGATCGTGAACCATCAGCGTAAATTATCAACCCATCGCCATCTAGCCTGCCATCTTTAAACATGCCCTCCCATCGCGATCCATCAGCGAAAACTTTTAATCCCTCGCCATTGAGCATGTCATTTTTAAAAATACCCTCAACGCGCTTACCATTTGGATAAACCCTTAGCCCTTCCCCATTTAGCTTACCATTTGTAAACACGCCTTCGGCACGCTTACCATCTGGATAATAAGCCACGGCCTTGTAATGTACAATTCGATGGCCGTTCTTGTCTCTTTTCTTATTGTTTAGTATGCTTGAAATTACCATTCTCTTGCCATCTGGGTAAGTCGCTACGCCTTTTCCACCCAAAGGCCCGTTCTTGAATACGCCTTCTACTCGCATCCCACTAGCAAAAATTTTCACGCCTTTGCCGTGTGGCTTACCATTTTTAAACTGGCCAATATAAGTATATGGCCCACGCTTTTTAGAGACATGCGACATTTTTTTTACATTTTTAACGCCTTTTAGAAAAGAGTCTATAAAGCCACTTTTCCCGCATTGGTTGTCAACCGGATTAAAACAGAACTTACCCGATATGGTTGTCTCATAAATAGGAATTTGTCGACCACCAGTCTCACTCTCAACAGACTGCATGACATCACTCAACATAATCTGAATTGGAATGTTTGGCTCGACGATATGCTTTAACAGGCTTTTAGTATAAGGACTATTTCTACCCACACCACCATCTGCAGCAACTTTTCCAGGCATGGTAGAATACGCCACCAGCGTGCCTTTTGTTTCTTTTTTTAGCTTTAATTTCTTTTTGGTAATACCTCTAGTTTTGTATATTTCTTCATCTAAACCATCGAATTGTTCAAGGTCTGACTCATCAACTGCGCTTGACTTTGCCAAACCTGGTGTAATCTCACCTACTAAATTGGTATAAGGGTTATCACGACATGAATCTAAAAAGACAAAATTAAGCTTACTTTGACTGTCTTCTAATTTGCTTAGTATTGATGACGATGCAATGGCACTATCAGAAGGTCTTCAGCGTTATTTACCTGTTTCATACTATCAATTGGAATCAAATAATTAACACCCTGATACTGCACAGCGTGACCTGAATAGTAAAACAAACCAACAGTGTCTTTATTGAGTTTGCCTCCAAACTCTGCAATAGCAGACTGCATTTGCGTCTTATTTTTGTCAGTTACCAATGTAACTTGAAAATTTAAATCTTGGAGGGTTTTTGCAATGTCAATTGCATCATTAACTGAGTTATCCAACGCAGAGGTTTGATAGTCTGCATTACCGATAACCAAGGCTATTCTTTCTTGTGCATGGATTACAACACTGGCAAACAGTAGCTGCCAGATTAGAAAATATTTAACTAAAGACAACATTATCTTGGTGGTTTAACAAATGCCTTCTCTATTGCGCAGATTTCGATCATATGAAATAAAAAACCAACAGTGCCGCTATTACAAGCAGAAGTGCAATTGGTGCAATAACAACGCTCCACTTAAAAGGCTGGTTTAATTCTATATCTGTAAACAAAATAGCGAGTGTAAATCCCGCAGCAATCGACGATATTGTAATAACCACGTCCTCTAAAGGCGTGTAAATAGACATATATGATGTAAAAGCTGTGAGCAACACACTCGCAATAAGCGTAACTATATAAACCGGCTTTGCCCATTTATTAAAATTCCATAGGCCAAACATAGCTACTAAATTTGCCACCATAACTATTAATACTATAGCCATTAGACCATTACCCAACAAAATATTTTCCTCCTCCCAAGCAAGATACTCTTGTAATAAAGGATGAAGATCGGCTGTATCACCAACAAACACCAGTCCAATTATTGCCACTATAGCTGCTAACTGAACTGCGACAGATATTTTTAATAATTTTTGTAAATTCATTTATAACTCCTGTTTTATTATTTATAGTTTAGTGTATCAAATTTATAGTTTAATGCATCCAAAAACATGCCGAGATTGTGCTTAATCCAAGCCTCTTGTGCAAGTGTGTGAATATCTTGATCATCTGTATCCATGGCTTTTTTAATCCAGCGCATAGCACAAGCTTTGTTCTTGGTTATAACATCGCCATTTATATAAGCCATTCCTAAATCATATGCAGATTTTGCACTGCCCTTATTTGCACTGACTTCAAGCTCTTTCATCTTTGCATTAATCTCCTTTGAGCAGCTAAGTGTGTTTCTGTTTATTGCTTTAGTAGTCTGATAAATAGCGATTCCCTTATTATCTGCAATAGCACCTAATCCTGATTTAATCATCGTAGCCCATCCAGCTGCAGCCGGCGCTGACAATGTCAAAAAAGACAATATTAAAAATACTCTCATCATGAGTCTATTTCCTTAACTCTATTTAAAAAAATCATAGGCTGCCTTACCATTTTTGATAGAAATCAATCTCTCCATCTTCAGGATCATTATCACGACCCCCATAAACAGCTTTGTTGTTTTTGTAAAAATGAAATACATCCATTAAACCATCATCATCTGTATCAAAAGATTTCATGCTATCGCCCCCCTGACCAAAAGTAATAATCTCCCTTTTAACTTTGCCTGTTGGGTGTTCAATCACAAGCATATTTGGCATGCCATCACCATCTGTATCCACCTCTATATAGATTTCTGCAGAATCCTTATTACTTGTTACTCGAATCATGGCGTTATCATATTCTGTTCGGTATTTTTCTTCATAAAATTGTGTTGATGCAGGGGGTTTGTTGCCTTTTTGTTTAATAAAGGCCTTTACATCATCTACAGATACAGCGTGGTTAAGAGAATCATAACCATTTACTTCTATATATATTTTTGTTTCATCATCACCGCCAATGAAATAAGCCAACAAACCGCCAAAGACGCTAGATACTTTCACTTCTCTCTGTTAATCTCCAAACTCCTTGTATTGACTCCGATCAACTGACCTTTGTCATTAACCAATGGTCCGCCCGAATTACCCCAAGAGATAGGCGTGGAGGTTTGTATCATCATATCTGCATACTTTGTGTTGACGTCATCCAATTTAATTGTGTCATCATAAGCATAATTAGGAATTAATTGACCGATCAAGCCTTTGGTGTATGTCCAATTTGCGCCGCCTTTAGGGTGGCCAATAGCGTGCGCATCATGGCCAATCTCAATATCAGCATTGTTAGAAAATTCAAGCGGTATGAGGTTCTTAGGTTTTTCAATTAATTTAAGCAGTGCCAAGTCAAGTGTCGGATTAACCTTTACAATATTAGCTTTTAAATATGTTAGTTTGCTGGTGCCTCGTTTTGGCTGGAAAGCTACAAGCACTTCGGGGTGGCCATTTAAAACACCATCCCCCTTAACCTCTTCACCGTCTTTTTGGATTACATGATAATTGGTAATTATTTTTCCTTCTTTACTGATCACAAAGCCCGTACCGGATGAGAAGACCCTTTCTTCATTAGCTGGAGTTTTGATATAAACAACAGATTTGACGACTTTTTTATACAATTTAGCGTCCTTTTGGCTTCTGGTTTTTCCGGGTACAGTAGCGGCTAGTTGAATGGTTTTTTCAATTAACTTAGTATCAACCTTAGTATTCATAACTCTGATATTTTTCAAAATTGCATCAACACTCTCTGCAGACAAGCCAGCAGCTTTAATTGATTTAAATTTACCACCACCAAGATTAGACTTTATGTCTTTAATATCCAACGTTAAGTTTGATCGGTCCTCATGCTTAATTCTCACGACACGCAGGCTTGATATCTTGCTTAAAAAATTCTTTAAGTCTTGAAATTTTGTTACTTTAAGCCTCTCTAGAGAGCCAACCACTACCAATGTTTCAATACCTGTATTGTTATCTAGTTCATAGCCGTACCCATCTCCAGACAAGGAAACGCTGACGCCTTTACGATCAACCTGATTGGTAGATCTTAGTAAAGTTTTTTCACCCAAGGTGTCAATATAAAAAGCGTAGGTGTAGAGATCAACAGTTGGGGTGATCTCTGCTATAAAACTATCTCCTGAAAACAAAACACTATTGTTTTGAATAACGCTCTTATTCCCATCATGAATGCCAAAAACCCTTAAACCTAACCAATCTGGATTGGCAATCGATGTATTTATAAAAATAAGTGAACTAATAATAAATAATGTAATTTTTCTAATCATGGGATTGCTTCCTTTTGGGGTTTGGGAACTTGTTGTGCCTTAGGTGGTTTTAATATGTGTGTGTTAGGTGGTCTTAATATGTTCCCAATTATGTTACCAGGGGTCTTTTTTATGCTCTTTTCTTGATCTGAACGAGTGCAGAATCTATATATAAGACTTGATTTATGAAGCAAATGGGTTACGCCCTTTACAAAGCCTACGACTGCGTTTACTGATCCAGTGACAAGTAAAAATCCTAAAAATAGAGGAATTATCTTTTTCATTAATACATCTTTATTAAATTATAATTATTTAAGGGTTGAATTAGACCTAATGATAAGCTTTTTTTTACTTATGGTACATTATTATTTAATTATTACCTTATCTGCTCGTCTTTCATACTGCTTCCCGGTTTCACTGATAAAAATTAAAAACAGTTAATTTGTTAAAATATGTAAATATTTTGATTCTTTTATTTCTTTTCTAAGTCTATTAAGACGAGCATCTTTAATGCGGCTTGGATCAATGGTTAATCCATAATGCGACCTATAATCCTCAAATTTAGCCGCAGCTCTTTTGTATCCAGGTAATTCACCCTTCAGCCGTGGCTCTACTCTTAGCATTGCCACTGGATTGGGGTATGCTTTTTTATACCAATAAATAGATGTTAATGACACGCCATTAATAGGATGACTAAGGTCTTTGTTTATCCGAACAATACATTTTATTTTATAGTTTGGCAATATATCACCAAGCAAAATTTGTGCTTCGGCAATACCAAGGGATGCATCTTGGTAAATTTCTTTTAGTGAATCTAGCGATTTGTGACAACCTGACTGATAAATTTTATTTATGTCATTAACAATAAGTGGGTTATTTTAATCATTGATATATTTCAAATGAAAATTGATACGCCAAAACATAACAACGTACATTAATGGCTTGATGTCTTTAATATTAGCTGCAATCTCAAGGCTATTTGCACTCTGAATAGACAAAGGGTCATTCATAACAGAGGGTAATAAAATGGCAACAATTAAAAGCAATAAGACATTAAATTTAATACTAATTGGAACAGATAGCATTACAACTCTAGCAATATAATCGCTCCCACCCTTGCCTTTATTACTTCTAAATGTTACCAAAGTTCCAATAATAAAAATTAACACCACTAAAAGCAAATTTATTAAATAATCCTGCAAGGTGATCACTTGAGTGGGGTCATAGTCTGACATCCAATACTCTGGAAGTACGGATGGAAACGCCAAACTTGTGAACACTCCAAAAATCAGATAGTAAAACAATTTTGCTTTTTCGTCTATGTTGTTATTTTTAATGTCACTGGCCAATCGCTTTGTATTCCAAATGTACATAACTTCCTATATATTTTTGTCTTAAAAAAAATTAACCTTCAACAGGATTTTTCCCGTGCTGATTTTCACCACTATCACTCTTTTTAATTGCTAAATACAAAACATATAAGCCTATAAGAAAGCCGAAAAGAAACAATAAGCTAATAGATATTCCAATCGCAGAATCCATTAAACCATGTTCTTCAAATAAAGATATAACCGGTGTAAGAATTAAACTCGCCAAAGGAAAAATTAGCCACCAGCCAGATTTATTTACATCATGCAACCTTCGAATACCAACAGCAAGACCTGGCAAGAATATTAATAACCACACAATATCAAATAATGTAAGCTCACTAGGGTCACCATAAAGTGTATTGGCAATCACTGCGCCCAACAAGGCTATTAAGCTAGCAAACAGCGAATACCACCAGTACTCTGAACGAGACGCTCTTCCTTTAAAAGTTGCATATTTCTTAAATACGACTGTTTTGATTGACTCTGTAAATGTCATACTAACTCCAGAATAAAAAGTTTATATTAAACCATATCCTACAACAATTATTTAATTATAAGTGCAGTATCTGCTCGAATTTCACACTTCTTCCCCGCTTCATTAACAAAACTAATAAACTCAGCGCCATTTTTGGTTGAGATATCAGTAGGCTTGATCCTAATCACCTTGCCGTCAATTTCAACCCGCATGGAATAGCCACGCATAATAACCAGCTCATAGATGCTGTGATCCTCGCACGAAATTTTTTGATAATCGCTCATGGTGTTTTAATCAGTAAAAGCTTGTTTTCTCGAGTCATGGATTTAATCTCGTATTCTCGCTTAGAGGCCGCACTTCTATCTTTGGCATTTTCTTGGTATGCCAATTCACATGGGCCATTAGCTCGGGTGTATTTAGCGCCGCCTACCAATTCACCATTATGCTGTTTGATGCGCTTTTCTAAATGATTGGTAATACCGCAATATAGACTATTGTCATTACAACGTAATAGATAAACAACCCAAAGGTTCTCGTTTGCCATTTATATCAACACTAAAGTGAGTTATGAGCATTCTATCTTAAAACTGTTATAAACTAAGTGCATGTTAAAGTTATTCATTTGCCTATTTTTTCTAATTGCAAAAAGCACTTATGCCTCTGATATCGACCAAAGAGTCTTAATTGATGGTGAAGTCTTATACACTGAAGAGTGTCAAAAATGCCATGACAATAGTTTAGTACCTATTAGTGATGGCACTTCCATGAAATCATTGGATGACATCAGATGGCAAATATCCACCTGTGTTGGTGCCTTGGGTATTTTTTGGATGCCTATTGACGAAGAAGATGTGGCGCAATATTTAAATCATGATTTCTTCCACTTTGAAAATACGCCGAAACCTGACAGCTAAAGCATTTTATTTCTATACTTGCTGGATGATTTCATTGGTATAATTGCACAGTTTTATCCATCTTTATACGTTAATGGAAAAGACTTACAATCCAGAACAAATTGAAGCGAAATACCGCTCACTTTGGGAAGACAAAAATCTATTTTCTTCCGATTCAAATTCCACTAGCGAAAACGCCTATTGCATCA
>OFBG01000037.1_pt1 | contig 10970 bp, 11 predicted proteins | sample 1520521 | NCBI WGS metagenome assembly OFBG01 (sample SAMEA3696448, study PRJEB22514) | metagenome | biome: water; feature: marine; material: hydrothermal vent | place: Pacific Ocean | collected 2014-08-15 | depth 1539 m
CCAAAACTGTCTTAGCTCTGTCTGCAGCTGAAATACCCGTGGTCACACCTTCTACAGCCTCGATAGAAACCGTAAAGTTAGTACCATTCGCATCATTATTTTGCGCCACCATCAGTGGTAAATTCAGCTGCTTACAGCGTTCTTGTGTAAGCGTTAAACAAATCAAACCACGGCCATGTGTGGCCATGAAGTTAATATCTTCTTTGGTACAAGTGGCCGCAGGAATAATTAAATCACCTTCATTCTCACGATCTTCATCATCCATAAGAATGATCATCTTGCCTTGCTTATAATCTTCTAAGATTTCTTCAATGGTGGCTTTCATTTAAATCCTTACTTAATTAATCTTTGTTTAACAACTGTTCTAAATGTCTGGCAATAATATCAATCTCAAGATTGATTTTATTACCTATACTCAGTTGCCCTAATGTTGTTGCTGTTAATGTGTGTGGCACAATATTCACATCAAATACATTGTTCTCAATATTATTTACTGTTAGGCTCACGCCATTAATGGTGATTGAGCCTTTTCTAGCGATGTATTTTACCAAATTCTGTGGCGTACTAATTTTAAAACGTGTGGAATCACCTTCAGGGTATTTATCAACCACTTCGCCCTGCCCATCTACATGGCCACTAACTAGATGGCCGTCAATGCCTTGATCAAGTCTCAGGGCTTTTTCAAGGTTAATGTCATCACCAACCGATAAATCACCAAAAATAGAGCAATCCAAGGTTTCTTGTGAGAGGTCCGCTTTAAATGTGTCAGTACCGACTTCAATCGCAGTTAAACATACGCCATTCACTGCAATGCTATCGCCGATTGCCACAGAGGAAAAATCTAGCTCGCTTGAAGCAAAACTAAATACCGCACCTTTATCGTGAACGTCTTTAGTTTTGATTTGACCAATGGCTTGGATAATGCCTGTAAACATAAGAAATGTTGACTATATTAAAGGTTGCTAATTTTACGCTAGTTATTAAAGTAGCTCTTTGTTTTCAAAGCAATAACAAAAACTAGCCCCTAGCAGTACGATTACCCATGCCAGGTAAACCCACAGCATTACCAACATAAGTATGGACAATGTGCCATAAATCAACTCATACATCGGGAAATATTGAATATAAATAAACATTGCATACTTGATTACTTCTAACAATGCCGCTGCAATCAGCCCAGCTTGTAAGGCATTAATAAATTGAACCTTTTCTAAAGGTACTGCATAATACAAAATTGAGAAGCCAAAACAAGATAGGACGAATGGCAGTAGGAAAGGTGCGTACTCAGCTGCTGGTAAACTACTAAACAATTCCGATGCCATCACGTAAGAGCTAAAAAATAAGGATGCACCTAACAAGATAGGGCCTAAAAATAAAATAGCTAAATAAGACAGTAACCCTTTAAACCAATGACGTTGGTGTGAATCATGCCAAATTAAACTAATACGCTTATCAATATCGTACAACAGTATTATCACTGCAAAGATGAGAAAAGAAAAACTCAGACCTTTAATTGATTGCGCCTGAACAATAAACTGATGAACATAATCCTTTGCTGCGTCATAGTTTTGTGGCAATAGCTGGGCAAACAGGAACGCTTCTAAGTGTTGTTGAAATTCAGCAAAATATGGTGATAGTGAAAACACGCTCAAAGCCAAAGCTAAGCCGGGAACAACAGCAAACAAGGTATCGAATGACAATATTGCCGCCGCGTCCAAGCTCTGACGTCGAATAAATCGTTTAAATACAGATACAAGAAACCTCATATGTCGATTGTAAACTAACTTTAATATGATGTATAGTTCATAATAATACTTTTTGTAAATACTATGAAAAAACTACTAGCCATACTCCTAACTTTATTCCTATTCAGCTCAGCTTATGCTGAAGCAAGAATAATTAACAAACTACTTTTGTGACTTTAGGTAGTCTTCATAGTTACCAGAATAGTAATGCATGCCATCTTCTTTAAGCTCCACCACTTTGGTAGATAATGATGAGACAAACTCTCTATCGTGACTAACAAAGATCAAGGTGCCTTCATAGTTATCAAGTGCCAGGTTAAGTGCTTCGATTGATTCCATGTCCAAGTGGTTAGTTGGCTCGTCCATCACCAATACATTTGGCTTTTGCAACATCAGCTTACCAAACAACATTCTGCCTTTTTCACCACCAGAAAGTGATTTAACACTCTTAATGATATCATCCTTACCAAATAGCATCTTGCCAAGAACGCCACGCATGGCTTGAATATCGTCTTTCTCACCCTTAAATTGGCTCATCCAATCTAGTACGGTCATGTCTTCTTCAAAATCTGCAGTGTGATCCTGTGCGTAATAACCAATATTAATATTTTCACTCCACTTAACCTTACCCTTATCAGCTTCAAGCTCGCCAACTAAGGTGCGTAATAAAGTAGTTTTACCAATACCATTTTGACCAATAATAGCAACACGTTCGCCAACCTCAAACAAGAACTCAATATCTTTAAGTACGTGAAGATCATCAAAACTTTTGTTAAGGCCTGTAACTTCTAAAACATTCCTATGAAGTCTATTTTCTTGATTAAAGTAAATGTACGGACTCACTCTTGATGAAGGCTTAATATCATCAAGTTCAATTTTTTCAAGTTGCTTTTGACGTGATGTTGCTTGCTTAGCTTTAGAAGCATTTGAAGAAAAGCGAGAGACAAAATGCTTAAGCTCTTTAATCTTAGCTTCTTTCTTAGCATTATCCGTTTGCATTTTTTCTTGAATGGCGGTTGCAGCAATCATAAATTGATCGTAATTACCCGGGAAAGTATTCAATGCACCGTAATCCAAATCAGACATGTGGGTACACACTCCGTTTAAGAAATGTCTATCGTGAGAAATGATCACCATCGTAGCTTTACGATCATTTAAGACATCAACCAACCAACTAATAGAATTGATATCCAAGTTGTTGGTAGGCTCATCTAATAATAAGATTTCAGGATCAGAAAATAGCGCCTGCGCAAGTAAAATCCGTAGCTTCCAACCAGGGGCAATCTCACTCATTAAGCCGTAATGTTGCTCCTCAGGAATATCCAACCCAAGTAACAACTCACTGGCAGAAGATTCAGCCATATAGCCATCCATCTCGGCAAATTCCATTTCCAATTCCCCAACCTTAATGCCGTCTTCGTCACTCATTTCTGGCAAAGCGTAAATACGGTCTCTTTCTTTTTTTACTTTCCAAAGTTTTTCGTGACCCATGATCACTGTATCAACAACACGGAATTCCTCATAAGCAAATTGATCCTGGCGCAAAACACCCAATCGCTCACCATCACTAATACTTACCGTACCATTAGAAGGTGTTAACTCACCCGTTAAGATTTTCATGAAAGTTGATTTTCCACAACCGTTTGCGCCAATTAAGCCATAGCGATTACCACCTTGGAATTTGATAGAAATGTTTTCAAATAAAGGTTTTTCACCAAATTGCATGGTGATATTGGCAGTAGAAATCATAATAGCTGGGCAAATTTACAAAAAGCAACATTATCCCCTAATCACGATAAAAGCTCAACTATTAGCCATTGCTTTTAGGGTATAAAATATAAGCTCTTTATCTATTCACATTACAACCTTGATATTTAATAAAACTGGCCAATCTCCTGATACAAAACTACTCGTCACTATTGTGGTTTTAATTATCTTCGGCTGGATACTGTCCTTTTCTGCCTCACTTGCACACTTTGATAGTTATTCCTATGTTCGTAAACAAGGGTTTTATATTGTGCTTGGCCTTATTGTAGGTTTTTTTGTTTTAAAAACACCTTTGTCTTTTTTCAAACTGCATTCGAGAAAATTGTTTATTTTTAGTTTGATTTTATTGGGCATTGTTTTATTGCCTGATCCAATTGGTTTTTCAGCCAACGGCGCAAGACGCTGGATTAACTTTGTTGTCTTTAAATTTCAGCCTTCTGAAATGATGAAATTAGCCATGATTTTATTTATGGCTGGTTTTTTAATCCGTCAAGAAAAAGAAGTAACTGGCTCTTTAACCGGTATAGGAAAAACCTTACTTATTGTTGCCTCATCTGGCTTGTTAACAATGCTGGAAACTGATTTAGGCGCCACCATCATCATTACGATTACCGCACTTAGTATGTTGTTTATTGCCGGATCTTACATTAAAGAATTACTCATGGCAGGTGCTGGAATACTTGGAGGGCTTGCTTTATATGTTTTTTACGACCCTACTAGATTAGATAGATGGTTGTCGTTTTGGATGAACGATCTATGGGGCAAGGATGGTGTGCACCAAACTCAACAAGCTTTGATTGGTATTGGTAGAGGAGATTGGACGGGCACCGGGTTAGGCGCTGGTATTCAAAAATACACCAAATTACCTGAGTCTCATACTGATATGATTTTTGCAATTATTGGTGAAGAGCTCGGCATTATTGGTATGTTATTTGTTTTATTTAGTTTTGCCTACATTATTAACAAAGGCTTTAGTATCGCCAAAGAGGCACTTAAACACGGTAGAAAATACAGCTCTTATGTGGCGTTTGGCATATGCACTTGGTTCTCAATGCAAGTCGGCGTCAATATTGCGATGAATCTTGGTCTGATACCAATCAAAGGCTTTACATTGCCACTGATCAGTTATGGCGGTAGTAGTATGATTTTTTCTATTATTGCCTTAGCAATCATTCTTAGAATCGACATGGAAAACAGAGCGCCTTATAGCAAACAAAGAGATTATGTCTAAACAAAAAAAGACAATTTTAATTATGGCTGGTGGCACCGGCGGGCATATATTTCCAGCCTTAGCCATCTCAAAAGTGCTCAAGCAGCGCTCGGCTAATATCGAGTGGTTAGGATCAAAACGCGGCATGGAAAATACATTAGTGCCTAAGCACAATATTCCATTACACACAGTCAGTGCCGTGGGTTTGCGCGGTAAAAATAGGTTGGCACTAATCAAAGCGCCCTTCTTATTAAGTCTTGCCTTTATCCAGACAGTACGTGTATTTGCTAAGGTAAACCCCAGTGTTGTACTTGGTATGGGTGGCTTTGCTTCAGGTATTGGTGGCTTAGTGGCTTGGCTGTTACGTGTGCCACTAGTCATTCACGAACAAAACTCAATTCCCGGCACCACTAACAAACTTTTATCAAAGATTGCCACACAAACTTTTCAAGCATTTGACGATAGTTTTGATCGCTCAACTGAGGTTTTTACTTCTGGCAACCCGGTATTGTTTAAGCCTAAAAAGAAAAGTGCTAACAATAAAAAACTCAACTTATTAATTGTTGGTGGCAGTCTAGGTGCCAAGCCTATTAATGATATCGTTACTAGACTCAATATTGATATCAACATTTGGCATCAAACTGGTAAACAGCACCTAGATAGTGTTAAAGCTCAATATAACAATAAAAATGTAAAAATAGAGGCGTTTATTGATGATATGGCAAAAGCTTACGCTTGGGCAGATATTGTACTTTGTCGCGCAGGCGCGATGACAATTTCAGAGTTGATGCTTTCAGCCACGCCCAGTATTTTGATTCCACTGCCACATGCAATTGATAACCATCAATTTTACAATGCCAAAATCCTTTCTAGTCATAACGCTGGCATTTTGATTGAGCAAAAAGATTTAAGCCTTAAACTGCTTGAAAAAACATTGTTAGATATTGATGATACGCAGATTCAACAAATGTCTGACTATGCAAAACAGCTGGCTAAACCTGAAGCAGCAAAGATGATTAGTGACTACTTGCTTGAGATTGGTTAATACCTAATCTGCTAAATAACGCTTGATCAGTATTGGTGTCAGGATTATCCGTCGTTAACAACTGCTCACCATAAAAAATAGAGTTAGCCCCTGCAAAGAAACACATGGCTTGCATCGCCTCACCCATTTCAGTGCGACCAGCTGACAAACGCACCACCGATTTTGGCATCATGATGCGTGCTACGGCAATGGTACGCACAAACTCACTCTCAGTTGGTGGTGCTACTTTTTCAAATGGCGTACCTGGAATTGGCACCAAAAGATTGAGTGGCACACTGTCAGGGTGTGCTTCTAAATTAGATAAAGATCTGAGCATAGAAGCACGATCAGTCTGCCCTTCTCCTAAGCCCAAGATACCGCCACTACAGACATGAATGTCAGCATTTTGTACAGATTCAAGCGTGTCTAAACGATCTTGAAACGTACGTGTGGTAATCACATTGGCATAATTTTCTTCTGAAGTATCGAGATTGTGGTTGTAATAATCCAAACCTGCTTCTTTTAAAGTAAAGGCCTGTTCTTGCGTTAGCATGCCTAGCGTCACACAAGTTTCCATACCCATGGCTTTAACACCTTGAATCATAGGAATAACTTTATCCAAGCTTTTATCAGTAGGATTACGCCAAGCAGCGCCCATACAAAAACGCGTTGCGCCCTTGTCTTTTGCTGATTGTGCCTGCTCTAATACTAAATCAATCTCCATGAGTTTTTCACGCTCAAGACCAGTGTCGTATTTAGAACTCTGCGAACAATAAGAACAATCCTCTGGGCAGGCACCGGTTTTAATATTAAGCAAAGAGCTTACTTGTACATAATTTGGATCAAAATTATCTCTATGAATTGTATGTGCTTTAAAAAGCAAATCATTAAATGGCATGGCGAATAAAGCCTCAACCTCTGCTAATGTCCAATCATTTCTAAGTTGTGTCATAATCACTAATATAATATTTTGATAGTTATTTTACGCCTCAGATAACAAAAAAGGCCGTGCAATTGCACGGCCTTTTTCTATGAATTGAAATTAAATATTACAAGCTGTAATACATTTCATATTCAACTGGATGAGTTGCACAACGAAGCTTAGTCACCTCTTCCATTTTAAGATCAATGTATGAATCAATCATATCATTTGTAAACACACCGCCTGCAGTCAAGAAGTCACGATCTGCATCTAGAGCCTCTAACGCTTGATCAAGTGAAGATGCTACTGTAGGGATCTTTGCCTTGTCAGCTTCAGACAATTCATATAAATCTTCTGTCGCAGGTTTGCCTGGATCGATCTTGTTCTTAATACCATCAAGGCCGGCCATTAACATTGCAGAAAACGCTAAGTAAGGGTTTGCTGTTGGATCTGGGAAACGTACTTCAACACGCGTGCCTTTAGGGTTTGCAACAAAAGGAATACGAATCGCAGCTGAACGGTTTTTAGCAGAGTATTGTAAAATCTCTGGTGCTTCAAAACCTGGTACTAAACGCTTGTATGAGTTAGTTGATGCATTACAGAATGCATTTAACGCTCTAGCGTGCTTAATAATACCACCGACGTAATGTAGTGCCATTTCACTTAAGTTGCCGTAAGCACCTTCTTCATAGAACAAGTTGACGCCGTCTTTAGCCATAGACTGGTGAACATGCATACCGTTACCGTTGTCACCAACGATAGGCTTAGGCATAAATGTTGCTGTCTTGCCGTATACGTGTGCTACATTTTGAACACAGTACTTTAAGATTTGAGTTTCGTCTGCTTTTTTAACTAACGTGTTAAACAATGCGCCGATTTCATTTTGACCTGCTGTACCCACTTCGTGGTGATGTACTTCAGTGGTCACACCCATGCTTTCGATTGCTAAACACATTTCAGCACGTAAATCCATCATTGAGTCAACGGGTGGCACTGGGAAGTAACCGCCTTTAACGCCTGGACGGTGACCGGTGTTACCACCGTCAAAGTCACTACCACTTTCCCAAGCAGCTTCCTCAGAATGTACTGAGTAACTACATGCGCCCATCGTATTGTCAAACTTAACCGAGTCAAATACAAAAAATTCTGGCTCGTTACCGAAATAAGCAACATCAGCAACACCTGAATCTTGCATGTACTTTTCAGCACGCTTTGCGATTGAACGCGGATCTTTTTCATAGCCTTTCATATCTTCTGGCTCGATAATATCACAACGAACAATTAGTGTAGACTCTTGAGTGAATGGGTCCATAACGCACGCATCTAAGTCTGGCTGTAGAATCATATCTGATTCATTAATATCTTTCCAACCAGCGATTGAAGAGCCGTCAAACATTTGACCTTCTTCAAATTTATCAGCATCAACTTGGTGAGCCGGAACACTAACGTGTTGCTCTTTACCTTTAGTATCAGTAAAACGGAAATCAACGAATGTAACTTCGTTGTCCTTCATCATCTTTATTACATCTTTAGCAGACATATTTTCTCCTATTTTTAACTATTTAATTTGCTGACAGTCGTTGTCAAACAGAGCGCGCCATTGCGATCAAAATTCTTGTTTGGTTTTATTGTTATGTTAATTGTTATATTATGAAAAACTGTTATTTACAATAAAAACAGCGACTTATTCTACCCTATTTTCTCTACAAGTAAAATAATCTCATCAGTTTTTTCATGAATTTCAACGACTTTATGGCCATGCACTTTACACCAAGCGGGTATATCATGCAGTACGCCCGGATCCGTAGCAATCATCTCAATTAAATCGCCTTTATCAATGGTGTTAATCATTTCGCCCAAACGTATTACTGGCATCGGACAAAGTAGGCGTTTAGCGTCAATAGTGTGCTTCATATAAGTTATTCAATCCCTAGCCAATCTTGAGGCTTGATATAGTACTCGTATAATTTTTCTTCCTCACTACCTGTTTCTGGCTTGTATTGATATTCCCAGCGCACAAGCGGTGGCAACGACATGAGAATCGATTCCGTACGGCCACCGGTTTGCAAGCCAAATAACGTGCCACGATCATAAACCAAATTAAACTCGACATAACGACCACGACGGTACAGTTGGAATTGTCTTTCATGATCGGTAAATGGTGTGTCTTTACGACGCTCAACAATTGGTCGATAAGCTTTAATATAACTATTACCCACACTTTGCATAAAAGCAAAACATTCATCAAACCCACCTTGGTTAAGATCGTCAAAAAACAAGCCGCCAATACCACGCTGTTCATCACGATGCTTCATGTAAAAATAATCATCACACCATTTTTTATATTTTGGATACACCTCGACACCAAATGGATCACAAGCATCTTTAGCAGTTTGATGCCATAAAATCGCATCTTCATCAAAACCGTAATAAGGGGTGAGATCAAAGCCGCCACCAAACCACCAAATCGGATCTTCACCTTCTTTTTCTGCAATAAAAAATCTGACATTGGCATGTGAAGTTGGCGCATATGGATTGTGCGGGTGAATCACCAATGAGACACCTAAAGCACTAAAGCTACGCCCTGCTAACTCTGGGCGTAATGCTGTCGCTGAAGCCGGCATGTTGTCGCCATGGACGATAGAAAAGTTAACGCCTGCTTGTTCAAACACAGCGCCGTCAGTCAGTACACGGGTAAGCCCGCCACCAGCACCGTTCTCTTTTTCCCAGTTGTCTTTGATAAAACTGGCTTTGCCATCTACTTGCTCTAATTGGTCGCAAATATCTTGTTGCAAACCTAATAAATAAGCCTTAACTTGGTCGATCATCTGAGTTGCTCTCCAGTGTTTAAATTAATTATTCTTGATGGTGGGTTATTATAGTTTCGTGGTGCGATGATAAAATCTAATTCTTGCTTAAAAAATACATTCAACTGCAACACGCTAGTTGCGCTATTTTTACCGCTAATATTGGCACTGGTAGAAACCAAAGCGCTGTTGCTTGCTTGACATAGTTTTGTAATCAAAGGGTCGTTAGTCAGCCTAAGGGCAATGGTATCAAACTCGCCAGTCAATAACTTAGAAGTATGCTGATTGGCTTCAAGTAAATACGTTGTCGAGGTGTTGCCTGCTTTAATTTTATCCAGTTTTGATGTATCTTCCACGTAACCATGAAAGTGTCTTACGTCACTGGCCAATAAAATCATCCCCTTATTAATTGAGCGATGCTTAAGTTGCAAAATACGCTGCATAGATTGCTCAAAACACGGCAAACAAGCCAAACCCTGAATGGTATCAGTTGGGTGGGATATCACCCCACCCGCTTGTAAATACTGAATTGCCAGCCTAACTCTAAAACTCATGATGTTTTTTTGGCCCTTGGATGGCACTGATCATAAACTTTAGACAGCTCTAAAAAATCAAGATGGGTATACACCTGAGTTGACTTAATACTTTCATGGCCTAAAAATTCTTGTACAGATCGAAGGTCATGGCTGGATTGTAAAAAATGTGTTGCTGCTGCATGACGCAACATATGTGGATGTACGTTAATTTTAATCCCGACTTCAAGTGCGCGTTTTTTCACCATAGTTTGTATAGCTCTCACGCTAATTCTAACGTGTCTATTATTTAAAAATAAGGCACCTTGGGTAACACCTGTTTTTTGTAAGTAATTGGCAATCGCTCTTTGGGCGGATTTACCCAATGGCGTATGACGCATCTTGCCACCCTTACCCATCACACTCAAAAATCCTTGTTCGGCATCCATGTCATTAACATCAAGACCGACCAATTCTGATACACGAAGTCCGCACGAATATATGACCTCAATAATAGCCACATCCCGTAGCTCTGATGGTGATTTAGACCTTGGATTGAGCATCAGTGTTAGTTGACCATAATCCAATATTTTTGGTAAGTTTTGATCTAGCCTTGGTGGTTGCAATCCTAGCGCGCAATTGCTCGACAAATAACGCTGATTAACAAGATAGGTTAAAAACCCACGAATAGAAGACAAATGCCGACGAATGGTGCGACCACTACTATTGGCATGACGCATTTTCATCACCAGTAAATTTAGGTGCTCACCGGTTAAATCGATCCAACTATTAACCCCTTGTTGGTTTATAAAACTTAACAGTTGTTCTAGGTCCCGCTGATAGGCGTGCTGGGTATTAAGTGCATAGTGACGTTCAACACGCAAATACAACATAAATTGTGTAATTTGTGTTTTCACTTGAATTTTGCAACTTTGCCCATATCAATGTATTTTACGCACAAAACAGGAATAAACAAATGGCGA
>OFBG01000038.1_pt1 | contig 10823 bp, 5 predicted proteins | sample 1520521 | NCBI WGS metagenome assembly OFBG01 (sample SAMEA3696448, study PRJEB22514) | metagenome | biome: water; feature: marine; material: hydrothermal vent | place: Pacific Ocean | collected 2014-08-15 | depth 1539 m
AACCATTTTCACCGGCTTGCACTCTGCCTTGTACAGTTTCAAACCAGTCTTCAGTCTCATCTTCACTCAGTGCTTCAGGATAGTTCCTGGCCTTGAAATGCATGAGCAATGTTGAAAGTTTGCCATCTTTAAATTTTGGATGAAAGTCTTTTAATGCATCCGTGCTAAGCGTTTGTATTTGATCGCCGATGCGTTTGTCGGCATTATCCATAAAGCCATCGTAAAGTGCTTGATCAACATCAGACGCCTTAGTGCGCTCTTGGTCGTTTTTATACAGCGCTTGCACCACCTTGCTAACTGCACTTTGATTGTCTTTAATAAATGACAAGTGTTTAAGACAAGTGTCCATATCAATTTGCAGTTGCGCCACAACTTTAGGATCGAGCTTATAAACATTAGGCACAAACATTGGGCTTTTGTTAAAAATTAAATCTTTGATTTCTAGGCGTTTAACCCCTTTTGGTAATTCAGACTGTTTGGTAAACATCAGGGTTTTTAATTCTTCAATATCCATATCTAAGAGTATGGACGGATCTTGATCTAGGTTAAATACAATGGCTCGATCGTTGTATTCTGGGTGATGAGCCAGTGCAACCGCCAAACGTGTGCAAGATAATGTGGCAGGGTACATGCCAGAGGTGTGCAACATCGGCTCAAATAATTGAATCTTACCTTCGACTGTTTTCTTTTCGCGCAAGCTAAACGCATAATCAAATAGCTGGGGTTGTGTGTCTTTAATAATTTTGGCAATCGCAATGGTGGCTCGTACATCAGCCAGTGCGTCATGTGCATTGGCGTGTTCAATGCCATTTGCGATTGAAAGTTGGTCAAGCTTAAAAATAGGCTTACCTTCTTCATTATGTACCCATTTTAGGCTTGCATCTTTTTTCAACGCATAGCATAGGCGTGCCACATCTAAAATATCCCAGCGCGTATTGCCATTTTTCCAATGCCAAGCGTATGGATCGATAAAGTTACGATACAAGGCGTGACGAGTGAATTCATCGTCAAATCGGATCGAGTTATAGCCAACAATACAAGTATTTGGCGTGGAGAACTCAGTATTTATTTTTTGAATAAATGCATGTTCAATCATGCCATTTTGTTCGCACAGTTGTGGGCTAATGCCAGTGACTGCACAAGCTTCTGGCGACGGCAGGCAATCATGCGTTGGCTTGCAATAAAACATGTGCTCATCGAGAATATTGAGATCTTCATCCGTACGAATGCCCGCAAATTGTGAAATTCGATCAATTCTTGGGCTGATGCCAAAAGTCTCGTAGTCGTACCAATAGAATGTTTTCATAAGCTTATTTTAACGAATTTTAGGCAATAAAAAACCCAGTGATTAAACTGGGTTTTTGAATTCAAATAACTATTAAAGTTACTGAGGATGTACGTTAGCCGCTTGTGGACCTTTAGCACCGTCTTCTAAATCGAATTCTACTTCTTGACCTTCTTCTAGTGATTTGTAACCGTCACCTTGAATAGCACGGAAGTGAACGAATACATCGTCACCACTTTCTTGCTCAATAAAACCAAAACCTTTTTTTGCGTCAAACCATTTGACTTTTCCTGTTGTAGACATAATGTCTCCTATAAGTTAAAAAATTACCGAAAAAACATACCACCTTTATAACTTAGAGAAACTTGAAAAAGTTCAAACAACAAAATATAAATAGTAGCCGTATTCTTTACCAGCGTGTGCTATTTTACCTCACTTTAGCAATCACCGCACCAAATAAATTTGACTATTTGTTTTTAGGCTTTGAGCGTGAGAATTTTGGCTTTCTATTACGGTCACCGCCGCCTTTTCTATCACCACCACGAGAGTCTCTGCCGCCGCGTCTATCATTTTTGCCACCTTTAGAAAACTTACCACGACCAAAATTACGTTTCCCTGAAGTGCCACCAATAGTAGCCTTGTTGTTTTTCTCGGTAAGTTCAGTAATATTTAGACGTTTGCCGTTAACCATAGTCTTTTTCAGGACTTCAAAAGTCTCTTTTGGCATTTCATCAGGTAGATCTACTGTAGAGAAGTTGTCAAAAATTTGAATAGAACCAATGTACTCGCTATCCATGTCAGCTTCATTGGCAATAGCACCTAAGATATTTCCAGGCTTGATATTGTTACTATTGCCTACTTCAAGCTTGTATCGACGCATTGGTATTTGCGGATGAGCATTAAGAGGATTGGCCTCTACTGGCACAACTTTCTCTTCACCTGGCTTTTGGTCTCTGCCAAAACTAGGCTCTTTTTCTGAAAGAAATAAAGGTTCATTACCTTGGGCGATATGCGCCAAGGCCGATGCGATTTTAATCAAACCAAGTTCTTCATTTGACTCTTGGAATTCAGAAACTAATTTTTCAAAAACACCAAGGTCTTGATTGTTGATTGTTTGTGTAATCTTCTGTTTAAAGGTGTTAACACGTTTTTCGTTGATGATTTTTGCGGTCGGCAATTCAAGTGGTTCAATCTTTTGACGTGTTACACGTTCAATATTGCTAAGCATGCGTCTTTCACGATTCGATACAAATAAAATCGCCTCACCTTCACGTCCAGCACGACCGGTACGGCCAATGCGGTGTACGTAAGTTTCTGCATCTTGAGGGATGTCGTAGTTGACCACATGAGAAATACGCGGCACATCTAGTCCGCGAGCAGCAACATCAGTGGCAACTAAAATATCAATCCCACCTTTTTTAAATTTGTTAATAATTTTTTCACGTTGGCTTTGTTGAATATCGCCATTAATTGCTTCTGCAGTAAATCCTCTAGCGGCTAATTTTTCGGCTAGCTCTACCGTAAGAGTTTTAGTTCTGGCAAAAATAATCATCGCATCAAATTCTGTCACTTCTAGAATTCTAGTGAGTGCATCTAATTTTTGACTTAAGCCGCCCACTAAGCAGTATTTCTGTTCGATATTTGGAGCGGTTTCTGTTTTGTTTTTTACTTTTACAATTTTAGGGTTGTTTAAGAATTTTTCTGCGACACGCTTAATAACGTTTGGCATAGTGGCAGAGAAAAGGGCAATTTGACGCTGCTCTGGAATGCGCTCCATCACCCATTTAATATCATCAATAAAACCCATTTTCAACATTTCATCTGCTTCGTCTAAAACGAAAGACTTAATATTATCTAATTTTAAAGTGCCCTTTTTAATATGATCCATCACACGTCCTGGCGTGCCAACAACAGCATGCACACCGCGCTTTAACGGACGCAGTTGAACATCGTACGATTGACCGCCATAAATTGGCAATACGTGAAAGCCTTTTAGGCCACGAGCATAGGTTTGAACAGCTTCTGAAACTTGAATAGCTAACTCACGCGTTGGCGCTAATATTAATAACTGAGGCGCGTTTAGACTGAGGTCGATATTGTCTAACAAAGGTAGGGCGAAAGCCGCTGTCTTACCAGTACCTGTTTGTGCTTGACCAATAATATCTTCACCATTGAGTAGGTGAGTGATACATTGTTCTTGAATAGGAGATGGCGTTTCATAACCGATAGAATCCAACACTTTTAGAATTGAATCGGATAGGCCAAAATCACTAAATTTGGCTTGAGATTTGTTATCAGGTTTGTTATCGGTTTTATTTTCAGACATGGTCTTTTAGTAGCGGACAAAGACCGCAATTATACGCTAACTGGCTTATATTAGTTTTTTATTATATAAATCAACTAATACCATTTGATCGAACAACCCATTGATGGGGTTTGTTCTAAAGGCCCCGACCAGTTGTTGCCACTTGGCTCATGGCATCAAACAAGTCACGCTTAACATCAGTCGCTGCAGACTCTTTACGCGACGCATCGAGCCGGCCACGATATTGTAATTCTAAATCTGCGTTATAAGCTACGCACCCTAAATAGACACTACTATAGATACTAACTCCAGACCTTTAAAAATAAGACTTGTCGTCACTTTCTCCAATGTCTATATTTTTTTTAATTTTATGCCAATTTTATGCATTATTTTGTCTATACTTTTTGAGCAATTATTCTTTCCATTTAATAGAACAGCCCATAGAGGGTGTCTGGTCTAATGGCCCCTTATCTGTTTGTGCAACTTGTTTCATAGCTTCAAACAAATCTCTACGAGTGCCATCAGGTGCTGTTTCTTTTCTTGAAGCGTCAAAGCGACCTCGATATTGCAACGTCATGTGTTTTGACAGCCCAAAGAAGTCCGGCGTGCATACCGCTCCGTAGGCTTTAGCAACTTCTTGTGTGTCATCAATCAAATATGGGAATGAAAAGTTCATTTTTTCTGAGATTTGAATCATATTCTCAGTTGAGTCCTCGTCATATAAAGACTGATCGTTAGACATAATTGCCACTGAATTAATGCCGTATTCGTCTTTTAATTTTCTAGTATCTTCAACAAGCCTAGGAAGGATCGCTTTAATATAAGGGCAATGATTACAGATAAACATTACTAACAAGCCATGTTTACCAGCTGCTTTATCAAGATTCCATCTGTCCCCACAGATATCAGGTAAATCAAAGTCAATAGCAGATGCATTGAAATCACATACAGGTGTTGTTAGGCTGACCATTATCTTATATCCTTTTTATGCGGTGGCGTTATTGAATAAAGCCTATTGTGGTTTTTAATTAAGACTGTAATGGACTTGACATTGCTGTGGCTGCTAGCCCACCTGTGCTACGATTATTTAATTATAGACAATTTTTATTGATTTTTCTGATGACGATTCCAATCCTTCTCATTAACTTCCTTTCCTTTAATAAAGTATTTCGATTCAATAATTTTTCCAGAATCATCCCAGGTTCGCGCAAGGCCATGAGCGCGGCCGGCTTTGTAAAATTGTGTCTTTCGTTTTACTCCTTTCGAATTCCAGGCCTCATCTCGACCATCTGTAATACCTTCTATAACCCCTCTCTCGAAAAACATGCCGTTTTTAACATGAAACCATGTTCCAGTAAACCGCTTGCCTTTGTAATAGGACTTTCTATCCTCCGCATTACATATAATGCAAGAGCCTTCAGGTCCTTTTTGCAAGTTGGTTATGTTTATTCTTAAATTCAATGGATCATGATTTTCCTGCATAAAATCTTCAAGATTTATTGCGCTTTTATCTTTTAATGCTTCTTTTTTAACAGATGTTCTTCTTTTAACATTCTCATATCCGACCTTATCATCCTTTGGAACTTTAACCCATATGTAGCCCTTTTTAAAAGAACTTTTCCTTTTCCGAGTTTTCATTTCCAAGCCAGCGGTATCATATTCCAATGCGCCATTTTTATCGTACATACGAAGAGCTGTCCTTACCATTAGTTTGCCTGTAAAACCTCTATGATCATCCATTCTACTCCAGTCTTCTTCCACATGCTTCAAGCCATTATCTTTACAAAATACTCGACTTATAACCTCGCCGCCATCGTCCCTAACCCTTCTCTTAGGCTTATTACTACTACCATCTGATATTAGAGATATGTATTCGGGATCGGGTGATTTTCCAAAAAGAGTCTGATCATGCAACTCTCCATTTTCATGGAACGAATTTGCATATCCAGCCTCTTTACCATTCCAATATAAAAAATCCCCCTTTATGTTTCCGTTTTCGTAATAATTAATTGTAGGAAGCCATTTTTCGCCATTAACAAAATAAGCTACAAATCTTTGAGTACCATTTTTATAATATCCAAGTGCCGGACCGTGTCTTTTCGTGCCACTTAAATACTGCTCATCCTTCAACTGTCCATTCGGGAAATAAAAGGCTTGATAGAGCATAACACCTTCATCAAAAAACCATTCTTTTTTAATATTTCCATTTTCGTGGTTTTGCTCACCCCACCCACTGAACGGCTCTCCTGTTTCTTTATCCAGCCATGACGATGAGAAAAAGCCCTTATCAAACTTTAGTTCATTACGAGGTTTTCTTATTTTTGTATTCCATTTTTCTGATTTTCTAATTCTTAATGATTTTAAAAAATCAATATATTCTCCTGAATACATATCAAAATTCTGTTTATTTTTTTCGGACAAAGCTCGGCCTAAAATTGAAACGTTCATTGGAATTGGCACGGAAGTTAAGTCAGCTAGTCTTCTATTAAATTCTCTTGTTTCCTCAAAATCTTTATATACGCATAATTTATCATTAACCAACTTTTCTTGTTTTTTCACTAATGATTTCTTAAGGTTGGTAGATGTGTCAAAGACTGGAATTTCTTTATTTAGTTTAGCAATATACTTCTCAATGTTATAGCCATTATGATTTAAATTTCTATCATCGAGAGTGGTGGCGCTCTTTATTTTCTGCCCACCGTCGGTCGTCGAATCAAACTTAGAGAACTTTACGCCGCTTATATCGGAGTAATAACCTCCAGTAATCTTGTCTTCATCATATGCTGGATGAACGTCGTCCTTCCAATTAAATGCCACCTTCTCTCCACTTGTTGTTCTTGTGAAATTAAGACCGATTATTCCACCATCATATGCATTTTTAACATCTTTAGTAGCTAATACTATGTCGGTCTGTTGCTGCGCAACCTTTGCGATAGCCATTGGTAACGTGCCAGTCATTACATTTCTTCTAAATTCAAAACCTCGCTTAAATTGTGGCTTTTCCTTTACCTTGCTACAATTAAAACAAACACCAGTTTGTCTCAAGCCAGTGACATACTTCATATCCTGCTTGTATGAAGTATCGTAAGTTTTCCCACTGTAAGTATTTAGATTTGCATCGTTTGTTATTTCTTTTTCAGCGATCAAATCTCCATTTTTATATTCTTTTGTTTTTAATAAGATATTTCCAGTTTTTTCAGCGTTAGGCCTCCATGCATGGTATTCCATCCATTTACCATCCTTCTTACCCTTGTTAAAATTACCGTCTTTTAATTTATGGCCATTTGGATAATAGCTTACATGCTTTCCATTAGCTGAACCACTAGCATATCTAGTGGTCGATTTAAGTGGTAGGTAGACTGAAAATCCAATTGATGGATGCGACATAATATTCTTTGAATAAATAGAGTCAGTAACCAACATTCCATCTTTGTTGTAGATAGCAACTACATAATCCGCATGTTTATTATCAAGATTTTTAGCTCCTCTCTGCAAGTAACCTTTAATTTTGTGCTGATTTTCCTTAATATTTAAGTCTTTTGTAGTCCAGGCAACATCGGAAAATACATGGCCGGCTTCTCTCATATCTTTTAGTGAGTGGTAAGTTTTTTCAGACCCATCCTTGTTACCATTTTTGTAGCTTGATTCATAAATGATATAACCATCTACATCCCATTTTCTTTGCAGACCATGTAGCCTTCCCTTGCTATATGTTGACATTGATTTTGGATAACCATTCTCATAAAAATCAAATTCCTTTCCATCTTTTATACCATTGGCGTATAAACCGCTTTTTGCCATACCCCCATCTTTGTAGTAAGTAATAGCTCTACCGGTTAGGCGTTTACCATTTCCCTTAATTTTTGCAGCACCTGTTTTTTCATCAAGCTCCAGGTCTTTAAAATTTAAAACCCTAAAGCGATCGGCCCTCCCTTTCTTGACATAACCTTCGGAAGTGCTATATCCTGGCACAAGATTTCCATACGAATAAGTAGTCCATTTCCCGGATCTTTTGCCGTTTTCATATTGACCAGAGACCGAAGGTCGCATAGAGTTTGGATAAATGTATAAAAGATTGCCGTTACGCCTCCCTTTGCTATAATTCCCCTCAGCAACTAAAGTCTGCTGACTAAACGTATGTGAATTCCCAAACCTATCCTTTAAAACTGTATCTTTGAATTTAGAGTATTGCTTATACTGCCCATCTTTCAAGCCATTTTTATAAAAAACCGACTTTGCTAATCTGCCTGATTTATAATATTCTCTGTATTCACCATGATATTTTCCATCTTTCATAGAGACTTCAAATGCGGGGTATTTATTATTGTTAGCTAAATACAGCCCGATAATTTTTACGAGTTTTCCCTTTTCGGCTATGTATTTAACTTTTTTGACTTTCATGATATAGTTATCTATCTTGTAGTCTTTAGCGGTAACCCCCACCGAAATCGATCTATCAATATCATCTAAAGTCTTTCCACTATAATCGTGGGCATAGATGGATAGTTTCTTAGAAGGGGTGACAGTCCAATCTCCTGTATAAAGAGTGTTGTCATCTTTATTGTAAAATAAATTATTATTATGAGAGATGTAGCCTGGAGTGAGCGTCACATCTACATCAGACAATGCAATCTCTTTTTGATAAGGCTTGTATCGCGGAACCTTAACGCGTTTAACTTCTTCTTTAATGCTTTCTACAATTTGTCGTGTTATTTGAAATGGAGATATGCCATGACCATCATATCGTATTAATATTTCTTCTTGTGAAAGCGCCTCCTGTAATGCCTCCAACTTCCCCTCTTTATCTGTAGGCAGCTTAACCTTGTAAGTAAGCTTCTCCATAAGGTTTGTATCAAGCAGAATATCTAGTATTTTTGTGCCTGCATATGCTTTTGCTATCTTGTTCCGAGTTCTTGTGCTAATATTGTGTTTACCTGGATTAAGTAAAGCTTGTCTTATTTTTTCATCTTGTATCTGATCCTTCGATATTCTTCGACCTAGATAATTTTCAAGATGGTAGATAAGAGTCGCTACCGGACGTTGCTGTAGGGCGGTTGTTAAAATTTTCTCTCGAAGTGCGTTTTTTCGATTTTCTCGAATAGTATAAAGCTTATTTAGCATCGATTCATAACTAACAGAAAATATAGAAGGTGTGTATTTGTCTTGACTATTAACTACGGGAAAGTTTAGTTTGCTTACGTCTCCAATTCTGATTTTTGTCGCGTCTTTTTGGTAAACCATTACAATCCCAAGCGGATTATCCTTAGTAATGTAATCAATATCTTCATCCCAAGCCTTGGAGCTTGTCAGCTCTTTTTTTTCAGTATCACTATTAATAACTGTTTTTTGTTTTACTGTGTCATTATCAACCACATCTGTAAAAGCATCTAAATCCATATCTGAGGATTCCGATCCTTTGTCAATTTCTTTAGCTACATCTTTTACAACATCAGTAATAAGTGAGTCAAGATCACCACTTTTAAGGTTATCTGTTAAGTTGTCCCAAAAACCTGCGTTAGCATCAAAAATCAGCAAAGAAAAAAGAATTGGTATTATGTTTTTATGGTTTAGCATGATATTGAACGGTTCTAATATAAGTTAATTAGATTATAATCAAATTAACTTATTTAAAGATTTTTTTACCGCCTGTTATTACTATTACTGACAAAACCATTGCTAATCTGCAATCCAGTGAGTTGTCATTTGACGCGTTAAGAAGTCTCATTACAGGATGAGAGTCCATCCAGTTCCAAGGCTTAACTTAACAGACAGAATAGTTAATTAGGTTAGAAATAGAGTTTTAAAACGCTAAATACCGGCGCTTTAAAAGACTGGTATTTTTCTGTATGTGGTTTTTTATACAAGACGCTAATTAATGAGTAATAGATACAAAGAATATAAAAATGATAATTTTAGGAATTCTTGCTATTTTCTAGATAGCTTTAAATTTATTATTTTATCAAATCCTCAAGGTCAGTTTCCATCGAATACCTAAACCCCATATCTTTCGTATCTAAAACGGAGCCATCTTCATCCCATCGGGTCTGCTTCTTTACCTCCCCCTTATAGTAAAACACTTCAGCTTTCACTTCTCCGTTTTCATACCAGTCGGTTTGATATTGATGAAATTTACCAGTTATTTTATTCATGAACCTAAAATTTCTCATATTCCCATTTTCGTAATAGCTTTCATTCTTAGCGAAGTGCCCCATTATTTTTTGAACTACTTTTAGTTCACCATTTTCGTGATATTTTTCATAATCAGGAAAATCAAGTCCTGGAATCGACAAAGGAAAGCCATTATGAATCATCATTAAATTTCCATTTTCATACCAATCCCTATATGGATATTGGACAACGGCGTTTTTCAGGACTCTCTCGGTTCGCTTGTTTCCATTTTCATACCATTCCATCGCCAATCCATCGCCTTGACAAGCCTGGTTATAAGTAGCTTCCTTCTTTTTATTGCCGTTTTCATAAAAAAGCTGATACAAGCCAACTTTATTACATTTTTCATTAGACTCCACCCTAGACTTCAACTGACCATTTTCATACCAAGCCTGTCGAACGCCAATAAGAGACCCGTTTTTATAAAATCCTTCAATTTTTTTTTGGCCATTTTCATACCAAGCCCTAGAAAATCCATGCTTTTTAAAATCCTTATTTTGCTCCTCCAGTTTCATTTGACCGGAAGGAAAATGTTTGGATATATAGGTTTGCACGCCATCCTTGTAGCGCGCTCTTTCAACGATACCATTATCTAATGTTGCAGTATAACTACCGGTAAATAGATCTCCACCATCTGCATACTGCGTCTTACCTTTTTTATCGCCACAATACCACATATCGCATATTTCTAAATCTGACGCGGATACCTCTATGTTTGAAGAATGTAGAGTATCGGGCTCTTTAGAGGCGTTTTCAGTATGTTCTTCTTGAACATCTTCTTCATTAGCTGTTGAACCAAAACTTGTTCCTTGATTCTTATTATTAGACTCTTGTTCTTTCTTTAATTCGGTAGCGACATCACTAACCACATCGGTCAAAAGACCACCGATATCTCCGTTTTGTAAGTTATTAGTTAAGTTATCAAAAAAACCTGCGTTTGTTTGAGGGGCGGCTAACATTAATATAAGCGCCGTAGTCTGAGTGTATTTATTCATATTCTTTTTTTTAAGAAAAAAATTCGTATTAATTTTACATTAAACAGTATATATATTATCTATAAATACA
>OFBG01000042.1_pt1 | contig 10559 bp, 10 predicted proteins | sample 1520521 | NCBI WGS metagenome assembly OFBG01 (sample SAMEA3696448, study PRJEB22514) | metagenome | biome: water; feature: marine; material: hydrothermal vent | place: Pacific Ocean | collected 2014-08-15 | depth 1539 m
CAAACAAATACATAGATTTACCATTATTGGTATATCCTAAACAACAAACGGCCTGAGCGGACTTATCTTTAAATTGAGATAAAGCACTTACCATTCCCGCCAAACCAAGGTTCTCTATAAACCACTTGACGAGTGGTCCGGGAAGTTCATTCCATGCTTTAAAATACAGTGATGTGTCTTCAACGATCACTGGAGCATGAATGTGTTCGTATGCCTGCTTCAGTTTATGTTTTACCAGTTCCTGGAGATCAGTAGTTTGGATTTCCTGTAAATCCAGCTCTAATGGAGTTAACCGGTATTCCAATAACTCAGATAACTCACTTAGTTTATTGGGATTTGAGGTTGCAAAGTGGAGATTCAAGAGAAAATCAGGCCAGAGCGGTGTAACGGACGATTCGTTTGTATTTAAACTGAGAAATGAATTCTTTGACAGATTTACTGCAAATAATGGATTCTACAAACAAGCATTTAGAGGTGCGAGGTTTGCGTTTTTAATGGTTTTTGCATTTGACAAAGCACGGGGTAGAACACTCCAAACATAAAATTCGGTGGTACGCAGCTTATTCCAGTAAAACTGAGCTTCTTCATTTTCCTCCAGCAATTCTGCCTGAGAAGTTGCTTCAGCAAGCAAGGCTTTCCATTTTTGCTGAGCTGAATCAGCCTGTTTGAGCAGATAAAAACAACACAGTACATCGCCCATCAAATCCAGCATATTGACTGCATAAAGGACATAACCGTCTTTTCCCTGTTCTTCTCCAATTTTTTTCAAACCGGCAATGCTTTCCTGCATCAATGTCCGGTAACTTTCCCATTCTGCAACCCAGCCGGCGAGTTCATCTTCTGGAGCATGATTGTCAAACCAGCTCAATTCCTGTTCAAGAACTTTGAGCAACTGTCCTTTTTTGGCAGAAAATTTTCTGCTAACTAGATCAAGAGCCTGAATTCCATTTGTGCCTTCATAAATCGATGAGATTTTCTGGTCACGTGCATTTTGCTCAAGCGGAAAATCCTGTGTAAATCCAACACCACCCAAAACCTGAATGCCGATCCGCGCCACGTCAAATCCCTGATCAGTACCGAATGCTTTGCAGACTGGAATATGTAGGTCAAGCAAGTCTTGATATTTTTCGCGTGATTCATCCGGACCATGATGCGCCATGTCCGTGTACCATGCTGTCGTGTACATCAGGGCACGCAGTCCTTCCGTTACGGCTTTCATCTGCATCAGCATTCTGCGCACATCCGGGAACTCAATGATTGCAGCTTTTTCACCAGGATGAATTGCAGATGGTCCCTGAGTACGTTCTTTTGCATATGCCCATGCATTTTGCACAGCTGCACCTGCTCCGGCAAGTCCCTGCAAACCGACGAGTAAGCGGGCTTCATTCATCAGCTGGAACATTTGCGCCATACCGATATTTTCGGCTTTCAGCAAATAGCCGTGACAACTTGCATTATCTCCAAATGAGAGTAAGCAAGTTGGTGATCCGTTGATCCCCATTTTATGTTCAATGCTGATCACCTTCACATCATTCGGTGTTCCATCCATTCGAATTTTAGGAACTATAAAAAGGCTGATGCCTTTAGTTCCTTCAGGGGCATCTGTGGTGCGTGCCAGCAGCAGATGGATGATGTTTTCCGCCATATCATGGTCACCGTTTGTGATAAACTGTTTTGTACCTTTTATCAGGTAGTGTCCAGCTTCCTGTTTTGTAGCACTGGTGGCAGCATCGCCGACTGCACTTCCGGCCTGAGGTTCTGTCAGACACATCGATCCGGACCACTTGCCGCCGAACATTTTTTCGCAAAAGGTGATTTTTTGTTCTTCTGAACCAAAAGTGTAAATCAGGTTTGCCGACCCGGATGTGAGTGATGCGCCGATGGTAAATCCCTGGTTTGCCGCCAATTGGGTTTCTTTAGCAATCATAGAAATCACTTCCGGAAGTCCCTGTCCTCCATATTCGGGAGGCATATTCATGCTCAACCAACCACCCTCGCCAAGTTGTTTCCAGGCATTTGCAAAACCATCTGGAGTTACCACAGAGCCATTTTCTATTCTACAACCCTGGCGGTCTCCATTTTCGTTGAGGGGGCCAAGTACCTGTTCCGAAAAAGTACTGGCCTCGTTGATAATCATTGTAAACATCTCTTCGTCAAATTCAGCAAAGTCCGGAAGTTCACACAATTTTCCGGCTTTCAAAGTTTCGTTAACCACGAATTGAAGCTCTCTGCGGTCGACTTGATATTCGGTGCTGCTCATGATGTTTTTTGAGTTTAAAAGAGGATAGGATCGGTTTTGAGATTCATATTTTGATCTGTCTGATGTTCCGGTTATTGACTGACTAAAAAGGAATCAGTCTATTTTCTGAAATATAATTGAGGCATTTGTACCACCGAAACCAAAGGCATTTGACATTGCAACGCGCATTTCTTTTGACTTTCCGGTGTTCGGTGTCACGTCCAAATCACATTCCGGATCCAAATTTTCGATATTGATAGTTGGCGGAATAAAATTATGGTGTAAAGCTTTAATGGAAAAGATTGCTTCAATTGCTGCTGCAGCTCCGAGAAGATGTCCAGTCATGGATTTGGTTGAACTGATAGAAAGTTGCTGGGCGGCTTTTTCTCCCAAAGCCATTTTTATGGCTCTTAGTTCGTTAAGGTCACCGACTGGGGTTGATGTACCATGAGCATTGACATAATCAATTTCCTCTGGAGCCAAACCGGAATCTTTGAGGGTCATTTTCATGGCTCGCGCGGGGCCTTCTGATGAGGGAGATGTCACATGGTGTGCGTCTGAACTGAAACCGTATCCTGTTATTTCACAGTAAATACGTGCTCCCCGTGCTTTGGCAAATTCGTAGTCTTCAAGAATTAGCATCCCTGAACCTTCGCCCATGACAAACCCGTCACGGTCTTTGTCGAAAGGCCGGCTTGCTTTCTGTGGATCATCATTTCTGGTACTTAGAGCATGCATTGACGCAAAACCTGCAATACCGAGTGGTGTCACACTTGATTCCGCACCGCCTGAAATTACAACTTTTGCATCACCACGTTCAATAGTTCGGGCTGCAGTGCCAATTGCGTGATTGGAAGATGCACAAGCTGAAACGGTGCAGGCGGTGTAACTTTTGGCTCGAAAAAGAAGTGAGACATATCCAGGTGCCAAATTACTTAAAGTCATCGGGATAAAAAACGGGCTGACACGTTTGGGGCCGCGCTCTTCAATAATTTTGGAGTATCGTTCTATACAGCCCAGTCCACCAATTCCGACGCCCATTGAAACACCTACTTCTTCTTCAAGATCTTCAGTGATCTCCAAGTTTGCGTCAAGCAAAGCTTCCTGTGTGGCACCAATTGAATACTGAATGAACAGATCCATTTTTTTGGCTTCTTTGATCGGAATGATTTCAGGCAGCTGGAAATTTTTTATTTCACCTGCAATCTGACAACGGAATAATTCAGGATCAAAATGAGTGATCCGGTCTATTCCAGATTGTCCATTGGTGCAGGCCTCCCAGGAAGAGGAGACATCATTTCCGAGAGGGGACATGCACCCGAGTCCCGTCACTACAACGCGGTTTCCCATGCTCTTTCAGATTGATTACGTGAAATGATGACAAGCACGATTATTTGTTAACTGTGCCAGGTCTTCATTTAAAGTTTTTTATCGTTACTCAGGCTTTGGATTCAGCTATGAAATCCACTGCAGACTGAACGGTGGTAATTTTTTCTGCAGCCTCATCAGGAATATCTACCTCAAACTCCTCCTCCAGGGCCATCACAAGTTCTACAGTATCCAATGAGTCTGCATCTAAATCTTCAATGAAATGTGAACTCATTTTGATTTCTGATACATCCTTACCTAATTGCTCACTTATGATTTGGATGACCTTAGCTTGTATTTCTTCCATTATATTTTTTGATTAAAGGTTCGAAAAATTAATTAAACGAGGTTTATTTTTTGTCAGATATGAAAAATAATCAACCCTGTTTTTGCAAGTACTAATGTTTAGTACATTCCTCCATTCACATGCAGAATAGTTCCGGTAATGTACGAAGCCTCTTTTGAGGCCAAAAAAGCGACTGCATTAGCAATATCTTCTGCATCTCCCATCCGGCCCAAAGGAATTTGCTGCAGGATTACTTCCTGCTGACTTTCATTGAGAGCTTGCGTCATTGCTGTATCTATAAATCCCGGGGCAACAGCATTGACTGTAATTCCCCGGACACCAACTTCACGGGCCAGTGACTTGGTAAAACCAACCAGAGCAGATTTAGTTGAACTATAATTGACTTGTCCCGGATTTCCAGTAAAGCCGACCACAGAAGAAATATTAATAATTTTCCCAGTACGCTGCTTTACCATTAGCCGGATCACTGCTTTGGTAACATTGAACACTCCATTGAGATTGACATCAATTACTTTTGACCACTGCTCCGATTTCATGCGCAGAAACAGATTGTCCTGCGTTATTCCTGCATTGTTGACTAAAATATGAATTCCACTCAGTTCATCAGTTATATTTTTAACCATCGCATCAATGGTTTCAATATTTGTTACATCTACCTCAAAAGTCATGCATTTACGGCCCAATGCTTCCACTTCTCCACGCACTTCCGCAACATCCGGACTCATATCCGCCAACACGATATCTGCTCCGGACCCTGCTAATTTTAAGGCAATAGTTTTACCAATACCCCTTCCAGCTCCAGTTATAAGTGCAGTCTGGCCTTCAAAATTCATGGCAGTTTCTGTAGTTTTATTGACAGTTAAACTCTTCTGTTGAGCAGATGTAATTGTTGCAGATTTTCTTTCTGACAAAGATACATCAGCGGATTTTAAAATAAATAATCAGCGTAAATACAAACAGCCAAATTGATTTGAGATGCATGTGCCAAATAACGCGGCTGTTAACTTCCTGAGGATTTAACAGCTTATTCTCTTCAGGAACAGGATCTATTCCAAGTTTATTCTGCAACATTATCCAAACAGAGACAACTTCTTGTTTCTTTTCAGAATAAGTCCACAGGCGTTGAAGATGATGATGGTATGGTGAGCGTAAAAAAAAGCGATATCGCTCAGCAGTAGGCCTGCCTTTCCGCCACACTATGAACTTGAAAAATGCACGTTGAATGATAGAGGAAAGTACTGAAAATACAAAAACTCCACCTACAATCGGTAAAAATAATTCTGCTTTTACAAAAATGAACATAGCTGAAACCATGCTGCCCAATGCAAGTGCCCCCAAGTCGCCCATGTAAATCAATGCTGGCGGAGAATTGTATTTTAGAAAAGCAACACCTGCACTAATGACCAGGGCAGAGAGAACTGCTAATTCCTTGATATCATGTGAAAGACTTGGGATCTTCAGCCTTGCCGCAAATTCTGGGTCTCCTCCTATGTAGGCCACAAGTCCGACAAACATGGCACAAGTCATCAAGGGTACAGTTGCCAGAGAGTCCATGCCGTCTGTCAAGTTAACTGCATTTGCTCCACCAACGATGATGATGGTCATGAATGGAATAAAAAGATATTTTGGCAAGTAAGGATATGCTGTTTTCAGCGGTACGAGTGGTACTGCTAGATGTCCATCAATATCGACAAACAAATATAAACCGGTAACTACCAGCAGTGAGACAGCAAATTGAGCAGTCAGTCGCCATCGTCCGCTAATTCCATCTGCTTTTTCACTAAATGCTTTTCTGGTTTCATGTCCGGACTCAACGCGCCGCTTGTTGATGACTTTTGCTATATCGTCAACTGCTCCGATAATGCCAAACGAAAGCATGATCACCAACAGAGCCAGAACGTATTGATTCAGATTGCACCAGAGTAATGCTCCAAGCAAAATGCCCATAATCAAAACGCCGCCGCCCATGATGGGAGGTGCTCCCGTGTAAGGCTTTATATCAGCAGGAGTTGTGATAAAATCAGAAGTAATTCCTCGTTTCCTGAAAGCCCTGATTACACTCGGCATCACCCACACTATTAAAAAATAGGCAGTCAAAAAAGCCATACCACCGCGAAAAACGACAGACTTAAAAATCTGATATTGCCAAATTGAATGCAGAAGCGCAGCTAGCATTTCAGTCCTAAAATGTCATAAGTTCTTTTTCCTTTGCAGTGACTAACTCATCTACCATGTTAGTATGCTTATCTGTAACTTTCTGGACGTGATCCTGCGCCACTTTTTCTTCGTCCTGTGAAATGAGCTTATCCTTTTCCATTTGTTTCAAGTTGTCATTCCCTTCTCTGCGAACATTGCGTACTGCAATTTTCGAGTCCTCTCCAATTTTTTTGATCTGTTTTACGTAATCCTTTCGTCTCTCTTCAGTGAAAGGTGGAGTAACCGCACGAATGATATTTCCATCATTGGAGATACTGAAACCAAGGTTTGCGGCCTGCAAACTACGCTCAATTTCTTTGATCATAGTTTTTTCCCAGGGACTGATTGCCAACATCTGTGGTTCAGGAGTAGATATGTTTGCCACCTGATTAACAGGAGTTGGATTTCCGTAATATTCAACCTTGACTGCATCTAACATTGCAGGTGAAACACGTCCTGCATGAATACCGCTGAGATCCACTTTAAGACTCTCAATGGTAATATCCATCTTATGATCAACCATTTCTTCAACTTCCTGTGTGTTTTCCATAGTCATGAGCCTCTTTACTTGATCAGTGTTCCAACGGTTTCTCCGCAAACAGCCCTGAGGATTGCGTCAGGTTCCTGGTAGTCCAGGACCAAAATGGGGAGTTGATTATCTCTGCAAAAAGCAATGGCCGTTGCGTCCATCACTTTCAGATGTTTTTTGAGAACTTCGTCGTAATTTAACACATCGTAACGAACCGCATCAGAGTGGAGCTTGGGATCTTTGTCATAAACTCCATCAATTTTTGTTGCTTTTATGACAATTTCGGCACCCACCTCAGAAGCACGTAATACTGCAGCTGTATCTGTAGTAAAAAATGGATTTCCCGTTCCGGCGGCAAAAATCACTACTCGTTTTTTTTCCAAATGCCGGTCAGCTCTGCGTTTGATGTAAGGTTCCGCAATTGCGTTCAGCTCAATGGCTGATAAGACGCGAGTTAAAATACCTCGCTGTTCCAGCATTTCCTGCAGGCAGATACTGTTGATCACTGTAGCCAGCATTCCCATATGATCTCCGGCAACTCGGCCAACATTACCTTCAGCAGATTTGGATCCACGAAAAATGTTTCCTCCCCCAATCACAATCCCAACTTCTACACCAAGGTTGTGAATGGAGATTACACTTTCAGCCAGTGCCCTAATAGTATCATAATCAAACCCGGTACCGCGTTTCCCACCCAGAGTTTCTCCGCTCAGTTTAAGTAGAATACGTTTGTATTTAGGACTCATACAGGTAGTCTAGAACTGGAATTTAGCAAAGTTGTTGAAGTTAATTTTAACTCCAAGTTCCTTTGCAGTATTTTCAACCAATTGACTCACAGAAAGTTGCGGATCTTTGACAAAAGGTTGACTTTCAACACAAATTTCTTTGAGGAATTTTTTTAACCGTCCTTCAATCATTTTTTCAATGATATTTTCAGGTTTTCCGGATTCTCGTGCCTGGGCCGTAAAAACCTCTTTTTCTTTTTCAAGCACCTCTTTTGAAACCTGATCAGCATTTACTGCTTCTGCAGGAAATGCTGCAATGTGCATGGCAATGTCACGGGCCAATGTCTTCAGGCGTTCATCGTCACAAGGTTTGTCCGTTTCCAGTGGTACCGCAACTCCGATCTTGCCATTGCTGTGGATATATCCTCCATGAACACCATTACTTATTTCCATTTTTCTGCAGTCAAGAATCTGCATGTTCTCACCTAATTCAGCAATTTTTTCTGTCAACAAACTTTCAACACTGCCTTCACCTTCGACTAATGTCTGTTGTAAAACATTTTCCCCGCCTTGCTCAGACACTTGATTTGCAAGTTTGCTGATAAAATCCTGAAATATGTCGTTACGTGCTACAAAATCAGTTTCGCAGGCAACTTTTACCAAACCGGCACGTTTCCCATCTGTACTGACTGTAAAGCTTACCGCACCTTCACTGGTTTCCCGTGAAGATTTTTTCAGGGCTTTTGCCTGTCCTTTTTTCCGCAGATAATCTTGTGCTGCTTCCAGATCTCCGTCTGCTTCAACGAGGGCCTTCTTGCAATCCATCATTGCAACTCCGGTGATTTCCCGTAACTCTTTTACTGCTGCTGCTGTAATCGCTGCCATCTTGTTTATACTTCCAATGCTTATTAAGTTTTTATGTGGTTTCCGGACTTACAAGTTGTAAATCCGGAAAGATTATCTGGTAGGTACTGTTTATTTTTTTGTTTCCAATTTTTTAGCCTTAGTCGCTTTTGCTGCGGGAACTTTTTCCCCGGAAGCAGTTTCGGCTTTTTTTGCAGTAGCAGTAGTTTTTTTAGCTGGTGTTTTTTCCACTGCAGATTTGGCTTCGGTAACAACCTCAGCTTTTTTCTCCTTTGCTTTCGCTTCAGACTTTGCTTTCACTTCAGGCTTTGCTTTTTCGGCAGCCACTTTTGTTTCAGCAGACTTTGGTCCCGGAGCAGCTTCGGTCTTCTCCTCTTTTATTTTGGCAGGAGTTTCTTCAGCTTTTGTCTCCTTTGCTTTTACTTTAGTTTTTTTCTCTTCTTCGGCTTTTGCCTCAGAAACAACATCAGTTTCTTTCTCCTTTGCTTTCGCTGCAGGTTTGGTTTTTTTAGCAGCAGCTTTTTCTTCAGTAATCGATTCTATTCTAGTTTGTTTTCGAGCAGCAAGACCTTCCATGACTGCAGTAGCAATTACGTTTGCATAAAGGGCAACTGCACGTGGGGAATCGTCATTCCCAGGAATAACGAAGTCTATACCGGTAGGATCACAATTTGTATCAGCAATACCAACAACTGGTATTCCCAACTTTTGTGCCTCTTTCAATGCAAGCTGTTCTTTATGACAATCTGTAATGAAAAGCATCGATGGTACACTTTTCATATTCCGTACTCCGCCGAGTGAACGCTCTAACTTCACGCGTTTTCGCTCCATCATCAGAGCTTCTTTTTTGATCACACCCTCGTAACTGCCGTCTTCTCCAGCAACTTCTTCAAAGGTTTTCATTCGTGCGATTGACTGCTTTACAGTACCAAAGTTTGTTAACAAACCTCCCAGCCAGCGAAAATTGATGTAGGGGCACCCACACCGGTCGGCTTCTTCTTTAACGATACGTTGTATTTGGATTTTTGTGCCGACGAATAGTGGTACCCGTCCTTCTTCTGCAGAGGCTTTAACGTATTCGTAAGCTTCTTTGAGCTTGGTCAGTGTCTGACGCAGATCGATGACGTGAACACCGTTTTTTATGCCGTAGATGTACGGCGCCATGTTGGGATGCCAACGTTTTGTCTGGTGCCCGAAGTGGACTCCAGCTGCTAAAAATTGCTTCATTGAAATGACAGCCATAAAATCTCCTTATGATGGCTTGGTTAAATGTCCGCGGGATGTAATCGGACGAACTGGCTCTGAAGTGAATCATAAAGAATCGGCTCTGTTGTCCTCATCCCCTGACAGACAGATTCCTCTTCTCTTTAATAAAATTCTAAATTAAACCTATATTTATAGCTAATCATCTGGTAGTTTACAAGTTATTTTTCAAGAAAATAGTAGAAGAAGTGATGATTCCGTCTTCAGCTCATCATGTCCAGGGCATCAGTTTTTGTTTGCAGCCTTCGCCAAAAGAAATGATGAAAATGGACTCTCTCTGCTTCAGTGCTGCATGGAGTGAACAAGATTATCGGGAAATGCAGGAGCAGCCTACTTTCTCAAATTGGCTGCTGCAAGTTCCAACTGCAGCTCAAGTAGGAATGCTGTCTTTCCAGTCAGTACCTCCGGAACTGCAAATCCTCAGATTAGCAGTTCTGCCGGATTGGAGGAAACAAGGGTTGGCTCAATTTATGTTAGAGCAGTTGGAAATAGTAGCGAAATCAGCAAATCTGGAATCACTCTGTCTCGAAGTCAATTCTGCAAACAAAGCTGCAACTGCATTGTATTACAAACAAGGTTATCAAGAAACAGGCATCCGAAAAAATTATTTTAAAAATCCTTTGGGAGATGCACTTTTACTAAAAAAAATCTTGAAGTATGATGTCAAACAGGCCGCGCAATAAACGGAGTGTACGATAATACTTTAATCAAATAACTATAAATGATGAACCTGTAATAAGTCCATCATAACTCTTATTTAAAAAGATTTCCCTTGAAAGAAGAAGCAATTATTCTCACCAGTGGATTGTTTGATTCTCATAACGCAAAGACTGCATTTGGTCTGATTCGTAATTCAGAACAATATGAAATTCTTGCAGTCATCGATCAAAACTTTGCCGGACAGGATGCAGGAAAACTCGTTGACGGTCAGGTGCTAGACATCCCAATTCATGCAACAATTAATGAATTTTTAAGAGCCAGAAGTTCAAGAAACAAACTGGCTTTGGAAGAAAGCGGACATGGTGTATACGCAATTATTGGGATTGCAACACAAGGCGGGGTAATCCC
>OFBG01000045.1_pt1 | contig 10421 bp, 10 predicted proteins | sample 1520521 | NCBI WGS metagenome assembly OFBG01 (sample SAMEA3696448, study PRJEB22514) | metagenome | biome: water; feature: marine; material: hydrothermal vent | place: Pacific Ocean | collected 2014-08-15 | depth 1539 m
ACTTCGGTTTTGGCGCGACGAATGGGAAAGGCCCAAATACCGATAATAATAATGATTAACACGCCAATGCCGATAATAATAATGACGTCTTGTTTCTCAATACCGAGTGAGACAGGTACAGAGCGCCATTTGTTTTTAATACGGTCAATTTCTGTTTGGCCGATATAGTCTAGTTCTTTATTGATAATGCTGACAAGTTCTGGCCAATCTTTACGTACTGCAAAGTGAATGCCGTCTTGCACATCAAAGGCTGGCGTATTGACTTTTAGATCTGTCATTTGGTAAGAGTGTAGCAGTGGGGTAGCGGTTTCCAAATCCACCATAGCAACATCTGCCTCACCGTTTGTAACTGCACGCAAGGTCTCTAATACATTTGGTTTGACGACTAAATCAATCAATGGCCAGTCTTCTTCTAAGCGTTGATGTGAAATATAACCATTAGTGACTGCTACTTTTTTTCTAGAAAGAGACGCTAAAGAGTGAATTGTTTGGCCATCAATGGTTGCAGTAAGATCAATCTCTGGATGCTCTAGATTGGAAATAATAACCCAGTCACTATTCATATAAGGTTTACTAAAGAGTAGAAAGTCCTCCATTTCTTTGGTTTTAATAGAGGCAGGTAATACATCTAACTCTTTATTTTTTACTTTTTCTAAAGCTTTAGCCTGAGTAAGACCGTTTGCAGACTTAATGTATATCTTTAAATCTTGACCCATTCTCTTGATAATGTCGGAGGAAATACCGGCATGATTACCATCTTGATCACCAAATTCAATTGGAAACCAGTCAGGGTTAACGCCGATGCGAATTTGGTCCCAGTGCTGACGAAGCCAGATTCTTTCGGCAGTAGTAAGGTTAAGGTGATCAAGTAGGTCATGGTCTTTGGCTTTATACATAAAGCCATCCATGTCGGCCTCTTTGGGTGCAAAACCGGCTTTAATAAAAGTATCGAGCATAAATTGCCAATAAGATTCTTTCATCACGCCAATTTCTGTTTGTAGTGGACGTATAATTTTTCTTAATTCAAGTGCCTCTCTTAATAGTAGGGGTCGATTTAATTGAAGGCTGTTGTATTTTTCTAAAATAACTTCAATAGTTTCATCGATATTGGAAAGGGCGTATGCCCAACCCTCTAGACTGGCATCCCGAAAATCTCTTACCCTAAAACGGTTATTGAAGGTCTCTGCATTGGTTGTAATCAAGATGTCGTTATAAAAATCCAAACCATAATCCTTAGGGCGAATGTAGTGATACATGGAGATATCATTTCTGTCATGGTAAGCTATATCGGTAATATAGACTGGATAAGCATCTATTTGATTATTATCTAGAGCGGTATGGTCAGATGTAATCGGTAAGATTTCATAATCGCCGACATTAACCCCTGCATTTTTAAGCATAGTAACAATTGCAAATTTATTGGTCTCTCCGAGCATGATTTTTTTACCACGAAGATCACCTGGTGTCTTAATGCCAGAATCTTTACGCACCATGAGTGCCAGTGGGCTTTCATGGTTTATCGCAGCTAGCGCCACAATCGGTAATGATTTTGTTTTGGCGATTAACGCATCAGCACCAGAAATTGCATAATTTGAACGACCGTCAACCAACTCTTCAATTGAATCTTGAGTATGACTAGACTCTAGCACTTGTACTTCAATGCCTTTGTCTTTGTAGAATCCTTTTTCGATGGCCATGTAGTAGCCAGCAAATCGAAATTGGTGTGTTGAGTTTAGTTGTAGTTTAACTTGCTCAATATGAGCAACATCTTTATGCGTGGCTAGCGTTGGTGTAACACTTACCAGACTTGCTATCAATAAAAGTAGAGCCGGTAGTTTTTGCATGATTTTATTAATTACCAAACTCGAAGTCTTTGCCTAAAGGTCGAAGTAGCGCGGCCATCTTTGACAATGCAACAATCGATTCAGCTTGCATTTTTTTCATAACAGAAGCCCTGTGCTTTTCGACGGTCGAAGCTGAGATGTTCAAATCTTCAGCCAGCATTTTGTTGGTATGACCCTTGATCATAAACAAAAAAGCTTGCTGTTCTTTATTGGTCAAGTCTTTGTATTTATTAATCACTTCTAGGTTCTTTTGAAAGGTAGCCATGGCGTTGTTTACTTTTTCAAGCAACAATTCGGGCTTAAAGGGTTTTTCAATGAAGTCGGTCGCACCTAATTTCATTGACTGAATTGACATTGGAATTGTGGCATTACCAGTGATAAAGATTGTAGGTCGTAGATGCTCTACTTGGTTAAGGTGTTCTAGCAATTCAACGCCATCCATGCCCGGCATTAGCACATCTGAAACCAAACAGCCTGGCGTGCTATCTAATTGTTCAATGTAATCCTTAGCGGATAAAAAGCCTTTGGTTTTAAAACCACTCATTTCAAAATAAGTAACCAAGAAATCCTTGATACTTTCATCGTCATCGTTAATAAAAATAGTTTGGTCGGCGTAGGGTTGAGTGTTATCCATCGTCTATTGCGTTTATAAAATTATATTTTAATATATTATATTTTACTTCGCGTTAGTTTGGATTGCTTTGTCTATAAGTTTGCTGGATTAAACTTATTGATTGAATGAGGCAGCTAATGGTATAGTTAAATTCATCAGTATTCTTTATATAATCAATGCAAGTGTTTAAAGCCTTACTATTTTCTTTTATCTTAATATCTGTTGCCGGCGTTAATGCGGTTAGTAGTGTTTTTCTCAAAGATATAAAAGATTCACAAGCCTTGGTTTTGTCTAAAGGGGTGAGTTATCAGGGTCAGGTTAAGAACAAAGTGCCGCATGGAAAAGGTATTTTGACTGACGAGAGTGGTATTTATTATGAGGGCGATTGGATAAAGGGTAAGTTTGATGGTATTGGACTTTATATATGGGCTGATGGAGTACGCTATCAGGGCCAACTCAAAAATGGCAATGCACATGGCAAGGGTGTAAAAACCCATACTAACGGTGATCGATATCAGGGGCTTTTTGATCAGGGAAAAGAGCAGGGCGATGGTATTTATACTTGGAAAAATGGCGATCGATATGAAGGCGATTGGCACTCGGGTAAATCTCATGGCAAAGGTGTAATCACCTATGCACTTGGTGGTGGTTATGAGGGTGATTATCAGCACGGAAAATTTCACGGAAAAGGCGTTCGATTATTTGCAGATGGTACGCGTTATCAAGGTGACTTTAAGTACGGAAAATTTGATGGAATAGGCGTTATTGTGTTTGCAAATGGCGCACATTATCAGGGTGACTATCAGCAAGGTAGAGAGCATGGAAAGGGCGTCTATACCTGGGAAAACGGCGACCATTACCAGGGCGACTGGCGTAATGGTAAGTTCCATGGCAAGGGTGAGATTAGTTATATCGACGGCACTCGCTACAAGGGTGAACTACAACACGGCAACCCCCATGGAAAAGGCATTATGAATTATGCCAGTGGGTCTCGTTATGAAGGCCAATACAAGCATGGTAAGTACCATGGCCAAGGGGTGCTGAATTATAGCAACGATACACTTTATCGAGGCACTTATCAAAATGGTAAGGCGCATGGTAGAGGTATGGCAACTTTTATCAACGGTGACCGTTATGAGGGTGATTATCAATATGGAAAATTTCATGGCAAAGGGGCGATGAATTATGCCAACGGCACACGTTATATTGGTGGGTATCAAAATGGCAAGGCTCATGGCAAAGGTATGGCTAGTTTTATAGATGGTTCTCGGTATGAGGGTGAATATAAAAACGGTGAATTCCATGGAAAGGGTATTAAAAACTTTGCAGATGGCTCTCGTTATGAGGGAGATCACAAGGCGGGTAAGTTCCACGGGCAAGGGTTTTATATTTGGCCAGGTGGCACTCGATTTTACAAAGGTGAGTACCAACAGGGTGTTGCCCATGGTAAAGGTGTAAAAACTTTGTCAGATGGGTCTCGGTATGAAGGGGTTTGGGTCAATGGTAAACCATTGAAACCACTTAAATAAAAAAGTAAAGCGTTATACGGTAAAATGAGTCACAGCCTTTTTTTTAGGCAGATTATTATTAAGTATGTAGGAGTACAAGAATGACAGTAAAAAAAGACGCAGTAGTTGAAATGCATTACACTTTAAAAAATGATTCTGGTGATGTGATTGACTCATCACAGGGTAAAGAGCCAATGCCATTTATTCAAGGCCATGGTAATATTATTCCTGGCTTGGAAAGTGCATTAGAAGGTATGAAAGTTGGTGAGACTTGTGACGTATCAGTTAATCCAGAAGAGGGTTACGGCGTTCATCATCCTGAAGCCATTCAGGAAATTCCCAAGGAAGCATTACAAGGTATTGACAGCCTAGAAATTGGCATGCAGCTACAGTCTCAAGACGAACAAGGCAACCCGTTTGTTGTACATGTTAAGTCCATCAACGAAGACACAGTTACCATTGACGCTAACCATCCATTGGCAGGTGAAACATTGCATTTCAATGTGAGCATTGAGAAAGTGAGAGAAGCAACAAAAGATGAGTTAGAGCATGGTCATGTCCATTCTGGCTCTTGTTCACACTAGAACTGCCATATAAGCGACATAATGGCTAATCAGTGCCCATTATGTTGTTCTAACCAAACTCAGCCTTATTTCAAGAATAATGACGCCAGTTATTTTTCATGCACTCGCTGTGATTTGGTTTTTACACCCAAAGAGTTTCATCTGAGCGAAGCAGCAGAAAAGACTCGTTACGATTCACATCAAAACAACCCAAAAGACAAGCGCTATCGTCAGTTTCTCTCTCAGGTGTTTAATCCGGTTATGGATTGTATTCAATCAGATGCCAAAGGCTTAGATTTTGGTTGTGGTCCAGGGCCAACGCTCTCAGTAATGTTTGAAGAACAAGGCTATGCGGTTGATTTGTTTGATAAATTTTATGCCAATGATCGCTCGATTTTTAACAACAAATATGATTTTATTACTACCACTGAAGTGGCTGAGCACTTGGACAATCCTGGGGATGAGTTAAGCAGACTGTTTAATATGCTAAGTACAGGCGGTGTATTGGCTGTCATGACTAAAATCTTAGATGAACAGGTTGATTTTAAATCATGGTATTACAAGGACGACCCAACACACATTTGCTTTTTTAGTCAGAACACAATGCACCACCTTGCTAAAGCATGGGGTGCACGCATTCAATTTTATGGCAACGATGTTATTTTGTTTTTCAAATAAAACAAAATAACTAATTACTTAAGCGGCGCTTGCGCTATTGTCCAAATTCTCAACATAGAAACGACCATAATAACGAATCCCCTCAGCATGATGTGATCTTAGAATTTCTGCCACTTTGTTACGTGAAGATTCTGTCAAAGCGGGAACACTCATAACCGCATGACCATCTTTTAAACCTTTTTTAATGCGATTTAAGTATTTTAATTCTTCACCTTGTGCAAGGAATTGCCATTTGCGAATCAATTTAGTCATGAGTCCATGATTGCGTCCATCTGGATCAAGGAATTGTAATCCTTCTTTGCCAACTGATTCATCAATATCAGCGCTATCAAACCCAGCATCCATTAATTCACAGCATACTTCATCAGCTTCCATTTTGCTATCTACGATCGCAACAACACGATTGGTTGGATAGGTTTCAAAGTTTTGCTTTATATGAGCTAACATTTTATCTCTCCTGTATTATTTCAAAATGTATCAATGCATTTAACATTGACTTATCCATAATATACGCCTTATTACACAACCTCAAAAACACACTAAACGTCACTATTATTTATTGATCAGGCGTATAGTTATAAAAGTTAACCTTTTTATTATTAGGCATTCAATGAAAAAAATCTGGATTTTTATTGCTCTTAGTGGCGCACTATCGGTCGTCATGGGTGCGATGTCAGCGCACATGTTAAAAGATGTATTGGAGGCTAAAGACATTTCTAGAATTCAAACAGCAGCCACTTATCAAATGTACCATACTTTGTTGATTGCCATATTGGCTGTGTATTATCAATATAAACCACTCAAAGCCATTCAGCAAAGTGCATGGGTATTTGTATTTGGAATTGTTTTATTTTCAGGCAGTTTGTATCTTTACACCTTTACTAAGATTCACACACTTGTATTTATAACCCCTATTGGCGGCATGCTTTTGATATTGGGGTGGTTGAGCCTTGTAAGGCTCGCTAAGAGGTAAACAAGATTTGATAGACGAAAAAAAAGCCTGCATTTGCAGGCTTTTTTTTGTAATGCTAAAAGTATGGATCTAGAAAGAACCTTCTTTAGCGCCAGCTATAATTGCATCCATTTTTGCAGCAACTGCTTCAGCCATCTCTTTAGGGCCTGGTGGCAAGTTCAATACACCCATCACTTCAGGGTTCATACTAAACATTCTGATTACTTTGTCTTTGCCTTCGACCACAGCGATCTTACAAGGCAGGATAACTGTGAAACGATCGTCAACATCAGCAATCTGTCCCGCAGTTTTTGCATCACAAATGTTGTGAATGCTTAAGTGTCTGTATGGTTTGCCAGTTACATTAGCAATTTGCTCACTAAGTGGGAACATTGCAACATGAAGAATAGATTCGTTGGTTGCCATAGACTTGATTGACTCGTCTACTTCTTTACCTGTAATGCCTTCATCAACCACAGTCATTTGAACCATAGCCATAAATTGTTCTGGCATAATTTGTACTGCATTTGCAGTATTAGAAATCGCCAAGATATTGAAAAATGCCAAGATAGCAATTAGTTTGTTTTTCATGTGTTACTCTCCTTAAGTGTGTTTATCAGATTGTGTATGTTATCATAAACTCAACATGTGTAAAGGTATTACTAGCCCATCTTAGTCTATTTATTAAAAGGAGTTATCGTGAGTCGTTATTTATTATTTATTAGTTTGATATTTTCTGTGGTTAATCCTGTGCAGGCAGATAGCGGAGTCCATGTAGAGATTACTGATGGTAATAAAATGCTTGAAACTGTTAACAAAGCCATTGTTAATATTAATACTCAGCAGCTAAAGGAATTGCTAGATACAGATCATAACATCGCATTAATTGATGTCCGTACTCGAGATGAAATTGTGCAATTAGGCACTATTCGTCGTGGTCAAAATCACAATGTTGTTAGAGGTTGGTTGGAGTTTCAAATTGGAGAATATGCTGTTAATTACGATACACCTATTATTGTTTATTGTGGGTTGAATCAGCGCTCACCATTGGCTGCTAAGACCTTGATGGGTATGGGTTATACCAATGTTAAAAATTATTCTGATGGCTATTTTAAGTGGAAAGAGGCTGGCCTGCCAGTTACAGTAAGCGATAAAGCGCCAATGAGTGCATTATATTCACTGCCAATCAAGGTTGCCAAAGGTGTTTATTCAGCTATTGGTGCAACCCAACCCACCACTTATGAAAATGGCAACCATAACAACAATCTTTCGTTTGTTGTGACTACAGATGGCGTATTGGTGTTTAATGCTGGTGGTAGTTACCTGCTTGCAAAAGCCATGCATGACGAGATTAAAAAAATCACCGATCAGCCTGTCAAACATGTGGTGTTTGAAAATGCACAAGGTCATGCAATATTAGGTGCACCATACTGGAGAGAGCAAGGAGTTAATATAATTGCACACAAATTAACGCTTGATATTATTGTTAAAAAAGGCGATGAGATTTTGCAGCGTGCAGAAAGACGTTTGCGTGACAAGATTGTCGGTTCAGCGGTGGTTAAGCCAGATCAAATATTTGACGAAGGCTTGAGTATTACCATGGGAAAAACTGTTATTGAATTGAAACACTTGGGTGCCTCACACTCTCCTGATGACGTACAGTTATGGCTACCAGCACAAAAAATACTAATTAGTGGAGACATTACATTTAATGAGCGCTTACTGCCTATTTTAAGCCATACTGACACCGAAGGCTGGATTGAGACTTGGAGTAAGGTTGAGGCTTTAGAGCCGACTATTATTGTCCCTGGGCACGGCGGCCCAACTGATTTGGAGACTGTTACTAAATTCACAAAGGATTATTTGACCTATATGCGTACCGAGGTTGAAAAAGTTTTGGATGATGATGGTGGCTTAAATGAAGCTTATGCAATTGACCAGACTAAATACCATGATTGGGGTACTTATAATGAGCTGCACAGACAAAATGCTTCACGCATATTTAAGCATATGGAGTTTGAGTAATGATTAGATTAATCCATGTTTTCGTAATTTGTATTGCATTTAATGCTCAATACTCTTATGCCAATACTGTCGAGCCTGGGAAAATTGTTGGTGGCAAAGTATCTGAGCTACCTGAGTGGTTTAAGGATAGTTTTTTAGATATAGCTGAAGATGTAGAAGAGGCGAAGGATGAAAATAAGCACCTAATGCTTTACATGCATTTAACCGGCTGTCCATATTGTTACAAAATGGTAGAAGAAGGCTTTAAAAACAACACCAATACTCAAATCATTAAAGATAACTTCGATGTGGTGGCGATCAACATTCGTGGCAACAAAGAGGTTGCACTGAGTGAAGACCTAACCATGACCGAAGAAGAGGTTAGAAACCATTACAAGGTTAACTTTACCCCGACCATTGTGTTCTTAGATCAAAACAACAAATTAGTCTATAAAGTTAATGGTTATCGTTCGGTTGAGAATTTAAACACATCCTTAATTTTGTAAAAACTCGCGCTTACCAAAACACCACATTGGCTGAGTTTATTTGGCAGCAAAAACGCACCAAACATTATCTATTTAAAGATCACAGTAGTTTTCAATCAATCACAGATTTAAGCGCAAAAAGAGACAAGCCATTGCTGGTGTTGTTTGAAGACCAATACTGTGTAATGTGCAATCGATTGCATAATGGGCACTTAAAAAATCCTGAAATTTTAAAAGAATTAGATTTGTTTGATGTGGTGCGCTTCAATGCGGAATCTGACCAAGCTATTATTGATGTTGATGGTAACAAAACCACACCAAGTCAGTATGTGAAAAAACTTGGTTTAGATTATCGACCAGGGATTGTCATGTTTGATCAAGGCGTCGAAGTCATGCGTATTGATGCATTGTTGTACACTTATCATTTTTCAGGCCATCTGCGCTATATTGGTGAACGCCACTATAAACAGTATCCAGACAGTGTTTATGATTATTTACGTGTTTACCGACAAAAGATACTCGATGCTGGGCAAGATATCGATTTGTCTAAATAGTCTATTGTTTTACCCAGTGTAGTATTCGGTTATTAGCTGGCATTGCATAATCAGCCACTAGGCTTAATCCTGATTTTTGAGCCAGCTGATTAAGCGCTTCAAAGTCACGAATAGCACTACGCGGGTCTCTGTTTTTTAACCACAGGTCAAAGTTAGCATTACTTTGAGAAGTGTACTGGCCATTGTAGTTAAAAGGCCCGTATAAGATAAATAGGCCGTCAGTATCAAGACTACGACCCACACCATTAAAAAAGTCAACTACCATTTCCCAGCTCATAATATGAGCAGTATTGGCGGAGAATACAGCCTCTACTTTGGTATTTACCCATGGCTCAGTGACGTCAAGTTCAATAGCGCTAGGAAGATAGTCCAGATTGGCTTCATTTATCCAGGCATTAACACTTGGCAGGTATTGAGATTGGTCACTAGCTTGCCAAGTAAGGTGCGGCATTTGTTTGGCAAAAAATACCGCGTGTTGCCCTGTGCCACTACCAATTTCTAATACTGTCGAAGTATTTACTAGTAGTGGTTTAATGATGTTCAAAATAGGGCTTTGATTTTGAATGCAAGATTCTGAGTGTTGTTTCATGGTTAATTCTCTTTATAAGGATTGTGCATATTAACTTGCTCTATATATTGCTGAATATGCTTGGCTTCTTGTTCACAAAAATGCTGAATAGGCGCTTTAAATTCATCATCTCTAATCCAATGGGCAGATTGTGTGAGCGTAGGTATAAAGCCTCTAGCGACTTTGTGTTCTCCTTGAGCGCCCGGTTCGAATACTTGAAGATCGTGTTTAATGCAATACTCAATACCTTGATAATAACAAGCCTCAAAATGCAGATAATCTACTTGCTCATTACAACCCCAGTGGCGTCCGTACAAGTGCGTATCGCTTGCAAACATAAGTGATCCTGCAATACATTTTCCATTTAAATCAGCCAAAAATAGCAAGACTTGTGCTGGCATTGTGCGAGCAATTTCTTGAAAAAAATCTAAGTTTAATGTGGGTGTACCACTTTTTTCTAAGAAGGTTTGTGTGTAAAAATTTGAGAAATTTTGCCAATCGGTGTCTGTTGCTGTGTTGCCATCTAACTGCCTAATGGTGACGCCTACATTTGCCACCTTACCTCTCTCTTGCCGGATGTTTTTACGTTTTTTTTGTTTCAAATTAGCCAAAAAATCATCAAAACAGCCATAATTTTGATTATGCCAGTGAA
>OFBG01000049.1_pt1 | contig 10220 bp, 7 predicted proteins | sample 1520521 | NCBI WGS metagenome assembly OFBG01 (sample SAMEA3696448, study PRJEB22514) | metagenome | biome: water; feature: marine; material: hydrothermal vent | place: Pacific Ocean | collected 2014-08-15 | depth 1539 m
TTTCAGGTATTCTTCATCTTTAGTTCCATGAACCAAGGGAAAGTTAAAATTAAAACCTGAGCCTTTCCCTTCTCCAAGTTCGTGCGAATAGCCCCAGAAAAAGGGATAGAAGCTTGCAGGGTCTGCGTGCAGCGAAACTGTCAGGACATCATCACGTTGATAAAAAATATTTTGGGTCCCGTTGCCATGGTGCACATCAACATCAATAATTGCAACTTTCTGAAAGTTCAATCTTAAATGTTGTGCGGTAATGGCTGAGTTGTTTAAAAAACAAAATCCTCCAGCCAAATCTGCAAAAGCATGATGACCTGGCGGACGGCATAGCGCATATGCTGAGTTCTGTCCGTCCAACACAGCTTGTGCGGCTCCAACAGCCGTGTTAGCACTTGCCAATGCAGAATTCCAGGTTTCATTGCTAATTGGACAAGCAGTATCTGCCATGTACCATCCGGCTTGTCCTACTGCAGATTCCGGAATATCTCCGGCAGTACGGTTAGGATGAATATTTGGAATCACTTCTGCGGAAGCCCCTGGGATTTCCTGCCAGCGCCGATAGATGTTTTTGAGGAAATGCAGATAATCCTGGTGATGTACAGCTTCAACAGGAATTATCCCGTGCGGTTTTGGAATTTTAAGTTCATGCCCATGTTGCAGCAGGGCATCCCGCAAAACCTGCGCCCTTTCCGATACTTCAGAATTAGGTTTGGGAACACCGCTGAAAAGGGAAAATTTGGGTTCATGTTTGAATTGCTCCGGGTCAAAAAATGCGAGCATGATTTTACAGGACTAAATTTTTTTAGATATAAATTTACTCTGAAGTTATCGACAAAATTTCTTCAGCAGTTGTTAAACCGTGTAGAATTTTGTTTACTCCATCACGCCGTAAGGTAATCATTTTTTCTTTCAAGCCTTGTTTTTTTATGGTGTCAGAGTCGCTGCTTTCAAGGATAGTATTTTTTACACCTTCGCTCATTACCAGCAATTCGTGAATTCCAATCCGTCCGCGGTAGCCGGTTTGTCGGCAATTATCGCAGCCGTCACCTCTGAAAAATCGTCGGTCCAGTTTGCGGAAGCTTACTTCTTTAATGCCTAATTCACGAAGTTGTTCCGGATGCGGCTGGTAGCTTTTGCGGCAGTCCGGACAAATACGCCGTACCAGCCGTTGTGCAAGTACGCCGATGATTGATGATGAAACGAGGAATGGCTCGATACCCATATCGATCAGGCGGGTGATTGTAGCGGGAGCGCTGTTGGTGTGTACCGTGCTGAAAACCAGATGTCCGGTCAATGCGGATTGAATGGCAATTTTTGCGGTTTCTGTGTCACGCATTTCTCCTACCATAATAACATCTGGATCCTGCCGTAAAACTGAACGCAAGGCGTTTGCGAAAGTCAAACCGACTTTGGGCTTAACTTCAATCTGACTGTAGCCCGAAAGTTTGTATTCAACTGGATCTTCAATGGTGATTATATTACGGGCCTCATTATCTATTTCAGCAAGAGAAGCATAAAGGGTAGTGGTTTTTCCACTCCCGGTAGGTCCGGTAACAAGGATGATGCCGCCACTGCTGTTTACCATATTTTGATATGGTTGGAGTATATATTTTGCCAAACCAAGATGACGCAGTCGCATCAATTTTTCTTCTTGAAACAATAGGCGCATGACAATTTTCTCTCCATGTACAGTCGGTATAGTCGAAACGCGTATGTCAATTTTTCTTCCGGCAATCAGTACCATTGAACGACCGTCCTGCGGCAGGCCTTTTTGGGCAATATCAAGGCGAGACATGACTTTAATCCGGTTAACCACCGTTACATGTACCTGACGTGGAAAAACTGTTACTTGCTGTAGCACCCCGTCAATTCGATAACGAACGATGGTTTCACGGGGTGTTGGATCAATGTGAACATCGCTAGCTTCTTCTTTTGCCGCCTGCCAAAGGAGGCTGTTCACTAAACGTTTGATGGGTTCTTCATCAGTTGCATCCAGCAAATCTTCCGGTTCTTCAACAGCAAGAATGTTTTCATAGGTTTCTTCTGAATCAAGCAGGTCAACAGCGTCTTCGGTTGAAGCAGAAGATTCATCATAAGCACGATTGATCAAATCGAGCACTGCCTGTTTGTGTGAAATAACCGACTGAATATGGCACTTGAAATGTCGGGCCAGGTCATCCAAAGGCTGTGAGAGTTCCGGATTTGTTATGGCTACTTCCAGTGTATTTCTAGTTTTTTTCAGTGGAAAGAATATATTTTTTTTGGCATAGCGTATCGGTATGAATTCCGTAAATTCACGTACAACCGGAACATCATTAAAATTATCTCTATATTCCAATTCATAATATGCTGCCAATGCCTGCTGAAACTCTGATTCACCGGTTACTTTGTGTTTAAGCATTGCTTCTTTCAAGCCCTCCGTATTTTCACGGTAGGCCAGCAACTGTTCGTGGAGTGGTTCCAGTGACTGCGGAGTTGTTCCGAAGCTCTTCACCAAAATTTCAACAACCGGATGGTAAGTATACATTTCGTATTATTTATTTAACTTGTGAAAGTGTTCGTGAGTCATGAATTATCATAAGATACTGATATTATTAACTGTGATATGTCATCTAGAACGAAGGGATATATCTGATAAAGTGCTGATACCTTATAAGATCCCCCACATACTTTCGGATCGATACAATAAAACTCGTGACTTTCGAGTGATTGAGTAGAACAAAAACCAACTCAATTCGGATTCAACAAAAAATAATCATGGTTTCAGTTCCAGAATAATGATTGTTTCTCCGTCAATTTCCTTTAGTTGCGCTTGATTTTTGTCTATATGCTTGACAAAAACCTCACCCAGCCACTCTCCCTGCTGTACGAAATACGTGACTTTATTTTCGTCAATTAAAGCATAACGACCCTCTGATGTTTCAAGAATATCCTTCAGTTTGAGGTTCAGAAATAATTCTTTTACTCTCAAAGAAAAATCTGCTTTTTGTATAAGCGGTTTTTCCTGCACCCCGGCAATCACATTCTGCTTCAAGACTTGCTTCTTCTTTTGGGAAGAATATTTCTTTCTGGACGTACCAGGTTTTGAAGGTGACTTAGTGAGTGACGTTAAGTCTTTATTTTCCAGCAGCAAACTGCGAAAAGGATTTTTGACTGTAACTGCAGGGGGTTTCTCCGACTGGTTGATTTTTGCAGCAAGCACTCCGGATACTGTAGACTGAAAAAGCAAGATTGATGTCAAAAACCACGTTAGGTACTTCATGGACTTTTTTCTGTTGCAGGGATTTCCAGTCTTCTGTGGGCAGATAAAATCATTTCAATACTCAGTTTTGGTTCCAGCAGGGCAGGTGTAGTATTTTCAAGCTGAAGTTTTTCCAGCACCAATAATCTCGGTCCACTTTTTAGTTGGTTAAGAAATTGTAGGAGTTGCTCGAATTCTCCCTTCAGTTTCAATCGAATTTTCAAAACCTGATTCAAAGCTTGGGGTGTTTTTTCTTCCAAAGTTTGTTCTTCAAAAATCAATCCATTTTTCTGAATTGAGTCAGTGAGCCAGCGTAACAGTTCAGCACGCTTCCACTGCGGTGGAAGCAGCTTATCCAAAGCAGTTTCTCTTTTCTCCAAAGACTGAACAAGATTAGGCTTTTTAGAATTATTGTTGGCAGCATTTACTTGAATCAGACTATTTTCTATCTGCAGAATTTGAGATTTCAATTGCTTTATACTTTTTAACTCCGGAGCCAATATAAAATTGTGAAACAACAACACTGTCAGGAACACAATCAGCCCCGCCAATAAAACTTGACGACTCCGGTTATTATTCACAATTGTACCGAAAATATCTGTAACTGAAGCTGAATTCATGTCTATTGTCAGGAAGCAGATTCCTCAACGTTTTTTGTTGTTTAACCGGAATTGAAAAAACAAGGCTACTGTTGTAAATAATAAAAGTAGTACTACTCCTGAAACTACGGAATAATGCAGCGAAGTTACAGGAACATTGCTGATTGTAAATGTCAACAGATTTGAGTCTGAGGCCTTGGTTTTCCATGTGAGATAAGTTATATCATGAAAACTTTGTTTATCGGAAAAAGTGAGTTGTTCCGACTTAATCTGTAAGTATCCTTCAGGTGTCAAAACGTCAACTTTATCCAGGGAGAGGTTAAATTCCCTGTTCATTTCCAAACTGCCAAACCAGCCAGGTAGGAGATATTGATAAATAATTTGTGAATTTCCTGTTGGAAAAACATGTTCAATTATTAAAATATTATCTTCCAGATAATGTTGAATCACAGCTCCGGAGTTGGTCTCCATCATCCTGAAATTTTCTATTCCTTCAGGTAGTTTCTGTTTCAAAGACTGGTTTCCTGTATCAATTCTGTCTGCAGAGGAATTTGATAGTGCCAGAACTTCGGTTACAGTAACGGCTCCCAGTCCGGATTCAATCACAAGTGAAACTCTATATGTTTCCAGTTTATCAACAGCTGTAGAAATCCCTGGAATGATAATGTTTTTCTGAATTAATGTTTCTCCGGCTTTTATAAAAAATACTTTTGAGCTGTATAATTTCCCTTCTACCCGAGTCCCAATTTGATAGCCTGCGCGTAAATCAGGGATAATATTGAGAAACTCAAAGTTGCCTTCAGCATCAGTTTTTACCCGTGCCTGTGGGCCTGTTGGAGTTACCTGTCCTTCCGAACTTAAGACAAATTTCAATAACACCACATCAAGTTTGCCTTCGGGCATTACCACATTGGATGGAAGTTGTACCTGGCCCTTCAGACGGATTTTGCTTTGCAGGGACAGGTTTTGTGAAAACGCGATTAAGGGCATTCCTCCAGTAAGTAAAGTCACCAGACAAATTGCCAATAGAAGTTGCATGTATTTATTTTGTCTGTGTTTTACAATCTCGTAAAAAACACCTGAACTGTATACAGCCGATTTGTTATTATCGTACATTTTCAACCTTCAGAAGAATTAAGAGATTTTAAATAGCTGCTTATTTCCTTTGCCTTTTCCTTGGCAGTATTTTGATACTGTTTTAATTCTGCTGGTGCACGTGCTTTGGCTACAAGTCGATAGTGCAGTAAAGCGGATTTCCACTTTTCTTTTAAATGATACAATGTTCCAAGCTCAAAGTGTATCTGAACATAAAGTGAAGAGTTTTTTGCAACTTTCCGACCGGCCAGTTCTTTGAGTCTTTTGATAGCGATTCCCGGTTTGTTTGCGTCACGGTCAAGCTTTGCTACCCAGAATGCAGCATCCAATTCCTGGGGCGTGGAGCCACCTCCATCAGAACGCATCAGCCAAATACGGGCTTTGTCGTTTTGTTTAAGATGAAATGACTGATGGTAGCCGATGAGGTAGGCGTATGTTCGGGACTCATTTTTGGGCCGGGGACTTTTCTTGAGAACACTATATGCCCGCTTGTAAATCACTACCAAAGACGCATAATCCTTGGATCGTTCATAAAGCCGTTTAAGTTCTCCTACCAGTTGCAGCACCAGATCAACATCTTTGTCAGGAGTCTTTTTGAGAGCCCTTCTATAGTATCCTTTTGCACGTTTATATCCTCCTAATTTTGCTGCGGCATATCCTTGGTCAATTTGAGCTTTTACAGTAAGTGTCTTTTTTTTGTCATAAGTTGCCAGCAACGCATAAGCATCCAGGATTCCATTATATTTTTTGTTTCCGGACTTCTGGTTTTCTGTATAAAGCAGCAGATCAAAATTAGTATCATTCAAAACTCTCTTGTTTTCAGCAACCTCCTTGCGTATTGTTTTGCTGATTTTAGTCCACTCTCCCTGTTCAATCCATTTTCGGAAAGAACTTTGTGCCAGAAACGTTTTTATTTCTGCCTGCCGCTTTTTATCTTCTTGATTGAGAGGTTTTACTTTTAAAGCCTGGCGGTAATATTTCAGCGAGAGTTCTTTTTCCCCAAGTTTATCTGCAGCTTTTGCCTGGTTAATCAGTGCATCCAGTGTTTTAGCACGTTTTTGGTCATGCTTTCGTAAAAGAGCATAGGCACCCAGTACGCCGGACCAATTTTCCAGTTTATTTTCTGCAAAGAGCAGTTGCGAAAAATACTGTTCATCAAGCGAAAGGGAACCGGACTGAACCTCTTTTTTGATATATGCAGAAAGTTCCTTCCAGTTTTCTTGTGAAGTAAGTTCCTGTAGGCGAAATCCAGAAATGTATTTATTGAGCTGTTCTAAATTTTGTGAATCTTCTGGAAATGCTTTTTTCCAGCGTTCGTAAATTATTTTTATTCGTTCAAGACGTTGAAAGTCTTTTCTCTGTTTGGCAGCGAAAACCCAAAGTTGATAATCTGCTATTGTCAAAACAGGAGTTTTTTTGTCATAAACCTCTTGATATTCCCAGGTCAACCTCTTCCAGTCCTCTAACTGTTTGTGTGTCACAATCAACATCTGGATTGAATGTTCACGATATTTTTTAGTATCACGGATTTGTCGTAAATCTATGCGGGCTTCGTTCCACCTTTTTGTTTCAATCAGACAACTGCCCCTCATGTAAAGTAAATGCTCCCACTCTTTTGTATTTGATTTTTTTATACTTTGCATGTAGTCCGGATTTAATTCTGTAATCAATTTGTCACATTTGTTTTGTTCAAAGTATTCGATAATCAGCTGAGATTTGAAACCTTGCTGCACTTTCCCCCCTTGTTTTGGGTCATTTTTTACTTTTAAAAGAAACTGCAGATACTTTTCTTCCGAGACGTTTTCCCGATAGAGGACTAATAAAGTTTGCAAGAGATCATTATTTTTCTGGTAATCAGGATGCAGGAGGACTTGTTCCAACACAGCAATTGCCAGAAAAGGTTTTTTGTTTTCCACATAGAGGTAACCCAAGCTGAGCTGTGTCTCAGCAATGTGTCCAACAGCACCGCTGGCGAGATATTTTTCAAAGATCTTAATGGCCTTTTTTTGCTGTTTGTTTTCTGCGTAGAGGTAACCTAATCTAAGTTGTATCTCTTCACGATGTTCTTCATTATCCCCGGCGAGATATTTTTCAAAGATCTTAATGGCCTTTTTTTGCTGTTTTCTTTCTGTGAACAAAAAACCTAGTTGGTATTGAACTTCACCTACATGTGTTTTGTCCTTTAAACTTAGATATTTCTTGAAACTGTCAACAGCATTTTCAGCTTGTTTTGTTTCAAGATAAAGGTAGCCCAATCGAAAAAGCACTTCTCCCACATAAGTTTTGTCTTTTGTACTGAGATAATTTTCAAAGATCTGAATAGCCTTTTTTGGCCGTTTTGACTCAATGTAGAGAAATCCTAGCTGGTAAAGGACTTCGTTGGTATAAGTTTTGTCTTTAGTACTGAGATAATTTTCAAAGATCTGAACAGCCTTTTGCTGCTGTTTGGTCCCAATATAGAGAAATCCTAGCTGGTAAAGGACTTCGTTGGTGTAAGTTTTATCTTTGGTACGGAGATACTTTTCGAAGATCTGAATAGCCTTTTGCTGCTGTTTGGTGTTAAAAAACAAATAACCTAAGCGATAATGAACTTCAGCTGCATAAGTTTTGTCTTTTGTGCTTAAATATTTTTGAAAAGCATGAATGGCTTCATTTGGTCTGTGCGGTTGCTGCAACACACCAATCCTGTAATAGACAAGTGCTTGATACTTATTATCATTCTTATTTAAATATAGTTTGTAGTGCTTAATCAGTATACTTACTGCCTTTGAGTCCAATGATTCAGTTTTTGTTTCTTGTACTGAAACTGCATATGCCATTTCTGCGCGTAAAAAAGCAGACACAACAGCCAGTTTTGAGTCTGGATGCATTGTTAAAATGCGCGCAAACCATCTTTCAGCTTTTTTGTAGTTTTTCTCTTGCTGAAAGCCTGTGGCTAACTGGTATTTTAGATTCAAAGCCTGTTCAGGTTTGATTGACTTTGAGTTTTTCAAGTATTGACTCCATGCTTCTTCTGCTTTGGTAAAGTCCTTCAGGAACCACCATGACCGTCCCATTAAATGCAAACGTTCCTGCTGCTGCTTCAGATTTAATAATTCAGGTTCTACTTTAACGAAATGAAGTGTGGACTCCTGATAAAAAAGCAGAGCGTCTTTGTTGTTTTTTTTGCGCAGAGACTCAGCCTGGAAAGAAGCTGCATAACCCAGCCAATAAAGTGCTTCATCTCTGTATTTTGTTGTGGGAAAATCAAGCAGCAGCAATTTTAAGGTCCTGATAGAAGCAGTATAATTTCTAGTGAGGGCCTGTGAAATTCCTTTCTGGAGCATTGAATTGTCTAAATAGGTTTTGCTGCTGGGAAAGTATTCTTTCAGTTCATCATAAGCTTTGATTGCCCCCTGAAGATCGCCTCCCTTTCTTAAGGCTTCTGCCCTAAGGAAAAAAATCTCCTCACGTGCAGCACTATCCTTAAATTCTTCAAGAAAACACTTTGAGGACTCACTTGATGCGGAAAACAACTCATCTTCAAATAATCCTTTTGTCATAGCCAGTTGCTCATCTTCAGTCAGACCGCTGGTTAAGCACTGTGCTGAAGCAGTTCCAGTTACTAAATAAAAAAAGAGGCTTATCAGTAAAGAAAATATGCTCCAGAATCGTAATTTTGGAGTAACTTTTGGGCAGGGTATTTTCACAAATCTAAACGGACAAATAGTTGTTATTTGCGTTTTCAGGTAGTGGATCATTAGCTTTTTAAGTTCTACAATGCAGATAATCTAATTATCCAAGCCTTCTAAAATTTTTTTCCAGGACTTCGGATCAGGTTTATGGATTTCCACAGTTTTGAAACGACTGGTTTGACCTCGAACCACTTTCACATTCGTTTTTGCAGTTTTTAATGATTTTGAAATAAATTTCAAACATTCCCGATTGGCCTGATTATCAACGGGTGCTACTGTAACACGAAGACGTATCCGCCCGTTGTGTCGGCCTGCCCACTCGTTTTGTGAAGCACGTGGTTGAAGGAAAATTTGCAGTACCAAAGTGTCACCATTCCAGAAATATGCAGAACTATGAACAGACATCTAGTTTTCCGGAATTTTTTCGTTGCTAATTCTGTAAGTATTCGTATCTTAGAACAACAGCATATTATAACGTTATAGTTAAAAAAAACCAATCCAGAAGCCAATGAGGACGAATCACACCACTGTTTATCCAAAAGTTAAAATTTGCGGGCTAACCAGTCCTGAACAGGCTTTGTCCTGTGCAGAATTAGGTGCAGACTGGATTGGACTAAACTGCTGGCCTGGTTCTTCCCGTTACATTTCTCCGGAAGAAGTCCGCAAAATTGTAAGTGTGCTTCCGGAATCGGTGACAACTGTGGGTATTTTTGTCAATGAATCACCGGAATCGCTGGAAAAAATAATGATTGAAACACACCTGGACTTGGCACAATTGCATGGCGATGAGTCTGTTGAATTAACTGCTAAATTAGGTGTACCATTTTATAAAGCATTTCGTGTGTCTGCTGAATTTAAGCTGGAACAGATACAAGAGTTTGGGAGAGAATACTTTTTACTGGATGCCTTCAGCAAAAATCATTACGGAGGTTCCGGACAAAAAATTGACTGGGACCTGGCAAGTACTGCTTCAGGTTTGGGAAAGCTGATTCTGGCAGGAGGGTTGACTCCGGAAAATGTTGCAGAGGCAGTAAAGATTGTACAACCGTGGGGAGTGGATGTTTGCAGCGGTGTAGAAAGCGAACCTGGAATTAAAGATTTGTGGCGAGTTGAAAAATTTATTCGAAACCTTAGAAATTGATTTCTTTAAACACTTAAAATTTACTTGAAGCCATGAATAATACAACTTTTACAACACATGGCGGTATCAAAATCGAAAAGTCGATTACACCGCTGGATGCTGAACATGCACTCGATAAAATATATCAATATATTGACACTAAAAAAGGAGCACTTTTTGTCAGTAATTACGAAGTTCCGGACCGTTATTCCCGCTGGGATTTAGGTTTTGTGCATCCTGCATTGGAACTGATTGCCAGGAAAAGACAGTTTGAAATCAACGCGCTGAATCCGAATGGAACGCGCCTGCTGAAATTGATAGCTCCTGCTTTACAAAATCATCCCCATCTTGAATCACTGGTTTTTGGAACTGATCCGAATCTTCCAGCAGAAAAGATTTCCGGTACTGTGAAACCAAGGCCGGATTTCTTTGCGGAAGAAGAACGGAGTCGCCAGCCAAGCGTGTTTTCTGTTATTCGCAAAATATTTGAACTGTTC
>OFBG01000050.1_pt1 | contig 10193 bp, 10 predicted proteins | sample 1520521 | NCBI WGS metagenome assembly OFBG01 (sample SAMEA3696448, study PRJEB22514) | metagenome | biome: water; feature: marine; material: hydrothermal vent | place: Pacific Ocean | collected 2014-08-15 | depth 1539 m
TGGATATTTCCACTTGGAAAAAATCTGGTGCGAATTGGCGTTGGGGTAGGAAAGCCTGAATCAGAGGTGGATCCTACTGAAAGGCTGGACGAATTAATTGAAAAAGGGGTAGGACCAATCAAGGACTTGGGTAAGATAACAAAGAAGGAATTTCATTATGGGTTGATCCCCAACGAGGGACTTTCACGAAAGACAGTTTATGATAATTTAATTTTGGTAGGTGACACTGCCGGCATGGCAAATCCTCTGGTGTTGGAGGGAATACGATATGCAATAAAATATGGACGAGTTGCTGGAGACACAGCAAGTAAAGCTATCAAATTAGGCGATACTTCAGAAGAGGCATTGCAATCCTATGAAGAAACATGGAAAAAGGAAATAGAACCAAAAATAAAATCTGCCCACAAGGTTCAAGCCAGATGGCTGAAATTGTCTGATGATGATTGGGACAAAGAGATTGGCATCATAAGCAACCTGACGGCAGACGAATTCTTAGATTTTGTAAGAGCAGATTTTACAGTATCAAAAATGATCAAGCTGGCAACGCATCATCCAATGCTGGCTGTTCGACAATTCTTCAACATCATCAAAGGTGCTTGAATGGACAAGACAACCAAAGTCTTTGACAGCTGGGCAAAAGCCGGAAGGGCAGAAGAGATGGAAGAAGGTCACGGTGTAACCGTAGGCAAGTTTCTAGGCAGCATTTCCTTTGACAAGCCATTTTCGTTCCTGGACATTGGATGTGGCAATGGTTGGGTTGTTAGAAAAATTGCGCAGCTGTCAAAATGCAAAAAGGCAGTAGGAATAGACAAAAGCAAAAACATGATAAAAAGAGCAATATCAAAGCAAGCCTCAAAAAAGGAAAAATATGCATGCACTGACCTTGAATCCTGGAATTATGCCGGTAAGTTTGACGTGATTTTTTCCATGGAATCGTTATACTATTCAGTGCCAATGGAACCAGCATTAAACAAAGTTTTCAAGATGCTCAAAGCTGGCGGTTTCTTTTACTGTGGAACCGACTTTTACAGTGACAATCATCTCACCAAGAGATGGAAAAAAGTTATGAAAGTACCAATGGACTTGCGTTCTAAAACTGAATGGAAAAAGATGTTCAACGAAGCTGGCTTTAAGACAACTACAAAGCAAATCAAAGACACAAAACATAGGGCAAAATGGAAAAGGGAATTTGGTACACTATTTGTTACCGGAAAAAAAATCTAGGCTTTTCTTTTTCTTTTTCTTCGGATATATACAATGGTTCCAACTATTATTGCACCAATGATTGCTAAAACAATGCCAGTGTATGATGTACCCTCAGAGCTAGATTCTACCTCAGAAATAGGAACGGTTGGAAGTTCATTTTGGCCTTCAACTACGAGAAAACTGGTCTCATAGACATCTGGTCTTAGTGCTTCTTCTGATGAGGCAAAGACCTTCAGTGTGTTTGCTCCAACATCAAGCTGTAAAGTTTCCTCTTCTGTTAATCCAATTTCAGATAAACCGTTCGAAATTGATTTCACTCCTGATGTGACTGTCTCACCTTTAGAGTTTGAGATGAAATAATGGATTGCAGACGAGTCGGTTGTATGAACTCTAACAGAGAGTTCTTTTTTCAAATCCACAACGTTTGGAATTTCCACATTAGTGATTTTTGGAAACTTGATTTGCTCAAACTCCTCCCACTTGCCAGCATCAAAAGGATATCCTGCTGAATCAAATGAATTGATGGTGATGGTCCTTGATTCTGGTGAATAGTTGTCAAGGTAAAAAGGTCCGTTGCTGATTACCGCATGTCCGTTTTCATCAATCCATTCTATGGCAGCATCATAGCGTTGCTCAAAATATTGCCATCCATGTTCCGAGTCTTGCAATGATGGTGGAATATACTTTATTTCTTTGAATTCTACAAGTTGTTCCTTGATCATGTTCGCATCATTTGGAACAATCAATGAAAGCCAGTTTACACTCTTGCTAACACTGCCAGAGCGTGAGAAGGAAACCTTGCCGTCGAGAACGGCATCCTCTGAGGCAGCGACAATCTCCCAAGGCATGCTGCTCCAAGGTACTGCCCATGCAGCTATTTCTGCTTCGTCAAAGTGCCAATAATCAACATAAACTTCTACAGTATCATCATCTATCTGCTTTATTCCCACTAGCGTTTTGGCATTTTGCACAGCCTGTGGAGAATACACAGAATCGTATGTATTATCACTCTCTTGCGGTTCAGAACCCCATTCCTGTAGGAAATACAGAGAGTACAGTATGTCATTCATGTCCATCATTTCTCCGTGATGCCAGTTGCCAAGGATTAGATCAAATGTAATCTTGCTTGTTGCCTTACTGCCAGCTCCAACGTTTTCCCAGCTTTGAGTATCTATATTCCATAAAATTGCATCCTCAGGAACAATGACTTTTTCATCACTGCCAAAATTTTCAACCTGCCAGTCTGTACGAATTGGAATGATCTTGCCAGTAAATGGGTGGCTAAAGACTCCGGGATCATAAAGGTTGAGCCATATTTGATTGCTGTATACATCGCTAAATCCGCTGACTGGATTCCATGCGCCCTGGTAGATTTGTTTGACTCCTACTGCCAATGAATTATCTTCAGATTTTGCATTCATTATTGTAAATCTAGTAGGAACACCTGCACCAAGTGCGTTGATGATTCCGTCAACGCCGTCATTGGCAACGTATTGGTCTGTCTTGCTTGCAAGAAAAATTCTGACAGATTCGCTTACACCCTCTTTTGTTGCTTGTTTAATCAGAGAAGATCTTTCCTCAGCAGATTTGAAATCACTAACATAGATTTTTTTGGTTATAGAGTCAATGTAGTCATTTTTGTAATTCCAGTATGTTGGATTATTGTTACCTGGCATATTTGAAAACCATGGGGAGTACATTTGCGCAAGCCCGACTGAATCATACTTTGCAAATCCAGAGCTGCCCCATCCCTCAGTGTAAAGGTGCCATTTCTGGTCTGCTGGGTTTGAACCGTAAACAACTACGAACGCCTTGTTTAGATCACCAAAATCCTTGTTCACCTTGAAACCAGTCTTTTCAAGTTCTGAAGACAGAATTCCGCCGATGGATTTTCTTACGGGATCGTCACTTCTAATAAAAAATGTAATTTCAATTTGCTCACCATCGTAATACCAATACCCATCAATTTTTTCAGCACCTGCTTCTTCAAGCTCATGTGAAATTATTTCATTAGCTAATGCAGGATTGTATTTGAAATGGAATGACTCTAGTTCCTCTATGATGGAAAGATAATCAGCCGAAAATATTCCATAATTTGAAATCATGGCATTGCCATAACCGCCAATAAGTTCGTTAACAATTAGATTCCTATCTATGAGATAATTCAGTGCGAATCTTAACTCGGTAATTGAAAATGGGTTGAAACTTTCAGAGACGGATGGGTTTACCAGCATGCTGTATGACCCTCCAGTAGATTCAAAAACCTGAATGCCCTCCCTTGCTTCGCTTGATTCTATCCTGTCTGATGACACACGGAAAAAGTAAATGTCCAGATTGCCATTTCGAACTTCCTCAAGTGCTGTGTTTTCATCCAAATACTGGATGAACTTGACTTGGTCAACGAACGTTCCCTTTTCTGCAAACGAAGCATGTAGCATAAGTGGTGATAGAAGGACTATTACCGCTAGGAAAACTAGGCAAAATTTCATGTCAGACATGACATGTTATCATAATTTAAGGTTCATTAAGCATTAACAAAAAATCTATGCGGTGATTTTTTTATGGAAAACAAACTGAAATCTGCGCTTTTGGCTATAAAGACTGGAATACCGATTGAGGAGGCTTCACGTTCTGTTGATTGGAAAGACTTTGAGGGTCTGGTAGCTGAGATACTAGAATCAAAAAACTTTGAAGTTGTACGTAACTTTAGGATGAAGAAGCCAACAATGGAAATAGATGTAGTTGGAATACGTCTTGGTACGGCATTACTTATTGATTGTAAACATTGGAAGAGGATGAGCAATTCTGCGCTTGAAAAAATTGTTCTAAGACAAACAGATCGTGTAAAACATTATGTAGCAATTACAAATGAAGTTGTAGCTGCTCCAGTCATTGTCACGTTATATCAAGAGGAAACTAGGTTTGTCAACAGAGTACCTATCGTTCCAATAATGCAGTTTTCTTCGTTTATTGATGAGTTTTATGGAAACTTGGAAGAGATTAGAACCATAGAAAAATAGACAATAAGAAAATTCCTGTACATAAAATCATAAATCCCTGTGTCATCTTCAATGAGCTATCGAGTGCTCTAGAAAGATGCTCAAAAATTCCTGTGCCCATAACCCTAACTTTTGCGCTATTTTCTAATATTTCAAACTTGCCTGAAGCGGTATTTTTTTCCGCTTGCTTTGCAATAGATAGACACCAGTTTGCTAATCTTTCTGGTTTGGTAACACTGCCAAGCTCATGATAACCATTTCTGTTCCTTACTCCCATTGTTGTGGAGTGTGTATCAGAAGTGAACATTTCAACTAGTTCACAGCCATTGTTTTCTAGATGTGTTATAATTTTTTCACGCACGCCGTTTTCCATGTTGTTAGCATCTGCCCAACACAAAAAGTATTTCTTTTGATCAAAAGCAAGACAAAGCATACCAATACCACCACCAGCAAGATCATTAGTTTGAATATTCAGAGATTGTGAATTTGCATAGCCGTATTGCAATGGATGGTTCGTTTTTGTGATGAGAATGTCAAGTACATTTTTTGCAGCAGTAAGTAAATCTTGAGAGTCCTCCTGCGATATCTCCCCTCCCATAGCATTATGCGTATCAACGATCAATGCACGCTGGAAATTTCTGTTTTTTGCTATTTGTTCAATCTCTGTCTTTATGATAACAGGAACATCTTCCATACCATGTGGAGATAATGATAGAAACAATAATGCTGTATCATCAAGGCGTATTCCAACAACATGCGCCTTGTTTATCTGCGCAGTAACAGGTTCCGTACATGTCACGCCTTTTGTTGATACATGACTTTTTGATAATTCTTGTAGATAATCTTGCACATCTTGTTGTGAGGGCAAGTTAAGAGAATGGTCAGAAATACTATGCAATACCATTGCAGACGAGTTCATAGTTTTGTAGATTTTATGTGGTATGTCACTGCCGCCGACTGGATGGAAAGGACCTGGGTGTAGATCAGGAAGTATCATTCTAAAATCATTTTTGTCATCATTTGTGGAGAAACGAATTTGGGATGTTGAAATGTTTGATGGTTTCGATGTTTCAATTATTATCGATTCCATATCACTCGGATCATTTTGAGAGACTGACTGCAAATATGCTTGCAATAACTTGTGTGTACTTTTTATCACAGGTAATCCAGATCTGTTTGTTAAATATGACCAAACAACTGCTACAGCTAAAAATGCAATTCCAAATGCCAGTGATTGTACATCATAAAGAACAGACCACATCTCAATAGGAATTAGAACAAAAAACATTGCTAATGGTTGGATAAAGCACAATACACACGCTTTTTTCATGTTTACTCCAAGTGTGGTTGTCATAATGCCAATCCTAAAGCTAGAAAATATGAACATGCCAACAGCAACATAAAACAATGTTGGTTCCTTTGATAGTATAGCAGATCCGATAATTCCTCCTACTACAGTGATCAACCACAGTGTATTTCCAAAAAATGACATGTGCAATGATTTTGAATACTCCTTATGTTTAGTAAAACGTGAATCTAAGTACTGTATAGCAAGTAATACAGCTACAACAGCTGGCAGATGATAGAGTATTTCATAATTTTGAATGTAGTTGTTAAAACAAAGAAAAGAAATTATGGATGCAATAGCGATAGAACCACACAAAGAAACGTAGAATGATGCTGGATTAATTAGAGTGAGTGTGTACCGTCTGTGAATGTTTTGAATGTCATTTGAATCCGACATGATATTTACGGAGCTAGAAGTAGTTCTATAGCCCATGAGGCTACAATAAGGCTTATTGGTATAGAAATGATAATTTTTGGATCTACCTTAACTCCTTTGGTTTCGTCCTCAAAGAATCTTAGTAGACCTGCACTAGATGCCGGCAACGGTGCGTTTTTCTTTTTATCAGCCATACTTAGTATTGAAAGCAGAAATGTAAAGATAAAAACTTTTTTAATTCGACTTTAATTTTGCTATAACATCTATTAACGAATCAATGGATTTTATCAATTCCTGCTGTTTTGCTGGCTTGTTTTCCTTTTCAAGTTGAGTAGATAATTTTTCAAGTTTCTGCTCTAGTGTTTTTAGAGTAGAAACAGATTTTTTTTCCTTAGTTTGTGTTTTTGTTGGTTTTTGTTTTGGCTCTTTTCCACAATTAACACACAATGCATGACCATCTTTCATAACTCTTACACCCTTACAATATGGACATGGCTCGCTTAGTAAAGTACCACCGTTAAGCATCATCTTAATTGCTTTTTGCGTTAAATCGTTTGGCAATGATATAGCGTAAAATTAGTTTGTAAAAAATACTAGGATCTTGTAATTTACTTTATTTTATATCGATAAGCCTTAATAATGTGATAAAGCATCAGACTTCGAAGTAATGGCGGTTATTTGTAATACATGTGGACTTCCTGATGATTTGTGCGCCTGTGGTGACCTTGACAAAGATAGTACTCATATTATAATACGTCTTGAGACTCGACGTTTTAGGAAAAAGGGAACCATGATTGAAGGACTTGATCCTAAGATTAACAACCTAGGAAATGTTGCAAGAGAGCTAAAAAACAAATATGCGTGTGGTGGAACTGCAAAAGATGGCTATGTGTTTTTACAGGGTGACCATAGAGATACAATTAAGGATACGTTGGTAAAGCTTGGTTTTGCTGAAGAAACAATAGAATTACACTGAAAAAAAGTGTCATCCAAAAACAAAATTTTGCAAGGACTAGCAATACCGCATACTGCATTAATATCAGTAATTTTTTGTTTGATGGTTTTGTCATTTCCCACTGGGGCATATCTGGTTTTTAATTCAGAAATTGGAGATAATATAACGCACGAATATCCTATGGATAGCTTAAGCCTTTTTCTTGCGGGAATAGGTTTTGAAGTTCCAGTAAAATTTGAGTTAGGAGATGGGTTTATTGTAATATGGTGTATTTTTTTGATTCTCTTCACAGCTGCAATACTCGGTCCAAAAAAAAATTTTGTCGCCGTATTACAATCAATGATTTCTGAAGGAAGTTATAAAATCCAAGACAACTATATTGTCGCTGTCATTAAATGGTTTTCCATTCTAGTGATTGTGTCTGGCGGCATAATTGCTGTGCAGGAATTTGTTGGTATCTCGATTGAGCAGCCAGAAGCACCAAACCAACTAATTCAGTTTTTTGACATATCGCTTGCGCCAATAATAGAAGAACTGGGTTTTAGAGTTATGCTGATTGGACTTCCACTTTTTATGTTATATTCGCACAAATTATCCTTTAAATTTTTTGTAAAATCATTGTGGTGGCCATGGAAAAATCTTCGTAATGTAAATATGAAAAAGGCGTTATTGGTGATTGTTATAGCAGGAATACTTTTCGGTGCAGCACATATTTTTTCAGATGAAGCGTGGAGTACTGGTAAATTAGCACAAGCGATTGCTAGTGGAATTATAATTGGATGGGTATATTTCAGATATGGGTTTGTTCCTGCTGTACTAATTCACTGGGCAACTAACTATTTCATTTTTTCTTATGGCTACATTGTAGCTGATATTAATCAAATTTCTATAGGTGATGCATTTTCACATTCTTTGCTAAACACACTCGAACTAATGCTAGTTGTAACTGGAATAATTTCAGTTGCAGTTCTGGTGTTAAATTATGTGTATTCGAGAAAGCATACACTAGAAGCATGATTCTATTTTTTTACAAAAGTCTAGTTTGTCGTTTTGTTTTAGCATAAATGCAAGATCATGTTCATCATCAATATCAAGCATCATTCTACGAATTAGGGCAATCGATATGTTCTCAGTTTTTGTTCTTGCAGAGTCCATCTGAAATGTGTAACTGCCCATATCATAATTCGTCTTCATTATGTCAGCAGGACATCTAACTAGTGCGTTTGTCCCGTTAAATTGTCTAGATGGAACAATAATTACAGAGTTTTTAGACTTGACGAAACCTAACAAGTTATCTATATCGGAAGACGTCATTATGGGTATATCCTGTGGAAAGATAACTGAACAATCAAATTTCTTATCTGAAATATACTGATCTGCTAAACTGACAGCGTCGTTAACGCCAGATTCGTTATCAAAAATTTCTATGGCATCAAATTGTCTACCAATCTTTAATGCTGTCTCATCCTTTGACACAAGAACTATTTTGTTAACAAGTTTGCAGTCATTTACAGTCTTAAGAACTTCTTGCAACATTAGATTGCATATCTTTTCCTTGACTGCTTGCTGTAAGTTTAATCTTTTTTTAGCCTTAGAAAAAGTCTTAACTGGAATTATCGCTGAAATTTTCAACTCAATGATAGAATTGTTTTAGAATGGATGCCGCGAGTGCATCTTCGGATTGTTTGTTTGTCATTCTAATTTTTGTCTCATGCACATTTATGTTCAATGACTCAATTTTTTTTGTTAGCATACGATCTTTAGTATCGATAATTATGTTGGAACAAACATCTGCATACATCTTTGCAACGCCCAACGCTGAAACTTCAATTCCAGCCGCCTCCAGGTATTTTCCGGTGGGTCCAGTAATGGCAGAATTTCCAATTATAGGACTTATAGCCACCACTTTGTTTTTCTTTTTTGCCAACTCTTTCCGTATGCCCTTGATTGCTAACATTGGACCTATACTGGTGAGAGGATTGCCTGGAGCAATAACTATAAGATTAGAATCATGAATTGCGTTCATAGCATCTGGGTTTGGGCGAACCTTCTCTGCGCCTTGATATTCAATTCCTTTTACTTCATCCAATCCTCTATGCTTAACCCAAAACTCTTGAAGGTGCATGTCACCCTTATCTGTTATAATTCTAGTTTCTATCGTATTATCAGTAACTGGCATTATTTTAATTTCAATTGAAAATTTTTCACACATCCATTTTGTAATGTAGCTCAAACTCTTACCGTTTTTTAGCATATTAGTTCTGGTAAGATGAGTAGCAGTATCCCTATCACCTATCCTAAACCATGTCTCTTCTCCAAAAATTTCCATCTGTCGTAAAAATCCAAATGTATCTTTCTTAATTCCCCATCCTTTATCATGGTCCAGTAAATCAGCTAGTCCATAAGTAATGGTATCAATGTCTGGGCAGATATACATCCCATAAAGCCAATAATTATCCCCTACATTAGTAACCACGTTAATATCGGTTCTTTGAGAAGCAAATCCCCTCACCATCTTAACTGAGCCGGAGCCACCGGCAAGTATTGTAATCAATTTTTTCTCCTAGAACCATTTAGCAAAGTAAGGCTTCCAATATTACTTTATCATTTTTATGGTAATTTTTTGGGTAAAATTAATTAAAGATATAGCAAGTGGAAGTTAGTGCAGAGAAAAATTGTAGTAATTATAGCATTTTTGTCCATTTTTATTGCTGTTGGAAGCATTTCACCTGTTTTAGCATCATCTCAGCTGGAAGTTACTATTGACCCTAACTCAGATACTGCGCTTGCTAAGATGACATACCAAAGGTCAGTTAACATAGACTATTCGGATGGCGGGAAACTAGCTGAAATGATGTATGGAGAAAATAACCAAATTGTATTTTCTGCCGATTCATCAAACCCTAGTGTACAATCATTGATTTCAAAGTTAAATTCGTACATACTTTCACAAGGTAGCATAGCTCAGATTACTGACCTTACTGTGGAATACAAATCATTAATGACTGGAAGAACTTCAAGCATGTCGGTAGATTATACTATCATACTACATCCTACAATTAACAATTTTGTGATTAAAGCCGGCTCCGGAAATAATCCAACTCTTTTGGATGTAGACTGGAGAGGGTTTGGTGTCGTTGGACCTGTTGTAATAAGTACACCCACATACGGTGACGTTGAAATCAACATGCCAATCTCAACCTTTGAAAGATTCACACCAGCATTAGCTTTATCACTTAAGGCCAGTGATGCTGGAGAACTTCTTTCTACCAGACTAATGGACGGAGATGAAATAAAAGCACAGCCAATT
>OFBG01000053.1_pt1 | contig 9896 bp, 11 predicted proteins | sample 1520521 | NCBI WGS metagenome assembly OFBG01 (sample SAMEA3696448, study PRJEB22514) | metagenome | biome: water; feature: marine; material: hydrothermal vent | place: Pacific Ocean | collected 2014-08-15 | depth 1539 m
AGTCAGAACAATAAAGACAACATTAGAAACAAAATGGGAACCATCTATTGACCAAATCAACAATGCGATAAATGAAAACACAAAAATGATTATCTTAAACTATCCAAATAATCCAACGGGAAAGACTCTCCCAGAAAAAGATTGGGGTGGTATTATCCAAACAGCAATGAAACATGATCTCTATGTGCTAAGCGACGAGATATACGAATATTATTCCAGAGGGGATTTGAATCGAAAGCAAGTTTGGACACATAATTATGAAAAAAGTATAGTCACAAAATCATTTTCTAAATCTTATGCTATGACTGGCTATAGGATTGGGTGGGTAATTGCAGAACCATCCATTATAGAGAAAATGTCAAAGTTACAAGCACTTAGTCTGACAAATGTCTCAGAACCAATTCAATATGTTGCATTACAAGCTCTCAATGCGGACACATCTGGGAATACAGATATTATAAAATCAAGATTAGAAGCTCTAGTTAAAATCGCGAAAGATATCGGTCTAGAATTCATCGAGCCTGATGGAGCCATGTACCTGTTTGCCAAAACAAAATACAAGAATTTTGATGCAACAAAATTTTCAGAAAAGCTGCTAGAACATGGTGTTGCCATAGCCCCAGGCGAGGGATTTGGAGACTATAAGGAATTTTTTAGGATAACGGCAATCGATGAAACTAGGTTAAAGGAAGGCATGACAATATTAGATACCGTGTTGAAGGAATCGTATGAATAAAGAAATCGCAATCGTTGGCGTAAACGGCAAAATGGGTAAATGGTTTGCAAATTATTTTCATAAAATGGGTTTCAAGGTCAAGGGATTTGACACAAATAATGAAATAAAAGAAAAATTTATCATTAAAGGAAGTTCGCTCGTGGGTGCTATATTACAAATGGATTATGTTCTTTTATGCACGCCTACAAAAAATACCCCTGAAATCATTAGATTGATTGCTAAAGAAATGAAACGTGGTTCATATCTAATAGAAATATCTTCACAAAAATCTAAAACTGCTCTAACACTTTTAAAAACACCATCTAAAGTGAACCCTATTTGTATTCACCCAATGTTTGGACCAGGTACAAAAAAGATTGATGGTAAGAACATAATCATAGTACCGATTAAGGATGCACAAAAAGAATTATCTGCAACAAAATTACTTTTTCCAAAAGCAAATTTTGTTACAATTGATGCTCCTGAACACGATAAAAAAATTGCCGTCATTCTTGGATTAACTCATTTAATTAATATCGCTTTTGCAAATATACTTGCAAAAGATGAAAAAATTTCATTGACTGAAAAAATGTCAGGCACCACATTTAAAGCTCAAAAAATTATTGCTGAAAGCATTCTTACGGAATCGCCAGGACTAATTGAGACTATAATATCTAACCCAGAAGTAAGAAGATTTGCTGAAGAGTTTTGGAAAGATGTGGGAAAACTACTTACAGATTCTCAGGAGGGAAAAAGCGAAGAAATAATTGATTATATTAAATCAAGCCAACAGAAACTTTCAGAAAATATAGATTTAGAAAAATCATATAAAAAATTGTCTGCAATGATCAAAACAATTGAAAAATAGGATTGTTTTCTACAAATATTGTTACATCATTTATTAAAAATAATGATAAAATTCTAATTTTAAAAAGAAGTAATAAAGTAAAATCTATGAAATGTTTATGGGCTGGAGTAAGTGGGATTATTGAAAAAAGTGACACAACACCTCTAGCGAGAGCAAAAATTGAAATTTTTGAGGAAACTGGGATTGATGAAAGAGAAATAGAACTGTTGAAATCTATTGAACAGATAAAAATTGAATCCGCTCAATATAAAAATCACGAGTGGAATATTTTTCCATTTTTATTCAGGACAAAAAATCTGGAAATTAAACTGAATTGGGAAAATTCAGATTTTAATTGGATAGAACCAAATGAGATTAAAAATTATGAAACTGTTCCAGAGTTAGAAAAAATACTATTCAGCTTGTTGTAATTTTTTTTCTTCTTTTTCGTACTTACGTTGTTTTGGTAGCATGATATACACACAAGCACCACCACACATAGTACACGGTACATTATTTCCTGGATGCTGGCCTGTACGTCCATGAATTAATGCGGCCTTTTCTGGATCTATTGATAAAGCCAGTTGTTTTTCCCAATCAAGAGTTCTTCTTGCTTCAGTCATATCCATATCCCATTTAATGGACTTCTCTCGGAGCTTCACCAAATCTCCTGCATGAGCAGCAATTCTGTATGCTATCAGACCTTCTTTTACTTCATCTGGAGTTGGTAACGCCAAGTGTTCAGATGGTGTTAGATAGCATAAAAGATCAACACCCGCACTTGCTGAAACTGCAGCACCAATTGCGCTTGCTATATGATCATGCCCAGATGCAATATCTGTAACAAGAGGTCCCAAAACATAGTATGGAACGTCTCCAATCATTGATTTTGCTAGTGTAACATTTGCAGTAACTTCATTCAGTGGAACATGACCTGGACCCTCAATCATTACTTGAACATCTTTTTCAATTGCACGCTTTGCTAGCCTCCCTATATTGATCATTTCCTGTACCTGTAATTCGTCATGTGAATCCAATATAGAACCTGGACGTAATGCATCGCCTAGACTAAAAGTGACATCATATTTTTGCGCTAATTCAATCATATAGTCATAATGAGTGATGTAAGGATTTTCCTTATCATATTTCAGCATCCATGCTGCAGTTATTGTTCCGCCCTTACTTACAACTCCAGCATATCGCTGCACTTTGAAAATTCTTTTTGCAATTTCCTTTGTAATGCCAGAATGTATTGTCGTATAGTCAACTCCATCTTTTATGTTATTTTCAAATGCCTTGATGTAATCATCTTCCGTAATATCAAGAGGGTTTTTGTGCTTTTCTACACCGAAATTATATGCTTCGTAAATTGGTACAGTTCCAAATGTTATAGGCGCTGTATCCAATAATGTCCTTCTGATACTGCCAACATCCCCACCATCACTAAGATCCATGATTGTGTCAGCATGATACTTTACCGCTACTTTGGCTTTTTCAATCTCCTCTTCAACGTTGACGTTTAATGTTGAAGTGCCAATGTTGACATTCACCTTGGTTTTCATGCCTTTTCCAATTCCCACGTTGTGAATCTTCTGGGGTCTCACGTTGTTGCTTGGAATGATAATTGAACCGATTGCAATTTTTGGTAAAAGCCAATCTAGCGTAACATCTTCATCTTTTGCAACCTGTTTCATTTCATCGGTTGCAATACCCCTTCTTGCAGAGCTCATTTGAGTAGCCATAAGCCTACTAGTCTTCTGCTAAATTTAAACAGTCGTCAGACAAGCGATCAAATTTTAAAACATGATACATAATTCAATGCAGATATGAATATACTTTCCATTGGAGGATCTGACCCATCCTCGGGTGCTGGAATACAAAGTGACATCAAAACGTTTTCCAATCATAATGTCTATGGATTTACTGCTGTAACTGCAATTACTAGTCAGAATACAAGAAAAGTTACATCAATTGAGCCTGTTTCTACTAAAAGCTTGAGGGCACAACTGGATTCAATTTTATCTGATTTTCATATTGATGCAATCAAAATTGGAATGGTTTACAATTCTCAAATAATAAAGGTAATTCATTCAAAGTTAAGAAATACCAAAGTACCAATCGTTGTTGACCCCATAATAAAATCAACAACAGGTACAATGCTTCTTAAAAAAAGTGCGCTGCATGATTACAAAAAAATGATGATACCATTAGCGGATGTGATAACTCCAAACAAGTATGAGGCAAAAGTTTTGTCAGGAACATCAAATACGAACAAATCTGCAAAAAAAATTCAAGCAATGGGTGCCAAATGTGTAATCATTACTGGCGCAACTTCATCAAATAGTCAAATTTCTGATTTTGTTTTAGAAGAAAACAGGAAATATGTAATTTCTGGGAAGAAAATTCCTACTAGAAATCATGGTAGTGGGTGCAATTACTCTGCGTCAATTTCTGCCTCACTTGCAAAAGGAAATACAATCCATTATGCAGTAAAAACAGCTAAAGATTACGTTTACCAGTCCATAAGGAATTCAAAAAATATTGGAAAAGGTGTGAATATTACTCATAAAAATATTTCAAATGGAATGAGGGAATTATCAGATTCGATCAATCACTTTAAGCAAATAAAAAATATTTACAAAATAATTCCAGAATGCCAGACAAACTTTGTTTTTGCTAAAAAAAACCCAAAAAGCGTTATGGATGTGTTAGGAGTATCCGGACGTCTAGTAAAATCAGGCAAAGAGGTTGTAACAGCTGGTGAGATTGTATATGGTGGTTCACAGCATGTTGGAACAGCAGTAATTCAGGTAAACAAAAAATTTTCAGAAATTCGTTCTGGTCTTAACATAAAATACGACCCAAAAATTATTTTAAAAGCAGAAAAATCAAGGTACACTATTCTAAGCTATGACAGAACTAAGGAACCAAAAAAATCAAAACAAAAGGAAAACTCTTCCATTTCTTGGGGAATATCCAACTCTCTCAATGCAAAATCACCTGACGTAATTTATCATAAGGGTGACATCGGAAAAGAGCCAATGATTCTAATCTTTGGTAAAAATCCTGACGATGTAATAAGAAAGGTTTCAAAGTTAAGACCATATCACTAAAAATTGTGTAACTTAACATAAATAGTCCTGCAATGAGAATACAAATTCATGAAAGCTGTAATTCTTGCCGGTGGTTTGGGTACAAGGCTACGTCCACTTACTAATAAAAAACCAAAACCAATGCTGCCTTTAGGTAAGAAACCACTATTGGAACATCTAATCAAGTGGATTAGAAAAAATGGCGTAAAAGATATCGTTCTATGTGTGAGTTACCTTCATGAAACAATTGAAAAACATTTTGGGGATGGAAGTAAATTTGGTATGAATATCGAGTATGCTATATCAAAAAAACCGCTTGCTACTGCAGGACAGCTAAAAACTGCACAAAAGTTCATCGATGATACATTTGTTTGTGTTTATGGTGATTCGCTCTTCGATTTTAGCCTAAGAAACATGATAGCTGATCATAAAAAAAAGAAATCGTTTATCACAATGAGTCTTTACGAACACAAAACATCCATCCAGTATGGAGTTATTGATACTAAAAATAATGGTAAAGTATTATCTTGGAACGAAAAACCTGAGATTAAATCAAAAATCAACATGGGTTGTTATGTCATGGAGCCTACTACCTTGAACTTTATCCCTAAAAACAAAACATATGGAATGGATGATGTAATAAAAAAAGCAATTTCTAAGCGTAAAACTGTCAATAGCATACTGATAAAAAAGGGATTCGTAGATGTTGGTGACAAAAAAACTTATGAAAAATTAAGATTAGAACATAAAAAACGAGGTAAGATTTGATTTAATATGTCAGAAATTATAATTCGTGAAATTGAAGAAAATGATCTTGAGAAAGGATTTCTAGAAAGTTTAGATTTTTTAAGAAAGGCAAGTGATATTGATAAAAATAAAGCTAAGGAAATTTTGAAAAAAATAAAACAAAACCCAAATCATATAATCCATGTTGCAGTAGATGACAACAAAATTGTTGGCTCTACTACCTTATTCATTGAACAAAAATTTATTCATGATGGTGGACTTGTTGGTCATATTGAAGACGTAGTAGTAAGAAAAGATTACGAGGGAAAAGGAATTGGAATTAAACTTGTTATGTCCATGTTAGAACGTGCAAAAGAAAAAAATTGTTACAAAACAATTTTAGATTGCAAGGATGATGTAAAGCAATTTTATGAGAGAATTGGATTTAAACATGAATCAAATGGCATGCGATATGATCATAATTAAAAATATTTTCTTGATCTTTTTTTAATTCTAAACAAAAGTGCTCCTACTATTATAACTGGTATAGAAACAACAATGAACAGTGGCGGAGTTATAACGACAGTAAATACATGATAATCTTTGTCTATGTTATCCAGCATCGTATATGCATAGGACATACCAACTAACAATACAATACCACCAGCAATTACCAGCCAACCAATTTGTTTTGATCCAAATTTCCTTGCAATCATATAAGATGTACCAGACATGATCACTCCTGGTGCGACACCTATTGAGATGAATTGTAAAATTTTTGATACAGGCTCAAAAAACTCAGTCAAGGTCGGGTCAGCCATAAAATTAAAAATCGAAATTATTTCTGCTACAAACATTGCATACAAACCAATACCTGCCATTGCAATGTAAGCCCCATACTGCATTTTCATATGAATGAAATTTTGTTATGGATAAATAAACTATTTTTATTACTCTATTCCGACAAGATTCGCTAGCTCTTTTCTACATGCAGCGCCTAGTGCTTCAGCCGCCTTCTCGGGTGATATTGTATTAAGAAATACACCATATCCTCGTTCAAGACCAGACCAATGTTCTGTTATGGGATATACCTCGATATGCCAATGAATTTGCCTGCTATTTTTCTTTTCGGGTGATAGATGAAATGCTAAATTAAATGATACATCCTTAATTTCTTTCGTCAAACCCCCAAGCGTTGCCCTTAAAATTAACGACACATCGTTAATTTCTTTTTGAGTTATTTTTGAGAAACTAGTGGAATGCTTTTTAGGACATATCCAAAATTCAAAAGGGTAAGAAGGTGCCCAAGGACAAAATGCTATAAATCCTTCAGTTTGTAAGATTTGTCTTGGTCCACTAGTTTCAGTATTTATTACCTGACACATAGGACATACACCCTTCTCATTAACGATTTGATGCGAGGCTTCAGCTTCTTCATCAATTCTTGGAGGTAAAGTTGAAAAACTTACCATATTGATGTGTGAGTGTTCCACATTACTTCCAGACTCTTTGCCATGATTAACGAAAATAGTTACATATGTGACTCCTTTTTGTGTGTATAACCACCTAAGTCTATCCTGAACCACAACCAAAACATTTGACAATTGTTCAGTGCCTATAGTGGCAAGAGTGTCTTTATGTTTAGGAGATACAACTACAATGTAATGATAGCCATATGCAGGTTCGCTATACAGTGGTCTATCACTATATGAATTTTTAGTGGATATTGAAACAGTTGGTTCTTTACTTTCAAATACACGAACAGACCAATTGTCCACAAAAAAATCCTCGCTGTCCTGTAACCTTTGTAACATTCCATCTTTTGCAACAAGTGATAATAATGATGGATTAGTCATAGATTCGTTACCAGGACAATATGGACATTTTTTGGTATTGGTATTTTTTTTTGTAGTTGGGTGAACTATGACCTCACGTTCAAGAACATAATCTTTCCTCATATCTCCCATAAGAAATAATGCAATTTTTGAGGGTTAAAATCTTTTCAAAAGATTGTATGTAGATAATTATTTCTAAGATCGCTGTCTTAATTACAAGTTTTTAAGCATCACATCGATTTCATGAAAATAGGGGTGGAGAAAAATCGCTGATAATAATCATGTTAAGATAATCTATGTTTTGTTAGATGGTGTTGGTGATCTACCACATCCAGACTTGGCAGGGAAGACACCGCTTGAGGCTGCAACGACAAAAAACATGGATGTGTTAGCAAAAAATGGTATTATGGGTCAGGTTATATCAGTTGGAAAGGGTATAGCGCCAGAATCAGACATTGCTGTCTTTAACATGCTAGGGTACAAGTTTCAACATTCTGACTATGCGGGAAGAGGTGTAGTTGAGGCAATTGGAATTGGGATTGATTTTAAGGATGGTGATTTGGCATTGCGTGGTAATTTTGCTACATTAGACAATGAGGGAAAAATTATTGATCGGCGAGCAGGTAGAAAAATTGAGAGAGAAGACGTAGAAGAAATTTCAAAAGAAATTGAAAAAGAAATCAAATTTTCAAACCCTAATGCATCTGTAGTCGTAGCCCCAACAGTTGGACATAGAGTTACTGTAAGGTTGAGAGACAGCAAACCACTTTCCTCAGAAATTTCTAATACTGATCCAGCTTATGGGCGAATAGATGGAATGGGAATTGCAAAGGCAGTGAGTGATTTTATGAAAATAGAAAAATGTATTCCTCTAGAACAGACAGAAAATGCAATTAGTGCGGCAAATTTGGTAAATGAGTTTACTGAACAATCATTAGAAATAATGAAAAAAAGTGATGTTAATAAAAGGAGATCACAAAAAAATAAAAAATTACTAAATAGTATATTGTTAAGGGATGCTGGTAACAAATATCCAAATGTAAAACCAATCAATGATTTGCATTCTATGAATTTTGCATGTATAGTTGACATGCCAGTAGAGATTGGTATTTCCAATATTCTTAAAATGAGGACATACAATGCTGGTGGTCTAACTGATTATGAAGAGAAAGCTAGTGTTGCGGCACAGGCAATGGAAACTGAGAATGCCATATATGTACACTTGAAGGGACCTGACGAGTTTGGACATGATGGTGATGCAATTGGTAAAATGAAAAATATTGAAGAGATTGATAAGCGATTTTTTGGAACCTTGCTAGATCATATAGACGTATCAAAGGTTGCAGTAATGATATCAGCAGATCATTCTACACCAAGTATCCATAAAGGACATAGTGCTGATCCAGTTCCTGTGCTAATTTCTGGCGATATGATAACAAACGATGATACGCAGCGTTTCACTGAGGCAGAGGCCAAGAAGGGTGCAATTGGATTAATTGAGGGTGCACAGGTAGTAAAAACTGGAATAGATCTGTTTAAAACGTAAAAGTGAAGATTTCTTTTTTATCTAACATTTCAATGATTTTTTGTTTAACCCTATCAACATTAATTTTATAATACTCACCTGATTTACTATGTAATTTTTTTAGCGCACGACCAAGCACTGAAAGACATATTGTATTTTCATCTTTCTGATAATGCACAAGTGCTGCAGCAACTAGTATTAATCCTTGAATTAGCTCTTTTTCATCACCTGTACATTGTTTCCATGCACCCTCTAATGCTTCATGACATTCCCAAAATCTTTCATTATTAAAATAAAAAATTCCATCTTTAATCGATTGATTTTTTTCAATTTCTTCTTCAACAATATGTCTGGAATGATCAATCTGTCCAATTGAAACTAGTTTTTCTACCAACAATTCAAGGTTATTTTTATGCACTGTAACATCTAATTCAATGAATTTACTAGATACCCTACAATCACGAATGGTTACAGTCATTCCATAAGTTAGATCACGTGAATTGGAATGAATAGTTTTTGCATCTTTTGGTGTATAATCAGAATTTTTCAAGTGTATCATAAATCTGTCCATAATTTTTTTTCTGTGATGATTTCATAAATTTGTTGATATTAGGTTGAAGGTTTATATGAAATACTCAAAGGATTTGAAACATGTCCATGATTGAGATATTAAGTGATGAAAATAACTCATTTTTATCTAGACGAGAGATCATTTGTGATTTTAAGGCGCTAGGTGGAAAACTCAAAAAACTAGAAGCTGTAGAAATGATTACTAAAGAACTCAAATTAGTCGGAAAGATTGTAATTCCAATTAAATTACAAAATCATACTGGTCAGCCAAAAATTACTGGTATATTTTATGTATATGATGATGAAAAACTTGCAAGAGAACATGTAGATCCTACTATTTTTGCTCGTTTGGATAAAGCTAAAAATCCTAAAGAAGAAGAAAAAGATGATAAGGCTGCAGATGCAAAACCAGCAAAGGCAGATGATAAGGCTGCAGATGCAAAACCAGCAAAGGCAGATGCACCTACTGATAAATCAGATACAAAAACAAAAGACAAAGGTGAAGATAACTAATGGCTGGAAAAAAAGGACTTAGTCCAAGTGTTTACAAATACTATAAAATAGATGGTGAAAAAATATCTAAAAC
>OFBG01000055.1_pt1 | contig 9873 bp, 10 predicted proteins | sample 1520521 | NCBI WGS metagenome assembly OFBG01 (sample SAMEA3696448, study PRJEB22514) | metagenome | biome: water; feature: marine; material: hydrothermal vent | place: Pacific Ocean | collected 2014-08-15 | depth 1539 m
GTGTAAACTTTAGATTACCAGAATTAAGATCCAAGTCTTTGATCATTCCCATTGAGACAATGTCCTTGTTTAGGTCAGGATCAATTACAGTGGAAAGTTTATTGATAACATCATCAACGCCAACCATAGCGCAGAATTTACCTATACTTTATTTAAAGATAGGCAGATTTAGCTTGGCATAATTTGAAAATTACAATTCGCGTACAAGCCAGGTAAGGTTTTCCAAAAGGTTCATAAGGTGAAAATCGATACCACAACAAAGTGTTTTCTGTTTCTACGCTCGAAGATATTGTTAGGATACCACCTAGTCTTTTTGATACATCGTTGAATAAAGCAGCAATAGATATTCTTAAGTCAAAATACGAGAGTATGGTTAAACAGGATTTGGGCTACATCATAATGATCCTGAGTGCGGATGTTGAGCCAATGGGAAAATTAATTGCCGGTGACGGAGGTACATTTCATCGAGTTACATTTGACGCATTAACATTTTATCCAAAACTTCAGGAGATAATCTATGGCGAACTTGTAGATATTACTGACTTTGGAGCATTTGTTAGAATTGGTCCTACTGATGCGTTATTACACCTGTCACAAGTGATGGATGATTATCTAAAAAGTAATATTGCATCTGGTGTCATACTTGCGAACCAAAGTGGACGAACACTAAAAATTGGTTCTACAATAAGAACAAGAATTACAGCAGTATCACTTGGTAAAGCATCAACAATGGGAAAAATAGGTATTACATGTAGACAGCCATTTTTAGGTGCAGATGAATGGATACAGGAAGATCTTAAAAAAGCCAGTGGTGTCGAAGAAAAAGTAGAAGTTAAGAAAGACAAGAAAGAAGAAAAAGTAGAAGTTAAGAAAGACAAGAAAGAAGAAAAAGTAAAAGTTAAGGAGAAGTGATATGGTAAAAGAATTAGCATGTAGAAAATGCAAGTGTGTTACTATTGGTAAGGTTTGTCCAGCGTGTAAATCGTCAGACCTAACTCCGGATTGGGAGGGAATAGTTGTAGTAGCAAACCCAGAAGAATCTAGAATTGCAAAAACCTTGAAAATAACTGTAAAGGGGAAATATGCACTTAAGGTAACCTAAGTTGGGTACCAATATCAAAAAAGAATTATTACGATTTATTTCCGAGGATATACAAGGTGGTGATATCACAAGTGTGTTATTACCAAAAAAGAAGATTAAAGCTAAAATTATTTCAAGACAGGAGGGTGTTTTAGCAGGTGTCAAATTTGCGGGAGATATATTTCGTCTAAAAGGTTGTAATGTTAAAATAATAAAAAAAGACGGTGCTAAATTAAAATCAAACCAAATAATTTTACAAATATCTGGTAATGCAGGAACTGTCTTGTCATGCGAAAGGACAGCCTTAAACCTGTTATCAAGAATGAGTGGAATTGCCACACAAACAAATTTTCTAGTATCAAAAATTAGAAAAATAAACAAAAAGACAAAACTTTACTCAACAAGAAAAACAGCTCCTGGTCTCAGATTTTTTGATAAAGAGGCCATTATGATTGGTGGTGGTCACAAGCATAGAATGTCATTGAATGATATGGTTATGATAAAGGATAATCATTTGTTGGTAACCAACTCGATGGAAGGTATTATCAAAAATGCACGAAAACGACATAAACATGTTGAAGTAGAGGTAGAAAATCAAAGAGATGCCATACTTGCTGCAAGTAGCGGTGCGACAATTGTTATGCTAGACAACTTTTCTCCCGTACAGATTAAAAAAACAATAACTGCACTTCAAAAGAAAAAACTACGTAATAAGGTAAAATTGGAAGCGTCTGGTGGAATAAACTCCAAAAACATTGCTGCATATGCAAAAACTGGTGTTGATATAATCTCGGTTGGTTCTATTACAAACTCTGTTAGAGGATTAGATCTTAGCCTAGAGGTTTGTGTTTAGAATTTAGCTGATTGAAAGCATTCGCTCAATTGCCAGACGTGCTTTATCTGCAGTCTTTTTTGCAACTTTAACTTCGTATTTTTCATCATACAAAGAACAATACACCTTATCCAATGTAATCATCTTCATGTACTCACATTCTGCAGTTTCTGAAGCAGGAATGAATGTTTTTTCTGGGTTTTGTTGTCTCATCCTGTACAGAATTCCAGTTTCAGTTGCCACAACAAACTGTTGTGAAGCAGACTTTGAAACATGATTCATCATGCCTTCAGTCGAAAGGATTTGAACCTGATGATTTTTGTAACGGCCTGACGCAATGTCATACATCATTGGCGTAGTGCAACTACATTCTGGATGAACAACAAACTCTGCATTTTTCAGTTCAGCTAATTTTTTTTCAACATGCTCAGGGGTAATTCCAGCGTGAACATGACATTCTCCAGCCCAAATCTGTATGTTTTTTCTGCCGGTAATTTTTGCAACATAAGAACCTAAAAACATGTCAGGCAGGAATAAGATTTCCTTTTCCTTAGGAATTGCATTAACAACGTTCACTGCGTTAGATGAGGTACAGCAGTAATCAAGCTCTGATTTTATTTCAGCTGTCGTGTTAACATATCCAACTGAAATCGCATCTGGATGTTCTTGCTTCCAATTTCTTAGTTGATCAACCGTAATAGAATCTGACAGTGAACAGCCAGCTTCCAGATCAGGAATCAAAACTCTTTTGCCAGGGCTAACAATCGCTGCAGTCTCAGCCATAAAGTGTACACCACAAAATAGAATTGTTTTTTGCTTTACCTTAGCAGCCTGCCTTGATAATCCAAGTGAATCGCCAACAAAATCAGCCACATCCTGCACTTCAGGAATCTGATAGTTGTGTGCAAGTATGACTATGTCTTTTTCCTTCTTGAGTTTTAGAACTTCGTCCTTTAACATAACTAAAAAAATAGACTTGTGTAATCATTTAAAGGATAATGTACAGTTCAAATTTGTCCTCAAAATTAATTTAATTGGCAATTTTTGCCCCTACGTTCCTATCTGAACCTCTTTGGTGCAGATCTGCCTTAGGAGTTCTACGGCGGAAAGAGTGGCAAGCCTGCTTGTCTTTGGGTTCATAGAATCAGGTACGTTTTCAACAGTGATTTTTAGATTACCAAATTTTCCATTTGCATTAATTTCATGCGTGTTTTTGTCTGTGTTAGGATCAGCGACAACTCTAACGCTTGTATTGTTGCCACCCAAGCCTACCAGACTGAGGAGTGCAGACACATTGACGTTTTTAGGAAACAGTGATACAGCTTCCTTTGCTGTACCGTCAAAAAGAACAGTTGGTTCAGAAATTTTCTCAGGATCAATATCAGAACTATCAAAGAATGGAGCACCCTTGAGTGAATTTGGATTTTTTGTAGTAACAAGCACAACTGATTCCAGTTCATCTTTTACCGCCTTTAATGCGTCAAGACCAGCTATTGCACCGGATGGAAGGTACACAGTTTTGCCAAAGTCCCTGCATGCATCAGATATCACCTCAAAGACAGACTCGTCCAGTAAGGCGCCTGCAGACATGATCATCATGTCTTTTTTGTTCTGAAGTATGCTTACTGCATCATTTCGTACTGCATCCTGTGATGCGGCCTCAACCACCAATTCAACTGGGTTTGAAGAGAGTAGGTGTGAGTTGGCAACAACTTCAGGCTTTTGCTTAAGCTTTGAAACTAGGTTGTCAGCCTGTGATCTTTCTATATCATATACATGCGTAAGTGTAGCAGGAATTTTTCCAGAGTCAATTGCAAGCGCTATCTGGGTTCCTATTGCGCCACAACCCAATAGACCAATTCTTTTCAAATCGATAAAATGCAATTGTGATTATAATTAAACTCTGAGATATAGGCAAAAAAAATCTAAAAATTTTATTGATGGGTTATTTTGATATTACCAAAAGCATGATTTCAAGCTAATTCTGACGAAGTGAATTTTACACCCTAATATTCATATTCAATGAAACCGATCATGCTGTATGTTAAACAGTGTTCTTAAGGATGCAATCAAAAAACGTGACGAAACGTTATCAATTTTGAAAGGCCCAAAATTTGAACAGATAGTTAAAGAGGCTAAATCAAACTGGACAGATTTTTCACCCACAAAACAAGATGTTGTTGCAGCAGGAATTGACAGCAGCTTCAATAGCACAAAATTTCAGGGTGCGGAGCTATGGGCAGTCACTGCAGTTTCCGTTAAATCAGATGGTGAAATTCTAGTTGATTTGCATGAGCATGGTCTTGACTCAAACCCAGAACTTGCTTCGCTTGCAAGCAGAATGGAGATTGACGCATGTCAGGAATCAGTTGACAAGGCTGATTTGGTGTTGATGGACGGTTCGCTTTATTCCCAATTTCTAACAAGGCAAAAACCACTGGCGAATTCACTTGTGAATACGATTACAAAAAAGAATAATGTTATTTTCATTTCAAAAACGTCGAACACCAAAAAACAGTTTGAAAACCTAGGTGCAATAGCTGGAGACATCTTCTATTACAATCATGCAACGGTTTCTCCAGGATTTAGTAAGATTCACGAGGACACAAAATTTGGAAATGATATGATTATTTCTTCAGTTTTCGCCAGATTGGCAGAATCATTACCGTTGATCAAGATTGAACTTCTGGGCTCTGGATATGCTGATAATGATTTTAAATTAATTTTAAACAAAATTCTAAACAATAGTATTGGTGGATATCCATACGCACTAAAACTTGCACATAACAACTGCAAAATCTCAGGCAAAGATTTGGCAAAGCTTGCTAGCATTCATGGACTGTCAAATGAGATTGGTTCGAGGGAGGTTTTAGGATGACACTAGGATTTGTTATTGGTGAATCAAAACCAACTATAGTAACTGGGCAAACGTCTAGATCACTGCCAATAGGTGAATATGTTATCATAAATTCAAAGGAAGGAAAGATTGTTGGTCTAGTTGAAAAATCAGTTGTGTCAAGTGCTGCACTTGGTGATGTTAAAAATTACGACGAGACTTTGGAAAGCATTGAAGTTGCTGCACTCAACAAACGTGATAAGAGCCACACCGCAATGATTAGGATTCTAGGATTTCTAGAATCACTACAAAAAGGCAAAGCAATACTTCCTGCTATACCACCAACACCGGGAACTGAAATTGTCAAGGCAACGAAGGATGATCTTGGGCAAATATTTGGACCAGAAAATAGTGAATGGATAAAGATTGGCGGGCTTTTGAGAAACCCTGAGATAGATTCACAGATTAATCTTAACAAGATTGTTTCACGACACCTTGGAATTCTTGCGATGACAGGAATGGGAAAGAGTAACTTAGTAACGCTACTTGCAAAACAAATTGCAGAGCTTGACGGTACTGTGATCATTTTTGATTATCATAATGACTATTCTGGTCTAGACTTTCCAAAAATGAATGTCATTGATGCTAAAATTAATCCTAGATTGTTAGAGGCTGATACACTTTCAGATGTACTAGAAATTAGAGAAGGTGCTGATATACAGCAAAGAGTTTTGCGTCTTGCGTTTACGCCAGAAGTAAAGGAGTCAGCAAATTTCTGGGAAGCGTTAGATAACCAAGTACAATACATTGGTGCTAACCCTGATAGAAAAGAAGACAGACACTCTGCTGACAGAGTTCAAGACAAGATTGATGACGCTAGACATAGATCATCGGAGATTTTAGACCCTGATATGTCCAATCCAGTGGCTCTCATCAAAGAAGGTCGACTAAACATCCTAAACGTATCAGAGTTCACAGACAGACAGGCAAACGTTGCACTTGCCTACTACTTGCAAGAGCTATTAGCTGATAGAAAGGCAGCTGTAAATGCAAAGGGTGGAAAAGTAAAATCAAAGAGAAGTTACAGATTCAACACTCCTATTTTTGTAATAATTGAAGAAGCACACGTATTCATTCCCAAAAATGAGGATGCAAAAGCAAAGTATTGGGCAGCAAAGATTGCTCGGGAAGGAAGGAAGTTTGGTCTTGGCTTATGTATAGTATCACAAAGACCTAGAGACATTGAGGCTAATGTTCTAAGCCAGATGGGCTCGCTTGCAGTAATGAAGATTGTGCAGGAGGACGACCAGAGACAGATTGCATCTGCTGCCGAATCCATTAGTAGAGAATTCATTGGACAACTCACATCACTGAATATTGGTGATGCGGTTCTTGTCGGTCAATGGGTAAACCTTCCTGCTATAGTACACATTGATGAAATGAAAGGAAAGAAGATTGGTTCTGACCAAGATGCAGTTGGCGAATGGGCTGTTGCAAAAAAGTTTGAGGAAGTTGGTGCAAAATCCATGAAAGGTCTTACAAAAAAGGACTTCTGACATGAAGTTTTCACATATTTCTGATACACATCTGGGGCAATACCGCTCAAAGAAAGAAAGAGAAGATGACACTTACAATGCATTCAAACAGGCAATAGAAATTTCAATTAAGGATAAGGTGGATTTCGTAATTTTTTCTGGTGACATTTTTGATAAGGCCCAACCTCCTAATGATGCAATTTTACATATGATGGAACAGCTCAGCCGTCTAAAGGAAAATGGCATCGAGTCGTACTTTGTTTTAGGTGATCATGATCAACCAAAAGTCGAACAAAATGCAATTCATTGGCTGTATTCAAGCCTAACAAAAGTTTCTCACCATCTTGGTGATGGAAATCCAGTTTATTTCAAAAATGTGTTACTGGTTGGATTTGATTATCATAGTGACGGACATGATATCGAAAGCTTACAAGAAGAATTCAAGAAAATTGATTTGATTGCAAAAGAACATGATGGTCACAAAATAATTGTATTGCACCAAGGACTGAATGAAGCACACAGCTATGCAGGTCAGCTAAATGCTAATGATCTTCCAAAAAATTTTACATATTATGCGATAGGTGATATACATGGAAAATTTGGTCCAAAAAAATATGAGTTCCTAGGTGGACCGTTAGCTTATCCAGGTTCAACAGAAATTTCCTCTACAGAAGCAATTAAAGAAACAAAAAAAGGATTTTTTGAGGTTGATATTTCTTCTGCGGAGGCAATTCCAAAATGGATTGAACTTGACATGAGACCTAGATTTGAAATAAAAACCAGTGCTGATGAACTTCATGCCAAAATTGACGAAGTTATCTCAAAAATTGATGAAAAGCACAAACCACTTGTAAGTTTGAAAATAACCGATGTTCATGACTGGAAAAGTATACAACAAGAAATTGCTAGGCTTGATGAACACATACTAGATAGATCAACAAATCTAATTTTTGATGAGAAACAATATCCATTATCACTTGAAGATACAGGAAACATTGATGAAGAGTTTAAGAGACTAGCGACAAAAAATGTTGGTCAAGAATTAGCTAATCTGGCATTGGAAACTCTCTATCCATCACTTAATGAAAATAATAGGCAGGAAGTAAAAGAAATTATCATAAGAAATTTTGAAAAGTTCAAAGAGGAGCACAAGGAATGATAACTTCTGTAAAACTACATAACTTCCTCTCTCACAAGGATACAGAATTATCTTTTGATAATGGAGTGACAGTTTTCATCGGTGAGAATGGTGCAGGAAAATCCAGTATTATAGAAGCCATCACATTTGCACTTTTTGGAAAAACTAGAAGAGGTGCTAAAGAAGATATTATTCGAGATGGTGAAACCCAAGCTGTTACTCAGATATACTTTGAGGTGAATGGAAAAAAATATCAGGCTATCAAAAATATTCATGGAAATACTAGCCCCCAAGAATTACTTGATGATAATTTATTACCAATCGCAAAAGGTAAGGAAAAAGTTTCTGAAGAAATTAAAAAAATAATTGGTTTAGACTATGACACATTAGGAATTGCATCAATTGTCCCACAGGGACAATTAACAGAAATTATTCAAAGTGATAATGGAATTAAACTAAGGAGTCTAATTGACAAAGTTATTGGTACAGGAAAATATTCTGCTGCGGAAAAGGGACTTGGTGAAGGTATAACTGCGTTTCGCGAATATCTTACTGAGAAATATAACAACACAGACAAGGATGTTGAGAATGTCCAAATGGAAATCAATCATGCTGAAAAAATTATCGCTAATTCAAAACCGCAAAAAGAAAAACTTGAGGAAATGGCAGAATCATTTAAAGAAAAAATAAAAAAATTACAAGAAAAAAAGGAAGAACTATCAGTAAACTATGAAAAAATTATTCATCTAAAGGATAAGGAAGACAATGTTTGGAAATCTATCAAACAAGAAATTTCATCATTGGTAACTGATAATGATGAACATTCTAAAATTATTCAAAGATGTGAAGAGTCTTTTGGTGTGATCAAGGCAAAATCAAAGATAGAAGATCTATTAAATTCTAAAAATTCCAAGAAAAAAGATATTGATCAAAAAATTTCTGAATGTGATGGAAAACTAGTAAAGTATAATGATAGAAAAAATATTGCATCAAACATTGAATTTTCTGATGGTGAATGCCCTATATGCCATACAAAAGATGTCACAGTAGATCCAGAATATCAAATAGAACATATCAAGCAAGAACTAAAAAAAATAGAGAGTGAAAAAACTAGTCTGGCGAAGGAATCATCAAACATGCAAGAACAAATTGATGAGATCAATAGCAAAATAAAAGATGTTGAATACGCAGAAAACACAATAAAAAATAGCCCAATTAAAAATAGCAAACATCTTGAAGACTGGAAAAATGATTTAAAATTAAATCAAAATAGAAATAATGAATTAGAAAAAATCGTGGAATCGTCAGATTTATCACCAAAACTTGTTGAATTCATGCCTAATCTCAGCCAAACTTTTCTAGATATTGAAAAACTACAAAAAGAAATTAAGGATTTCAAACACGAAGAATATGACAAAGTCGAGCGGGAACTTCAAACTGTAAACTCTGAAAATCAAGAAATTCTCATGCGAATTGGTCAAGTAGCAGAAAAAATCAATTCTGCAGATGTAAGCATTAAAAAAAATATACCTATTTTAGAAGAGATTAAACTTGCTAAGAAATATGTTGAAAACCTTGAAAAAATTAGAACTAGTATATTTTCAACAAAAAGTGAAACGATTATTGGTGCTAGAAATTTTGCGGTGGAAAGCATTTCTAGAAACGCATCACAATATTTGGAACAATTAAAAACTGAGATAAAACATCTTGAATTATTTCAGGATGGGACTTCAATTAAAATTCAATGTAATACAAATAATGGTCAACGACCAGTAAAAAATTTGAGCGGAGGTGAACAGGTTTGTGTAGCATTAGCTGTACGACTAGGAATGTCTGACTTGATGATCAAGTCGTCATTAAAAATAATGGTTCTTGATGAACCAACCGCCTATCTGGATAAAACACATTGTGAATATTTTGTTGATGCAATTCAACAACTAACTAACTTTATGAACGAGAAACAAAATTTCCAATTTATTATCATAACTCATGACGAAGACATTTGGGAAAGTGCTAAAGTGGGTACTATATACAGATTTACAGCAACAAGCGATGGAACTGAAGTTTCTAGACTTTAGCCGCCAGTAAGTTTTGCAAATTTTTCATTCTTGCTCAACTTTTCCATAAACTCTAGATTAGACAATGCAACAACCGCAGAGTCCCTTACCGGTTCATCAGGATCATTAAGTGCCTCCTCAAGAGTTTCCCTTGCAGACTTGGAACCAACAACACCCAATGCAATAGCTGCCTCATGTCGCACAAACATGCTAGAGTCATTTTTTGTTGCATCTGGTCAATTATATAAGGATCAGCTTCATATTGTCCTACTAACAAACTATTCCAGCAGTTTGATGCTGATTTGTTTGTTTTACCCAAACAGATCCTCAGAAATTTCTTATCTTCTAAAATCAGAATATATAATCATGTTTTCAGCACCAACACATGTCTATA
>OFBG01000066.1_pt1 | contig 9141 bp, 9 predicted proteins | sample 1520521 | NCBI WGS metagenome assembly OFBG01 (sample SAMEA3696448, study PRJEB22514) | metagenome | biome: water; feature: marine; material: hydrothermal vent | place: Pacific Ocean | collected 2014-08-15 | depth 1539 m
TTCTCTTCCTGCACTGTATTTTATTTCCTTAAACCTTTTCGCTACAGGATAATTCACTTAATGATGTGATAGAAATAACAAAGCAGTTAGTACAGATAAGTAATTGATTGAATTTTCTAATTTTGCCTGAATATCTTGGTCTTTTAATTTATCAAAATTATTTTGAAAGTTTTTATTCCAAGACATCAAGGTTGCATCATAATCCTGTCCAAAATTGTGCCAATCTTCAACCACAAAGAGACCTTCTGAAGCAGTACCAATTTGTTGAACTGAAGGTGTCATACCGTTAGGAAAAATATACTTATTAATCCAAGGATCAGTTGCATGACGCGAGTTGTTTCGACCAATTGTGTGAAGTAAAAATAGCCCATCCTCCTTTAAACATCGATGAACAACCTCCATGTATTTTTTATAATTTTTATAACCTACATGTTCAAACATACCAACTGAAACGATACAATCATATTGACCGTTTAGTTCTCGATAATCCTTTAACTCAATGCTAATATTCAAACCTTTACAGCAATCTTGTGCAAATTCGGCCTGCTGTTTTGAAATTGTCAGACCATCAACACTAACACCATAGTTTTCAGCAGCATATTTAGCGAAACCGCCCCAACCACAACCTATCTCAAGTACATTCATGCCAGGTTTTAAAAACATCTTTCTACATATTAAATCTAGCTTATTGATTTGCGCTTGATCCAAATTTTCAGCATTCCTCCAATAACCACAAGAGTAGTTCATTCTTTCATCAAGCATTAATGAAAACAAGTCATTACCTACATCGTAGTGTTTTTCTCCTACTATATGAGCTCTTTTTTTACTTTGGGGGTTAACAAGGTAAGCTCTTAATAAAGTCAGAAAAAAAGATGGACTGGAAGCTCTAACTTGCTTGTCTAGATGACCACTTAAAAGTTTTTCACTCAATTGGTCTAACGCCTTGCAGTCCCACCATCCATCCATATAGCTCTCACCAAACGCTAAGGTTCCACCAATTAAAACTCGTGAGTAAAAACGTTCGTCGTGAACTTGAAGATCCCAAGGTCTTGAACCATTGATTTCAACATCAACAGATTTAAGAATTTTCTCAATTGTATTTTTAAAATCTGCCAACTCTTGCCTGTTTTATTTCATCAATACCTAATATTAACTATTACTAGATTTTGATTTTAAAACTATTAATATACTCAAAAACAAAAACAAAGTAAACCCAATAAAAGACCAGCCAGCCATACTGAGACCCAAAAACTGCCAAGATATTTCTGCACAATTACCATCTCCTATGAATAGTGCGCTCAATAAATCACCGAATGGGAACACTTCTAAAATATACTCCAGTGGTGGTCCACATAAGGGAACTTCATCTTCTGGCAAACTTTGTAACCAAACTTGACGACCAGCTACCCATATTCCTGCAGCTGAAGCTAAAAATATAATTGCAGCATAAAAACGGCTAATTATTGCTACAGGGTTGTGATTGAAGGCAATGAATGCTGTAATACCGACAATACTATAAAAGAATTGTTGAGTGATACATAAAGGACAAGGCTCTAATCCAAGGATTTTGATGCTATAAGCTGCATATCCAATAAGACCTCCTACAGCTAAAAAAATTATTAAGTAGATTTGACGAGCTGAAAGTTGTCGAATTTTCATTTTACATTTGCCTCAAGTTCTTTTTCCATACCTCGCAACTTCTTCAGGGTCGTTAGCTTTTGGTTTGGCAAAGAAATTATTGATCATAGGAATAAAAAAGTCTAGAGTTTCTGAATCGTAATCTGGATCAAAGCAGTTTTGATCGTATTCATGACAGAAATTTATAGCATCTTGATACCAAGGACTGTCACTAAATAATTCACGAACGTTTCTATCTCCACCGGAATGGTGGGCGTAATAATACATCTGAAAGACTCCATGATGTTTAACAATCCAGTAAGTCTTCTCGGAAACAAAAGGTCTCAGCAATGCTGCTGCCATTTCTGAATGAGAGTATGGAGCCAACTCATCACCAATATCATGAAACAATACAGCCATCACCATTTCCAGATCTTCACCGGAACGGTATGCTCTGGTGGCGCCTTGTAGGCTATGTTCCAGACGACTAATTTGATAACCTGACAGGCTGGAATTTAGAAACTTAAGTCTTTCTATCAATCGCTTTGGTAGGTCAGCCTTGAACTGCTCTTCTAGCTGGTCAAGAAGGGCATACTCTTCTGCAGTGCCATCCTCCATCCTAGTAAAGTTAACTTTATCCATTTTCTAGTCTCTTTCTAATCATTAGTTCAATCTCTATACTCTCTTTGCACTATCCTTTAACAAGCCTGCCACATAATGAGAGAATGAATGCCTAACCATCATCATAAGTTTACCTTCTGAAGTCCGAAAAACAATCACAGGTGCTTGCCCCAAAGTAGTTGATACAACTTTTCCAGAATTAAGTGAGCCGCTTAAATCATAACTCATCCACCTCGACAACAGTTTATTAACCTTTCCCCCAATAAATTCAAGAACACCATATGCTGCAGAATTATCTACCATCGACATCTCAATAGGAAGTGAGTCAATTTTATTCCATATGTCAGCCTTTTGTTGTTGACTATGCAACAACCAAAACTCATCAGGACTAATCCAAAGACACTGAACGCCACCACTATTCGTCGTCATAGAAAGTTCTTCTGGCAATGCCACATCCCATATTTCTTTAGCATCTTTTTACTTTTTTGATGATCTTTAGATGTTCGTAAAATAGCTAAAGCTTTCCCAACAACTTCACGACAAGAAAGATCGTCTTGATTGACTAAATAGCCCTCCTGATCAATGAGTGGTTGAAACGTTGATGCAAACTTTGGCATTAAATTTTCTTTTGAACTAGTCATTACCATCTGCCTTTTCACCTTCAATATCATAAAAAACACTGCTAGATATTTCGCAAGGAATTTCTTTCAACCCTTGCTTTTTTTGAACTATTTTAACCAGTATTGTTTCATCCATTTTTGCTAAACCCCCTTGAATTTGCGCCATGGCAATAGACCTGTCAAGTATAGGACTGAAATAACTGGAGGTAACATAACCGATAGATTTACCCTTATTATCAATAACATGCGCCCCCTCAGGAAGCACAGTAGATGAATCTTTTGTCAACAAACCTACTAGTTGTAAACGGTCTTTGTCACAAAGAGCAGAAATACTAAAAGAGCGACGACCTACATATGAAAAAGGCTTATCTTTGGCAAGAATCCAACTCATATTAACATCCATCGGTGTCATCGAGCCGTCAGTGTCTTGACCAACAATAATGTAACCTTTTTCTGCCCGCAGCACGTGCATTGATTCTGTTCCATACGGGGTTATATTCCATTTCTCACCAGCAATAGCAACCTGATCCCAAATATATCGTCCATAATTTGCTTCAACATTAATCTCATAAGCAAGCTCACCAGAGAAGCTGATTCGCATAATTCGAGCGTCAACTCCGCAAACTGTACCCTGACGCCACTGCATAAATTTGAAATTTTCGCGCTCAAAGTCAACATCTTGACAAAGCAATTTCATCAACTTACGTGCATTAGGTCCTACAACAGCAACGGTTGAATACTGATCAGTGACACTATTGAGGTGAACATCCAAATCACTCCATTCAGTTTGTAGCCACATTTCTAATGCTGAGTAAACACTTGCAGCACCGCCCGTTGTGGTTGTCATAATGAAATGGTTGTCATTTATACAGGTTGACACACCGTCATCAATGATCATTCCTTTTTCATTACACATAAGGCCATAGCGGCAGCTACCTGGTGCCAGCTTTATCCAAGCATTGGTATAAATTCTTGATAAAAACTCTCTGGCATCACTCCCCTGAACGTCAATCTTACCTAGCGTTGAAGCGTCCATCATACCAAGCGAAGTTCTGGCAGCTAAACACTCTCGATACACCGCTTGATGAATATTTTCACCAGTCCTTGGATAATACCAAGGGCGATACCATTGCCCTACAACTTCATACTCTGCACCACTTGCAACATGGGAATCATGGATCGTCGTATAGCGTTGAGGATCAAAAAAGCCTCCAATCTCTCGACCTGCCATGGCACCAAAATCAACTCCAGTATACGCAGGACGAAAAGTCGTCGTGCCTACTTCCGACATCGGGATTCCCATCAATTCGGCTGCGACTGCTATGCCATTAATATTGCCTGTTTTCCCTTGGTCAGTTCCAAAACCCATAGCTGTATAGCGTTTAATATGTTCAATCGAACGATAACCCTCTCTTATTGAAAGGGCGACATCCAAAGTAGTCACATCATTCTGCAAATCAAGAAATACTTTTGGCTTATTGAGGATTTCTTTTGGGGTAAAAAATTGACTAACATTGAAATAGTTTGAGTAATTTTCACTCAAGATTTCTTGTGTCAACTTACTAAAAGCACCCAACGCATTGAGAGAAAATTGGGCTTTATTTTTAGCATCAATGATGGCATCTTGCCAAGCACCTGCTCCTGCTACTGCACCACACGCCTCCCTATTATCTCGTTCTTGTTGTGGTAAAAATGATTGTGAAACTTCATCAAAATAAGTTTTAGCACCGTTATGACAGTCAAGATGAACGACTGGATTAAAACCGCCAGAAGTTGCCACTAAGTCACAACTCAATGTTTGTGTATCTCCAAAAACCTGCCAATTATGACCTTGAAGCTTTGTTTGTACAATTTCAACACCTTTAACCCGGTGCGAACCAAGTGCCTTAACAATAGAATAACCCTGTAAAACCTTGACATCTGAGTGTTTTAGTTCGGCAACAATCTCAATTGGATCTTCGGAAGATCTGACGTCAACAACTATACATTCAATGTCATTAACATGAAGGTCTTTAGCAGTACTATAAATACTATCATTGTTGCCATATACAACAACTTTTTTACCTGAAATTACACCATATTCATGTAAGTAACGTCTCACTGATTGACTCAACATAATATTGGTCAAATCATTAGCCTCAAAAAGCATAGGACGTTCATGAGCGCCTGTTGCTAGAATTACTTCTTTGGCTCGAATTCTATGTACTATTTTTCTAGCCTTTTGAGGCTCCGATGAAGTTAATGACTCAGCTGTTGTGATGGTTTCTAAAACTTCAATGAAGTTCTGGTCATGCCACGCATAGGCGGTTGATTGGGTCAGCAAGGTAAATCGCTCACTGTCCTCATTAGCAAAAGATAATAATCTATTAACACTATCTTTATGCCATTTCATAGCTGCTTCATCACTTGAGAATTCATTAAATAATTCGCCACCTAATTGTGTACGTTCATCAACCAGAATAACTCTTTCTTTCTGAGAATTATTGAGAACCTCCAATGCTGCTGAAATGCCTGCAGCACCGCCACCAATGACAACGACTTCAGCATGATGAAAGATATGGTCGTAAACATCAACATCTTCCTCAGTTGGCGCTTTTGAAAAGCCTGAAAATGCACGGATACGGTCTTCTACTTTTGCCCAAACCTTTTGTTTGATAAAAGTCTTATAGTAAAAACCGGCCGGCATAAAACGATGTAATGGTTTGATAAAGGCACGCATATCGAATGCATTTGGGTTGCTTGCACTAACAGCACTTAGGCCATCATAGAGCATAATTTCAGTAGCCTTTAGGTTAGGTGTATAACGACCACCTATTTCTAATGATACCAAGGCATTTGGCTCTTCAACACCTGCAGTCATAAGGCCACGTTTTCGTCCATACTTAAAACTTCTTGTAAACAAAAGGGCATCATTCGCCAGTAATGCAGATGCTAAAGTGTCGCCCTCATAACCTTTATACCGTTTATTGTTAAAAATAAAATTTAACGACTTAGAATAGTCAACTTGATGGCTTGGATGTTGCGCTAATCTCATAATTCAGTCTCGCTATTTCTTGCACCGAAAGGTGCCACTTGTAATATTTGGTGACTGATAGTTGAGCGCTCTACCAAAAAATATTTTCGACAGCCGTTTGTGTGAACCCATTGTTCCCAGTGATTGCCTTTGTGGTTTGTGCGGTAAAAAACGTAATCGGCCCACTCTTCGTCACTAATACTTTCTGGACTTTTAGGCCTTGAAATAAAGGCTTCTCCAGCTGGGGAAAATTCACTCTGGTCTCTTGATTCTTTGCAGTATGGACAATGAATTAATAACATATTATTACCTTTTTATTAACTAGTGAGCCACACCTGCTGCACCGTGTTCATCAATTAAACCGCCAGTTGTAAAGCGATCAATGTGGAATGGCTCTGCTAGTGGGTGCTGTTTGTCTTGGGCAATGGTATGTGCAAAAACATTGCCAGAGCCTGGTGTTGCTTTAAAGCCTCCTGTTCCCCAACCACAATTAAAGTACAAACCCTCAACGTTTGTCGGACTAATAATAGGGCAAGCGTCAGGACAGACATCAACGATACCGCCCCATTGTCTGTTCATACGGACGCGCGAAAATATTGGAAATAATTCCAATATAGCTGCTGCAGCGTGTTCGATAATCTTTGTGCTACCTCTCTGAGCATAGGAGTTATAGCCATCAATCCCTGCACCAATGACAAGGTCTCCTTTATCACTTTGGCTAATGTAGCCATGAACGGCGTTAGACATCACAACAGTATGTAGCACCGGTTTCATTGCTTCAGAAACAAATGCCTGCAAAGGGTGACTCTCAATTGGCAATCTAAGACCAGCCATTTTTGCCAGCACTGAAGAATGACCTGCACTGACACAACCAATACGGTCTGCCATAATTTCTCCCTTGGTTGTTTTAACGCCTTTCACTCTTCCCTCTTCGACCTCAATATCAATCACTTCGCAATCTTGAATGATGTCAACACCAAGCATTGAAGCGGCTCTAGCAAAACCCCAAGCAATACCATCATGTCTTGCAACACCCCCGCGTGCCTGGTAGGAAGCACCCATAATTGGGTATCTTGCATTTTTTGATGTATTTATAATGGGAATTTGTTGCTTTATCTCATTAGCGTCAACAACCACAGCATCGACACCATTCAGAACGTTTGCATTAACTCTACGTTCAATATCTCGCATATTTTGTAGGCTATGACCTAAATTGTAAACACCTCTCTGGCTAAACATGACATTAAAATTGAGATCTTCACTGATACCTTCCCAAAGTTTCAGTGCATGCTCATAAAGGCTTGAAGCTTCATCTCTAAGATAGTTTGAACGAATAATAGTAGTGTTTCTACCGGTATTGCCACCACCAATATAACCTTTTTCGACAACAGCAACATTGTTGATGCCGCATTCTTTTGCTAAATAGTAAGCAGTCGCTAAACCGTGCCCTCCACCACCAATGATGATGACGTCATATTTAGATTTGGGTTGAATCAACGGAATCGCTTGATCCCAATCTTGGCCACTCAAGCCAGCCTTTAATAATGAATACCAGGAATATTTTTTTTGCATAATTCTACTCAATCAATAAATCTATAATTCCAGAACATAATATATCAAATCGCAATTGTAGCACTCAGTGTTATGTAAATGCCTGAGAACACAAAATATCCAGAGACTATACTTCAACATCTTTTACTATCAACTTATTAATTACATTAAAGAAGAGAGTAAAAAGAGCGAATTTTATCAATGAAGCATGTTCAAAGCAATAACTTTGTTTTGAGCCAGAAAACAATCAAATCAGATAGTTTTTAAGGCATCGGGATAATGTGCTGTTTTCTTGCGGCAATGCCTTGTAAAACAATAGCTGTCAGAATAAAGAACCCACCAATAAAAGTATTAGTTTCTGGAATTTCATTAATTCCAATGATAGGTAACCAAGCCCAAAAAATCCCAGCAACCACTTCAAGCAGTGTTAGTAGAACAAGTTCCGCGCTAGGCAAATATTTTGCTCCCAAACCAAATAGAATCAATCCAACAGCAATAACTACGCCATGAATCAAACTGATCCCTATATTGATTGGTGGCATTTCAAAACTATTACCTGTTGCAACAAGTAAAATTGATACTAGTATTACACTAAAAAAACCAGCAAGTGCCGGAGTTAGCAATTTGGGAATCTCAGGATTGTGGCGAATGGTAATCGTATAAATGGCAAAACCAAGTGCAACAAAGAAGCCGCAAGTCGCACCAATTATCGTGCTTGATTTTTCGGCATCCCAAACCATAACAATAACACCACCACCAACAATTGCAATGTTTACTAATGTGACTCGACTAAGCCTTTCTCCTAGAATTACATACCCTAGTAATGCAGAGAGTGTTGGCGACAATGCGAGCATTAACAAACTCACAGCAACACTTGTTGTCGTTAAAGCATAGATCCAACCAAACATAGTAAGAGATAACACAAGGCCGCCAAAAACAACCCAAATATCGATTCGTTTCAATGAATTAAGAAAGTTTCTGCCTTCTCTAAGCAAAACATAAGTAATAACAACCAAGAAAAGAATAATTCCTCGATAAAAGAGAAAGGGAAGCCTATAGTGTTCTGCGTCTTCTAATAAACGAACAAGTGGCGCACCCAAACTCCAGACAAGTCCGCTAATGACCACTAGAACAAAACCTAAGAAATAATTATTCTGCATTTTTTAGCCCTCTTAATAACATCTGATTAGATGCCACTAATGCGCGCATTTTGTTCTTAAATACAATTTCTGTCAATCATTATTTTTACTTAACTATCTGAGCATAATAAAACTTGGAGATTGAATTTAAAATATACTATATCAATTCAAACTTAACTGCGTAGTGCATGAATTTAAAACCTCAAGAGGATAAAAAACTTTGGCAATTTTGGATTGATCGTGGCGGAACCTTTACAGATATCGTTGGCTGCAACCCAGATGGTGAGATTTTGATACATAAATTACTCTCGGAAAACCCAAATCAATATTCTGACGCTGCGATTCAGGGCATACGAGATTTACTCAAGTTAACTCATGAAGAGGCAATCCCAATGACTCAAATTGAAGTCGTAAAAATGGGTACAACGGTTGCCACAAATGCCTTACTAGAAAGACAAGGGGAAAAAACATTGCTTGCAATTACTCAAGGTTTTGGGGATATCTTAAGAATTGGTTATCAAAATAGACCCAAACTCTTTGCAATCGATATTCAACTACCAGAAATGCCCTACAGCGATGT
>OFBG01000070.1_pt1 | contig 8979 bp, 7 predicted proteins | sample 1520521 | NCBI WGS metagenome assembly OFBG01 (sample SAMEA3696448, study PRJEB22514) | metagenome | biome: water; feature: marine; material: hydrothermal vent | place: Pacific Ocean | collected 2014-08-15 | depth 1539 m
ATATATAGAGAGAGAGAGAGAGAGAGAGAGAGAGAGAGAAAGAGAGTGTGTGTACGTGTATGTGCGCGTTGGTTGTATATATGTGTGTGTATGTAGATATTTCATTGAGTTTACTTGTATGTATTTGTGCCGATATATAATGTGGTTGACCCAAAGTGATATTGTCTATTTTATGACATAATTAACTATCAAGATCAATAACTAGGTTACATTCCTGTGTTGTCTGTCTGCTATCATCTAGTCTGGTGTACTATTTGTTTTGGTAAAATATCACCAAAACAAGATCCAGATTACATCAGTACATTCCCATCACCTCCCTGTTGATTGACAAGATTATCGAAACAATTTTAAACGAATGCATCCTGAGTGAATTAAAGTGTCTAGGGATCTAAAACTAAAAATGACAGAGAAAACAATACTGATATTCTTGTTCTTTCGTCGTGTTATCTTTGAATGTATTACATTCCGTCTTCCGGGTAGTGTGTTTATGGTTTATGTATAAGCTTTGGATAATCTAAGAGTTTTATCCAGTAAATTGAATGATAACATATATTAGGAAAGAAACAGGACGAATAATACATGATGATGTTGTTATTGATCACGATGTTGGTGATGATACTAATATAATACTAATACAGACAAACCGTTCAAAGGAGTTATCTATAAAAATCGATATCTTGTCAAAATCGATCTTATATGTTCTCGAGTTTCTGATTACCGCCCAAATATATCGTCTTATTGTAATGGATACATTTATTGAATATATTGTTATTTTATAATCAGAATATCCGATGTGATGACAAATAGGTACATTGTGTGTTGGTGTTGTTGATGTTGTGTGTGTGGTACAAACAAAGATATTTCAAAATTCATTTGATAAACGGGAACCAGTCTCCAGTATAATAATTTTGGCTGATTAATAGCATTTAATCATGGAATATATTATATTACTTTTCTAAACGTTATTATTGGGATTGTATCGGATAAATTTATACATTCTGGTGTTCTACTTCGCATGAGCGTAGCCGTAATAAATCAGCTACACTTTGATATACCAGCCAAACTATATCTGATTCTCTCGTTATTACGTATACACCATTTAGATTAACACACACACACACATACACACAAACGATGAATGGCGGGAAGTATCACCTGATGTACTGTCACCGAAGAACTTCATCCACCAAATCAACATCAGGAATTTCTACAGACAATGTTCAACATGCTATTATTATTTGAGTTAATGCCAGTATATGGCAGCAGCGATACCAAGATACTCCACATTACTGCCATAAAGCAGTATACAAAAACGGACTACACTAAGATGTCGATATAGAAAGTTAACCTGACAATAGAATGATTTAATTGTCTTTCAGTTAGTTTATTATGGCATACAGTCAATATTACTAAAAGTATTATTAGTTACATAAGATATAGTTATATCTAGAGTATCAGTAACTTTAAGAGATTAGTAGATTGTCAGTACATCTCTTTATCAGGTAAGGTTCTACTTCTCACCATCACTAAACTCAAAATATTTGTGATGAGAAGAAATATAAATAATCAAAAAAAAAAGAAGCTGAATTAGACAAATAATTATCTTTATTCAACTGATTTCCAAATGACTAATGTAACGTATACATCTTGAACATATATTTCTGGGTTTGTCCATTTTTTTCATGAGTTTAATAGATTTTGTAGTTTAAGCATAAGAGACATAAATATTATTACTCAATAATGACATGCTTCAGAGCCAGCTTTTTTTCTATGTATTTATAACGTAAGAATGCATGCATCAAAATAACATGTATTGGTTTTAATTGATATATGAATAATTAAAAAAGATGAACTAATTCATTATAATTATTTCTGGTTGTATGGATGATAATTTTCTACATGTAGTATTTTCATGAAAGATTCACATTCAACGTTCTCACTTTTTAACATCACATTGCCTTCTAATAGATTTATTGGCTGTAATTAATTAATTTACACAGAAAAACATAATACATAAATACTAATTATCATTTATAGATATATGCTCATATATACCCAAGCAAATTGTAGTAAATGTAATTAATTCCAAGTGCACACATTGAGATTCAAATGCATCCAAAGTATGAAACAATAGTCCCCCTCTGTCTGATAGCTGTGGTATGTATATGTGCTAAACATGGCTGAAACTTTTACTGAAAGATCACTTTCACTTCCTACATGTTTCACATAAATATTGATCATAACATGCACCATTTATGAGATAAATGTTATTGACAGGCAAATTCGTATTGGAAAGCTTTGCTAACTAGTGACACAGCAGAGCTAAAAAAAGATGCTGTTATATAACATATGCCCCCTGAAGGCTCTGTCTGCGACCACAGGAAACGGTTAATTAGAGGTCAGGGTAAAACTTTAAGGTGGCGTGCACAGGTAATATCATTCCAGTTCACTCCTGATACCATTATCAAAGATGTATGATGAGCCCAAAATGGTACCCTTCAAAGTGTGATGGAAGTGATGGACAACCCAGAAGCACAATATCCCATCAGTCAAAGACCATGCTAGACATAATAAATTCATTTGTTGCAATCAGTCACGAGGTACAGATGGCAGACCCACACCAAGTCGATCCAGATGTTCCCTGAGATGTGGTCTATGTCTTGATGGCATAAAAGATCTGGTTACTGAGAATATAGCATTATCTTCTGGACGATTTACTTCCATATGATGAAGACACAGATGATTCATCTGATGATAGTTATTGTCTTCTTTGTTGTTATTATGGTTGTGGTTAAAGTCATCTTGTTCAACTTTATACTTTTCATTCAGAGTTCAATAATAAAATGGGATGACCTCCTCCAGGCTCTTCTAAATTTCTCTGAAAATACAATATATAGAAAATGTTTGTAAGATACATACACAAAGATAAACATAACATCTTATCACTCACAGTTCACTCACTTATCATCCAGTAGTTAACCTTTTATTAAATAACTAAATATCTCAAACAAAGATTTGAATGTGTACAATCTGTATGTCTTACATAACTAGTCTTGGAAAAGCCAGTTCAAAATTTCAGAAAGTTGAGGGTTCCACCAATGTGATGACGAACCAAGCTGAAAAAACATTCAACATCATCAGTCTTGGCAGCCAGAAGATGCTCGGCATGTCCCAGTTTACTGCATAGGCTCCTCCTGTGTTCTTGACTCTCAATGTTTGCAGTCAGCTTGATCAGAGTTTGATATGTCATTCCTCTGATGGCAGCCATTGGTCTGTAAATTTTAATGGTAGATATATAACTGAGTAAACTACACAAATTATTGAAGAACAAACATATATGAGGATACATAGTTTATGTACAAGTGCATTTACTATAGCTAAGCATAATAAGCAGTTTACTCATTCAGCTATAACAATTTCCTTTAGTTAGTTTGGAGTATATTTTATTTATATTAGCCACAATGTACAATCTATTTGCATTCATAAGGTAAACTATGATGTCCCAAGAAATACATTTTTTAATTTTCTTGGTGCCAAGGTATCTGCTCATCTAAGATTTAATTCAACATTTTGTAATTCATCTTACAACGGGTTATCTAGTTAAGTCCACAGCCATCTCATGTCTCATGTCACTCAGTGATTCTGTATGTAGTTTGCTTCCACCAAATCACTGTGCTGTTCTATGAAATGGGCGATAAGAAAGGATAGCAGCCTCTCAGCATCCGGGACACTTTGTTTCCATATCCTTGTTAATACAGCATCAGTAAGACCTGTAACAACAATACATATGTACATGTAGTTAATGTATGTTTTATAGATATCCTTGATGAGAATAGTTTTCAAAAATCCTCATTCTTGTAGTATGATGTTTATCATGGAGGTAATACTTTGATATACTAGATGGCAGCACATCACAAGCTGTGTCATTATTTTGACCCAAGCGTATTGATGTCTCAGTGACTAGGCTTAGCTTGTTTCCAGATTTTGGAAACTGACTACACAAAAAAACACAACGTGATCTTAAATCACCACATGGCCTCATAAATATTGTCATATTATGCACATTTGATTGTATGTGCATGGTGATAATGATATTGATACAATAAATATAGACAGAGCATCACATCAGGAATGTGAGGGCACACGACACAGAGCATAGCTGGTAGTGACAATCCATATTTTCTGCTTGCACCACTTACAGCCTCTTTCATGACTGCCAATGCTATCCTGGTATTTTCCATACATGACATAACTCAGAAAATAAAATCGGGGAACGAGCGACATACTGTTTACAATACCTGCACCATATAATCACTTGTTTTCACAGCTATGTATACTACTTGTTTGATCTAAGCTCCTAGTTTGATAACCCGGAGTTTTCAAAATGTTTAGGGTGAATTACCCTTTCAAGGGGTTTTTCCAGTGGTGTATTGAAAAACAAGTAATATTACAGGACTTTCCAGGAGTTGTATTAAAATCAAGTATATTCCAAAAATTCCTGGCTGATATAAAAAGCAATATTTAGATCAGGGTTCATACAAACCACCAACAATTAAATTCAATGGCTTTCTTGGAATAAAAAGTGATTTCAATTATGTATTTAATTCATCAGTCCATTTGTTTACAAAACCAGTTTATCATGTCATATCTTGTGTCTACATGTAATCAACCAATCATTAAAAAGATCAATTACACAACAAATCAAGGAGCCAATAGCAAGCAACAAAACCTAACATTTTTCAAAAATGTTAAAACAGGATTTGAATGATTAAGAAGCCAATGTTGTTTTAAAATTTTGCTTAATGCATCCTTGTACAAACATTTAACTAAATTAATAAATTACCCCTCTAATCCATTTGATTGTACAACATATTCAAATTACACACATGCCATCTTTATGTATTAACTTGTGAATGTCATGTATACATGCTACAATGTTCTTTTATTCTTGTTTGATCATCTACTTGTAATCAACATATAAGTTCTCTGGAATTACGTCTCATTGTTGGTTAATAAAGTAAATTGAAAATCTATAAACACATATATTGGATATCTGAAATAACAGTTTTAATGTAGGGCATATTTCTGGTGGTTTTGTTGATACACAAATATCAGGAATACTGAATCCAATTCATGAATCTGGGGTTTCACTAATGCATTGCACCAAAAATAAGCAATCTATGAATCAATACGCAAACTGCACATATGAAAGATTTTTGATACGCAATTGCATATTTCTGTTATGGGATATACGCCCTTGCATGCATTGCATACTAGATCTAAATCTTTCTTCTGAATTGCTATTTTAGAATTAAATTAAAATTTTAGGTATAATATTACTAACCTGTTTGTGGTGTAACAAGCATTCAGCACAATTAAGAAGCATGCTTTGCAGCTATGCTTTTCTAGTGGGCTGTACTTTTGATGTGACTACCCAAATTAAACCAGCAGCTGAACTGAACTCACGTTTCATGCAAAATGGTGGATGATGCATAACACAAAACTGACACAATCTTTTTCCTCATGTCTTTTCCTGCCACATGAACAAATCAAATAAAAATCAATTTCCAGGTGCTTGAACTATCACCTAAATTATCTAGTCACCATGCCACCTAGTAGATATTTAAAACATTTCCAATAGTTTTCCGAATACAACCGAAATGAAAATGAAATTATATAATTATGTTCGATATATAAATGTTGTTTTTTTTGTCACAAATAACAGAAGGACGAGAAATTTATTTGAAATCAATCAAATAAAATACATATAATATGAAACAGATCAAATGAATCTAACAGAAACTGTACCAATGCTTTACTTAGCCAGTTGCACACAGTGTCCAATACCCGTAATGTCACTTCTACTGACTTTAGGCCATCTCAACAGTCAACATACATGTTTCACAGATTAATCTGGAGCTGACGAGTCTGCCGGCAAACATGCTTGGCTGGTGGTTCACCACGCTCATCATGCAACAGCAATGTTGCAACCTGGGACTGATTTTTCCGGATACTATCAATAGCTCTCCAGATGGTCAGATGACTGTGTCCTAACAGCTTCGAAAAGCTATTGTTCCATCCCTCACATACATTGTTTGTTCTGGAACCACCTTCAAGTGTGATGGTGTGCACATTCTATATAGATAGTGCGAACATGGGTGGCTTGCGACGGATGCGAATTGGGGAAATAGTCCCATCTGGACGTTGTGGTGGCTGTATCTGATGATAGGATCCAGAAAAATATGTGCGGTCAAAATACTGCAGTAATGGCTCAAATCCATCTGGAATGTTTTCCTGGAGATAAATCATTCCCTCAGCTACGTCCTCTTCTGGCAAGAAAGCAAGGCTGTCCAACATCCCACAAAAGAGCGAGCATCACCTGGAAGTAACTAACCCAAGACTCTGTATTTTCCTCCATGTAGACTGTGTGAGATGGTAGAAACATCTGTGGATGTGTACATGTGGCCCGAAGGGCGACTGGATGGCATTCATCACAGCTTGCTCAAAGTCAAGCATTACAGTTGCGGGGTCGACTTTGAACCCAAGCTGGGTGCAACGATCCAGAATTGCTGTGAACAATTCTGCATACGTCTACTGATGTTTGTTGGGTAGGAAGGTGTATATGCAGGTCACTGCAGATTCCCCATCTGGTACACAGATCACATATAGTTGTGTGAATAGTAATGGTGCGACATCAAAAGTTCCATCCATGAACCAGGAGTCAGAACTGGCCAATCATTGAAGCCCAAGGTGAGTCCCGAACACTAATATCCTATCCGAAGAATCAGCACCGTTGTCATATACCAGGAAGGAATCTCCATCAACAGTAGTTGTCCATTCGCCATCTAGTGTGAGCTTGTGGAATGATGCTGGATTCTTTGGCATGTGTTTGGAGCATTCCCGTTGAAGTGAACGCTTGATAGTTTCTGGTTTGCCCTGGTCAGCACGTATGTTGACAGGTGTGTCCGTTGTATTGTCTGATACCAGTTGTGTGACTGTACCATGTGATCCTGCAGCATGTTTCTTAAGTGAAGCACATAGCTTCATGATAACTATTGCCTGATCCTGTAATTCATGGCTATGTGGAGTTAAATTGATGACAGTGGTCATCTAAAAATATAAAAAGAAACATAGCATTAGTTTGTGGTCAAATAAGAAGGAACATGTAATTTGATTATCAATAAATTTAATTTTGAGGAAATACAAAAAAACAAATATCAAGTTATATCCGTATCAGTACATAACATATTTACCTCAGCATCACTGGTAACGCCTCCCTTACAGCTAAAAGCACTACGGTTGGAGCACTCCCATCTTACTGTTTTCCTCACATATTTCTTGGTATACATGTAGCCCTCATGTATCAGCTTCAAACCACCCTTGTGATTACTGATGATCTCCATGTTTATCAAGTTATATCTTATTAGTATCTTTGTAATTTAATATCATTGAATGAGAGCTATCAGAGAATGATGATTATTTCCTATTTTCCAGTGCCCTTATATAAAATTATAAAAGAAGCCATCCACAGCTACTACATGTATCATAGATCATAATTACCGTAGTTTTTTTTATCTGTTGCTAGGATGCATGTACCAATTATAAAAGAAGCCACCACTGCTACTGTCAGGGATAATGTGGATGTGATACCATTAGCAATTACATGAAGCCTTCTACTACTGATGTCAGGGATGATCCTTTCATGATCAATTCACAATTACAGTGGCTTCTTGATCTAAGGGATAATCACAACTATTACAGTAAAGCAGGTCAAATAGTTATTGAAGTTCAAACACACATACACACACACACACATATATATATTCTTCAACAGTTTATATATATATATATATAAAAAATTTATTTTATATAATATTTTATGTCCGAAATGTGTATTAGTGAGTGGGGTTTTGTCCGAGTGGGGTTTTGTCCTGGATCCAGTTTTATATGTTACTGGGTCACTCTCATCATAAAATAATACAAAACAAAACTTCATTTACATATTAAACCAACACTGTTCAGTTGACCTTACCTAGTTACACTTAACAACTAGTAAATTCCCAATAGGTGAAGAATTTCCATATATGCCTGCCATGGCTGAATGAGCATGATTAGCAAGATGGTGTATACAACAATACCAGGTAATACACCAATTGCCCCTTGCATAGTGAAGTTGGAAATAGTCTTGGCTGAACCTGATATGCTTGAACCACAATGTTTACATTTGGCTTTGTAGTTGACGTCGGTATTAGTAGGCATCTCAAAATGACTCAGAGGTGATACCTTAGCCATTGTGATTTATACTTTTTATGTGGATGTCTATATTATTGATAATATCCTAGATACAGCATAAAATATATTAAAAATCAGATTATGTGTATATCAGATGTAATGCAGTGATAGCAGCTGTAAGATATGGTGTGGACCTGTAAACTAGGGAGCTTATATATGAACAGTGGCACAAGTAATGCCAACATTCACTAATCAGGGATGCCAGATATAGATTCTTAATTGGGGGATAATTGGGAGCCCATGGTAATCAACTTGGATTCGGTTAAGTACACAGTGCTTAGTCTGTTTCAAATGGAGTGGCTTCTCAGCTACAGAATCAATAATGAACAATATTATAAATGACAATTTGATTGAGCAGCCAATCAGGTGACAGTGAGATTTGACGGTGCAGTGACATATCTGGCAAAAAGTATTGTGTGTCTGACAAAATGTAATAGCAAAGTAATAGTGGATTACTATTACTTTATCAACTATTACAATTACTATTACTTTCAAAATGAGATTCACCATTACTATTACTATCACTGTGAAAAATGTAATCATTACTATTACAATTATCCCAGGTCTGCTCAATCCTGAGTAAATACTATGATTTACTCGAACCTAACAGCAATCCTCATAAGACATCATAATTTGTTATAATAGTAATAATAGTAATACTTTATGAAAACCATAAAAACAATATAA
>OFBG01000076.1_pt1 | contig 8836 bp, 12 predicted proteins | sample 1520521 | NCBI WGS metagenome assembly OFBG01 (sample SAMEA3696448, study PRJEB22514) | metagenome | biome: water; feature: marine; material: hydrothermal vent | place: Pacific Ocean | collected 2014-08-15 | depth 1539 m
ATGAATCTGCACGAGGGTGGATGTAAAATAAAACTCCCATCCTAGTACCAAACAGTGGAGAATTTCTACCCTCATGGCATCTCAGTTTTTAGAATTTCAAAAACTCTTTTATCAAGACAATCTTAACATTTCTTATGGCTGATGACGAATCATCTAAGAATCAGGCTTACGTTTTGTTAAACGTCGATTATAAGCATCAAAAGAATATTATCAGTAAAGCTAAATCATTTCCAACCGTACAAAATGTAAAGACAATGTATGGAATTTATGATCTAATGATGATTTCAGAATCTGATGATATGGGTGCTATTAAGAAAACAATTGATGTGGACATACATGAACTTGATGGAATAATAAACATGACATCATTAGTTACCGTTGGTACCAAGGATGTCCACTCAATTTTAGAATAAAAATTGCAAGAATTTGAAATAGTAATAGTAGGAGCCGGACCAGCAGGTCTTTCAGCTGGAATATATGTTGCAAGGCAAAATGTATCATGCTTAATTATCTCAAAGGATTTGGGCGGACAGATGAACCTAATCCCAAGGCTGGAAAATTATCCTGGCGCTATTATGACAAGTGGACAAATACTAGCTAAAACACTTGAAACCCAATACTTGTCGTTTAAGGGTGAGATCGTTTATGATACTGTTGAAAAAATTGATGAATTCGAAGGCGGTTTTAAAATAAAAACAACTCGTTCTGAGTATGCGGCAAAATCAGTTGTACTGGCACCAGGCAAGGTACCAAATATGTTAGGTCTTGAAAATGAATCAGAGTATTTTAACAAAGGAATTCATTACTGCACTAAATGTGATGCGCCATTTTACCAGGGAAGGACTACGGCTTCCGTTGGCGTGGGAAATTACCTTCTAGAATCCGGCTTGCTACTATCACGCATGGCTTCTAAGATGTATCTAATTTTAAGGGGTGCAAAACTTGCAGGCGATAAGGATCTAGTTGCAGCAATTGAGAATAACAAAAACATTGAGATTGTTACACAATCATCAGTGAAAGCAATTTCCGGAAATTCTGTTCTACAACAGATTACAATAGTTGACTCGTCTGGAGCTGAAAAAGTATTGGATGTTGATGCCTTGTTTATTGAAATGGGTTCAAAGATTAATCTTGATTATGTTAAACATCTGGTAAAAATAAACACAAAGGGGGAAATTGAAATAGAATCTGGTGGTATGACAAGCCACCCGGCAATATTTGCTGCTGGTGATGCTACCACAATTCCATACAAACAGATTATTGTTGCATGTGGAGATGGTTCCAATGCTGGGCTCTCTGCATTTAATTATCTTGAAAAACTAAAGGGTAAGCCAGGTGTACGTGCTGACTGGAAAAAGCAGATAGGCGGTCAGGTTTTCCATTATTAATTTTAGATAAATATTAGATTGTTATAATAATTCTATGATGTTATGGATTGCAGCTGCAGCGATTGGAATTTTAGTTGTTATCGTTTTAATTTACAAATACACAAAGACTTCCAAATATGATGTGATAGGATTTTCTACACATTGCAAGATTTGTGGAGATAAAATTAACGGCTTGAAATGTCCTAGGTGTGAACAAAAAAAGAATGATTTGAGATAGAAATCACTTAAACCATTGATCCAATGTATGGCTTCTTTTCTCGATACTCTTCTTTAATCGATTTAGTGATGCTTTGACTCTCTCTTCTGAGAAGCTTCTTTCATTTGCCAGATAATCTACAATTCCTGAATAATCAGTATCTTTAAACTCAATTTTGCCTATATCTGGCATATCTGGTTGCAGAAAAATTTTTCTTATTTGCTTGTAATCTATTTGTTTAAGCTCTTCTTGTATTTTTGGTATATCTTCTAACTTTCCATACTCTTTAATCATTTTAAGGGCAGTTTTTGGACCTATTCTCTCAAAACCATCAGGGTTAAAGTCAGTTCCGACGAGTATGCCTATATCAATTATTTGTTCACCAGTAATACCAAGTGCATCCAAGCTTTTTTGATGACTGATCATTTCAGGTTCGACATCAATGTACGTATTACGGTTTGGGATCTTTCTCCTACCGGAATTAGTAAAATTACGAACAAGCTTTGTTGCACCAAATAATATTGAATCATAGTCTTGGCTAGCAACTGCATATGCTTTACCAGTTTTGTTCATATGTGCGGCAGTGGCTTCACCATCTGCCTTTGCCTGTATGTAAGGTATTCCAAATAAATCAAGAAAATGTTTGGAGTCTTCAACCATAGTGTCCTGCATGGATGTTGTTTGTTGTGCATACTTTCTTGCTGACTCAAAGTCGCCGCTTGCCTTGGCTTTCTCATATTTTATTGTCGCTTCTTTCTTACCTAATTTTCGCCGTTGAATTTCTGCCGTCTTTAGTGACGGTGGTTTGCCATCAAATACGTACACAGGTTTAATTCCAATAGATAAAAAATTGACATTTCTATACAATAGTCCAGTTAAATGACTCGTTACTCTTCCTCTGTTATCCGTAAGATGAAGTCCTTCAGGCCCTCTAATGATAGCTAAAAACTGGTAAATTGCATTGTATGCATCTATAGCTATTATCTTTGAAGAAAATGATTCAAGATTAGTTTTTTCTCGTATCAGAAGTGCTTTGATATCTACACCCATATTAGAATGGTATTTTTCTTGTTTTTTTGTTTACCGCTTTTATCGACTTACTATATTAGGACGTGTAACAAAATCGATTTGTCGGGATAGCCAAGCCTGGTAAGGCGGACGCCTCGAAATCTTATACAGGATAGCGTCTGTGCATCCGCACGCGGGGGTTCGAATCCCTCTCCCGGCGCTTGTCATTTTGGTATAACATAAAAGTGAGACAATAATTGATAATTAACAATGGCGGACATAGATACCACAAAAAATGTTTATCTGTTTACGCATGGTCGTCAAGATCTTATAGAAAAATCAACGAATGCGTTAGTTGCAAATGGTTTTTCAAAGGATAAAATCATCATGGCTCTTCCTAGCGAGGCGGGAGATGTGAATGATTATATGGCAATGTTATGGATGCCACCAAATCCTGATCATATCAAGATTCAGAAAATAACTAAAGTTGAGCCAGCAGAAGCGGAAGGAATGATAGGAGTATGGAAAGGCGTTTCAAAAGATGACATGTTTGAAATTAAAATATAAAAAATAAAATTTTATTCTTCACGCCAACGTTTTATTATCAAAAATGCAAGTATTGCTCCAACTACCCCAGCCAATATTATGAATTCTGTAAAAAATGTATCATTCATTTAACTCACCAAAAACATTGTAAAATATAATTTTACTTTGTGTCATTTTGATCAGAATCGTTTGGTCCATCATGTGTATCAAAAGAATTACTTGGTCCTACCATGTCTTCCGGTTTTACATCTTGATCCCATCCACCTCTTATTCCTTTTACTAATGAAGTAATTCCACATGCAATCAGTAATGCAACAATTGCAAAAATAACCATCTTATTTTGAGATGCAATGTCGCAATCAATCTCTGTTGGTGGCATATCAGCATGATATTCATAACACACATGAAATTCTTCTTGCATGGTGATCTCATCAAACTGAGCACCAAAAACTGATAGAATAATAATTCCTGCAAAAATTATCCCAACAGCTAATATGATAAAACGTGTATCACTCACAGTCTAAATATGTATATTGAATATTTTAGGCTATTCCATTCCAAATTTTCTAATGTGAGCACTTGAACATATTTAAAATTGTAATTTTAGATTTAATTATGGTATTTGGATGGGGCAAGAAAAAACCAAAAAAACAGGAGCCTGAAATAGCTCCTCGAAAAAGACAAATTTTGCTTTCTGCTGTGCCAAATGTTGTTGATGAGATACGTTCAATTCGAACAAAAACAATAATTGCTGAGACTAAAACATTTAAAAATAAAATTAAATCAAGTTGCGAAACAATTCTACATATTGCTATTGATCTAGAACGTGATACACTAAATGTAGACGATATAGATATTCACTTAAAAAGATTAGTTGAGCGTGGAAAAAAAGAGGTTATATCAATTATCAAGAGGGAATCAATTGTTCAACTACCAGAGATAAATTCCTATGATGATGTGAAAAATTTTAATGCAATTGCTGGCAGAATGCTAAAGAAAATTGGGGACTCGTTAGGAAGACAATCTAGTGTTATTCATATATTTGCAAAGAAATATGCTGGCAAGTTAAAAGATGATCTTAAGGTAATGACAGATGGGAATGATGAAACTACTACCATAATTACGAATTACTCCGAATTAGAAACTAAAATTGAACAAATTTTGAATACTATGAATAAGATTGAGCAATCAAAAAAATCAATTATTGATTTAGGCGAACAGGAAAAACTAACTACGAAAACCATCGATGATCTAATTGCTACAATTGATAGTGATGAAAAAGAGATTGAGAATATTAAAAACAGCAGTGAATACATAGAATTTCTACAAACTAATGAAAAGCTAGATTCTTTATCTTCTGGAAAAAATAAAATTAGGAATGAGATCGAATTACAGCTTACTAAGATTTCAAGACCGCTAAACAAGTATGTTTATGTTTCCTCACTTGATAAGCCACTAAAAAAATTATTAGCAGATTTAATTGCAAATCCATATGATGTATTGGTTGATTCTAACAAACAAGACATTATACAAATATTAGAATCTACACGCAAGGGAATACAATCAGGCTCAGTATCTGTTAAGGATACTGATAAATCATTATTACAAATTGATGAGACACTTTCACTCATTCCCGGATTCATTGAAAAAATTTCTGTTTTTAATCGATCTAAAAGTGATATTGAAAGTAAATTGTTGGGATTTAACAATGGTCAGCTGAAACAAAAAGAATCTGTTCTTAGTATGCATAAAAATGATAAATCATCTTTGGAATCAAAAATTAGATCGATAGAGAAAGAGTTGAAAGATACAACCGAAATCATTCCTAAATTTGTTAAATCGGTGGAATCTATTTTAAATGAAATTTCAGCTGTACAATATATTATAAGAACGGAGTAATGGTTTGCAATTAAAAAAGAAAAAATTTGAGCGTAAGATATCATTGACTAAGGATACAAGAGATGGCATCTTGTCTTTTTGTAAGATGAATCATCCAAACGAAGGTATCTTGATTTTACGCGGAAAAGCAAAACGTGGTGATGTATTCATAGATGGGTTAGTAGTACCACCATTTTCTGAAACAGGAGCAGACTTTGCTGGATTTCCTCACAATCCATTACCACTGGATCCTAGTTATGTTGGCATCGTTCATTCTCATCCTGTTGGTTCAGCTGAACCATCTCTAACTGATTTGAATAATTTTTTTGGTCTTGTGTCAATGATTGTAAAGTCACCTTATGAGGACGATGACATATTTGCTTGGGATAGTGATGGAAAAGAAATTCCATTTGTTATTGTTTAACATTAATAGATTGTGGAATAAGAACGCAAAAATTCTGACAAACCTTTATAAAGTTTTTTTGCTAATTTTTTTCATTATGATAAATTACAAGGGCTATCTGGTATTTTTGTTCGCATCTTTGGCTGTAAGTATTGGACTACAATTGGTTCTACCATTTCCGTATGGTTTGGGTGCAGCACTAGCAATCTTTATCGTCTTTCCACTAATTTTGAGAAAGAGAATGATGTCAAGAATGAGAGGTTCTAGTGGATCAGGATCAGGATTTAGTTTTGGAGGACTATTTGGTCAAGGTCAAGGTACTGGTGTAAGATATGCCTGCCTAACTTGTAACCACCGATTCAAGGGTGGAGATTGTCCTCGCTGCGGCTCTAAAATGAAACGTGCTGATTTTTAGGTATACGTGGTTAAATGTCAAATCTTGCATTGGATAATATCCGAAAAAAGGTAGTTTATCAGAACACAGTAGATATCTGGATTGCTATGTGTCAAGAACAGGACACTGATTGGAATAGTACAGAAATATACAGAAAATTCATTGCTTATTTACTAAAAACAAGCTTGACCATGAAAAAATTTCCATTATGCATTAAGGAATCCGGTGGAAATTTTGAACGAGGACATGATAAGACAGAATTTGGTGAGAAACTTTCAGAATCAAACGATGAAAATAGTGCAGTTTACACCATTAAACTAAATGACGTTGCCATGAATATTATCAGGGAATTCAAATTCTAATCAGATAACGTACTTCAGAATAAGCAATTAAAATCAAATTTATTTTCTTAATTTTGGATTTACAATTGCATCTAATGCATTACCAATGAAAACAAACGCAAGACCTGTAATCGCAATCATTATTCCTGGTGGAGCAATCCACCACCATAATCCTCTTGCTGCAGCACCATATGTATTTGCATCATGTAGTATTTGTCCCCACGTGGGAAATGTTGGATCACCAAGACCCAAAAAACTTATGCCAGCTTCTGTTGTAATCGCAGCAGGGACTGAAATTGCAATACTGGCAAAAGCATAAGGCAGTAATTGTGGAATAATATGTTTAAAAACTATTTTTGAGTTTTTTTGTCCCATCATTTGTGATGCCTCTACATATTGTCTAGTTTTGATTTGAAGTGCCATACTGCGTGAAACCTTTGCAACACCAACCCAACCAAAGATCATCAGGAATCCTACTAGCAAAAATATACTATTACTAATAGTCACGGCAAGAATTATCAAAAAAGGTAGTGCTGGAAGTGCATAGATAACGTCGTTAAACCTCATCATAGCTTCGTCTGTTTTTTTTCCCTTAAAGCCAGAATATACACCATAAATTAAACCAGCTGTTACAGAACCAATAGCCACAGAAATACCAATAAACAAAGCAAGTGGGGTTCCCCATAAAAGACCGACCGCAAGATCTCTTCGTAACTCATCCGTTCCCATCATTCCATATGCTTTTCCACCAAGAATTAATTTGGAATCAATAATACTTACTTTTTTATCAATACCATAGATATTTACTAAAAATATATAATCTCCCTTCAACACTTTTCCATCTCTGTCTGCAAAAATCATATCTTCGCTTGATATGTTTTGATTATAGAATTCCATTTCAGAAAAATGAATTTGAATATTTTTTTTAATACTGTTATCAGATGAAAAAATTCGTTCATGATGTACAACTTTTGTGTCTGAGTGTGGCAATGATCTAGACAAAAGAAGTATTTGTGACTGATCTGGTCTAATTACAGAAATTTGTAACAGTTGTGATCCTGAATACTCAACATTAAACTCGTAAATAAAATCACTTGGAAAATCATCATAGTGATATTGTATACCGAATTGATGCGATGCTAATGATATAATATCCTCTTTAGTTATCACTGTCGGCTTATCCATTATAAGATGTTCTGGGATTTTTTCTGTAGTGAAATAGTTTACCCATGCTGGTACTGCTGTCTTTGGATATGAAATCCAGCTACCCGGATTATTCCATTGCTTGAATGTGTCTATAGGAATTGTGATAACGGCTATCATCGATAATATGATAAGGCTTGCCAAAATTCCAACACCAATAAGACCGATTTTACTCTTAACAAACTCTCGTTTTATTTCCGATGAACTTACACTACTCATTCTGTTTTCACCCTCGGATCAAAATAACCATAAAGTAAATCTGCAACAAGGATACTGATCAAAAATAACACCGTAAGCACATATGTAGCACCAATTATGATTGGCAAGTCCATGACACTGATAGCCTCAAAATAAAGTCGTCCCATTCCTGGCCAATCAAAGCAGATGTAGACGCCGGGGCCCGCAATGAGCTTCTTGACCTGCTTCTGGGTCTTGCCACAGAAGGAGCACTTGAGGAGCTCCCCCTCACCGAGCTTCGCCATGTCCGACCCCCCGGTCCCGTAGTCCTACTTGACGGCGGCGATCGGGCCGCTGTTGTCGACCGCGTCCCGCTGGTCGATGACTCGTCGATGAAGCCGTATTCCTTGGCTTCCTGAGCGGTCATCACGTAGTCCCGGTCGGTATCGGCATGGATCTTCTCCACGTCCTGACCCGTGTGGTGGGACAGGATCTGTTCCAACTGGGCCTTCAGGCGCTGGATCTCACGCGATGCCAGCTCTATGTCGGACACCTGGCCCTGGGCTCCCGCATAGGGCTGGTGGATCAGCACCCTGGAGTGCGGGAGGGCGAGGCGCTTGCCGGGCGTGCCGGCGGCCAACAGCACCGCGGCAGCCGAGGCGGCCTGCCCGAAACAGATGGTGGTGATGTCCGGCTTGACGTACTGCATCGTGTCGTAGATGGCGAAGAGGGAGTTGATGTCGCCCCCCGGCGAGTTGATGTAGAGGCTGATGTCCCTGTCGGGGTTCTCGGACTCCAGGTGCAGCAACTGGGCGCAGATCAGGTTGGCGATCGTGTCATCGATCGGCGTGCCGATGAAGACGATGTTCTCCTTGAGGAGGCGGGAGTAGGGGTCGAACGCACGCTCGCCGCGGCTGGTCTGTTCGACCACCGTGGGAACGAGGTAATTGTGCACCTTGAGCTCTGAGAGGGTCATCGGGTTCACTCTTCTTCTCCGTCAGTCGAATCTGCGACCGAACTATCAGTTTCCCCCACCTCGTCGTCATCGACGGGGATGGCTGTCAGGTCGTCGGGAAGCTGGATCACCGGCTCCGGCGGCTCGAGGAGCGTCGGATCCACGGGATTGCCCTGCTCGTCGACCACCTCGGCCCGTTCGAACACCCACTCCAGGGCGGCCTGCTTGCGGAGGTCGGCACGCACCTCGAGCATGCGGCCCGACCGGCTGAGTGCCTCCCGGATGCCGTCGACGTCGCCGCCGGTCTGCGTGGCCAGCGACCCGAGGTACTCCTCGAGGGGCTCCTC
>OFBG01000081.1_pt1 | contig 8683 bp, 10 predicted proteins | sample 1520521 | NCBI WGS metagenome assembly OFBG01 (sample SAMEA3696448, study PRJEB22514) | metagenome | biome: water; feature: marine; material: hydrothermal vent | place: Pacific Ocean | collected 2014-08-15 | depth 1539 m
GCGGGGAGATTTTAGGTATAGCTGGCGTTGATGGCAACGGTCAATCAGAACTGGCAGAAGTGCTAATCGGCATGCGCAAGACGCTTGGAGGAAAAATCATACTGGACGGAAAGGACATCACTAAACTTTCTACACAAGCAATTAGGAACTTGGGAGTTGCTTACACGCCGGAGGATCGCATGCATGTGGGATCAATTCTAGAATATTCAGTTTCTGAAAACTTGGTACTTGACAAATTCAACTCCTCTCGTTTTTCGAAGGGACTGTTCATGAACCAATCCGAGATAGACAAGTATGCAAAAAAATTAGTTTCAGATTTTGGCATACGCACACCAAGCATCAATGTTCCAGCGAAACAATTGTCGGGAGGCAACCTACAAAAAATTGTATTGGCTCGCGAACTTTCGAGCAATCCCAAGCTGATCATAGTGCACAACCCTACCAACGGATTGGATGTAGGAGCAATAGAATATGTTCATCAGACGTTAATAGAAAATAGAAAAAAAGGAGCAGCCATCCTGCTAATTTCCACTGAATTGGAAGAGATTCTGTCACTGAGTGATCGTATAACGGTTCTTTACGAGGGAGAGCTGATGGGCATGGTTCCGAGGGCTGAGGTGGACATTGAAAAGATGGGACTCATGATGGGAGGCTCTAAACTTGACTCTAACTCTCAAGAATCTAAAGGTGAACAACGATGAGCCTTTCTTTTGCAAAGCCTACCACGCGCACAATAATTAGAACGCTAATTCCTATCGGCACCGCCCTTCTGGCATTTGTGGTAACTGGATTTTTACTTCTTGCCGGAGGGTTTGATCCGCTCGAGGCTTACGGACTTCTTTTAAAGGGATCAGTCGGTGGTGTTCGTGAAGTAGGAGAGACACTGGTGAGAACCACTTCGCTATTGCTTACGGGACTAGCGGTTGGCTTTGCCTTTAGGTGCAGGGTTTGGAACATTGGTGCCGAGGGACAACTGTACTTTGGCGCCATTGGCGCTGTCGTAATAGCCCTTACAGTTGCGGGACAGATACCGGTCTTTGGAGTTATAATCGCAATAATCTTTGCAATGATATTCGGTGCCGGCTGGGCGGCAATTGCTGGCGTACTGAAAAGCAGGCTGGGAGTCAACGAAATCATCGTCACAGTGATGCTGAATTTTATTGCAATCTTATTTGTAGACTTTCTTGTACATGGAGCATTAAAGGCACCTGGCTTTGAACCCCAATCGGCATTAATTCCGCTTACATCCCAACTTCCCATACTAATAGAAGGCACCAGGTTTCATGCAGGATTCTTGGTGGCAATTGCAGCCGCAGTTTTAATTTACTTAATTTTGTTCAAGACAAAAACTGGATTCAGCCTCAGGGCTACGGGTGTAAACCCAAAGGCATCCGGCTATGCCGGCATCAATGTGAAAAGAAGCATCTTGCTTACATTATTGATCAGCGGCGCGGTAGCTGGAATTGCCGGGGCATGCCTGGTGCAGGGTGTCAATGACCGGCTGCTTGTCGGAATTTCACCTGGGTATGGGTTCATTGCGATAATCATAGCGCTGCTTGGAAGGGAGCATCCGCTGGGCATTACGTTTGTGGCAATCTTCTTTGGAGCCCTGATGTCTGGTGCCAATCTAATGTACCAGACCATGGGAATTCCGGTTGCCATAGCGGAGACGCTGCAGGCAATGGTCCTCATCTTTGCCCTCGTTGGGGAATTCTTTGCAAGGTGGAAGTTCAAGGAGGCTCCTAAGTAATGGTGATTGAAATCGCAGTTATTGTCACCCTTTTGGCATCAGGCTTGGGGCTAAGCACGCCATTGCTGTTTGCTGCATTGGGAGAAAAAATTGCGGAACGCGCCGGCGTTTTGAACCTGGGAGTTGAAGGAATGATGATCATGGGAGCGTTTGCCGGTTTCATGGGCGCATTCATCTCAGGCAATATTGCGATAGGATTTCTTTTTGGTATTCTAACTGGGGCTGTCATGGCTAGCCTGATGGCTTTCCTGAATGTCACACTTCGTACAAACCAGCTGGTTGCTGGACTGGCAGTCTGGCTGTTGGGTCTTGGCTTGAGCGCCTTCCTGTACAGGCTGGCATTCGGCATTGGCACCGCCCCAAGGGTGGAACCACTTGCATCTATCAACATTCCTGGCTTTAGCGACATTCCGTTTGTAGGACCTGTGTTATTCAATCACGATCCCCTGGTTTACATTGGATGGGCAATGGTCCCAATCCTCTATGTGATAGTGTTCAAGACAAAAATCGGACTAACGCTAAGGACTGTCGGAGAAAATCCAAGGCAGGCAGACACACAAGGCATCAGCGTTGTCCGCGTAAGGTATTATGCAGTTATGATAGGCGGTGCGATGGCTGGTGTAGCTGGAGCATACCTGTCCCTAGTAATGGTGGGCATCTTCGTTGAGGACATGACGGGAGCCCGTGGATGGATTGCAATTGCGCTGGTTATCTTTGGCAGGTGGCACCCCATTGGAATAATGGGTGCATGCGTGCTGTTCGGAATGGTTGATGCCCTGCAGTTTAGCCTGCAGGCTGCAGGTGTTCAGGCACCGCATCAGATCATGCTGATGCTACCATACATCATGGCAATTGCGGTAATGGCATTTACCTACAAGAGAACCACGCAACCAGCTGGCATCGGTCAAGCTTACACACGTGAAGAAAAATGACGTAAATTAGATATCGTATTTTTTTGCAAACCCATGTAATGCTTTCTTAAAAGATTCCATCGGCGGTTTGACCAAGCCGGCTCCAATCATGCGCTTTCCAGGATCCTTGCATGCCATTGCAGTGTCAATGATTGGCAGGATTCCAGTCTTGACAACTTTCCTTATGTCAATTCCAGTTGCCGTTCCCTCAAAGTTTAGCGCAGGGATTGTGTAGCCATTGTTTTTTGTCATGGTTATCTCCTGCATTTGCTTGCTGTACTTGATTGCCTCATCAGGGGTTCCTCCAACCAAATTAATAATTGCAGGCGCAGCTGCCAAGGTAAAGCCTCCCAGTCCAGCAGTTTCCGTAATGGCACTGTCGCCCATGTCTGGATTGGCATCGTCAGCTGTAAATCCCGGAAAATATAACCCATCAATCATGTTTGCAGGTCCGGTAAACCATTCATCGCCCAAGCCGCTTACCTTGATTCCAAACTCAACACCGTTCCGTGCCATAGCAGTAACTAATGTACTATAGTCTATTCCATGCGCAGCATCCATGGTTGCCTTACAGGCACCCATACTCAGACCAAGGAAAAATATTTCATCGCTGGTCAAATGCTTTGCAACTGGAAGCAGTTCCTTATGATCCATGCCAGTATCAATTAGGTTTGATATTATCACATTAGCAAACATGGAACTTGCAGCATCAGGCCTGTTATGCAATTCATCTCCTCTGTACAAAGCCTTAGCAATAATGCTCTTCAAGTTAATCCCACCAGCTTTCTTGGCTGCAATACCAATTGCAGTAGATAATTTATCTCTCCAAAAGCGCAAACCTTCAACCGCCTCGTCTCCGTAGTCCCCAAACTGTACCTTGTCTTCAACCACGCGTGCAAAAGCTGCATTGCCATGTGTCTCATCTTTCACAACAAAGACTGGCATAGATGCAGAAGTGGTTCCAGCCATAGGACCTACTGCATGATGTTCGTGGTTTGGTGAGAATTCAATTTCTCCGTTTTCAATAATCTTTACAGCCTCGTCTTTTGTTTCAGCAAGACCCTCGAACAGCAGGGTTCCCATTACGGCACCCTTCATGGGCCCGCACATGTTTTGCCAGTCAATTGGGGGACCTGCATGCATGATCATGTTTTCCTTCATTTCGGGAACAACTTCTATGGCTGGTTTGACATCAACTAGAATTGGGTTTGATGTGAGAACCTTGTCTATTGCTTTCTTATTCGCATCACCAATCTTTTCCTTTATCCCATTTGCCATTGCAGGAAAAGAATTTTTTCAATATATTAACATATGATAAAGAAATGAAGTGATTATGGCTAATGAATCACTAGAATCAAATACTAAAGTAAAAGAAGATTCCGAATTATCAAAAGAAGAAAAACTTTCCAGAGTCCAGGAGGATTATGAAACATTTCTACAGACACGCACTTTCAAGTTTCCCAGTTGGCTTTACGGACCTGTACAAGGCAAACTGCTTAAAGTGGAAATTGAAGACTGTCCAAATTTTGGCGACAAGGCATTTGTAGAGTTTGATTCTGCCAGAACAGCAATTATAGTTGTAGACATGCAGATAGATTTCTGCGGTAAGAATGGTTATGTAGACACAATGGGCTATGATCTTTCTCTAACTGCTGGTCCTATCAAACCGATTAAAAATATTTTAGATGCAGCACGAGACGGAACTGACATCAAAGTAATACATACACGGGAGGGTCATATGCCAAACCTTGCTGACCTGCCATACAACAAGCTGTTACGAAGTAAGATCATAGGAAAAGGTGTTGGTATTGGCGACAAGCCTGAAGGCGGAGAGGGACAGCTTCTTGTTAGAGGACAAAAAAACTGGGACATCATAGATGAATTGACTCCTGCAGATGGTGAGTATGTTATAGACAAATCTGCAAAGGGTGCGTTTGCACATAGTGATTTTGGTGTTACCTTAAAAAAATTGGGAATAACTCACTTGATAATGACTGGTATTACCACAGATGTTTGTGTACATACAATAATGAGAGAAGCAAATGACATCGGATATTGGTGCATACTGCTTAAAGACTGTACAGGAGCTACGAACCAAGAGAATTACGAATCTGCAATCAAGCAAATCAAGATGCAGGGCGGGGTTTTTGGCTGGGTTACGGACTCGAACAAATTTACCAACGCGATCAAAGACGGCTTTAATAATTGAGGCGGATGATTCTTTTGGTGCCGTTAATTATGGAAGTGTTTTTTGAAAGACAAACATTGTGTTTTCATCGACCCATTGAATGTTTTCAGGATTGCTGAAGTTTTGATAGATGTTTTGTTTGAATTTTCCAAGAGATTTCTCAAACTCGGAAACAGTGTATAGGGAAAAAGTGGAGTAGTGTTTCTTCTCAGCCTTCGAGACAAGCGTTCGTATGTCTGATGAACGGTCATGCTGGAAAGATTCAGTAGATTTTAAATTTAGGCTAGTTTGGTTGGAGATGCGTTCTGTCAAGCTATGATTATCAAAAAGCCTGTTTTCTTTTTTAGAGAAATCTGGAAAGAATTTACCCCAAATGTTGGATTCGTTTTGTTCCTTTAATCTTGTATAAATAAACAACAAACCATTGTTTTTTAGGACACGATTACACTCTTTTGCGAATTCATTAATTTTGAAATGATGAATGGCGTTAAATGAAAAAATACAATCTAACGAATTGTCATCAAATGGTAGCGTTTCTGCAAAGGCTTGCTTAGTTTGTAAATTTTGGAAGTTGGACGATATCTTAGAAATTTGTTGTAACATTTCGTAGTTATTATCCACACAGGTTAGTGATAATCGATTTCTAAGTTTTTCAATTAATTTTATTGAATACCTTCCATCACCACATCCAATGTCAGCAGCAACAATATTGGACATGGAAGCAAGTTTTTTTGTGATGTAGTTGATTAGTTCGTAATCAATTGTTCTAACCTGTGAATAAATAGACGCAACTTGAGAGAAGTGATCTAACATTAAAGACTCTACTGAACTAGTTACAGTGGCTTTACCATCTTCGTAGATCATATTAAAATAAATTTTCTTCACTATTAAAACCGGCATAACGTAGCTAAAAAAAATAGTACGTGTATGGTTGTATTTAACCAATCCACGCTGGATAGACCCATGTGAAACAAATAACAATGAAATACTAAGAGAATGAATTAAAGATATGATCGGTACTATTATTATTCCGCTTGCAATAGTAGCTGTAGTTGGAATTTCAGGATATCTGATATATCGTTTTGTTCTTTATGATTATTTTTGTAAAAAATCTGTAAATGAAACACTTCGAAATTATAACATTAAAAAAACACAATTTCAAATAATAAAAGAATATCACGAAAATAAAGGAGAAAAAATATCAGAAAAAGAAATCTCACGTCTAGAAAAACGTTACAGACAGCATGAGCCTGAACAATTTCTTATGATGTATGATGCTATAAGAAACAAATCAAGAACTGACGAGAATTAGTTTCACATTTCAAAAAAAAAATTATGGTTTAGATTTTTCAGTTGGTATCTGAATGAAGGGTGTTCCGTCTTGACCTACAACTAGTGGCAGCACACCATCCCATGCTTGTATTTTAAGCCATTCCAAATAAAATGGATTTGATGCTAGTGCTTGGTTGATAATTCTGATTGCTAGAGCTTCCCCTTCAGCTTGGGCAATATTGGCTTTTGCAATACCTTGTGCTACTGCTTCAGATTGTAGTGCCTCTACCTGAATTCTTTTAAGGTCGTTTTCTGCTTTAAATGCTTTCTGCTCTGCTTCTACCTTTGACTCAATTGCCTGTGCAAAGAGTGATGAGAATTGAAAGTCTGTAATTGAGACAACATCAGTTTGTATGTCAAATTCATGTAGACGTTTGGTTATTTCAACTTCAATGTCAGACTTGACCAGTGGTCTTTTTGTGATTAATTCCTCTGCATTATAGTTTGCCGTTACTTGTTTTACTACCTCTTCTATCGCTGGCTGAATAATTCTATTCTCATAATCCAGACCAACTTCTTTGTACAATACGTGGATTGATTCGTATGATGGATGGTAGTTAACCGTTACTTCGGTAGAAACGGTCTGAAGGTCTTTAGAAGCCGAAGAAGTTGCTTTTATGATCTTCAGTGTCCTGACTTCCATCTGTACTACAGAGTCTGCAAATGGCACAACGAAATGAAGTCCCTCATCTAGAGGTGCAATAGTTAGATCAACTGCATTCCAATGTAGTAAGATGCCTCTGTGACCTGCATCTACTATTGTTACGGCTGCAGATGCGATCACGCCAATAATAATTAGAGCGATAATAATACCTGCTATTGCTTTTGCTGCACCAACATTAACATTTACTTTTGGTGTTTCGTATCTTGACAATTTCTTGCTTTAATCACTTCAATTCCATTATTATACTATCGGAATATCGAATAACTAGATTATTGAAGTATCCAAGTTCTAATTTTCTGTTTTAAACTAAAATCCTTAAACCATCTGCGCAGGTGCCTGTCCATCATATCCCTGCCTTTTATGAACAGAGTCAATAACCGACTTTGTAAACCTGTCAAACTCTTCGTCTTTCATAGAATCAATAACCTGATCTACAGTTTTGTTCATATCAATTTCTTTGCACCTGCGATCAGCCTCAGAACAATAAAACTCGATGTAACTTTTTATGTAATCATATTCTGGACCGTCAATTCCAATTTCTTGTCTTCTTCTGCTTAGTCTTTCTCTCCAAGTTTCGCTCACGAGTCTCAACTTTACTATACTTTAGGAGAATATAAAGAAGAAATCAGAATAACACTCTTGGTTGGTTGTATTTGGTCAGCCTCAATGATGCATTAAGAAACAAATCAAAAACTAACGAACAAATTTATGGTATATTATCTAAAAGTTGATGATAAATGACTGAGCATTTTTATTGGATTTGGGCAATTTTTTTCATAATTCCATTTATTTCAATAATTAGACGTTACCTTAGAAAACGTAACATGCAAAATTCCAGCAAATCTCCAGAACAATACCATGAAATGCAATTTCAAACAAACTCAAGTAAGATAGAGACGCCTAGACGAAATTTAGAGCCTGAGCCGGAGCCAAAGCATGAGACAAAGGACATGCAAGTTTTTGAAGTACTAAATTATGGAGCAGGAAATTTTGAAAAGATACAAAAAATTACTGGTCTTAAGCATGATGAACTGGTTTCCATCTTGGAGGATTTGGAAAAGAGAGGCATGATGAAAGTAGAAGAAAAGAGTGGTTTGTTTGGTCCTAAGGTTGAACTCTATCTTACTGATAAGGGCATCAAAGAATACTATTCTTGACTACTAGATTTCCAGCATAGTGAGCATCACTGGAACTCATCCTGACTCGTAATCTTGCTTCAGTATTTTCCATATCTACTATTCTATTATTTGGTTGATAATATCTTCTAATTCGGATTCGAGCATCGTTACTATTGGAGGAATGAACTTTTCAGTTGCGTCCTGTTCTGGCCAGAAAATTTGAGTTTTCGCATCGTTTAATGTAATTTTGACGGTAAATTTGGTATAGCTTTCAACGTCATCCTTGATGGGAAATGATTCCTTTGGTATTGACATAAAGCCAGTCTCCTTGATCATCGCGCCAAGTTTCTGCAATTGTTCATTACTGATTGAGCTTGTGAACTGAGATTTGTTGACACCATCCTTGATCTCGGTGTATTGAACCGTTCCGTCATTTTCTATAGTTAATACTTGAGTGTTGTCTGCGATTGTTTTGTCTGTAACGCCAAAGGAAACTATTCTCAAGTCATGTTTGGTAAACTCGATCTGTATCTTGTCATTGGGATTAATTGCTGATATGGGAATTTCTTCCATAGTAACCATTGGTATGACGATAAGGATCGCCAAAATTACTGGAATGGCACCTATAGCTAAAATAATTGGCTTGACCATTTTCATAAAAGATACATTTTCGCAAATAAATCTTGGTAAAATAACTTAAAATTCAAGCCAACTAAATTC